>Ga0315268_10004477_pt1 | contig 15177 bp, 15 predicted proteins | sample C1_top_MG_FD_204535 | JGI IMG/M metagenome (GOLD analysis project Ga0315268, IMG submission 204535) | Sediment microbial communities from Yellowstone Lake, YNP, Wyoming, USA - C1_top | ecosystem: Environmental > Aquatic > Freshwater > Lake > Sediment | place: USA: Wyoming | collected 2017-08-01
TCAGCCGCGGGGCGGCCGAGGCCCGGGCAAGCGAAGCGAGACCCGGGATAGTTGCGCCGGTTCCAACCGAGTGCGCGAGAGAGACTTGGAGTCCTGTCGCGCTTCACGAGGGGCCGGCGCACGCTTTCTTTCGCGACGCCGTCACGCCGGCGGCGTGGGAGTTGGTCGCGTGTATCCGTTCGATGAACTACACTCCCAAGAGAGCGCAAGATGCATACCAGCGGTAATCAAGAGCCGAAAATAGGAACAGGATGTTTTATACATCAACCACTTGCATTGCTTGCCACATCCTGTGCCCTATTGAATTTCTTGGTAAATCCGCATCACGCTTTTTAATTTTGTCACAAATTTGGCACACCAAACCGAACGTGTTGTTACTGCTTCGTGCTTGGGGTGCACAACATTGAGAAGACTTGGAATGAGATTGTCCCGGGGATATCTGGGAAAGGGGTTTTCTATAACCTCAACGAAAAAGCTCAGGCGCGTCTCTGACGACGCGAAGCGGCGACGGAGACGCCGACTGGAGCGCCTTGGGCAACCGTTAGTACTGCATGCGCATGCAATTTCAAGCCAAGAGCTTCAATAACTTTGAGGATGGTGTCGAAACCTGGGCTTCGTTCGCCAGAAAGCGCCTTGTACAGACTTTCACGGGAGAGACCGGCGTCACGTGCCACCTGCGACATGCCCTTGGCACGTGCGATATCACCCAACGCCTTGGCGATAAAAGCGGCATCTCCATTTGCCTCTACTAAGCAAGCTTCCAGATAGGCCGCCATTTCTTCCGGAGTGTGGAGGTGTTCGGCAACATCGTAACGAGTAGTGCGAGTTTTAGTCATGATGAGTTCCTATAAGTTGCGAGCTAGATGCAAGGCGGTTTTGATGTCACTGGCTTGGCTGCGTTTATCGCCACCGGCCAGTAGAATGACCACCTCGCGTCCATGCTTCTTGTAATACACCCGGTAACCGGGGCCGTAATCGATCCGCATCTCCGAGACGCCTTCACCCACGGGCTTAACGTCCCCTGGATTTCCAGCTGCTAAGCGTTCAGTCCGCGCCAGAATGCGAGCCCGCGCATGAATGTCACGCAAGCCATCAAGCCACTTGGCGTAGATTTCTGTTTTGCGAATTTCAAGCACAAACCAAGTGTATCCACACGGCTACATGCTGTCAATGTGAAATGGTGTGGTATTTGGTGGCCCAACGATTCGCGTGAGGGGCCGACGGGCCGTGAATCGGCCACGTCGACTGGAAGCGAATGGGGTCCGTGGCAGAAGAGGCATGAAGTTCCCACATACTGGCGCGCCCCGGATTGGGTTTTGTTTCGGCTACCGATGAGTTATACTAAGTATAACATCTTCAATGAGAGGGCATAAACCATGCGCACCACTAAAATTATCGCCTTTTCTGTGCCACCCGGGTTTGAACGTGAAATTCAGCAGCACGCCAAGGTCGAGCACCGGACAGTCAGCGAATACCTCCGAGAGGCGGTAAGGCAATACATGACGTTGCGTGAGTTCGAACGAACCAGGAAGACCGTCTCGAAGCGGTTAAAAAGGAAGGGCATTAAACCCGCCGACGTTGAGGCCGTTCTCTCGGCTGTTCGGAAGCGCGCTTGATCCGCGCCGTTATCGATACCAATGTCACAGTGTCGGGCCTTCTCTTAGGAGGGAGGACGGCCGCTTAAGATAATCCACGCCGCCCTGGCTCGGCGGTTTGAATGGGTAATATCGTCCGTTCTAATATAGACGAACTCGAGCGAGCGCTGCGCTCGGACAAGTTCTCCCTCTCGGACCATGAAATCGAGGTTCTGACGACGCTCATCTACGGCATTGTCGAGATCACCGTGCCGAAAAAAACGATCAATGCCATTACACGCCCCCCGCCGACAATCGTGTTCTCGAATGCGCGGTGGAAGGGCGGTGCTCAGTCATCGTCAGTGGCGACCGTCGCGACCTGTTCTCGCTCAAACGCTACCACAATGTGGAAATTGTCACGGCGCGTCAGTTTCTTGATCGCCTCTACGATGCGTGGCCAGCGGGGAAAAGCAGACACTGGGTACGCCGACGGGGTAATTGCCCGGGTTCGGCCAGGAGCGGGCATCGCAATTTCCCAGTAGTGGTCATCCAGAACACGAAATGCGAACATTCATCGCTGCGAGTAAGTGACAACTCTTTCTTAGTCTTTTAACGAATCCTTACCCTTCCAGAAACGCAATTATCAGCAACAATGCAAAATTGGCGGCTAGGACTTCCCAATACTCAATACGGATTTCTTAATTCCAGATTTCCGGTCGCATGAACGTCAAAGAGCCAGCGAACAATGCGAAACACATCGATATGTGCAAGCGCCATCATTTCGTTTCACATTAGGAGAAGGTTCTGGCCGGAATCGTCACGCGCGCCTCTAGTCCGCCACCGTCCCGTGGCAATAGCTCGATTCTTCCATCGTGGAATTTGGCGATTCGCTCCGCAATCGCGAGACCCAAACCAGCGCGGGCGTGACCGCCTCGGGCGATATCGAGCCGGGAGAATGGTTGCAGCGCCTTATCTACCTGTGTGGAAGGAATCCCCGGCCCACGGTCCAGCACCGACAGCACGATTTGATTGCCGATCCGTTGGGTTTGTACAGCCACGTCTTTGCTGCCGTGGTAATAGGCATTGTCGATCAGGTTAGCCAAGAGACGTTTCAGAGCAAGCGAGCTTCCCGTAACAGGAGGTAACGTGTCTAGATCCAGGGTTATAGACTTTCCAGAGCGGGCGTACTGCTCGCAACTCGTTTTAATGAGTTCATTGAGTGCGACAACCTCGAGCTGATTGGCGGCGGTCTCGTGCGCGAAAGCCAGAAACTGGCCAACAATTGCGTCCATCTCTTCTATGTCTTGAAGGATGGCAACGTGTTCCGCGGCGCCAATCCGCTTCTCCAGGATCTCGATGGCAAGCCGTAAGCGTGTCAAAGGTGTGCGAAGGTCGTGCGAGATCCCAGCCAGCATGATGGTCCGTTCCTTTTGCATAGCAGCAAGATCCGTTGCCATCTGATTGAAACTGCGGATCAGGTTGCGCAGTTCAAGGGGACCATGTTCAACCGCCAAATCCACATGATTCGCCTTACCTATTTTTGAAGTCGCGCTCGCTAGTGCTGCGAGTGGCCGATTGATTCTCCACGTGATGAGCCATGTGCCAATCAGCACGATAACTGCGCTGACTGCACTCCACCAAATCCATTCGAGGGCAACGGGTTGTCCCACTTTGTGGCGCGGTATAACCATCCAGTATGGATGTCCTTCGAATTCAAAGCTAACCCACCAGCCTGGTATTTCCTGGAGTCCTGGGCCAACTTGGGTATTCGGACCGAGCAAGTCCCGAACCTCGGGGACCAGCAACAACAGAAAACGTTGATTGGGCGCAATGTTGGTGCGCTCGCCCGGGACGCCTGGAAGTATACGAATACCCTCGCGCCGATTGAGTTCGTCCAGAACTTTAACCCGTTGTGCCGTCGGTACGGCACTAAGAACGGCGCGCGCTAGGTCGATCGTGTTCGCCGCTTTCTGTGCAATCGCTTTCGCATTGGTGACGGGCGCCAATTGTTCGACCACCATAAACCATGCCACCTGGCTGGCAACAATCAGTAATGTCAGCCCAAATAATGTTCGCCATAGCAAGGTCTGTGGCCACCATCTCATGATCTATTTCCATTCGGCACAAAAACATAGCCGATTCCCCACACTGTCTGAATGTGGCGTGGATTGCCAGGTTCGTCCTCGACCAGTTTACGCAGGCGAGAAATCTGCACATCGATGCTTCGATCGAATGCATCGTGTTCGCGACCACGCGCCAATTCGGCGAGCTGATCTCGCGACAAGGGTTTGCGCGCGTGGGTGGCAAGCGCCTTGAGGATCGCAAATTCCCCGGTTGTCAGCGTCAGCAGCAGGCCATGTTTTGTAAGGAGGCGCGTCGACAGGTTGAGACGATATGCGCCAAATTCAATTACCTCGTCATCTGTGCTTGGGGCACCCGGCAGGCTAGCCGGGTTTCGTCTCAATACAGCATGAATACGGGCCAGTAGCTCGCGCGGGTTGAACGGTTTCGGCAGGTAATCATCCGCACCCATTTCAAGGCCAAGAATTCGATCGATTTCGTCACTTTTCGCTGTCAGCATGATAATCGGAATGGTGTTGGCGGCGGCTCGCAGGCGTCGACAAATGGCCAAGCCGTCCTCGCCAGGCAACATGAGATCAAGCACGATCAATGCATAGGCAGCGCGCTTCAGTCTGGAATCCATCTGGTCAGAGTTCTCGACCGCATCGATGACGAAACCCTGCTCCGCAAGATACCGGCTGAGCAGACTCCGCAGTCGAAGGTCGTCGTCCACGATAAGCAGTCGCTGAGGGCTCTTTTTCATTGATCGTATACCTCATTCTACTGTACGCGGTTTGTATCACCCACTGCGGCACTGTCGCCACATCAACCGGTAGCGAAACGTGATATTCATAAATAACCACCGGAGAACAAATCGAACAGCATTACCTAAGTGATGATTCGTTGCATCAAGTACGTTTGATGCTCCTAATGCCCAATGCAGATTTCGTTACAGTTTGAGACCAATGCGTCCACGTTTTTCATTCCACTCCTTTCAACCGGGGACTTGAACTCTTGGTCGTGCCACCGTCAGGTTGAGTTTGGTAGCCTAGTTGGCCTGGGGATCAGAGTAGTACACCATCAAGTAAAGATCACTCCCGAGGAGGGTCGTGTCGGTGAAGCCGCTGCCCATGTCGAAACTGAAGCCGAACCCCGATGCGGCAGTTGGAGTGGGGCTGCACAGATTGCCTTGCGGATTTGACTGGGTCGAAGGGTCCGCGGCGCAGGCCCAGTACAGTGACGGTTGCACATTGACGAAGGGTTTGACGTCGCTGATGTCCGGCGGCTCGGCTACGGCAGTGCCTGCCTTCAGCTTGAGGATGTCGTAATAGAGATGCCCCATTCCGCTGACCGTGCAGTGATGGCCGGCCGTCTTGTTCGTCTTCCCATTGATCGTGCAATTTGTGTCGCTCGCAACGGGAAGCATCCAATCATTTCGTCCCAGGTACTCGTTCTTCCGCATCAATTCGATCAATTTCTGCGCCGTCTTTTGATCCATGCTGCCGTTGCTGCTGATAGGCAGATGTTCGGCCTTGACCTGCTGCAGAAACTGAGGATCGTGGGCGACGTTGGCGTCGGCGAGCCAGCTAATGCCGCTCTTTCCCGGTACACCCGATTCGGCGGCGGGATCCCAGATGGTTGCCCGAGCCGCGGGCGATCCTGCAGGGACCGGGCCGGCAATTATGGGCAGGAAATAGATCACATGATGGTTGACGTTGGCGCCCTGCCAACCGTTGCTGAAGGAGAAACTGTTGAATCCGTTGTACCGATTCCTTTTCTTCTTTCCGGATTCGCGTTGCAGGCTGTTGCCGAACCAATATAGCGTCGGCTGCAAATTGCTGAAGCCGCCTATTGTGGGCCCCACCTGAAGTGCCACGGTGTCACCGAAGTGGCGTTTCCACGCGTCGTAGTAGAGCGAGCCATAGGTACTACCCCGACAGTTGCGCGCGAAGGAATTTCCTTGTGGGCCGACGGCGCTGCAGCTTCTATCGGTCACGGGGCTAGCCGGCATCTGCCAGTTGGTGTGTCCGAGCAGGCCCGTGCCGCTGTTCACCTGCGCCACACACGCCCAGGCCGTTTTCCAGTTCATACCGCCCCCGGTTCCGACACTCGGCACGTTCTTGCATGCGCCTTTGCCGACGTTGGCATTCAGCAACCACGTGACTTTCAGCAGGTTATCGTGCACGGTGCGCCCGCCGTCCGCCAGTGTGAACCGTTCCCCACCATCGGAGTTCGATTGGTCCTTTTCGATTCGTGGCTGGCGGCTTTCGTGGTAGCGGCGTCCGAGGCCTTGCGCCGACGCGGGCGTGGTTGCGGCGAGCATTCCAACCATCAAGAGGGCCGCGCCGGCGAGCGAGAAACCAATAACCGCGGTGGTCGGAGAATGCAGGTCGCGGTGGCCAGCCGATGAGAAGTCGGAGTGGCCGCCATACTGGCCTACGCGCGCTTTTGGATAAATAGGTTGCCCGCTGCGGTGACAAAGGTCCGTATACATAAGTGGCAAGTCTCTGTTTAGCCGTAAGCGCATCCCCATCATCCCCTGCGCCGCCGTTTTCTTCAACATCGTTACTGGGCCTGCGGAAGTATCGTGAAGACGTCGCTCAGGTACGGTACGGTTGCTGGTCGGTGATCGCAAATGATTTGGTGACTACCGTGTGGCCAATCGCGTCAACCTGCCGCTAATTGAATTATTACCCGATCCCGGTCCGATTACGCACCGGGTTCAGGTGCGAATCACTGACCAGGGTAATAGACCATTACATAGAACTCCTTGTCTGGCAGATCAGTCCCTTCAAAGCCGTCGTCGAAGTTAAATGACCAGTACAAATTCGGGGTCGTCGCCGGCTGACTCGCGGGTTCTGTGTAGTAGCAGGTCCCGTCGTCGTTCGGCGCACAGCCCCAATAGAAACCAGGCTGCAGGTTCACAAACGGGCCGACCGAGGCCTGCGATTGCAGCCGGGTATCACCTTTCGTCATACCCAGATCGGCATAAAGATTCTTGATGTCGCTTAATGCTGGTAATTGCCACAGGGGGCCAATCGTATGATCAATTCCCGCAAAGTTGGCATTGTTCAGGGCAACCATCCATCCACTCGACGTGTTCTTTGGGTCGATCGTGGAAAAATATACCGCCCCGTCGTGATTGACGACCGATGCCGTCACCGTGACGCCATTGGTACTGGATGTAATGCTCACGGTATCGGTTACGTTAAATTGATTCGCAGCCGGCAAGTTCGCGTCCTTGACCCACGATTGATTCCAGTTGGTGTCATACACCGCCAGACTTTTGGCCGGTCCGCTCTGGTATTCCACCACACCCGTGCCGCTCGCCGGGTTAGAGCCCGGCAGGATACCCGGGTACATCGGCAGGATGTGAAAGAAATTATAGGTGGTTGTATTTCCACCCTTGATTCCGGTGTTAAAAGACCACGTGGTTTCACCATTGCCGTTCGGGTCGGACGTCCAGTAGAGACCGGGCTGGAGGTTGATGAACGGCGGCACACTATTGGACATCGGGGGCAGCACGCTGTTCGGGTAGGGAATTTTCAAAACAACGTTATAGAGATTGCCCATGGCGCTTCCCGTGCACTGAATCCCAAAGTTATTGTAATTGGACGAGGAACAGGTGGTGTCGCTGGCGGGAGAGGTAGGAAAGGTCGGCAGCTGCCAATTGTGATGACCTAGCCAACCTTGGCCACCATTATAGGCATTGAGGGCAGTGACCCAGTTGACCGCGGTGGTATAGTTCATGGTCCCATCGGGGTTGATGACGGGCGTCGAGGAATCCAGCACATTAGTCGCAGTCATGTACGGCGTAATTTGTGCCCGCACGACCGGATCCCCGGCCAGATTGGCGTTCGCCAGCCAGGCCACATTCTTGATGGCGTCGTAGTACATCCCCCCGGATTGAGGGGCTGGAGCTGGCCTCGGATTCGGTGCACCATTGTTGCCACCACTCCCGCCGCAGGCGGTAAGACCCAGGGCCAACATCGCAGTTGGCCACAGCCTGTTGAATCCGTTGATCGCTTCGAAGAATTGGTGAGTCATCGTCAGAGCTTCTATTAAATAGTTATGAGTAGACACCGGATTCCGGTGTCCGAAAAATTTCGCGGGCCCGTGCCAGATAGGGTGGATTGGCTCATTTCCCTTCTGTGCCGAAATGCGATCGCGTGGCGCCGCGTATGAACACCTGAGTATGTTTTGAATACGGCCACGATCTTAGTGGCGAGGTGTAAATGCCATGTTTCGAAGTTACGGAAAATTGTAACGAATTGTAACAGGTATGGTCCGACATCGATGTTCCCCCGTATTCGAGTAGCACCCCGATTTAGAGTCCAATCCCACAACCGGAGGGAGATTTGACATGAAGAAGAAGTTCACTGAAGAACAAAAGCGATGTCACCTATCCACACGACGGGACCCGCACTTGCTTTGTGGGGGTAATCTGCAGTGGCGCTCTAGGGCGGGCAAGTAAGGGTTGATCGGGTGTTCGTGAATGTCCGGTTTGGAGAAAATTGAACCTTTGTTGTGAGCGGCCACTTTGGATCTATTCTGTTGAAAAACTCCCTTTTTGATCGGGACCAAATAATTTCAGTACCGTCAACAAATTATTTTCTCCGACAAATAGGGGGATAGTAGTGTGGCGACGATTTCGTCGTGAGAAGTCTCCGGCGAGTTCTGCCATCGAAATTACTTCCGGTTTTCGAACGTAATCAACAACAGCTGAAAAATCGGTCCAGAAGATTTTGGAGTTTTTCAACAGAATAGATCGCGAGCGGACATTCATGCACACCGGTTCCCCGAGACGCAAACTCCTTCGATGTTTATCGTTAGGCGGCTTTGACCAATATTTCGCCGCGCGAACGCTGACGAGTCTTGGGACTCGCCACGACGATTGCGACATCGCATCCGAGATCGGTTAGGAACTTAAGTAGCCGCTCATAAGAGAAGCCACGAAGCCTCCCACGAATGAGTGCAGAAATCTTGGGTTGATCGATTCCAAGAACTTTGGCTGCGGCGGCTTGGGTCAGTTTACGGGTTTCGATGATTTCGCTGATGCGGGCAGCAAGTTGCGCTTTGGCAAGTACCTCGTAGGGGTTCTCATAGCCGAGATCGGCATACACGGTGGTGCTGCCAACCGTTACGGGGATCTTTTTACGCATACGTTCTACCTCTTCCGGGATGAATGAAATTCAAGTGTTCGTTTCAGGCGATCTTTAATCAAGTCCAACTCTTGATTCGGTACGGCAATTCCGTGCTTCGATTTTTTTCTGAAACACGTGTAGTACATACACAGCCTCGGCGAACTTCACGGGTTGTAAACCGCCCGATAGGTATCGCTGCGGTAGTCTTTGACAACCTCCAGCACCGAGGCACCACCAAAGCCTTTCATCCGAAGTGCCTTGAAACTACTCTATGGATTTCAACATAGTTTTGAGTACAAGCTTTTCGCTCGGAGGCAACTTTCTGATTGGCCATGACAAGGGTTAATGCTGCGCTAGTCTCGAAATGTATCTGAAAAACTAACTCAAAAATGTTAGTCGAATCTTTTTCGATGTACTAACAAAATCGCCCGCTTACTGCTATCGTCTCACTAGACTTACGGTAATTCTGATTCTTAGAAAATACCAATGTCGTAAACTGCGTCTTGGATGAAGAGGAGTCGCAGATGAAACGGCAAACGTTTACGTCCGTATGAGATGCAATCGAGGATACCGCTGAACCGGCAGCTAGCATGCGTGAATTATCTGCTACGTGGCAAGATCGATAAATCAAGTCTGGATGCATTGGTGAACATGCTGGGTCGCATCGGTAAGCGAGTTTCGGTGCGTGTTAAGAAAGCTGTCTGATAGTGTTTAGCGGTATGGCAGGATAGGGGTTTGGTGGTACAAAACCCCGCCGCGTGTGTCAGGGCGATCACACATTGCGCGCCCTCCCCCACGCGGGCTGCATACTGCGCAGCCCTTCCTGCCATCCCGCTCTGAAGGAACCGTGGCGACAAACGATAACTTAGTAACATTTTATGGATGTGGTAACAAAAGTGGCCTAAAGTCCCCTTCTAATAGATAGATTGCGGTAGTTGTAAGTTCAGCGCCTGGCCCCGTGCCGGGCGTTTCTGTTTCTGCCTTCACGTTTCTTTGCCGCCCTATTCTTTCGAGGTGCCGCCATGCGCCCTAGTCGCAGCTTGTCAAAAGTAACCCGTGTTCGCCTGACTGACTCGGAGCACGAAGCATTTATCGTTGCTGCTAAATGCCTGCGCGAGACGCGCTCGCATTTGCTTCGGTTGGCGGTGCGGGAGTACATCAATCAGCCGGTCGATGTACTGGATAAGGAACTCCCGGCGTTTTATGAGGCGGTCTATCAGCTTCGGGCGGTGGGTCGAAATCTAAACCAGTTTACTAAAGCAATGCACCTGGGCGAACGGACGGATATTCAGCTCAACATGGCGTTTCTTGAAATCCTGAAACAGACCGTGAAGGAACTCGATGCCCGCCTGGTCGAGGTTGTAAAAAAGAGCCGAGTGCGCCGGGTGTATCGCAAATAATTAATTCTTTCAGTTCCGCAACAAACGATTCTCTACAGGAGTACCCCATGTTTCTTCCCATTAACGACCAGTATCGACTGGCTGCGGATTCCCGTTGCTGGGTGATTGAAGAAAAGCGTTCACGTAAACGTAAAGGCGAGATACGAGAGGAATGGACCCCGATCCGCTGGTATTCCACGTTGGGGCAGGCGGTCGAAAGTTACGCCGAGTTCCGCCTGCGCACGAGCGAAGCCCGGAACGTAGTCGAAGCGCTGGCTGAGATAAAGCGCATCACGGCGGAGCTGTGCGAAGCATTGCGGCCCCTGCCACACGTCATGGCAGCTCTCGAATTCGAGCAGCGGAAGCGTGTCGATGTGGATGACAATAACTCGTCGACCACGAATTCGTTATGAAAACACTGGCCCTGCGTGATGCCGCCGAGCTGTTGCACATGAACCCTGAAGCGCTTCGCCAGAAAGCCAAGGCCGGAATTATCCCTGCTGCCAAACCCGGTAAATGTTGGGTCTTCGTTGAAGAAGACTTGCTGAATTACCTGCGCTCGCTGTACGCTTGCCGACAGCAAGCGGTGCGAGTGACTGACTCTTCGGAGGTTACACAATGTCACTTTACCGACGCGGTGAGGCGTGGTGGATTGCGTTCACCACACCAAGTGGAAAACGAGTACGCCGGTCTGCTGGGACTGTCGACCGGCAAAAAGCGCAAGAGCTACACGACAGACTGAAGACTGAGGTATGGCGCGTTCAGCGGTTGGGAGAAAAACCACGCCGTACTTGGAAAGAAGCGGTCGTGCGGTATCTCAAAGAGACGAGCCACAAGGCAACACACAAGGAAGACGTGGCGAATCTCGCATGGATGGATCAGTTCTTGTGCGATGCGTATTTGGACGAAGTAAACCGGGACATGGTTGAGCATATCAGCGAGGCCAAGTTGGCAACCGGTGTTGCCAACGCGACAGTGAACCGGATGTTATCGACGCTCCGCGCCCTACTCCGCAAGTCAGCATTTGAGTGGGAATGGATTGATCGGGTTCCGAAGGTTCGGCTTTTACGGGAACCGAAGCGGCGGATTCGATGGATAACACGGCAACAAGCAGAAGTGTTGTTAAGCGAGTTGCCGAAACATTTGTCGGAAATGGCGCGGTTTAGTCTGGCAACCGGGTTACGACAACGTAACGTCACCGAGCTGCAGTGGTCGCAAGTTGACCTGGACAACCGCCGTGCATGGATACATCCGGATCAGGCGAAATCGAGAAAGGCCATTGCGGTGCCGCTGAACGCCGAAGCGCTTGCAGTAGTAAGGCGCCAACGCGGACAACACGCAGAGTATGTGTTCTGCTATCAAAGTCGTGCGCCGCTTCGCTGGGTGGGTCATGAGACGTGGCGCAACGCAGTGAAGCGAGCCGGGTTAGTGAATTTCCGGTGGCACGATATGCGGCACGCGTGGGCATCGTGGCACGTTCAGCAAGGGACGCCGCTCCATGTGTTGCAGGAGTTGGGCGGTTGGGAGTCATCGGAGATGGTGAAGCGGTACGCACACCTATCGCCGGAACATCTCGCCGAATATGCGGAGCGAATCGCTTACATCGTTGATGAACGGTCGAATTTTGTCACAATTTTGGCACAGCCAGAGAAATGCTGAGAACCTGGAGGAGTCAAACGTTGCGTAACTCTTTGATAATGGTGCCCAAGGCCGGAATCGAACCGGCACGGAGGTTGCCCTCCAACGGATTTTAAGACATGGAAAACTCAAGTGTTTAGTCAATGATTCTGGCCCACACAGGGGGGAATACCGATCACCTGAGTATATTAGTAGCCCCTTATATTGTTCTGGTTAGATTAAACGGGTGGTGGCTCACCATGCCGGCTTAAAAATAAGCGTGCCGCGCAGGGCAGCACAGGTATGAGCGGCCTACAAGGTCAACACACATGCTCGACACTGCTGCAAATCGTTCGTGCGCGCGCACCGATACGTAAGATTCACGGTATTCCAGTTGTCTACAGCTCTTCACATAGGGATTAACAGAATAAGGGAAAGCTCCATGGGTTCCGCACCAACACAACGCAGCTTCGGCCTGGGGCTGGGTTTTGCGCTGGTATTGTCGTTGATTGTCATGCTGGTCTGGATCGGCCTGTCGCGCATGAACGACATGAACCAACACTTAACGCAGATCGTCAGCGAGAACAATGTCAAGATGGAGCTGGCGCACGCGATGAACGATGCGTTGCGCGAGCGCGCCGTCAGCATGCACAAGATCACGGTCCTGACGGACGCGATCGAGCAGAATATAGAATACGACCACTTCAATGATGAGGGCGCCGCTTTCATTGAAGTGCGCGACAAGTTCGTCAACATGCCGTTGCGCCAGAATGAGCAGGATGTCGTCGCGCGGATCCGCGCGCTCACGGTGCTGACCCGCCCGCCGGTCACGCAAGCTGTGCAACAGGCCATGGACGGGCATCGCGCCGCCGCGCACGAACTCATCGAGCGTGAGGTGATTCCGCTGCAGAAGCAGCTGGCGTCCATACTCGGTGAGCTGGTGTCGACGGAAGAAGCGGCCTCCGTGGACGCCGCCGCCAAGGCCTCGGATTCGTATGCCAGCGCGTGCCAGCTGATGATTGGACTCGGTGGTTTGGCCGTGATACTCGGCACAGCGATTGCTTCGATCGTGATCCGTCATGCCACGCGGCAAACCCGTCTGTTACAGCATCAAGCGATGTTCGATGCCCTCACCGATCTTCCCAACCGCCTGTTGTACGCGGATCGCCTGCAACAGACGATTCTCATTGCACGCCGGGAGAAACAGGCCTTTGCCTTGATGGCCGTGGATCTCGACCGCTTCAAGGAAATCAACGACACCCTGGGGCATCAGGTCGGGGATCAGGTGCTGCAGCAGGCGGCCGTGCGCATGCACGGGTGCCTGCGCGAATCCGACACAGTAGCCCGCATGGGCGGGGATGAGTATGCCATTCTGCTTCCTACCACGATGCAAACCGACGGGGCGGCCTTGGTGGCGCAAAAGCTGCTCAAGGCCATGAAGGCACCGCTATCGATCGGCGATCACCGTGTGGATATGGACGCCTCCCTGGGTATCGCGCTGTTCCCCGAGCATGGAAACAATGCCGACGAATTGATGCGCCGGGCGGATGCGGCGATGTACCAGGCCAAACGCGCCCACAGCGGATGGAATATATACAACGCCGGTCTCGAGGAGAGGGATCAGCGGACGCTGCAGATTGATCTGCGTCTCGCCATGGCGAAGCACGAGCTGGTGCTGCACTATCAACCGAAGATAGACCTGGATACCAACCGTGTCAGCGGGGTCGAGGCCCTGGTGCGCTGGCAGCACCCCCAACTCGGGCTCCTGCCGCCCGACCGGTTCATTCCCTTGGCCGAACAAACCGGCCTGATCCGGGCACTGACCGAATACGTGCTGCGCGAAGCACTGCGCCAGTATCAGGTCTGGGCACAAACCGGGCGCGATTTGCCGGTAGCGGTTAATGTCTCCGCCGTTAATATCCAGGATCAAGATTTCCCAGACCAGGTGGCGAAGCTGCTGGAGGAGTTCGGCACGCCGCCGTCCCGTCTGGAGCTGGAGGTAACGGAAACAGCAATTATGACCGAGCCGGCGCGCGCAGCGGCCTGCATCATGAAACTCAATGCTCTTGGTGTGTCGGTGGCCATCGACGATTTCGGGACCGGGTATTCCTCCATGGCCCATCTTAAGGACATGTTGATAGGGAAAATCAAGATTGACCGGTCGTTTGTCCGCGACATGGCCGTGAGCCACAACGACGCCGTCATTGTGCGCTCCACCGTGGACCTCGGTCACAATCTCGGGCTGAAGGTGATCGCCGAAGGGGTCGAGGACCAGACCGTGTGGCAGAAGCTGAAAGAGCTCGGGTGCGATTCCGCGCAGGGCTATCACATGGGGCGCCCGATGCCGCCCGAGAAGCTGATCGAATGGTTGCAGCAGTCCGAGTGGGGGAGTGGATGACAGATTCCGGAGGCGGAAAAGATTCGACCAAAAAGCACACTGATCAACGACAAGCCGCTGATATCAAGGGGCCTTGTGGAATGACTTGGCGTGTCAGATAGACCGCACCCCTTTGGTTTTTCGTGTTTGTTTCTGTCCTGCTGTCCAAACATTACGTAACCGGCACGATGAGCTTTAAGTCAAACTGACATTACGGTGCGGGACAGTCCGTGGTGTAGACAGGAATTATAAGAGCTGCAGTGAATTCAAGTAATTCTGCCGATATATTTTTGATATTAAAAGTGCCCAACCCCACTCCATTGTCACCGCCGTCTATCTTGCAGCTTTTATTAAGGATATCCACCATGCCGCTCCTGCCGGTTTTCTTTATTTCAGCCAGCGCTGTGGCGTAATCTTGTGGTTCATCGTTAAAGCAGAAAGCTAGTTTTCTTAGTGGCGCAGTGTTCTCTATAAAGAGAGAAGGGGTAGATTTGTTTGGCCAAGCCGTAATAGCAATGTAGTCTGGCACTATGTCTTTTGTCGGCCCGATCTTGATTTGCCAGCCACGGCCATCAGGCACAAGCCAGAAATAAATAGACGTGCTGTGTTTGGTAGGTACTTTGACGTTCTCCCCCCAATACCCGCTGGCAGAATAGTAATTCTGCGTAATGTCCTTTTGGAAAGTTTTCCACCGGATTTAACAGTCCCTGAAAAACGCACAGAAACACTGGTAAATCCTTCTCCACAGGCAGAAGCAGGTGAACTGGAAGCTATATAAATAAGGGCTCAACGCGGAAACGTGTGGGTGATTTTTGCATGATCCGGGAGCGGTGGCAAAAAATGCGTAATGCTCTTCATGGCCAGGTATTGCTCGTCGCGGAAGCCGTACGCCTTGCGTTGGATGACGCGAATCGTGTTGTTCAGCCCTTCCACGCAGCCGAGCGAGACTTTGTTATCGGGCTTGCAGTAAGAAACGATACCCTTCCAATGACGTTCGATCATGTCAGCGAACTTCTCAAAGGGTT
>Ga0315268_10004478_pt1 | contig 15175 bp, 11 predicted proteins | sample C1_top_MG_FD_204535 | JGI IMG/M metagenome (GOLD analysis project Ga0315268, IMG submission 204535) | Sediment microbial communities from Yellowstone Lake, YNP, Wyoming, USA - C1_top | ecosystem: Environmental > Aquatic > Freshwater > Lake > Sediment | place: USA: Wyoming | collected 2017-08-01
CTGCAGGTGCTCGACGATGGCCTGCTCACTGACGGGCAGGGGCGCACGGTGGATTTCAAAAACACCATCGTCATCATGACCAGCAACCTCGGCTCGCCGATCATCCAGGAATATTTCATGGACGGCCACACGGACAAGTCTGCGCGTTCGGCGATGGAAGACAAGGTGATGGCCGAATTGAAAAAACATTTCCGCCCCGAATTCCTGAATCGCGTGGACGATGTGATCATTTTCCAAAGCCTCGACGAAAACGAACTCGCGCGCATCGTGGACATCCAGTTGATGCGATTGGAAAAACGTCTCGCGCAACAGAATCTCACGCTCGACGTGGACGCCGCTGCGAAGAAGTTGCTCGCCCGCGAAGGCTACGACCCGCAATTCGGCGCGCGTCCGCTCAAGCGCGCGATTCAAGAACACCTGCTCGACCCGCTCGCAACGAAGTTGTTGGCGGGCGACTTTAAACCAGGGGACAGGATAAAGGTCAGCGCTAAGGATGGAGAACTCGTGCTGGCCGGAAAATGAAGGCGAGCCGGGTGCGGGTTTGATTTGGCTTCATTTGCCAATTGCCAGCCCGGTTTGGTTGTGATAGCCCGCCAGGCATGAATCTCTTGAAATCGCTGCTGCCGTCTGTTGGTGTTCTCCTGTGGTCTTTGCTCGCGACCTTGGCGGGTGAATTTCCCAATGACTGGACCTGGGACGAGGAGCCCGCCGTGCGCGCCGAACATGCCGCGCTCGAAGGCAAGCGCATGCCCACCTTCAGCGTCAAGGATTGGATCAATGGCGGCATCACTGCGGCCGATATAAAGGGCAAGGTTGTGGTCGTGGACCTCTATGCCACGTGGTGCGGACCGTGCATGCGGGCCATACCGCATAACAACGAACTGCTGAAGAATTACAAGGACAAGGGCTTGGTCATCATTGGCGTCTGCACCAGCAACCGGGGACAGGAAACATTTGCGGCAAACGCCAAGCAGCACGGCATCAATTATCCGGCCGCCCGCGACCCCGAACTGAAGACGGAGAAAGCGTGGGCAGCGCATTATTATCCCACCTATGCCGTCGTCGACCGCAAGGGAATTGTTCGCGTGGTTGGCTTGCAACCCGACCGGGTTGAAGCGGTCGTCAAAAAACTGCTGGCCGAGTCTGCGGGTGAAGCTGCAAAACCCCGGTGAAATTGCCCGGCGCGCGCCCGCTCAAGCGTGCGATCCAGGAACACCTTCTCGACCCGCTCGCGACGAAACTACTGGCGAGTCAATTCAAACCGGGCGACCGAATTAATGTCACAACCAAAAATGAAGGTTTGGTCTTCGAGAAAAAGTAACTCGCCGCAAAGGCATGCAAAGGCCGCAAAATGTTTAGACACCGATTGGAAAGGGCGGCAAGCGGGTTGAAACGAGCGTCGCCCTGGGTTAATCATTCAAAAAATAAAGCCCTGTAAGGGCGACAAAAGCTTTCTCAAATGGCTTGCGGTTGGTATTCTCACGCCGTGGCTGATCCCAATTCATCGACTGGCACATGGCGCTTGAGCCGCCGCGAAACTTCAATTCTTGCGTTCGCATTTCTGATCATTCTGGGGTTCGGTTTCAACTTGGAACTCCGCACAGCCTTGCGCCGGGTGCCGATGACTGATTTGGGCGTGTATGTCTGTGGTGCCGGCGCCGTTCGCGACGGGCAGGATCTTTATCAGATCGTAGACTGGCGCAAATGGCACTACAACTACCCGCCTGCTCTGGCGATCTTGATGCGGCCGCTCGCGCATCCGGTTCCCGTGCCGCCGCCGGCTCTACCTCTAGGCACACCGCGTACGGCGGCCAATACGCCTTGGGGATATTCGATTGATGCGCCCGGTCATTATTACGGGCTGAAGTCAGACAATGCCCGATTCTTCTGGATCGTGGCGATTTGGTACGTGATCAGCGTGAGCCTCACCTTCCTTTCCGCTCACGCGCTCGCGTGCGCGTTGGAACGCCGCCGGTGGCCTGAACCGCCGCCGTCGGAAAAAGGACTGCGCCGGCGTTGGTGGGCGCTGCGAGTGATCCCCATATTGATTTGCATCACGTCGATCGGCACGGACTTTTCGCGCGGTCAGGTTGATCTGGTGATGCTCGCCGCCATTTCGCTGGCCGTGTATTTCGCCTCCCGGGAACAAGGGCTGGCGGCGGGCATTTTCCTATCCGTGCCGGCTTGCATGAAAGTGTTTCCCGCGCTCATCCTGTGGTATCCGGTCTGGCGGCGGCACTGGCGGATGATCTTCGGAACGGTGGTCGGACTGGTGTTGCTGCTGGTGGTGCTTCCCGTGGTCGTCCTAGGTCCGAAGCGCACTGTGGAGTCGTATCAAACATATGCCACCGTCCTCTTGAAACCCGGCCTCGGCGCCGGACAGGACGCTTCGCGGGCGAAGGAATTGACGAACATGGGCGCGACGGACAACCAATCCCTGCTCGCCACGATTCATCGTTGGAGTTATCCGCCCGGCCAGCGCCCGCCGAAAGCCACGCCCGCCGAACGCCTCTCGAGCTATGCCGTCGGCGGCTTGATGTTGCTCGGCTGGAGTTTTATTGCCGGCTGGCGGCGCAAAGATTCACCCCGTCAACTTGCCCTCCTGTTCGGAACGCTCATGGGAATAACGCTCGTGCTCAGCCCGGTTGCGCACAATTACTACTTCCTCCTGCTGATGCCGCTGATTACGGGTTTGGTTGATGAAGCGCTCGCGCTTAACCGGCCAGGCGCGCGCAACCGGACGGTCATCATCAGCCTGAGTGCCTTCATGGTGATCGACATGCTCGCGCGGCTTCCGGGAATTGGGCGTTGGCTGCGCGAACTGGGTCTGCCGTTACTGAGCCTGGTGGGATTGATCTGCCTCGGCGGCTTCATCGTTTACCAGTACCGTCGAACTCACGATAACGGCGGCCAAAGCCTCTTGGAAACATCTGGTGCGAACCCGATCACGCCCGCTGCCTGAGGCCGATTCCCGTCATCGCTGCCGGATGAAAATCACATGGCAGAAAGGAACGATGTGAGGATTAACAACGATCCGCAATTCGTCGCCCGCCCGCTCAAGCGCGCGATCCAGGAACACCTGCTCGCCCCGCTCGCTACGAAGTTGCTGGCGGTGACTTGAACCGGTTCATTCGTGGTTAGATTCTCCGCGTCCTTGCGCCATTGCGTCATGACATCGGAAAACAACGTGCTTGCCTGAACGGTTCATTCTTGCTTTACTGACCATCACTCGTAACGAAGAGCCCACATGAACCCCGTCAAAGATGTTGCAGGCGTTGGGCGCGTTGAATATTTCCGGCGAATTCAAAGCAGATGGGAGAAGCCCATTTGGAAACGGAGCCGGGCCAGCAACTCCGGGAGCGTGCTGGCATTGATGGTTGGCTTGTTTGTTCCCTGCGTTTCTGCCTGGGCGCAATACGCCGTCAATGCCTCTGCGGGCACCGGCGGCAGCATCAGCCCGACCGGAACTGTTGCCGCCGTCGCGGGCACCAATCTCACGTTCACCGCCGTGGCGGCAATCGACAACATGGTGAACCAGTGGCTGTTGGATGGTGTAACCGTGCAAACCGGCGGCGTCAGTTACGTCCTCACCGACATCCAGACCAATCATGACGTGCAGGTGACGTTCACGTTTGTGCCTGAAGGGACATGGACGTTCGTACTTGGGTTTCCCCTAAAACCGGTTTTGCTCATGCTGTTATTATCGGACGGCAGCGTCATGGCTCAAGGTGGCGGCAGCACCGCATGGTATCGTCTCAAGCCGGACAGTCATGGCAGTTATAGAAACGGCGTCTGGTCCACTCTTATGCCGATGAACGACGCGCGCCTCTATTGTTCGTCGGCGGTTCTCCGGGACGGACGGGTATATGTCGGTGGCGGGGAATATGGGACGGGAACGGGCAAGGCTGAGGTATATGACCCCGTGAGCGATACTTGGACGAAGGCTCCGGATTCAGGAGTATATTTTACTGACTCGATGTGCAAAATTCTGCCCGATGGAAAGGTGTTGCAAGCGTGCTATTCAGGCGCCACCGCGCATGGCACAATAATTTTTGATCCAGTGGCCAACACTTGGTTGCCCGGCCCGGACATGCTCGAATATCACGCTGAAACCAGTTGGGTCAAACTGCCCGACGACAGCATTCTGACGATTGACTACATTAGTACCACGACCGAGCGCTACATCCCGTCGTTGAACCAGTGGATCCCCGACGCGACCGTTCCATTTTCAGTTTATTCAAACGTTGGCGGAGAAATCGGCCCGGCTTTACTGCTCTCCGACGGGCGCGCCTTTTTCCTGGGCGGCAACGGGCATACGGCGTTTTATACTCCGTCGGGCAGTACCAATCCCGGCACCTGGACGCAGGGCCCGGACATTCCCAATGGATTGGTCTGCCCGGATGCGCCCGGGGCCATGATGGTCAATGGGAAGGTTCGTATTGCTGCCAGTCCTCCTCTTTTCGTGGATGGCAGCGGCAACCTTCAATTTCCAAGCCCAACTACCTTCTTTGATTTTGACCCCATGGCCAACGCGTTCATCCAGGTGCTAGGTTTCAACAACAGTATCAGCATCAATCTTCCGCCGTACCAAAGCTGCATGCTCGATTTACCGGACGGAACCGTGCTTTATTCCCAAGAGAACAGTTTCCTCCGCCGGCCCTACATTTACAGCCCCCCCGGTCCTCCGCTGGCTGCCGGAAAACCGACCATCATTCGCATTATTTCGAATCCGGATGGTTCCTTCCATCTCATCGGAACCTTACTAAACGGCATTTCCGAAGGTGCGGCTTACGGCGATGACTTTCAGATGGACAGCAACTATCCGCTCGTCCGGTTGGCGGATTCCAGCAACAATGTTTACTATGCACGGACTTTCAACTGGAGCAGCACCAGCGTCATGACTTCGAACCGGCCGGTGACCACAGAATTCAGCCTCCCGACCAACCTGCCTTCAGCAATCTATACCCTAGTGGCGGTGGCCAACGGGATCAGTTCGGATCCGGTCACCGTCATCCTGCCGTCTCCGACGCAATTGACGGGCGCCGGTGTGACTAACGGAGCAATGCAATTTTTCCTGAATGGTCTGGTGGGAAACAATTATCTGATTGAGGTCTCGCCGGACTTGATCAACTGGCATCCATTTTCAACGAACCTGATGCCGGCCAGCGGCTCGGTGCCCATTACCGACCCGATTGCGGCCGACCAGCCAGGCCAGTTCTATCGAGCCAGGTTGATTGTCGAATGACGCTGCAGACCTCGGCTCAAACCCGTTGTGCCGTCGCAGCAAATCCGATGAATCATCTGGAAGCTGAAACGAATTGCCCAAACAGATTACACGCTGACCCCGGCGGCTGGAATCTTTCTCCGCGCTTTTCATTGCCGCTGCCGCCCGCTTTACTTCAGTCGTGGCGACTTTGCACATCAAACCCGTTCAAGCCCTCGACGCGCCGGAGCTGGCGTTGTACCTGACGCTCCGACGCATCGAGGAACACGAGCGGGCCGGGGTGCTGGTGGCGACGAACATCAAAGTCGTGAAGCGCCTGTTGGCGAGCCGGTTCACCGTGGTGTCCGCGCTGCTCACGCCCGCGTGGCTGGAGCAACTCGACCCGCTGCTGCGCGCACGACCGGAAGCTGAACTCCCCGTTTACGTCGCCGAACAAAAGGTGCTGGAAACCATCACCGGCTACACACTGCATCAGGGCGCGCTGGCCGTGGCCAAAATCCCGCCGCAAGCGGACTTTGAAACGCTGCTGGAAAACGCGTCGCGCCCCCTGCTGCTCGCGGCGGTGGAGGGCATTGCCAGCGCGGAAAATCTCGGCGCGGTGGTCCGGAGTTGCGCGGCCTTTGGCGCGCATATCCTGATCGTGGGCGAGACGTGCGGCAGTCCGTTCCAGCGCCGCGCGGTTTCCGGCTCCATGGGCAGCATCTTCGAGCAGCCGGTGGCGCGGGTGGACAATCTGGTGAAAAAACTGACCGCCTTGCGCGCGCGCGGCGTGCGGTGTCTGGCGGCGCATCCCCGGCCCGGCGCAAAAAAACTGGCCGCAGTGGATTTGCGGGGCGACTGCTGCCTGGTGTTTGGCGCGGAAGGGCCGGGTCTCACGGCGCCCGTGCTGGCGGCGTGCGATGACATGGTGGAAATCCCGATGCCGAGCTACATGAATTCGCTGAACGTGGCCGTCGCCACGGGCGTGTTCCTTTACGAAGCGACCCGGCAGCGCGGTTGACCTGCGCTCGCGACGAGGCTGCTGGCGGGTGACTTGAGCCGTTTGGGAAACGGCGAAAGGAATTTGCCAGAGGCAAAGGCCCGCGAGGGCCGAGCGAGCGGGCGCGAGTGAGTCCATTCAAACCGGGCGACCGCATCAAAGTCAGCGCGCAGGATGGGGAGTTGGTTTTTGAGAAGAAGAAACGAAGGGTTTGGTAGCGGCGTCTATCAGGTGATTTTGTTTCCTTTGCCACGGACAGCAACAACACGCTCGTCGTTTGTAAATGCATGTTGGGAAGAAAGACGTTGGACCTCGCTACCATAAGTGTAATCGAACGAATAACCACGCGAAAGCAAGCCAGTATTCATTGCTGCTACTGCCTCTGGTAAACGTGCTTTGCGAAACAGTAAACTATGGTAGAAAATGTGATAAGCCAAAATTCCATCGCGCCAATCAATTTTCTTTCTCGAGCCAATCATGAAGTGGTAAGGGAACCTCTCAGCCGAACAAGCCATTTGATAACCGTAAAAGCCCTCACATGCGGACATGCAAATCAGCAGGTTGCCCTCAAGCCGCTTACGAAGTGGTAAAAGCAGGTCGAGCAAATCGCTCCACTCAACAAGTTCTTTACCTCGTAACAAGATGCCTGTTCGGTTCGCGTGTAAGGCAAAATGGAGAAATGGCAAGAAGTGCCGGTGATGCGGAATACATCTCGGGTGTTTGGCAATGCGCAAAATGGCGTCTTGAAGTTCAGGAATTGTCTTAACGATATACTTGTGAGCTTGAATGTCTGAGATGGTCAGAATGCCTGCCAACGCATCACCCTCTGCGTCTCTTTCTGTTGGCTTGTTTGATTCAATAATATGGACATCAAACACACGTTTCTTCGTATTCATACAGTGGTATTAGTTTTCAAGAATCGTTTCAGTGGTTGCCAGTAGTGCGTGCGCCAGCCTTGGTTCTTGCCCGCGTAATTGTTGACCGACACGCCCACTTGCGTGAAGCGAAGTTGTGTCCGGCCGCCGGTTCGTTTGGCAAGCTGGAACGTGACTGTTGGATGGTTTTTGCTTTCAAGGCTGAGGGGCGAGTTTGACTTTACCGGTGAAGTCACGCCCGAAGTGATCGAGGAGAGTGCGGATAAGACTTTGCTGTTGTTGTGGGCGTAATTTGAATCCAGCTTTGATGTAGCCATCCCATGCGGTTTCAAAACGTCCCGCCAATAATTGTTGAGTCGGGTAAACCTGCAACCGTATGCCACGCACTTCCACCGCGTCTTCGACATACCTCGGTGGCGAGGGAAACCAAGGGCGCTGCTCTACCACGACATAGCCCGCGCCGGGGATCATCTGCACTTGGGGCGGGCTTTGAAAGGGTGGCACTTCTTGAACGACCCGCAAATAGCGATGGCAGTTTTCCTCGGCGCGGCAGGCAAGGGTGAGTTCTGCCTGGGGCTGCGGCACGATATGAAAGCCGCGCGTTTCGAGTTCGGCGGCTACGGCGCGTTCCAATGCTTCGTCTTCGGGACTCGGGTGACCTTGTTTCAGGAGGGCGATTCTTTTGGCGCCCGCCGGCATCGGTTGCGGACCGCAACGGGCGATGACCTGGGCGGAACGCGACGCGCAACCTGCAAGCGCAAAACTCAAGCAGGCTGCGAAAAAAACCACGCAACATTTTCCCATGGACATGACGTTTTCTGTTTCGCGATTTCCGCCGGTCCGAAGTGGTGGCAACGGTAACCGGCGCAAATGTAGCGTCAATGAGTTTTCATCGTGCCGCAGAGTGCTTTCGTGAATTCTCAATGAAGCGTGAGGGCCACAACTGTTTTTGACACTCGCTTCCTTCGCTTCGTATTATGGCCAGGCGGATATTACAAAATCATTTCATGGCGACACACTACCTTGCTTGCGATTTGGGAGCCGAAAGCGGACGGCTGATGCTCGGCACGCTTGACGGCGGAAAGATTTCTCTGGAGGAACTGCATCGTTTCCCCAACGGCCCGGTCAAAGAAGGCAGCGCGTTGCATTGGAACATGGACGCGCTGTTCGCTGAGCTTCGCGCCGGGCTGAAGAAAGCCGCCGCGCGCAAAGTGCCCATCGCCAGCTTCAGCGCCGATTCGTGGGGTGTGGACTACATCCTCTACGACGCCGCCGGCAAAATGATGTTACCGGTGTGGCATTATCGCGATGCGCGCACGGCTGGCGGCGTGGAGAAAACCAAGGCGCGCGTGGATTGGCCGACGATTTACAGCGAAACCGGCATCCAGTTCATGGCGCTGAACACGATTTATCAACTCGCCGCTGAACCGGCGGAGCGGCTTGCGAAGGCCAAACAACTCCTCCTCATCGGGGATGCCTTCAATCACTACTGCTCCGGCGTGGCGAAGAACGAACAATCGCTTGCCAGCACGACGCAGCTTTACAACCCGCGCACGGGGAAGTGGTCGAAGAAATTGCTCGGCGCGCTTGGCCTGCGCGAAGAAATGTTTGCACCCATCGTCCCGTCCGGCACGAAGCTCGGCAAATTGAAGGCGGAACTCGCGAAGGCGACTGGATTGCCGCAAATCGAAGTCATCGCTTCGTGTTCCCACGATACCGGCGCGGCGGTAGCGGCAGTGCCCGCTGGTGCAGGTAATTGGGCCTATCTCAGTTCCGGCACGTGGTCGCTCATGGGTGTTGAATGGCCGCAGCCGATCATTACCGATCAGGGACGCGACGCGAATTTCACGAATGAGATCGGCTTTGGCGGTTCGGTGCGGCTGCTGAAGAACATTGTGGGTCTCTGGGTGGTGCAGGAATGTAAACGTGACTGGGCCAAACAGGGCAGGGAGTTCGATTACGCCACGTTGACGAAGCTGGCATCCGAAGCCAAGCCCTTCGCGTCGCTCATCAACCCCGCCGACCCGCGCTTCGTCAGTCCCGACGACATGCCGGCGAAGATCGTGGCGTTCTGCAAGGAGACGGGCCAACCCGTGCCGGATTCGCCCGGTGCGTTTGTGCGTTGCGCGCTGGAGAGCCTTGCGCTGTTCTATCGGGTCACGCTACGGCAACTGGAAGCGATCGTTGGAAAGAAAATCGAGCGGCTCAACATCGTTGGTGGTGGCAGTCAGAACGTGCTCCTGAACCAGTTTGCCGCAAACTCTCTGCAAATTCCCGTCATCGCCGGGCCGACCGAATGCACGGCGCTGGGCAACATCCTCGTGCAGGCGATTGCGCTGGGCCATTTGCCGTCGCTTACCGCCGCGCGTGAGGTGGTGCGCAATTCGTTCGCAGTCACGACGGTCAAGCCGCAAGCCGCGGCAGAGTGGGATGCGGCGTTCGCGCGGTTTCAGAAGTTGGTGAAGTAGCGCGAGCTTCCCAGCTTGCGGGTCCGGGGAGCATCCTTGCTCCGCGTTTCGTTGGCGAAGGTGCAGGAAATACAGAGCAGGGATGCTCCGTGAACCCGCAGGCAAGGATGCCTGCGCTACCTGTGCGGACTTGCAGTCGTGAGTGACTCGCGTATTCTCGCGGCATGGATCCTGGGAAGCGAAGAACGCCACCTCGCCATCTGGTTTCCGGTTTTCACTCACGCAATGTCCTGCCTCACCTCAAGCGCGAAGGCGGGGCGTATTTCGTCACCTTCCGACTCGCGGGCACGCTGCCGGCGGAACTCATTCAGAAACTCAAACGGGAGCGAGAGATAATCCTGCAACAGGCACTGATCGCGAAACGGCCGCTCACATGGCGTGAACAGGAGGAATTGTTCCGCTGGTACTCCAGTCGGGTGGACGCTTGCCTCGACGCCGGGCACGGAGATTGTTTCCTCAAGCAACCAGAAATTGCGGACTTGGTTGCCGGCGCTTTGAAGTTCTTCTCGGGACAGCGATACGAATTGCGCGCTTGGGTGGTGATGCCGAATCACGCTCATGTGGTCGTGGGGCCGAAGCCGTCCCACACCTTGTCCGGGATTCTTCACAGTTGGAAATCCTTCACTTCGAGCGAGGCGAACAAGCTGTTGCGGCGCACCGGCAAGCCGTTCTGGCAAGAAGAGTCCTATGACCATCTCATCCGCGATGACGAAGATATGGCTCGCTGTTGCCACTACACGACGATGAATCCGGTGAACGCGAAGTTATGCTCGCGCCCGGAGGATTGGAAGTGGAGCAGTTTGTATCACCCGCCAACGTAGCGAGGCGGTGTAGCGCGAGCTTCCCAGCTTGCGGGGTCGAGGAGCATCCTTGCTCCGCGTTTCGTTGGCGAAGGTGCAGGAAATACGGAGCAAGGATGCTCCGTGAACCCGCAGGCAAGGATGCCTGCGCTACCTGTGCTACGACGCGAATGTTCGCAAGTTCCACTCGTCAATCAACTCTTTCGGGATCTCGCCGATAAACCGGGAGGGTTGCTGCATCGTCGCGCCGCTGTTGCCATAACCGGCGCGGATGAGCGGGTAGCTCAGGTAAAGCTCGTTGCGGGCGCGGGTGACCGCCACGTAAAAAAGCCGGCGCTCCTCTTCCTCGCCCTCGTCGGTTTCCATCGAACGTGCGGAGGGAAACAAGCCATCACAAAGCATGACGATGAACACCACGTCGAACTCCAACCCTTTGGCCTGATGGATGGTTGAGAGGCGGATGCGTTCCTCGTCGCGATTGGCGGGTTGCTGTTCGTTCTCGGCCTCGACGTTGGTGAGCAGCGCCATCTGGGCGAGAAATTCCTCCACAGACTCGAACTGTTGCGCGAAGATGGCGAGCTGTTTCAAATCGTCGAGGCGCGAGCGGTAGTTGGCAAAATTCTCCTTCAAGTAATCGTCGTAGCCGGCTTCGATGACGATGGGGATCATCTTTGCCGCGCTGACGCGAACGGTTTTTTCTTCAAGCTGGGAGATGGTGGCCGTGAGTTGCGGCCAGACGACGGCGGCTTTCTTGGGAACGCTGGCAGCGCATTTCTGCAATGCCGTCGCAATGGGTGAACGTGTTGCGTGTTGCGTGTTGCGTGAACTGGACTGGGTCGGCTCCGGACTGAACACTGAACACTGAGCGCTGAACACTTTCCAAAGTTTGTCCGCGCCCTTGCCGCCGACGCCGGGGAGAAGCTGGACGATACGCTTGAACGAAAGTTCGTCGCGTGGATTCGTCACGAGCTTGAGATACGCGGTCACGTCCTTGATGTGCGCCTGCTCAAAAAAACGGATGCCGCTGGTGATGCTGAACGGGATGTTGCGCCGCGTCAATTCAAGTTGAAGCTCCAGCGCGTGGAAGTGTGAGCGGTAAAGCACGGCCATCTTGTTCAAGTCCGAGCCTTCTTCGCGCAGTTCCAGCACGCGTTGGGCGACAAAGGCGGCTTGCTCGGCAGCATCGCCGCAGGTGACGAGCGCGGGTTTCGCGCCGGACTTACGCGCGGGAGCGAGTTGCTTGGCAAATTGATGAACGTTGGCGGCGATGGCCGCGTTGGCCGCGTTGAGAATCTCCGGCGTGCTGCGATAGTTCGTTTCGATTTTGTAAGTCCTGGCCTCCGGGTAACGCTCCGGGAATTTGAGGATGTTCGCGAAGTTCGCCCCACGCCAGGCGTAGATGCTCTGCGCGTCGTCGCCCACGACCATGACGTTATGATGGCGTGAGGCCAGCAGGTCAATGAGATCGCTCTGGAGCTTGTTTGTGTCCTGGTATTCGTCCACGAGAATGAACTGAAAGCGGCGCTGGTAGTGATCGCGCACTTCTTCGTGGTCCCTGAGCAGCCGGAGCCAGAGCACGAGCAGGTCGTCGAAGTCCATCGCGTTCGTGGCGCGTTTGCGGGCGGCGTAACGCTTTTGCACATCCTCGATCTGCGGCGCGAGCGTGTCGAAATAGCCGTATTCCTCGCCGAGAATCTGCGGGATGGATTTCTCCGTGTTGACCGCGAGCGAGAAAATATCGCCGAGCACTTCGGCTTTGGGAAACCGCGTGGCCTTCACGTCAATGTCCGACTCGCCGACGCACGTGGCGATGAGATGCTTGGCGTCCTCGCGGTCCATGATCGTAAAATCGCGCTCGAAGCCGAGCAGCTTGGCGTGCTGACGGAGGATGCGGTTGCCAATGGAGTGAAACGTGCCGCCCCAGAGCGAAGCCAGTTCCTGTCCGAGCAGGTCGGCCACGCGCCGCATCATTTCACCGGCGGCCTTGTTCGTAAAGGTCAGCAGCAGGACGCGGTCGGGCGGGATGCCTTGCTCCAGCAGGTACGCCACGCGGTAGGTGAGCGTGCGGGTCTTGCCCGAACCTGCGCCCGCGATGACCAGCGCCGGGCCGGGCGGCGCGGTGACGGCGGCAAGTTGCTGCTCGTTGAGTTCGCGCGCGTAATCAATCTGCAGGTGGACGGCAGAATGAAACGGTTGCAAAACGTAATCGCGCGACATGGGGCGAAAGTAAAACTCCCAATCCCAAACACCAAGCTCCAAAGAAACACCATCCAAACATTTCAGAGTCCTTCAGGTGGGGCGCGCCAGTCCTCTGCGCGCCGTTTCATGTGTGGAATCGTGCGGCGCGCACGGAGTGACGCGCCCTACCTCAGTAAACCAGCACGAGCACTACAGCTTGTCCACCAAATCGAGGCAAGGCGACTCTGCGATCGAGCTTATCCGATCCCTGGTTCTAATAGGCCGGCCTGTTTTGCGGCACGCACGGAAAAATCTGGCCCACCAGATCGCGGTCATTGGCGCCGGCGGAGTCATGCGGCGGCCAGGCGATCCAAATCTGATTACCTATCGTTGTTCTTTTTGAATTGGCGATCGCGATGGTGTTCGGCTCCTTCCAATGGAAGGTTTCGGCGTGACCGTCGGCGAAAGAGAAAGTGCAACCGTTGTTGTGCCGCGTGGCCGGGATGCTGATCCATTGATACTGGCTCGTGCCGAAGAGACTGCCAGCGGGGCCATTACAGCAGAAAGCGGCCTGCTGGATGCTATCCTCATGTTCGTCAACGAACACCATCGCGCGCGCGGGACTTGGGTTGCGAATTTGTGTCAACGTGTGCCAGACCCTGTTATAGTCGCCGCTTGTTGTATCCGTGACGCCGTTCATGTAAAGGCTCATGGACACGCTCCGCGAACGTGGAATCTGGCCCGCGTCGCGGACGGTGGACCTGTCGGCGGGACATCTGTAGATGCCGGTGGATGGGTTGTAAGTGTAGAGCGGGCCGGATTCGATGTTGGTGGTCGTGGTGTCCGTATACGCGTTGCTGACCGGTACCCACGACCTTGAAATGCTCGACATACTTCCCCGCGAGGGTATGAAGTTTGACACATGGTTCAGCACGAGTTTGTCGGCGTGGGCGTTGCTGTAAAGCAGCCAGCAAAGCTGCAGTTGGCGGAAGTTGTTGTAGCAACTGGCCTGGCGGGCCCTGGCCGTGGCCGTGGCCCGCGCCGGCAACGACATCGCTGCCAGAATCGCAATGATGGCGAGGACGACCAGCAATTCAATGAGGGTGAATCCGTGCGGACCAAAACCAAGGGCTCGGGAGATTTTACCCTGGGCGCATTTCATACCGGGCCTTCTAGCACCACACCCTGAAGCCGGCAACGATTTTTTGTGCCGTGGTGCGATCAAGGTTGGAATGATGTCCCGGCATCGTCGCCACTGCGCTGGTAGGGCGCGTCACTCCGTGCGCGCCGCCTTTGGTCTGCGAACGCTCGGCGCGCAGAGGACTGACGCGCCCTACCTTAAAAAACGTTTCGCGACCTCTCTCATCCCAGCCTTTTCTCCACGGAGAGGCAGAATCGCTCTTAGTCTCGTGGAAAATCGGGACGAAAAGATTTGCTTCCCATTTCGCCATTTGCACAATGCCGCGCGTGTTCCAAACCAAAGATTATTTTGCACGACGACTTATGCGATACCGACTGACGGGTTTTCGTTCAGGGGTCACCTTAACTTCAGTTCTGTTGCTCAACCTGGCCGTCGCATTGGCGGACACGCAGCCGACCACCCAAACCAACCTGGATGAACAACCGTATCGTCTCGGCACGGTCATCGTCACCGGCAATGCGAACGACGCGCCGGTGGTCGGCGCCAGCGTGGGTGTTGTGTCGGGCAAGGAACTTGAAGCGCGCGGCATCACCTCGGCGCGCGAACTCACCGCCATCACGCCGAACCTCGCCACGTTTGATGCGAACGGCGACCGCACGCCGCGTTTCAGTTTGCGCGGGTTGCGGGAAAATAATTTCAGCTACGGCGAAAGCGCGGTGGCGATTTACCTGGATGACGTGCCGTACAGTGACCTTTACACGCGCGGCATGCCGTTGTTCGACATTTATTCCGGCGAATTTTACCGCGGCCCGCAACCGACGCTGTTCGGCGCGAACCGGCCGGGCGGAGTTTTGAATTTGATGACCCGGCTACCCGGAAACGAATGTAATGGGCACGGCTCCGTGAGTTATGGGAACTACAATGCGGTTGGAGTTGAAGCCGGATCGGACGGGCCAATCATCAAAGATCGTTTGTTCTTTGGCGTGGATGGGTTTTTCAATCAGCGCGATGGTTACTTCGATAATCTGGTCACGGGCCACCATCCCGACGACCACGAGACGCTGGCGGGGCGCGCGCAGTTGCGCTGGACGCCCACAGAGCGGCTTGATTTCACCGCGTCGGTAGTGGCCGACCGCTTTCACGACGGTGGCGTGATCGTGCGTCCGATTGCCGCGCCCGGCGATCTCTTCGACGTGAAATACGATCAGGACGGTTTCAATCATCAGGACAGCCAGACCTACGCCTTGCGGGGCGCGTGGACGGGCGATCAGGTGAAGGTGACCTCGATCACTTCGTGGCGGCGCTGGCAGCAGGACGTGGCCGGCGATTTCGATTTCGCCGAATTTTTCTCGCCCAATAATTTTCCGCTGAACGGCCTGCAAGGTTTCGCCAAACCGGAAGTGCAGCAATGGTCGCAGGAGTTCCGGCTTGAGTCGCAAAACAGGGACGCCGCCCTCAAGTGGAACGCGGGCGCATACTGGTCGGAACTTACGACGGATTACGCTTCCGG
>Ga0315268_10004479_pt1 | contig 15172 bp, 13 predicted proteins | sample C1_top_MG_FD_204535 | JGI IMG/M metagenome (GOLD analysis project Ga0315268, IMG submission 204535) | Sediment microbial communities from Yellowstone Lake, YNP, Wyoming, USA - C1_top | ecosystem: Environmental > Aquatic > Freshwater > Lake > Sediment | place: USA: Wyoming | collected 2017-08-01
TTTATCGTCCACGGCCTTTTCATAGATCTTGAGAAGAGCGTCCAAGCTCGCTTCATCCTGTCTGTGGCTGAGCCACATCACGGCCATTTCCTGGACTCTCGGGGAAGGGTCTGAAATCGCCAATTCGGTCAGGATTGGCAGCACCCTGGCGTCGCGAGACTGGCCGAGGACCATAAGGGCTTTTTCCCGGAGTTCGGGCCTCTTCTCCTCTTTGACCAATTTTTCCAGGATGGGAAAAGCCTTCTCCTTGTCCATGCTCATCAGCGCGTCCAGAGCGATCAGCTTCAGCTCGGTGTCCGGATCCATAGGCTTCTTTTGTCCGCCCTCGACACCGCCCAGGACCCGGCCGGCGACTTCGCCTTCAAGTCCGCCCCAGACGCCGCCCTCAACTCCGCCCAGGACACCGCCTTCCACCCCGCCGAGGATGCGGCCGTTGAAGTATTTCCGGTATTCAGAAAGGCCGCTTTTAGCGAGCGCTTCGGCGATCTGAATCTGGAGGATCCTGGCGTCTCTGGCCCAGGTGCTCTCAGGCAGCTTTTCGAGAAGCAGGTTCAGAGGTTCGATCGCTTCTTTCCTCGTCTCGAGCTGGAGTTCCATATTCTCGAGCGAGGCGGCGAGTTTGTCCATGCTGTAGCCGAGCCAATAGAGCGATTCTCCATAATAGCTGCTGTTTGCATACGCTTCCTTGATTTTCTGCAGGTCATATATGGCTTTCTGCCAGCTTTTGTCATAGATGGCCTTTTTGGCTTCCTCATAAACGGCCCGGGCTTTCTCATAGGCCTCCTTGGTTTTTTCTTTTTCCTGAGCGGAAGCGAAGCCGCCGAGGATAAAAAAGAAGACCAGACAGAGGGTGATTCCTTTAGTGCATTTCATAGCTTTCCTCCTAAAGAGTCTTTAATATTTCCATCTTAAAAAGAATTCCTCTCCGGTCGATGAGGTCCTTGATCTCGGAGGGGGCTTGTTGATCTTGACTTGGCCGGTTGGCAATTTCCTTTAACACAAGGTCTAGGTCGTCGAGGAGCTCGGCCGCGGCCGGGTCTTTTTCGGCCAGCATCCGCTTGAGCAACATGTTCTGGAGGAGCAGCCCTCGGACGATTTTTTCGTCAATGGCGATCGTTTTCGCGCCTTGGTCCCTGGGAGAATAGTGGGCGTATTCGAGCAAAAGGGGCTTGAGGTCTTCCAGGTGAGACGTCAGGATCGGCTGCAAATTCGCCGCTGAAATGCTCTTTGAGGACGGGGAGGGAAGAGGTTGCGGGGAAGGGAGAAACCAATATTTTCCGATAAGGATCCCGAGGATGAGAACCGTCGCCATGGCCGATCCTGCCACCGCCCAACGCCAGCGCCGGGATAGGTGTTCTTGTCTCTTGGAGCGTTCCCGACCGAACCCGGCTTGGATTTTCTGCCAGGACTTTTCCCAGTCCGGCTCAGGAGCCTGAGCCGGCCGGTATTCGTCCAGGAGTTGGAAGACTTTTTTTGTCGCCTGAAATTCTTCGAGGCAAGTCCGGCATGTCTGAAGATGCTCTTCCAGAACTAATTTGTCCTTTTCATTAAGCTCACCGTAGAGATGGAAGGGGATGAGATTCTTAGCTTTTTTACAGTCCATAGCCGTCCTCCAGGATAAAACGCCTGAGATGTTTTTTCAGGGTATCGATGGCGCGGAAGAGCTGTTTTTTGATGTTTCCTTCGGTCAAATTCAAAGATTCCGCGATCTCCCGCGTCGTGAACTCTTGATAATGCCGGAGGGTGAAAATCATCCGTTGCCTCGATGAGAGCCTGTTCAGCGCCCGGTTAATGGTTTCCCGGATTTCTTTATCGTGGGCGCTTTTTTCCGGGTTGGCATGTCCGGGATTGGCCGGGACATACAAGGATTCCTGGGCATCCAGCGACTCGGCATCCCTAACCTTGTTTTTTCTCAAGGTATCGATGCTGGCATTGACGCAAATCCGATTGAGCCAGCCGCCGAAGTTTATTCCCTTCTCGGGGCGGTATCGGGACAACGAATGATAAGCCTTGACGAATGTCTCTTGGAGTACGTCCTCGGCATCCTCGGCGTTCTTTAGGTAATGATAGGCTATCGAGAAGACGCGTTGCTTGTTGCCCTCGAAGAGAGAGCGGAAGGCCGGGCCGTCGCCTTCCTGGGCCCGCCGGATCAGACTGATTTCGTCCATTTCTCTGTCTTTATATGAAAAACGGATAGGAAGGCACTTTCGTTGACAAAAATTTTCACTCTGATTGGGAGCGAAAATAAAGATTCGAAATGAGTTGGATTTTTCTTAACGCTATTTTTTGGGAGCCGGAATGGAAATGTCGATCACTTTGACCGATCCCAGCGAGGACAGCGGCTTGTCGAAATCCTCCTTCTTGCCGACCACGAGAATCTGGACTTTGTCCGGCTGGAGATATTTCTTCGCCACGCGAAGCACGTCGGCCTTGGTGACCTTCTCCACCCCGGCCTTGATCTTTTCCGTGAAATCAAGCGGATAGCCGTAGTAGGCAAGAGTCATCAGGCGGTTGACGATTTGGGATTTGCTCTCGAAGTTGAAGACATAAGAATTGAGAAAGCCGTCCTTGGCTCTGGCCAGTTCTTCATCCAACACTTCTTGTTCCGTGATCTTCTTTAGCTCTTTCAACATGATGTCGATCGCATAGACCGTCGATTGGGATTTTGTCTGGACGCCGCAACTGAAGACGCCGGGATAGATGTAGGAAGCCCCGTAATCTCCCCAGACACTGTAGGCCAGCCCTTCGTCCGTTCTGACTCGTTTGAACATGCGTTCGAAGGAGAGGACGGAATTCATAATACTGAGAGCGGGGTAGTCGGGATTGTTCATCAAGCCGCCGATATGGCCGAGCATGATGTTGGACTGGTTGACGTCGGGCTTGTCGATGAAATTGACAGTGTACTTATAATCGTAGCTGACCTTGGGCCAGGCTTCGGTCGAAGCTTTGCCCTTCGGCCATTTTCCAAGCGCCGCCTTGATCTTGTTGATCATGTCCGCGCTTTTAAAATCCCCCCAGATGGCCATGGATGTATTGTTGGGGTGGATATAGGCATTGTAGAAATTGATCATATCCTGCCTGGTGATGGCGTCGAGTGTGGCATATTCCGTGTGCCGGGCATAGGGACTGTCCTGGCCATACATCAATTTGTTGAACTCGCGAAAAGTGATGCTGCTGATATTGTCGTTTCGGCGGGAGATACTTGTCTTCTGCTGGAGTTTGGCGAGTTCGATCTTATCTTCGCGGAATGCGGGCTCTGTCAAAATGTCCGCCAGAATCCCCAGGGCTTTTTCGAAGTCCTCCTTCAGGACGGATATCGAGAGATAGGCTGAAGTCTGTCCGATGCCCGTTGAAACTGAGGCGGCCAGGGTATCCAGTTCTTTGTCAATCTGGTCGCCGGTTTTCGTCTTTGTTCCGCCCGTCCGGAGGACTTGCCCTGTGAGGGAGGCCAATCCGACTTTGGAGGCAGGCTCAAAGACCGAGCCTGTCCTGACCATGGCCCAGAGATCGATCGTCGGATATTCGGGATCTTCAACTAATAAGAGCTTGATTCCATTGGGGAGTTCCGCCTTTTCGACCTTGGGCATTTTGATGGGGTTGAGGGGCCCGAAGACGAACTTGTCTTTCGGCCCTTTCTGACCATAGGCCATCCCCAAAAAGAAGGCAAAAAGAAGGAGTCCTGTGAAAATTTTATTCGCCACGTTTTCTTTTCTCATTGTCGTCTCCTTGTCCCGCCTTATTTCTCGGGAATAATTTCGCCGATGGTCCTGTTGGTTTTGATGAGGTACTGGTTGGCCGCCCGCTTGACGTCGGCGGCCGTGAGGGCTTTGATCTGGTCGATTTGTTCGAGCCCTTTCTCAAAGCCGCCCAGGACCACGTCGGCGTAGGTAAGGACAGCCGCCATCTGGGGATTGGACGTCAATTGATCAAGGATGTTCTTGATTGTGCTTCTCTTGAATTTTGTCAGCTCGTCCTCGGTCACAGATTCCTTCTTGATTTTCTCAATCTCCTCCTCGATGGCTGCCTGGCACTCCGCCGAAGTCTTTCCCGCCGCCGGGATGGCGAAGAAAACAATGAGATTGGGGAATTTGTCGCCGGGATAGCCGCTGGAGCTGGATGCGGAGACGGCAATCTTTTTTTCCTTGACCAGAGTCTGATACAGCCTTGAGGACCGGCCCTGGCCGATGATATTGGCCAAAGCCTCCAGGGCGCGGCTGTCTTTGTTTCTTGCCTCCGGCATGTGGTACCCGATGACCAAGTACGGTTGGGCTTGGGCGACAACGGTCACATGGCGTTCTCCCCATTGTTCGGGCTCCTTGGTCCTGACGGGCTCGGGCTTGGGGCCGCTCGGAATTCGGCTGAAATAGAGTTCAGCCAGCTTGAAAACCTCTTCCGCTTTGACATCCCCGACAATGCCGACGGTCAGGTTGCTGGGGCCATAATATTTTTTAAAGTATTGCTCAACGTCTGCGCGCGTGATGGATTGGAGGTCCGACATATGGCCGACGACTTCGTGATGATAGGGATGGGCCTTGAAAGCCACGGCCGCAAAGTCCTCAAAGAGTTTTCCCGTGGGCCGCGTCTCGAGACCGAGCCGGCGTTCCTCCATGATCACATCCCGCTCCTTGTAGAATTCGCGGAAAATAGGATTCAGAAATCTGTCGGATGTCATGGCCATCCAGAATTCCAGACGGTTTGAAGGCAGGTAGTTGATATACTGCGTGGCGTCGTTTGAGGTATACGCATTCACGCCGGCGTCCCCTTCCCGCATCATCATGTCGAAGTACTCATTGTTGACGACGTACTCCTTGGCCTTTTTTTCGAGGGCGGTGAATTTGGCCTGCAGCTCTTTAATTTTTGCGCTGTCGGGAGTCGGTTTAGCCTCTTCCTTTTTCCATTGGTCGTAGACGGCGTCCAGTTCGCTGAGGATCTTGGATTCCGCGGCATAATCTTTTGTCCCGACGACTTTCGAACCCTTGAACGCCATATGCTCGAGGATATGGGAAATTCCGGTAATGCCGTAGGATTCGTTGGCGCTTCCGACGTCGGCATAGATATGAAAAGCGACGACGGGAGCATCGTGACGCTCAAGGACGATGAACTTCATGCCGTTTCCTAAGCTGTGAACTTTGATCTGTTTTATGAGCGCTCCGAATGTCTGTTCCTGAGCGGAAAGAGTGAGGGACACGAATACCGTCAAGAAAAGAACCAGGAGAAAACAAGTCTTTGACTTTCTGACCATACGTTTAGCCTCCTCATGCAAGGGTGATAATTTGTCTCAATATAGCACGTGGAAAATAGGATGTCAAAGCTGGAAACGATGACAAAAATTCATGATAGACAAAAGATGCCCTTTTTTGTTTAAATGAACGCGACAAGCTATGGTCCCCAAGATCGATCCAGACGTCACAGAAAGGCTGGAGAATATCGCTGGCCGGGAGAATGTTATCACCAACCCGGACCGGATGATGGATTACGGGCACGACGAATTTTCGCTCTGGGACATCCGCCACCTTCCCGACATTGTCGTAAAGCCCCGGACCACTGAGGAGGTGGCGGCGGTTCTGCGGCTGGCCAATGAGCGAAAAATCCCGGTCACGCCCAGGGGCGGGGCGACCGGGCTTTGCGGAGGTTGTGTGCCCTCCTTGGGCGGGATCGTCCTCACACTCGAAAAAATGAACCGGGTGCTGGAGATTGATGCCGACAATCAGATGGCCGTCGTCGAGGCGGGCCTCACGCTTAGCGAATTTGAAAAAGCGGTCGAGGAGGCCGGCTATTATTTTCCGCCTCACCCGGGGGAAGAGAGCGCCATGATCGGGGGGATGATCGCCACAAACGCCGGTGGGAGTCGGGCTGTCAAATACGGCGTCATCAGGAATTACATCCGCGGCCTCGAGGTCGTCACGGCTGGGGGCGATATCCTGCGCTTGGGCGGCAAACTGATCAAGAGCAGCACCGGCTACAACCTGCTCCACCTTTTCATCGGCTCCGAGGGAACGCTTGGAGTCATCACCGGGGCGACCATTCAGTTCATGGCAAAACCGGCCTTGACGCGATCGCTGGTCATCCCCTTTGCCGGCCTGGAAAAGGCGATTGAAACCGTTCCTCTTCTTTTTAAAAAAAGTATCGTGCCGCTGGCCCTGGAGTTTGTCCCGCTGGATGTCATTAAGATAACAGAAGAGCATCTTCATAAAAAATGGCCTTGTTCACAGGGCGAGACTCATCTCCTCATCATCCTGGACGCCCAGAGTGAAGACGAGATGGACCGCCTGTCCCAGGCCGTCGCCGAGGTCGCCCTACAGAATGGGGCGCTCGATGTATTCATCGCCGACTCCGCCGCCAAACAGGAAACCGTCCTGGATATCCGCAGCAAAATTTATGAAGCGATCAAAGCTCAAACGATCGAGATTCTGGATATCTCCATCCCTCGGGCGGACATCGTCCAGCACGTTAAGAAAGTTCAGGATGTCGCCCGGAAATATGATTTATGGCTGCCGACCTTTGGCCATGCCGGCGATGGGAATGTCCATACCCACCTCATGAAGGCCCGCTATGAGGACGGTGTTATCATGCCTCTTCCCGAGCGCGAGTGGCGAGACAAAGCCGACACGGTTCGACAGGAGCTCTACGAAGACTGCCGGGTCAGGGGAGGGGTCATTTCCGGGGAGCACGGCATCGGGCTGGTCAAGAAAAAATACCTCGCCTCGAGCCTTGGCCAGACACAGGTCGAGCTGATGAAGGGCTTGAAGAAGGTCTTCGACCCCGGCGGCATCCTGAATCCCGGCAAAATTTTTGACGAGCCATGAATATCCTGATCCTCGGGGGGACGCGTTTTTTTGGCTACCATATCGCCCGTCGGCTGGTCGAGGACGGCCACGCCGTAACGCTTTTCAACCGCGGTCAGACGGGCGACGACCTTGGCGACCGGGTTCAGCGCATCAGGGGCGATCGATATGACTATAACCGGTTCTACGGGCAGCTGCGCGGCAAGACGTTCGATGCCGTCGTGGACATGCTGGCCTTCAAAGCCGAAGACAGCCAAGCCGCGGTCAGGACATTCGAAGGGCATGTCGGCCACTTCATTCATATCAGCACGGGGTCGGTCTATGTCGTGACCAAGGATTTTCCCTGTCCCCTCCGGGAGGAGGATTTTAACCGCGAGCTCTGCCCGCCGCCGAAAAGAGATGCCGAAATGTGGCTCTATGGGTATCACAAGCGAAAATGTGAAGAAGTCCTGCGGGAGGCTTTTCAAGGAATGACCTTTCCCGTAATGATCCTTCGCCTCCCGATCGTCATCGGGGAAAGAGACCACACCCTCCGGGCTTACTCCTATTTTCTTCGCCTCGGAGACGGCAGTCCGGTCATCCTTCCCGATGGCGGTATGAATGTGTTCACCCATATCTACCAGGGGGATATTGTCAAGACCGTAGCCGCGAATTTGATGAATCGCGCGAGCTTCGGCCAAGCCTATAACCTGGCTATGGACGAGGTGATGAGTCTGAGGCGCTTCGTTCTCAAATCGGCGGAGATCTTGGGGAAGAAGCCCGTGCTCGTCGATGTCCCCTGGCAGGTCCTGGAAGAGTCTGGATTGGGAACGTCCTTTTCTCCCTTTTCGACCCGCCGGCCGTTCGTCCTTTCGACCGAGAAAGCCAAACGGAACCTGAATTATTCCTCGACTCCGGTGGAGACTTGGCTGGAGAAGACGATTTTCTGGTTTGCCGAAGTCTATCAAGGCGGGACCCCGGAAAACTATCGAGAGAGAGAAAAAGAAGTCGCCTTTGTCCATAAATTCCGGGAGGCCGTCCGGTCTTTAAAATCAGATTGAAATTCCGCCGGCATTTCAATATAAATAAGACGTTAAGGGATGAAGGAAAGTCGGGAGACGCATCCGAATATTTTTTGAGGGGGAAACATGGAAAGAATCACGGAAATTTTTGTCATTCTGGAAAACAAGCCCTCCATGCTCGGCGACCTGTGCAGCTATCTTGCCGAGAATGAGATCAACATTGAGGCCATCGGCGTTTTTCATGACACGGCCAAGCTTTATGTCAAGAATGTCACCAAAGCGGTGAAGCTTCTGACCAAGGCGAATTACACGGCCGAGCTCCGGGATGTCCTCCTCGTGGACCTGGAAAACCGGCCGGGCGCGCTGGCCGAGGTCACCTCCAAGCTCGGCAATAAAGGCGTCAATATCGAATACTGCTATGGGACGCTGAGCCGCAAAGGGACGGCCACTTCCATCATCCTGGATGTATCGAATATCGACAAGGCCGTGGAGCTGCTGGGGGGCTAGGTTTGACAGGGATTTTTCCCAGATTGCTTTAAATTTGATCCTGAAGGTTCATTCGAGCGCGGTCCTTCACTTTTTTGGATATTTTCGATCAGGCAATCATTCTGGACAATGAGGAGGTGAGGATGAAAAAGAAGCGGAGCCAGACGATTCTTCTTGTCACACTTTGGCTGTTTGTCGGTGCGGTCTTTGTCGCCGCCCAGGATATCCAAAGCTTGGTCAGAGAGATTTTTCCGATTCCTTCGGCCACGGGAAATGAAAATGCCCTGGCGGCGAAAATCGAACTGTCTTTGCCAAAAAGCGTCCCTAAAGAAAAAGACCCGCTGGGCAGTCTGTATGTCCGTTTGGGGAAAGGGGAGCCGCGGCTGGCCGTCCTTGCTGCCCTGGATGAATACGGTTATATCGTCAGCGGGATCACTTCGGACGGATATCTGCGATTGGACCGTGCCGTAACAGCCCCGCATCCGCTTTTTGACTCCTATCTCCTTGGCCACCCCGTCGTCGTTTCAACCGCCAACGGCTTGCTCGAAGGGATTGTTTCCCAACCCGCCATGCACCTCTTGACACGCGAACGGAGAGATGAGCTCGCTAGGAATTTTTCTCTTGACCTGGTCTATCTCGACATCGGCACCCGGTCGGAGGAGGAAGTCCGGGCGAAGGGAGTGGAAATCCTCGACCCGGTGACCTTCTGGCCCGACCTCAGCGAGCTGGCCAATCAAAGATGGGCAGGCCATGCCCTCGGGCAGAAAACGGGATGTGCCGTGCTTTTGAGCTTGGCGGGTGAGACGAGCGCCTCGAAGTTTGCCCAGGAAACGACCCTGGGATGGTTGGCCCAGACGAAATTCCCGGCCCGGGGGACTCGAACGGCGTTGGGCGCCATGAGAGTCAAAAGGAAGTTCCTGCCGCAGCAGGTTATTATCCTGGATATGGTTCCCGCCGAGAGGGGAGAGAAAAGTCCTGCCCTGGGCAAAGGGCCCGTTCTCGTCCAGGCGAAAGAGGGGCCCTCGAAGCTCAAGGATCAGATCGAGGCTACAGCCCGCAAAATGAATATTCCCCTTCAATATTTGACGGGAGTTGAGTCCTCCGTGATGGCTCCCTTCCTGGGCGATTCTACCGAAGTCGTAGGCTTGGCCTTGCCGGTCAAATTTCCTCACACGCCGGTCGAAGTCGTGGATTTCAAAGATGCCCAGGCGCTCAAGAAACTTCTTCAGGGCACTCTCGTATCCGGGAGGGCAAAATGAAGAAACATGCCTTCTCTGTTTTATTGTTGGCACCGGTTCTGTGCGCCGCCGCCTTTGCTGTGCAGAGCAAAGAACGTTCCTCTTCTTGGGAGCTTCTGAAAAAAATCGTCCTCATTCCCGGAATTTCCAGCCAAGAAACGAAAGTTGCAGACTTTATCCAAGCGACTCTGCCAGCGATTCTTAAAGTCCAGCGCGATTCAAAAGCCAACGTCTGGTTCACCGTCGGCGAAGGCCGTCCGCACATCCTCTTTGTAGCGCACGTGGATGAGCTGGGATTCGTCGTCGATAAGATCACGCCGCTGGGGACGGCGTTGTTAAGAGCGCGCGGAGGGCTTCTGGCTCAGGCCTGCGAAGCTAGGCCTTTTATCGTCTATACGAGCAAAGGACCGGTCGAGGGTATTATCCAGCCTCGTCCGGATTATTATCAAAGCCAGTCCGCCGGAACGGGACGTTCATCCGGTCAGAATCCGCCCCAGGCGCAGGCAGGCGCTCCGGCGCCCATTCCGCAAACCTCCGCCCAGAATCCGGCCCAAAAGCCAGGACCCTCGCAGGCTCAGGCATCTCAGGAACCATTCGAGCTCTACCTGGGCGTTTCTACGGAACAGGAAGCGCGGGCCCTGGGCGTTGCCGAGGGAAACCAGGTCATTTTTAAAAAGAAGCTCGTCGATCTTGCGCCCGATATCATGGCCACCCGGGCCGTCGATGATAGAGCCGGCTGCGCCGCCGTGCTCGGTGCAGCGCTCCAGATTGACTGGACAAGAGTGAAAGGCAAAACGATTACCTTCGCTTGGGACGTTGAAGAGGAGATCGGCCTGGTCGGCGCGCAAGCTCTGGCTAAAACTCTCAAGCCTGATTATGTCTTCGCTGTCGATACGTTCGTCTCTACCGATTCTCCCCTGGAAAACAAGCGTTTTGGGAATGCCGTCCTGGGCCGGGGCGCCGTTCTTCGCGCCATTGACAGCAGCAACATCGTTCCGAAAATGGAAATCCGGAAAGTCGCAGAGATCGCCAGAGCGCACGCGATTCCGATTCAGATCGCCAATTCGCGGGGCGGAAACGACGGTTCGGTGTTCGTGCCCGAGGGCGCCGTCGATATCCCGCTCTCATGGCCGGGCGCCTACGCTCATTCGTTCATTGAAAAAATTGTCCGCAGCGATCTGGAAGCATTGACCAAGCTCATTTCAGCGCTTGTGGAGGATTGGAAATAGATTCGTGAAAGAATCTTGTCCAGAAGAAGGCATCATGCGTTTCAGACCGATTGTAAAAAAAGGGCGCAAGATGAAAGTCACCCGAAGAATCCTCGTCGCATGCCTTCTCCTGTTTTTTCCTCTGGTCGCCATAGCCTCTGAGGGCTTTGCCGAAGGGCCTCGTTTCACCTTGAAAATCTCCGGAGTAGGCAGAGGTGAGTTATGAAAGCAACCTCTTGTCTGATTTCGACACTGGTCCTGTTTTTGGCCACTTTCCCCGCGATTCCTAACTACTCGATTGAAGCGATTCGCTACGGCACTATTCTACAGTTTCCTGTCTCCGGCCTTGTCCTGGGCGCGCCGGATGGCGAGAAAATGGACATCGCCCTGATCTTTTGGCTCATCCGGGGTGAAGGTCGCAACATTCTGCTCGATACGGGCTTCCACCGCGAACGATGGTTTGAGAGTTTCAAGGTGACAGATTTTATAAGGCCCGACGAGGCCGTCCGCCAGGCCGGGGTTGATCCCGCCGAGATCACTGACATCATCCTCAGCCACGCCCATTGGGATCACATGGGAGGGATCGACCTTTTCCCAAAGGCGAAGATCTGGATCCAAAAGGACGAATACAACTACTACCTGGGGCCCGCCTGGCAGAAAGAGGGAAACCATGGCGGCATTGATCCGGAGGACCTCGCCTGCCTCTTGCTCAGGAATACGCAGGGAAAGCTTGAACTCATCGACGGCGACAATCAGGAGATCATTCCGGGTATCCGCGTTTTCACTGGCGCACGGCACACCTTTGCTTCGCAGTATATCCGGGTGGAGGGAAAGCCGACTTATGTCCTGGCCTCGGATAATTGTTATCTTTATCGAAACCTCAAAACGCGGACGGCCATTCCAACTTTTAGTCCCGGTGATCGCGACAGCAACGTCAAAGCCCTTGATCGGATGGTGAGTCTGGCCGACTCGCCTGAGCGTGTCGTGCCCGGCCATGATCCACTCGAATTCAAGCGCTTTTCCTCGAAAGGCCGTATCGCGAAGATCAAATGAAGTCGCCAGGAACTCGGGCAGCCGCCATATTTTCCTTGATTGCGCTTGCCGGCGTCTTTCTAGCTTGCGAAACAAAAAAAACCGTCTCTCCGGCCAACCCCAGCCAAGAAAATTATGACCTGGCGGCCGAGCTTAAGTTGCTCGATGATACCTTCCGGATCGACATCGAAACCATTCAGGTGACCTATGACTTTTTTCCGGACGAACTTCAGGTCCGAGGCTTTGCCAGGCTCACTTTTAAGATGCGCCCGGGGCAGAGCCGGGCGCTCATTCATTTCGACCCCGGATGGCGTGACAACGCCATCGACTCCATAGCGCTCGATGGAGAGGCGCTTTCCTATTCCGATTCGAACGACGTGAACATCCGGGAATTCGATGGGACGATCCAGAAGGCCATCGAGTTTGAGCGCGACCTGGCCCAGGAGGGCTTCCATCTTCTCGAAACGAGCTTCCATCTGAACGTCCAAGGCAGGTATCCTCGCTTTGTGTCGGAGGTCGAAGACGGCATGGGCCGTGGAAACGAGGAGCTCTTTCCCACCATCAACACGCCGCACGAACTGGCGCGCCACCAGTTGACTTTTCGCATCCACGGCGGCAAGCGCTACGAGATGGTCGGCTCCGGAATTGTCGAGAGCTCAGCGGCGGGCGATGTGCAGACTTGGACACTGGACACTCTGCGGCCGATATCATCCTATACAGTCCTTTTTGCCTTGATGCCGAAGGAGGATGTCGACGTCGGAGAGCGTGTCATCAACGGAGTTCCCGTCAAGATGATGACTTATAAGGGCACGGCCTCGATTTCAGCTGGCCTCGACCTGTTGGAAGGGTGGCTGCCCCAGCTGGCCGCCGACTTCGGCCCCTTCCCGGCACCGCGCATCGGCGTCTTCCTGGTCCGAAGCGGTGGGATGGAGTATTACGGCGGCACGATCTCGGCGATGAGCGCGCTCAAGCACGAAATTTTTCACAATTATTTCGGCTGCAGCTGTATCGCCCGGACGTTCCGAGATTCCTGGTGGGACGAGGGGATGGCCCATTGGTATGTCGATTATAACAAGGGGACGAACGTGGTTCCGATCGCCGAAGACTTCTATTCCAATGTCATCAGCGGCCGCTCGCCTATCGCTTTGGGCTGGGACGCGCGCGCCTACGAAGTGGGAGCGAAGATTCTGCAGTACATCGGCCAGAGAATTGGAGGCGCACAAGCCGTGACGGGCTTTTTGAGGCATCTCTATGAAACTCGCGTCTTTTCCCCCTTCAATGCCATGGAACTAGCCGATGACCTGCTGTCGTATTCAGGTCTCGACCTCCATGCCCAATTCCTGCGATGGCTCTACAGCCATGAAGATGGTCCGGCCGTACCAGCCTCTTCTTTGAAAACGTTTGACCTCACTCCGTCCGGAGAGATCCTTAAGAAATACCAGACTGGGCTGAGGTAGGTCATGCGGAAAAAGGCAATTCTGCTCGTGTTCTCAGTGACGGTCTTGTTTTTCGTTTATTCGGAGGCCCAAAACGCAACCGGGAAGAAGGGACTCTTTGCGGCCGGCAAGTGGCAGATTGAAATTCAGGGCGGCTGGTCAGCCGTTAGTCCCCGATGTCTCAATATGTTTGCTCAGTATTATCAGAAGACAACCTCTTTCCTAACGCTGGATTCTTATAAATATGAACAGCAGAAGTTTGGCAATAAGTATAGCTATTCACTCTCTCTCGATGCTAAAAACGCCTTCAGGGAACTTAAGAACGCGTTTCCTCTGGGCATCACTCTTCGATACCACGTTAGTCGCCGCTTTGACTTCTCGTTCGGCCTCAGCTACGTGAGCGGCAAAGCCCAGTCGTTTTACCATGCTTCTATCGATACCAAAACGGTTCCTCCCGATTCATACGGTACCTGGGGGCTCGATGATGTCGATGTGCGCGATCTCACTTACGACGATACCAGCACCTCTGTTCAGAGTTGGATACCCTCCGTGGGGGTTCATTACCGCATGCTTCAGTCGAGCATCTTCAATACCGAGCTGTTCGCCGCCGCGGGCCCCATCTTCGCCTCCTTCGAGCATACCTATCACGAATTCGATAAATACACCTTCCCAGACGGTTTCTGGTTCGCCTGGGAAGACCGGGGCCTCTATACGGGGAAAGGCGTGGGGATCGCCTTGTTCTGTGGCGGCCGTCTAGGCTGGAAACTTTCTTCTCGTTTTGAGCTGTTCACGACGGCCGGATATGCCCTCCTATCGGTTCCCAAGGTCACCGGCTCAATGGAAATGAACAGCCGATTCCTAGATGTGGAAGCTAAGCCTCCGCAATTCACCCGCAGAGAGTCAACCGGAACTTGGTATTATTACCCTGCTTATTACGGCCGCGATTGGGGTTACCTCATCATCGACCGCCCGATGACCGCAGACGTACCGCCATCCCAATACTTTGAAAACTTCGAGATCAATCTTTCTGGGTTCCGGCTGCAGGCTGGCATCGCTTTCAAGCTTTAGTTGATCTGGATCCCAGGAGTTTCTTGCGGGATGCCGCGCCCTGGAAGCCTTGACCAGGCTCATCGCCGCGATCGTCTCCCTCCCCTTGACTTTGATCTGCGGCTGGGATCATAATATCGGCACACTGGGGACTGTCGCTGATGAGCGTCAGGAGAAAAAAGATCGCTATCCGCTAAAAAAACAAATTCTTATGACCTAAAGCTTCGGCGCGATAGGGGGCAAGACATATGACGAGAAGAACGGAATTCCCGTAATCGTCTTCTCAAAAAGGGGGTCCTCATTTGAGCATAGATCGAGCGCATCTCTACAGGTTTCCGTGGTCTATGACCGACAATCCTGGAGGATGGGTCGAGGTGACGGACTGCTGCAACCTCGCTTGTCCCGGCTGCTATCGACAGAGGGCTGAAGGGCACAGACCTCTCAATGATATCTATGAAGATATCGATGCTTGCCGGCAGATCACGAATTGTGACAGTATCAAAATCTCGGGAGGGGAGCCTCTATTATACCCCGGCATCGTTGATGTCGTCCGCTTCATCTCCGGGCGCGGATTGAAGCCGCAAATCATTACCAATGGCCTCTTGTTGGACCGTCCGTTCGCTCAAGAGCTAGTCAGGGCGGGGCTGAGATATTTCAGTTTCCATATCGACAGCGCCCAGGAGCGGCCGGGATGGAAGGGCAGGAACGAGAGGGATTTGAATGCCCTCCGGCAGTCTTACGCGGACTTGATTTGGGAGTTCAAGAGTGCGTCATGCGGTTTCGTGACGACGGTCTCCCGCTCCAATTTGGCGGAGATTGCCTCGGTTGTAGAGTGGGCCCTCAGGAACATCCACAAAGCCAGTCATCTGTCTTTTATCGCCTATCGGGGCATCCTTATCAGCGATGATGTGGATGCCCCGATAGGCGATAAAAGACAGA
>Ga0315268_10004480_pt1 | contig 15172 bp, 14 predicted proteins | sample C1_top_MG_FD_204535 | JGI IMG/M metagenome (GOLD analysis project Ga0315268, IMG submission 204535) | Sediment microbial communities from Yellowstone Lake, YNP, Wyoming, USA - C1_top | ecosystem: Environmental > Aquatic > Freshwater > Lake > Sediment | place: USA: Wyoming | collected 2017-08-01
CACGTCGCCCAGCGGGGTGCGCCACGAACCTTCGCTCATCACCGAGAGCGGCTTGCCCATCCCGGTGTGGTTCGGGCACAGAATGATGAAGCGCGCCGGCAGGTCGAGACGCGCATAGACGGCGCCCGCCACGTGCCCGGAGTACATGTAGCCGGCGTGCGGCGCCACGCAGCCCAGCGCCGCGACTTTCTCTCCCGGCAGATCGACGTAGGAGTGCACCTCGCGCAGCAGGCTTTCCCGTTGCCCAGGGTAGAAGCGTCCGGCGACAGCCGGTTCACGGACCATGGTGGCCATAGCGACCTCCTAGGCGTGAAGCTGGCGATAGAGGGCGGCCAGCTTGGCGGGGGAGAGCGCCTCGGCGCGTACGTCCGCGCGCAGTCCGGCGGCCTTCAGCGCCGCGCGCAACCCCCCGCTATCGTAGCGCGATTTCAGGTTGTTGATCAGCGTCTTGCGTTTTTGTGCGAAAGCTTGTTTCAGGAAATCGAGGAATTCCCGCTCCGGAACGCGCAGCGCCCCAAATTGCGGCTCCAGGCGCATGCGCAGCACCGCCGAGTGCACCTTGGGCGGCGGCGTAAACGCTCCCGGAGGCACGCTGAAGAGTTTTTCCACCCGCCCGTAGAGCTGCGCCGTCACAGACAGCAGCCCGTATTCGGCCCCCGGCTTGGCCGTGATGCGGTCGGCCACCTCGCGCTGCACCATGATGACGATCTCGCTCAGGTACTCGTGATAATGGAAAAGCCGCAGCAGGATCTCCGACGTTATGTAGTACGGCAGGTTCCCGACGACCTTGACCTTCTCCTGCTCGTGGTTGAAGCCGGAGAGCGCTCCCGGGCCGGGCGCCGTGAGGCGGCTGAAGTCGATGGCCAGCACGTCGCCCTCGATGACTTCGAGGTTGGGACAGCGGGCGTATTGCATGCGCAACTGCGCCGCCAGCACGCGGTCCAGTTCGATGGCGATGAGCCGGCGCGCGCGTTCCACGAGCGCGCGCGTGAGCGCTCCGCGGCCGGGTCCGATCTCCACCACCACCGCGCCGGAGACGTCACCCAGCGCCTGCACGATCTTACGCGCGGTCCCGATGTCGGAGAGGAAGTTCTGTCCCAGCTTCGGCTTCCGCGCGGCGCTCGCTTGGCGGCGTTGGCTCACGTTTGACCCCCTCTCATTGTGCGATTAGACTCAGGTGGCCTCGCGCCCCCGCGCGACTCACCATTTCCCTGATTTCCTGGCCGCGAGGGGCCGGGTCCCGGAGGTCCCCACCCATGAAAATCGCGTTCGCTGCATCCGAATGTGTGCCCTTCGCCAAGACCGGCGGCCTGGCCGACGTGGTTGGGGCGCTGCCGCCGGCCCTGGCCGCCCTCGGCCACGACGTCACCGTCTACCTGCCGCGCTACCGCCAGACCAAACTGGCGCAGGCGCAGACCGTCATCCGCAGCATCACCGTTCCTTTCGACGACCAGTACCGTTTCTGCTCCGTGCTCGATGGCGGCACTCATTCCGGCGTTAAATTCTACTTCATCGAATACCCCCAGTTCTTCGACCGTGACGCCCTCTACGGCACGCCCACCGGCGATTACAGCGACAACGCCGAGCGCTTCGCCCTCTACTCGCGCGCCGTGCTCGAGGCTACCAAGATCCTCGGCGTTCCCGACGTCTTTCACTGTCACGACTGGCAGTCGGCGCTGGTGCCCATCCTGCTGCGCAGCGCCTACGCCGACGATCCCGCGTTCCGCGGCGTCGCCACTCTGTTCACCATCCACAACATGGGCTACCAGGGGCTCTTCCCGCCGGAGACCCTCCCCCTGCTGATGCTGCCGTGGGACCTCTTTACCATCGACAAGCTGGAGTTCTACGGCAAGGCGAACTTCCTCAAGGGTGCGCTGGTCTTCGCCGACTTCGTCAGCACGGTGAGCCGGAAGTACAGCCAGGAGATCCAGACGGCGGAGTACGGTTTCGGGCTGGAGGGCGTATTGCGCGCCCGCGCCGCTACCGTCACCGGCATCCTCAACGGCGTGGACTACAACGAATGGAGCCCGGAGAACGACAAGTTCATCAAGGCGAAGTATTCCCCCGACAACCTCGCCGGCAAACTGGAGGACAAGAAAGACCTGCTGGCGGAGTTCGGCTGCGCCGCCGACTCCACCCTGCCGGTGATCGGGATCGTCTCCCGCTTCGCCGCGCAGAAGGGTTTCGACCTCATCTCGCAGGTGGTGGACCGCCTCACGCGCGAGGAGATGACCGTGGTCGCGCTGGGCACCGGCGACAAGGAGTACGAGGACCTCTTCCGCCGCCTCAACGAGAAGTATCCCTCGAAGTTCGCCGTCAAGATCGCCTTCAACAACGCCATCGCGCACAAGATCGAGGCCGGCTCCGACATGTTTCTCATGCCCTCGCGCTACGAGCCTTGCGGCCTGAACCAGATCTATTCCCTGAAGTACGGCACCGTGCCCGTGGTGCGCGCCACCGGCGGCCTCGACGACACCATCGAGAACTGGGATGCGGCCAACGGCAAGGGCACGGGCTTTAAGTTCACCGAGTACACCGGCGAGGCGCTGCTCGCCACCATCAAGCGCGCCATGGAAGCGTACAAGGACAAGCAGGGCTGGCAGAAGCTGATGCGCAACGGCATGGCGAAGGACTACTCCTGGGGCAGCTCCGCCCGGGAGTACGTGCGCATCTACGAGCGCGTGCGCCAGATGCGCTCCGCCACCGCGGCGTAAGCAATCAGCCTCTGATCAACGCGGATCGATGCCACACCGTAGAGACGCAGCATGCTGCGTCTCTACTTCTTTCTGCGCAACGCGAAGTAGAAGGGAACTCCCGCCACGATCACCGCCAGCCCGCCGATCGAGTTCCGCAGGTTCTCCGTGAAGCTGTAATAGAGCAGCACCGCCGAGGCGGCGATGAACAGTGCCGGCACCACGGGATATCCCCACGTCTTGTAAGGGCGCTCCGCGCCGGGTTCGCGCCGCCGGAAGACGAACACCGTGCTGGTGGCGATCATGTAGAAGAGCCATTCGGCAAAGATCGCCAGCGAGAAGAGCTGCTGGAACGTGCCGGCGACGAGCAGCAGGACGATGGAGATGACCGCCTGCACCACGATCGAAGTCGAGGGCGTGCGGAAGCGCGGGTGCACGTCGGCGAGGGCGGAGAAGAAGTAGCCGTCGCGCGCCGCGGCGAAGGGAATGCGCGCCCCGCTCATCACCGTGCCGTTGAGCGTCACCAGCATGGAAAGCGCCATGCCCGCGCTGACCACGGCCGCGCCGCTCGCGCCCAAGGCGAACAGCATCACGTCCGAGGCCGGCCGCTCCGAGCCCGCCACCGCCGCCGCCGGCATCACGTATTGCACCGCGGCGTTCATCAGGATGTAGAGCACGGCGACGATGCCCACGCCCGCGATCAGTGCCACCGGCAGGCTGCGCTGCGGGTCGCGCACCTCGCCTGCCACCTGGTTCAGGTCGTTCCATCCGTCGTACGCCCAGAGCGCCGCGATCAGCGCCACCATGAAGCCCGCGAAGCCCCCCTGCGCCCCCGCGTAGCTGGTGGCGAAGTGGCCCCACGTCCCCGCCGCGTAGCTGAAGCCGAATCCCACGATGGCCAGCACCAGCACGATCTTGAGGACGGTAAAGACGAGTTGGAAGTCGCCCGCCTTGCGCACCCCGATGTAATTCAGCGCGGAAATCAGCAGCGTGGCGGCGATGGCGACCAGTTGCCCGTAGGTGACGGTGAAGTGCGGCAACGTCACCACCGCCGTGCCCAGCCCGTGCAGCGGCCCGAACGTCCCGAGCACGCGCACGATGCCGCTGGTCACGCTGGCGATGGACGCCGGCTTGGCCACCAGGAACCACGTCCAGGCGTAGAGAAATCCCGCCAGCGGTCCGTAGCCGTCGCGCACGTATACGTAGTCGCCGCCCGCCTCCGGCTTCATGGCGCCCAGTTCGGCGTAGGTCAGCGCGCCGAAAAACGAGAGCACCGCGCCCACGATCCACGCCAGGTACACCAGCTTCGCCGAGCCCACGGCGCGCATCATCTCCGCCGGGACAAGGAAGATCCCGCTGCCGATGATGGTGCCCACCACGATGGCGGTGGCGTGGCTCACTCCCAGCGCGCGCAGCAACTCCCCTGGTTTGCTCTGCGTTGCCGAACTCATGCGGCGGCCTCCCGAGGTCGCAGGATCAGGCTGGCGGCGTAGCCCACCCCGAAGGTGATCACCGTACCGATCAGCACGTACCACGTCCAGGGAATTGTCGTGAAGCGCCAGACGTACAGCTCGACGCCCAGCCCGCAAACCATGCCGATGACGGCACCCGTCTCCCCGGCGCGCCGCGTCAGCACGCCCAGCAGGAAGGCCCCGAGCAGCGCGCCATAGGCCACCGAGGCGATCGTCAGTCCGACCTCCACCACGCGCCCTCCGCGCCGCGAGAACACCGCCAGCGCGAACAGGACGAGCGCCCACGCGATCGTCATCGTGCGCGAGATCAGCACCCGCCGCCGCTCCGGCAGCTCCTTGCGCCCGCGCAGGTAGAAGTCCATCACCGCGCTCGACGAGAGCGAGTTCAGCGCCGCGCTCAGGTTCGACATGGCGGCGGCGAGGATGGCGGCAATCAGCAGCCCCGCCACCCCGTGCGGCATGCGCGTCACGATGAACGTCGGGAAGATGTTGTCGGGCTTGCCGAACTGCGCCGAGGGTACGCGGTAGAAAGCCCAGAGCGCGACGCCTACGATCAGGAACAGCGCAAACTGCGCCAGGATGGCCACCCCGCTGGCGAGCAGCGCGGTCTTCGCCTGGCGCTCCCCGCGCGCCGCCAGCAGCCGCTGCACGATCAACTGGTCGGTGCCGTGGCTGGCGGTGGTCAGGAAGGCGCCGCCGATCAGCCCCGACCAGAAGGTGTATTTCAGGTGCCACGAGGGCGTGAAGTCGAAGATGCGCAGCTTGCCGGCTGCTCCCGCCGTTGCCAGGATGCCGTCCCATCCGCCGGGGACCGCGTGCAGGATGACGAACAACCCCACCAGCGTCCCGCCGACGTAGATGAAGGTCTGGATGACGTCCGTCCAGATCACCGCCGCCATGCCGCCCTCGAAGGTGTAGATCAGGGTCAGCGCCGTGATGATGGCGATCGACGCCACGTCGTGCGTGCCCAGCGCGATTCCCACCACGATCGCCACCGCATAGACGCGCACTCCTTCCGCCGCCGCCCGCGTCAGCAGGAACAACCCCGCGGTGAAGGAGCGCAGCCGCCGCCCGAAGCGCCGCTCCATCAGCTCGTACGCCGTGAAAAGCTCGCCGCGGAAGTACTGCGGCAGCAGCACGAAGCTGATGATCACCCGCCCCACCAGGTATCCGAGCACCACCTGGAGGAACGTCAGGTCGGTGTCGTAGGCCAGCCCCGGGATGCTGATGAGGGTGAGCGTGCTGGTTTCCGCCGCCACGATGGAAAGCGCCAGCGCCCACCAGGGAATGTTGCGGTCGGCCAGGAAGTAGTCGCGCAGCGAGCGCTGCCGGCGCCGGAACTGGAGACCGAAGGCAGTGATGCCCACGAGGTAAACGGCGACGATGATCAGGTCCACCCGGTCCAGTGCCATCGGTCGCGCCATTATGGATGAAAGCGCGCGCCACCGGCATCAAAATCCGCGAACTGTGGTACAAACTGCGCTCATGGACTACTTCCTGGGCATCGACGGCGGCGGTACCAGCACGCGCTGCGCAGTGGGTAGCGCCGAGGCCGAACTGGGGCGGGCCGCCGGGCCCACCTGCAAGCTGGCGCGCGTCGGCGAGGAGGGAGCGCGCGCCGCGCTCCGGGAGGTCATCAGCGAAGCCTGCCACGCCGCCGGCATCTCCCCGCGGCAGATCGCGCGTACCGTGGTCGGCGCCAGCGGGGCGGGGAACGCCGCGGTGGCCAAGCGCCTCCGCACCATCGTCGGCGGCATCGTCGGCGGAGAGATCGAGGTTGCGGGCGACATGGTGATCGCGCGCGAAGCCGCCTTCCCCGGCGCTCCTGGCGTGATCGTCATCGCGGGGACGGGCTCGATTGCCTACGGCCGCAACGCAAAGGGCAAGACCGCCCGCGCCGGCGGCTGGGGCCCGCTGCTCTCCGACGAAGGTTCCGGCGAGTGGATCGGCCGCGCCGCCATGCGCGCCGCCCTCCGCGCCTTCGACGAGGGCGACACCACGCGTCTGTTCGGCGCCCTGTGGGAGACCTTCCAGGTGCGTGGCCGCGATGAAATGGTGGCCGCGCTCAATGCCGCTCCTCCGCCGGAGTTTGCGTCGCTCTTTCCACGCGTCCTGGCGGCCGCCGACGACCAGGACGTTGTCGCCACGCGGGTCCTGGATTCCGCCGGGCGGGAACTGGCGCGCCTGGCGCAGGTGGTGTTGTGCCGCCTCTGGCCGGCTTCCGCTCCCGTGGCGGTGGCGATGTGTGGCGGCGTCTTCTGCATCTCCGGGCTCGTGCGCCAGTCGTTTCGCGAAACCCTGCTGGCGGAGCGCCCGGGCGTGACCGTGCTGGACTCGCCCGTCGAACCGGTGGCCGGCGCCCTCTCTCTCGCGCGCCGCGCGCCGGCCCGGGTGAGGTGACGCGTTTATGAATCCCGCGCCCCGCCACGCCCGCGTCCCGCTGCCCGCCGACGCGCGCCTCGACGATCTCATCCACGCGCAGGATCCGGACATCCTGCGCTCCGTCGCCGCCGACGGCCGCCTCACCGAGGACCTGGCCCTGTCGCTCCTCACGCGGCGCGACCTTCCCGGTCCCGTGCTCGATGACCTGGCGAAGAACGCCTCGGTCATGAAGCACCGCAAGGTGATCGTCGGCCTGGTGGCGCACCCGCGCACCCCGCGCCACGTCGCCGTCCCCATCGTGCGCCGCCTCTACACCTTCGAGCTGATGCAATTGGCGCTGCGCCCCGCCGTCCCCGCCGACCTCAAGTTGCTGATGGAAGACGCGCTGGTCAACCGCCTGGAGACGATCTCCAGGGGCGAGCGGCTGTCGCTGGCCAAGCGCGCTTCGGGCGGGGTGGCCGCCGCGCTCCTGCTCGACACCGAGCGCAACATCGTGGACGCCGCGCTCGCCAACCCCCACATGACCGAAGCTTGGATCGTGAAGGCGCTGATGAAGGAGGAAGTGCCGCTGCCGCTGGTCGAGGCCGTCTCGCGCCACGCCAAGTGGTCGCTGCGCCGCGACATCCGCGTCGCCCTGCTGCGCAACGAGAATACCCCGCTCGCCCGCGTGCTCGCCTTTGCCCAGGCGCTGCCCACGCCCGTCCTGCGCGACGTGCTGCGCCACTCGCGCCTGCCCGCGACCATCAAGTCCTACCTGGAAAAGGAGCTCGCGCTGCGCGCCGCGCCTCCCCAGACCTAGGCTCGCGCCGCATCGCGGAATATACTGGAGCTTCGTCACTCCCGGCCCCGAGGCCGTTTCCGAAGGACCCCATGCTTCTTCACGGAATCTTTCCCCCGATCACCACGCCGTTCTATCCCGACGGCAAGGTTTACTTCAAGAAACTGGAACACAACGTCGAGCGCTACTCGCGGGCGCCGCTCGCCGGCATCGTCGTGCTCGGCTCCACCGGCGAAGCCATCCTGCTCTCCGACGAGGAGCGCTGCGAAGTGCTGAAGTGCGCGCGCGACGCCGCCGAGCCCGACAAGGTGCTCATCGCCGGCACCGGCATCGAGTCGGCGCAGGAGACGGTGAAGCTCACCGAGTACGCCGCCTCCCTTGGCTACGACGTCGCCATGGTGCGCACGCCGCATTACTACAAAGGGCAGATGAAGCCCGCCAGCGAGCTTGCCTTCTTCCGCTTCGTCGCCGACCACGCGCCCATCCCCGTGCTCATCTACAACTTCCCCCAGGCCACCGGCTACGACATTCCCGCCGACGTGGTCGTCGAACTGGCGGACCATCCGAACATCCTCGGCATCAAGGAATCGAGCGGCAACCTCGACAAGGTGCAGGAGATGGTGGCCCGCACGCGGCACGTGAAGAGGGAAGTGACGGTGACCGAAACCTTCGCCGCGGTGACGCCGCGCATGCTGGCGGCGGCCAAAGCGGCCGCCGCCATGCCCGAGCCCGCCCCCGCCGAAGCGCTGGGCGGCACCGCCGTCGCCACCCCGGCCCGCCTCAAGACCCGCACCAGGGACGCGGGTTTCCAGGTGCTGGTCGGCTCCGCGCAGACGCTCGAGCTCTCGCTGCACGTCGGCGCCGTGGGCGGCATCCTCGCCTTCGCCTGCGCCGCCCCCACCGCCGCCTTCGAGATCTACACCGCGTGGAAGGAGAACGACTTCGCCCTCGCTCGCCAGAAGCAGTTGCGCATCTGCGAGGCCTCGAAGACCGTCATCGGCGCCCTCGGCATCCCCGGCGTCAAGCACGCCATGGACCTCAACGGCTACTACGGCGGTCCCGTCCGCCTGCCGCTGCTTGGCCTCACCGCCGAGCAGAAGTCTGAGGTCGAGCGCCTGATGTCCGGCCTGAAAAACTAGCCGCCGAAAACCGAACGGGAGCGCAACATCCGCTCCCGTTTATTCCCCCAACACGAGTTGAACGCTCAGCGCCAGCCGTTGCGCCATCCGTAACCGTTCCAGCCGCCGCCGCCGCGCCAGCGCTCCGCCCGCTGCCAGCGCCGCTCGTAGCGCATGAAGGCGCGCGGGTTGCCGCACACCGACCGCCTCACCCGCGGGTGCCGCCCCAGGTAGCGCGCCAGCGCGGGATGGCTGCTGACGTACGCCGGGTCGTTCACCAGGCCGGGACGGAGGTAGAGGTCGCGCGCGATCCGCGGATGCTGATCGAGGAAGTAGTTGAAGGACCCAACCTGCCTCCAGGCCGTGCCCCGGTTGCCGTAGCCCTGCGCTACGCCAGGAGTGCTGAGAACCGCGACCGCAGCCACGGCCAGCACGCACATCCACTTCAGGTTTCGCATAAATGCCTCACTCGGACTGCTACTGCTTTAAACGTTTCGATCCGTCGAAAGTTGCTGCCGTCCCGAAGGAAACTGGTGCGGGAATGGGGGTAGGGATCGGGACCCTTGACGCGGGGGAGGGAAGTTCCTAAAATAGAACGAACGTTCGAATCCGTGCTCCGCTTCGGACATCTAAAGCAAGCATGCCCACCCTGGCGACAACCCGGACGCAGGCCGCCAACGGCCGCGACGACTCGCGCTTCGACCGCCGCCTGGGAGAGCTCCTGCGCCAGGCCACCGAGGTCATCTGCGAAAAGGGCTACGAGGCCGCCTCGATGCGCGACATCTCGCGCGCCACCGGCATGTCCCTCGCCGGCATGTATTACTACTTCGGCTCCAAGGAACGCCTCCTCTACCTCATCCAGAAGCACACCTTCAGCCGCGTGCTCGAGCGTCTGCGCAAGCGCCTGCTGGGAGTGAAGGACCCCGTGGCGCGGGTGCGCATCTTCATCGGGAACCACCTCGAGTATTTCATCGAGAACCAGAAAGCGATGAAAGTGCTCGCCCACGAGGCCGACGTGCTCAAGAACGCCGCCGGCGCCGAGATCCTCGCCATCAAGCGCGAGTACGTCCGCATCTGCATGGGGCTTCTGGACGACGTCAAGGCCGAACGCGGCGTGGAATTTTCCAGCCGCACCGCCACCCTCAGCTTGTTCGGCATGATGAACTGGCTCTACACCTGGTACAACCCGCGCCTCGATCCCGGCTCCGACGATCTGGCGCGGCAAATGGGCGACATCTTTCTCTACGGGATTCTTTCGGGAACGGATTCAGGCGTCACCGGGCGCGAGACCGGCGTTGGCTCGCGCGCGCAGAGGCGCGGCAAACCGCGCAAGGCATAACTCGGGCCGGGGGCCCGCAACCACAATTTATTTTCCAAGGAGTCTGCGATGGCTACTACGACCACCCAGCAGCCGGCCGAGGCCACCAAGCCGCTGATCCGTTACGCGGCGAAGGACGGCGTTGCCGTCATCACCATGGACGATCCGCCGGCCAACACCTACACCTACGAGATGAACCGCCAGCTCGACGACGCCATCCTCAAGGCGCGCATGGACAACGGCGTCCATGTCATCGTCCTCACCGGTTCGGGCGACAAGTTCTTCTCCGCCGGCGCCAACATCCGCATGCTCGCCAGCGTGGACCCCACTTTTAAATACTACTTCTGCCTGCACGCCAACGAGACGCTGCTGCGCCTGGAGCACACCCCCAAGCTGGTGATCGCGGCGCTCAACGGCCACACCGTCGGCGGCGGCCTGGAGATCGCCATGGCGGCCGACCTGCGCATCGCGCGCAAGGACGCGGGCAAGATCGGCCTCCCCGAGGTCAACCTCGGCGTGCTCCCCGGCACCGGCGGCACGCAGCGCCTCTCGCGCCTCGTCGGCAAATCGAAGGCCATCGAACTGATGGTCACCGGCAACACCTTCAGCTTCGAGGAAGCCAAGGAGATGGGCATCATCAATGACATCTTCGAGCGCGAAGGCTTCATGGAGAACGTGCTCGAGTACGCCCGCCAGTTCTGCCCGCCCAACAAGGCGTCCAAGGCCGTGGGCCACATCAAGCGCTCCGTGCAGACCGGCTGGGAGCTCCCCATGGAGTCCGCGCTCGCCGTCGAACGCGAACTCCAGGCGCTGCTCTTTAACAGCCAGGACGCCAAGGAAGGCCTGAACGCGTACGTAGACAAGCGTCCGGCGGAATTCAAGGCGAAATAAAAAACTCAACACGAAGGACACGAAGGTCCCACGAAGGGCCTTCGTGAATCCTTCGTGCTCTTCGTGGTGAATGTCTTCATGATTGCTGCGACGAAAGCTCAAATCAAACCCGGCAAGCTCTTCATCGGCGGCCAGTGGACCGAAGGCTCGGGCACGCCCTTCGACACCATCAACCCCGCCACCGGCGAAGTGCTGACGCAGGTCGCCTCCGCCTCGGCCGCCGATGTTGATCGCGCGGTCTCTGCCGCTCGCCAGGCCTTCGAAGCCACCGGCAAGGGCACGTGGCGCGCGCTCTCGGCCAGCGAGCGCGGCCGCCTGCTCTGGCGCATCGCCGACCTCCTCGAGAAGAACATCGACGAGATCTCGGAGCTCGAGACCCTCGACAACGGCAAGCCGGTCTTCGAGTCGCGCTACGTTGACATGCCGATGGTCGCGGACGTCTTCCGCTACTACGCCGGCTGGAGCACCAAGCTCCACGGCGAGACCGTCCCCACTTTCGACAACGCCTTCACTTACACCCTGCGCGAGCCGGTGGGGGTGGTCGGCGCCATCGTGGCGTGGAACTTTCCGCTGCTGCTCGCGTCATGGAAGCTGGGCCCGGCGCTGGCCTGCGGCAACACCGTGGTCATCAAGCCCGCCGAGCAGACGCCGCTCTCCCTGCTGCGCTTCGCCGAACTGGCGCAGGAAGCAGGCCTGCCTGCCGGCGTGCTCAACGTCGTCACCGGCGGCCCGGAGACCGGCAAGGCGCTGGTCGGACATCCCGGCGTGGACAAGGTCGCCTTCACCGGCTCGACCTCGGTGGGCAAGGAGATCATGCGTTCCGCCGCCGGTACGCTGAAGCGCGTCACCCTGGAACTCGGCGGCAAGTCGCCCAACATCGTCTTCGCCGACAGCGACCTCGACGCCGCCGTGAAGGGCGCCATCAACGGCATCTTTTATGGCAAGGGCGAGGTCTGCTGCGCCGGATCGCGCCTCTTCGTCGAGAGCAAAGTGCGCGACGAGTTCACCGCCAAGGTGGTGGAGCGCGCGAAAAAGATGCAGCCCGGCGATCCGCTCGATCCCAAGACGCGGCTCGGCGCCATCGTCAGCCAGGAACAGATGAACACCGTCCTCGGCTACATCGAGGCCGGCAAGAAGGAAGGCGCGCAACTCCTCACCGGCGGCAACCGCGCCACCGTGGGCGATGGCCGCGGCTTCTTCCTCGAGCCCACCGTATTCGGCGGCGCGCGCAACGACATGAAGATCGCCCAGGAAGAGATCTTCGGCCCCGTGCTCACCGTCCTCGACTTCGACGACGTGGACCAGGTCGCGGCGGCGGCCAACAACAATCCTTACGGCTTGGCGGCGGCCATCTGGACCCGGGACATCAAGAAGGCCCACGCGCTCTCCAAGCGCCTGCGCGCGGGTACGGTTTGGATCAACACCTATGGGCTCATGGACGCGGCGCTACCCTTCGGCGGCTACAAGCAGTCCGGCTTCGGCCGCGAACTCAGCGCCCACGCCATCGAGCACTACACCGAACTGAAAACGGTTTGGTTGAGTCTATAGATCGGGACTCAAGACTCGCGACTCGCGACTGAGGTTCTTATGCCTGGCAAAGTTTTCAAGATCGGTTCCTTCAACGACTGGGTAGGCATGTTCGAGGACTGGCGCCGCGAGATCGGCGTGGACACCGACGACGTGCGCAACTTCCACTTCGACACCCTCTACGGCGCCATCGACACCGACGAGATCACCTTCGGCGCCTTCAAGGGCCGCAAGAAGTGGGAAAACGTGCGCCAGATCCCCACGCAGAACATCCGCGACGCCCTGCTCAACATGATCGTTTACCAGGGCGACACCGAGTTCGCCTCCGTCGAGCAGCAGCGGCGCCTCTTCGAGACCGCGCCCAGCGATTGGGACCGCCGCGCGCTCACCCGCGTCATGATCGAGGAAATGCGCCACGGCTGGCAGATGGCCGCCCTGCTCATGGACTTCTTCGGCTCCTCCGGCAAGGTGGAGGCGCAGAAGCTGCTGGAGCGCCGCGCCTTCGAGAACCAGCGCCTGCTGGGCGCCTTCAACGTGGACAACTGGCTCGACTTCTACACCTACACCGACTTCGTCGACCGCGACGGCAAGTTCCAACTCATGATGCTTAAGTACTCCGCCTTCGCGCCGCTGGGCCGCTCGACCTCCTACATGCTGCGGGAGGAGGCCTTCCACATGGGCACCGGCAACGACGGCCTGGCGCGCATCGCCAAGGCCGGTAAGATCCCCGCGTGGCTCTTCCAGAAGTACCTGAACAAGTGGATCTCCTGCTCGCACGACCTCTTCGGCACCGACCACTCGTCCTCGGCGCACTGGGCCTACACATGGGGCGTCAAAGGCCGTTACGACGAGCCCAAGAACCAGGCCGAGCCCGAACTCGACGATCTCAACGATTACAACCGCAAGCTCTACCACGACGAGGTCGCGGACCTGGTCGCCAAGATCAATAACTGCATGCCCAGGGGACAGGAGCCGCTCTATGCCCCCGACATCAAGTTCAACCGCGAAATCGGCCGCTGGGCGGGACAGAAGTTCCATCCCAGGACCGGCGCCGAGATGACCGAACGCGAGTTCGCTAGCTCGATCAACGACTTCCTGCCCACCGAGGACGACAAGAAGCTCTTGCTCGAAATCATCGCCAACGAGAAGAACTGGATCATGCCCAAGGAAGGCGCGCGCGACCCGCTCTCGACCATCGCCGAGCCGCGCAAGTCGGCGATCAATCTTTAGTTCCCGGTTGCTGGTTTCTGGTTGCTGGTTAAGTTGCGCCAGCAACTAGCAACCAGCAACTGGCAACCATTCGACATGGCGACTCCTTCGACAGAGACGCACACGCAGCGCGGCTACACGCTCAACGAGCTCATGGTCGCCGCCGCCGCGCGCGAGATCCACGACGGGGAAGTGGTCTTCGTCGGCATGCGCCTGCCGCTGATCGCCTTCGTCGTCGCCAAGCGCACGCACGCTCCCCGCGCCATCGGCCTCTTCGAGAACGGCGTCATCCGCGCCACGCCCTCGCCCGAGCTGATTTACACCATGGCCGACCCACCCAACCTCTACCAGGCGACGCAGTGCCTCGACATGCTGGGCGTCATGGGCCTGCTGCAGTCCGGCCGCGTGGACCTGGGCTTCCTCGGCGCCGCCGAAGTGGACCGCTTCGGCAACCTCAATTCGACGCAAGTCGCCGCGCAAGGTGCAATGATCCGTCTGCCCGGCTCGGGTGGCGCCTGCGATATCGCATCCCTCGCCCACCGCTTCGTCGCCCTGATGGAGCACGCAAAGCACCGTCTTCCCGAGCGCGTCTCCTACATCACCAGCCCGGGCAACGGAGAGGGAAAAGGATGGCGCTCGCGCGTCGGCCTGCCCCGGGGCGGCCCCTCGGCCGTGATCACCACGAAAGGGATTTTGCGATTTGGCGAGGACGGGGAAGCCTATCTCGCGTCCGTTCATCCCGGCATCACCACGGAAGATGTGGTCGCCAACACCGGCTGGAAGCTGAAGGTGGCGGACGATCTGCAATTTACTCCCGAGCCGAACGGGGATGAACTTCACGCTATCCGGGATTACGATAAGCGGGGTTTCTGGACGAGTTGACTTCGTAAGGGCACGACTTTAGTCGTGCCGCTGAAGGCAGTCCCAAATAGAATTGCCACCCCGCAGTCGCGGTAGCGACAAGGGGTGGCTCTTGCGGCGGAGGACGCTAGTCCGGAGCCGCCGTTTCTAGTAATCTCGAGCGTTCTTTATCCTGCGAAGGAAGCGCTTTCATGGACACTCAATTCGCCAAGATCAAGCTCGATGTCGCCGCTCCCATCGCCCGCCTTCGCCTCAACAACGGCCCGCTCAACGTCATTGACGTCCCCATGATGGAGGAGCTCGCCGCGGCGCTAGCCGATCTCGAGGCCCGTCCCGACATCAGCGCCGTCGTCATCTCCGGCTCGCCCAAGGCCTTTTCCGTCGGTGTGGACGTCAAGGCCCACACGCCCGATAAGGTCACGGAAATGCTCGGCAAGTTCCACGCCGTGATCCGCGCCCTGCTCAAGACGCGCAAGGTGACCATCGCCGCCGTGGAAGGCGCGTGCCTCGGCGGCGGCGCCGAACTGGCCTTCGTCTGCGACCTCGTGTACACCGCGCGCGAGGCCTCCTGGGCCTTCCCCGAGATCAAGCTGGCCTGCTACCCGCCGGTCGCGTCGGTCGGGCTAGCCGCGCTCGTCGGTCAGAAGCGCGCCGCCGACCTCGTCCTCACCGGCCGCCAGATCTCCGGCGACGAGGCGCTCGCCATCGGCCTCGCCACCGGCGCCGCCCCCGCCGCGGAACTCGAGGCCCTGGTGCAGGACGCCATCGCGCGCCTCGCCCAGCTCAGCCCCGCCGCCCTCGCCATGGCTAAGAAGGCCTTCTACGCCTGGGACGCCATCCACTTCGATAAGGGCCTCGACCGCGCCGAAAATATCTACCTCGACGAGCTGGTCAAGACCGATGACTGCGCCGAGGGCATCCGC
>Ga0315268_10004481_pt1 | contig 15170 bp, 9 predicted proteins | sample C1_top_MG_FD_204535 | JGI IMG/M metagenome (GOLD analysis project Ga0315268, IMG submission 204535) | Sediment microbial communities from Yellowstone Lake, YNP, Wyoming, USA - C1_top | ecosystem: Environmental > Aquatic > Freshwater > Lake > Sediment | place: USA: Wyoming | collected 2017-08-01
AGACCCAAGATTTCTACTGTAGCGCAGCTGTCAGTAGTAAGCAGGAGGAATTTTTGTCGTTTCAGCTTCAATTGTGCCACTGGTTTAGTGGCGCAAGGATGACGGCTGAGTGTCTAAAGTTGAGAAGTATTATCCCTTGCCGAATATTGGTAAAGGACTTTGCAAAAACAGGACATTCAGACAATCATGCGCTCTATATGGCCAGATAGTTTGCTGTCATGCCACTGCCGCAATGTTAGAATGAAATCATGACATTAGAGTATTTAATAAAAAATATCCTTATTAATCAATTAGTTATTTAAAAATAATGCCCCATTCTCCTCATTCCCTCCCTTCCGACACGCCCCCGCAACCGGTACAGGCGGACCTCGGTTCAATCGGCCGCCTGTTTCCCTATCTGTGGGAATTTCGCGGCCGTGTTGTGCTGGCGCTTGTCTTGCTGGTAGGCGCCAAGCTGGCTTCTGTGATGGTTCCTTTGGTGCTCAAGGACATCATCGATGAGTTAAACAAGTCTCATGCCAGCCTGGTTTTGCCGCTGGCGCTGATCATCACTTACGGCATGCTGCGCTTTGCCAGCACGACGTTTGCCGATCTGCGCGATATCGTGTTTGGCAAGGTTACCCAGCGCGCAATGCGCAGGGTGAACCTGGCGGTATTCCAGCATTTGCACGCCTTGTCGCTGCGTTTTCATCTGGAGCGGCAGACCGGCGGAGTTACCCGCGACATTGAACGCGGCTCCAAAGCCATCTCCAGCCTGGTGGGTTTTTTGCTGTTCCGCATCACGCCCACCGTACTCGAAATCCTGATGGTTGCAGTCATCCTGTTCGTCAAGCTGGACTGGGTATTCGGGCTGATCACGCTGGTGACGCTGGCGGCATATATCGGCTTTACCATCACCATTACGGATTGGCGCACGCAGTTTGTGCGCCGCGCCAACACGCTGGATTCGGAAGCCTATGGCCGCGCCATCGACAGCCTGTTGAACTATGAAACAGTCAAATACTTCGGCAATGAGCATTTTGAAGCTGCGCGCTACGATAGCAGCCTGGCGGAATGGGAACGGGTGGCTTTGCAATCGCAGCGTTCGCTCGGATTTTTAAACGCCGCGCAGGCGGGCACCATCGCCATCGGCGTCACGTTGATGGTGATACGCGCCGCGAACGGCGTGGTGCATGGCACGCTCACGCTTGGCGACCTGGTGATGGTCAATGCCTTTCTGTTGCAGATGTTCCAGCCTTTGAGCTTTCTGGGGGTGATGTACCGCGAAATCAAGCAATCCATTACCGATGTGGAACGCATGTTTACCCTGTTGGTGCGCCCGAAAGAAGTTGAAGATGCAGCCGATGCGCGCACACTGATCCTGCATGGAGGCGAAGTGAAATTCGAGCATGTAAACTTCTCCTACAACGCCGACCGCCCGATTCTGCAGGATGTGAGTTTCACCATTGCGGCCGGCAAAACCATGGCAGCGGTGGGTACCAGCGGCGCAGGAAAATCAACTCTGGCGCGCTTGCTGTTTCGCTTCTATGATGTAAATGGCGGCAGTATCCGGATTGATGGCCAGGACATCCGTCAGGTCAGCCAGGAAAGCCTGCGCGCCGCAATCGGCGTGGTGCCGCAGGACACCGTGCTGTTCAACGACAGCATCTATTACAACATCGCCTATGGCCGCCCGGACGCCACGCGCGAAGAAGTGATCGCCGCAGCCCGCGCCACGCATATCCTGAAATTTATCGAATCCCTGCCGCAGGGCTGGGACACCGTAGTCGGTGAACGCGGCCTGAAACTCTCCGGCGGCGAAAAACAGCGCGTCGCGATCGCCCGCACCCTGTTGAAAAACCCGGCGATTCTGATTCTGGACGAAGCTACCTCAGCGCTCGACACCAAAACCGAGAAAGCGATCCAGGCCGAACTGCTGGAAATCGCAAAAAACCGCACCAGCCTCATCATCGCGCACCGTCTTTCCACCGTGGTGGAAGCCGATGAAATACTGGTGATCGAAGCCGGACGCATTATCGAGCGCGGAAGGCATCCTGAACTGTTGGCCAAAAATGGTGTGTACGCACACATGTGGGCCATGCAACAACAGGCGGAAGAAGAATACGGGGAAGCAGGCGCGTCATAAGTTATAGCGTGCTGCTTTCCGAGATTTTATTAACTGCTTAACAAAAAAAATTTCAATGGGGCGACAATAAAAGGTACACGCTCAGTCCAATCATCACCAGGCCACTGGCCAGCTTTAGCCAGCGCCCTTCCCTCTCCTGCAGCCGCCGCTGGCTCAGGGTAATAACCCCTATAGACAGTATAATGACGTCATCCAGCATGTAGGCCAGATCATACAATGCAAGATAAGCGTAGTAGCTCAGCTTGCCCAAGTGCTGCAGTGTCAATATTCGCGTAAACAGTGCGGGAAAACCCGAGGTACACATAAACTCGACAATCTGTACCAGAATACCCGGCACCAGCACGCCAAACAGCGCAGCAGCGAGGCTTCTGGCTTCCAGTATACGGCGCATGCGGCCATAGATTCCGGGTTTTGCGGCAGCGGGGATCGACAGTGAAATGCCCCATCCGTAGCGCCAGAAATCCTTGAGGTTGAGTGCACCTGCAAGCAGCGCAATAATGGCGATGATGAGTTCGGAAATGCGCGACAGGCCAATCAGCAAAAAGAGATTGAGCCAGACCGCCATAAAAACGAAACAGGCTATGCCTTCCGCTGCAACAAAGGTGCCGACGACGGCAAGCACGCGGGGCGGTTATGCATCGGCGCCAGCAGGGAAATCATCAGGATCAGCACCCACATGGAACAGGGATTGAAGCCTCCAGCAAACCCATCGCGAGCGTAAACAGCGGCAATCCCAACTGGTCAAGCGACACACTTCTACCCAGAAATGTGAATTCGAAAACATCCTGCTGTCTTGCCGGAATAGCGGTAGCCGCCCCACAGGACAAGCCGGTTTCAGGCTCGCAACTGGAATGCGCTTTGCCTGCCTCAGGGGTTTTTATGCGGGAACGCTGCAGGCTGTCCAGTACCAGTTGGCCGGTGTTGGCTTCTTCAGAAAACCCGATGATGAGCTGCCCGCCCACTGCAATTGCAGGCACCCTGATGCTGGTGCCTGCGTGTTTTTTGGCAATTTCTTTCAGTCTTTCCAGGGCAGCAGGATCTTTCAGTACATCACGAATCACTATCCTTAATTCCGGACGCTGAAGCTTTAACTCCGCAAGAAACGCTTCCGCCCTGGCACAGTGCGGGCATCCTTCGCGTACAAAAAGCTCAATATCGGCTGCCCGTGTAGCTGCGCCTTCACGATCAGCCAGTCGAGAAGAATTTTCTGCGGCGAACCCGCAGCCATAAAACAAGGCCGGCGCTGCCGTCAGCGCAATCGTCAAAAGCCATTTGGCTGCAGGCCTGAAGGTGACCATTTTCGCGGGTATGTTGCCCAGCAACTCGAGACAATTTAGTGGTCAACCATACTGCGTACCAGCGCCTTGCGCAACTCCTCTGCGATCAACATGGCCAGCATAAAAGGAGCGATGAATAGCCATACCGCAACCCCAATTGGAGCCGTGCCGAATAGCGCGTTGCCCCACGGGGTATAGTCAATCAGCAACAGCAGCAGCAATTCAAAAATTATCCCGTACCAGATCAAGCGATTGTTCCCATAGCGACGCTTGAAGCCGGACATTAAAGGGTGGCGGCACAAAAACACATTTACCGCCTGCATCGCGACAATTGCCGACAGGCATGCAGTGGTAGCCTGCAGATACAAATTGTCGTGGCGTCCCAGGCCAGCGCCGAATTGCCAGTTTTCACCACGCAGCACGAAAAAGAACGCCGCCATTGCGGCGATTGCTTGCAGCGGCCCGAGGAAAAGATAGGCACGCAGCAATGTCTGCCGGTTGAGCAGTCTTTCCATGCGCGGGCGTGGCGGACGCAGCATCGTTTCAGGGTCCGGTTTTTCCGCGCCCAGTGCCAGCGCGGGCAGCATGTCGGTGCCGAGATCGACCGCAAGCACCTGTACTATGGTAAGCGGCAACGGAATTTTGAATAGCACAAAGGCAAGATAAGGCACCAGTTCCGGGATATTTGAAGTAAGTATATAAGTCAGAAATTTGCGCAGGTTGCCGAACACCGCGCGACCCTCTTCAATCGCCGCGACGATGGTGGCAAAGTTATCGTCGAGCAGGATAATATCGGCGGATGCCTTGGCGACATCGGTGCCGGAAATGCCCATCGCGATGCCTACATCTGCGCATTTCAGCGCCGGCGCGTCATTCACCCCGTCACCGGTTACCGCGACTATTTCGCCCTTGTGCTGCAGACCCTGGACGATGCGCATTTTCTGCCCGGCGCTGGTGCGCGCAAAAATCAGCCCGGGTTCATCGAGCAGCAGATGCAAATCTGCATCGTTCAACAGGCGCAGCTTGTCACCTGTCAAGGCCAGCGGGTGTTGCGCCAGCCCTATGACACGCGCCAGCGCGCTTGCGGTTTGCGGATGATCGCCGGTGACCATGATCACGCGGATGCCGGCGCCAAGGCAGGCGCGTATTGCTTCGGGCACGCCCGCCCGCGGAGGGTCAACCAGACCGACCAGCCCGGCAAAGGTCAGCCCGCTCTCCAACGCTGCAGTGTGCTGCGGCAAGCTGCGATATGCCAGCGCCAGCACACGCAAGCCGCGTTCGGTCATGTCCTCATGTGTACTTAGCAGGCGGCGCAGACTGGAATCATCCAGTGGCAATATTTTTCCATGCTGCAGCATTTCGCTGCACAGCGGCAGCACGCTTTCAGCTGCGCCTTTGCAGTACAACATGCGGCCTTGCGGCGTATCGCAGACAACCGACATGCGCTTGCGTTCGGTGTCGAAGGGAACTTCGTCCACGCGCGGATATCGCGTGCCGTGAGGCGGCGCTCCTTCCAGCAATGCCACTTCCATCGGGTCGCCCGCCCACGCTTCTGCGCCGTTCTTGACGATGCGGCGCAGATCATGGCAATGGCGCATGATTGCATACAGTGGCTCGGCTGCGGACGCCGGCACTTCGGGCAGAGAGAGCAGCGCGCCGGAAAAAAACAATTGCCGTATGCTCATGCGATTTTGCGTCAGGGTGCCGGTCTTGTCACAGCAAATCACCGTAGCCGCACCCAATGTTTCAACGGCGGGCAGATGGCGCACCAGGGCATTTCTTTTCGCCATGCGCTGGGTGGCCATTGCCAGCGCCAGAGTAACCGTGGGCAACAATCCTTCGGGCACATTGGCGATGATGATGCCGATCGCAAACACCAGATTTTCCCGAAACGACAAGCCCAGCCATTGTCCAATCACGAAAAAAACCACGCCGAGCAAGCTGGCGAACAATGCAACCAGTCTGGACAGGCGCATGATTTCAATTTGCAGTGGCGACATCGGCTCGCGGGTTGCCTGTGTCAGCCGTGCAATATTGCCAAACTCGGTGTGCATACCGGTGGCGAAAACCACGGCTTTCGCCTCGCCCGAAATCAGCGAGGTGCCGGCATGCAGAATGTCGCGGCGTGATGCTGCCTGCTTTTCCTCCCCCGCTTCGATCGCGCGCACTACCGGTTCGGCTTCCCCGGTAAGATTGGAGGTGTTGACGCGCACACCGAAAGCCTCGATCATGCGGCAATCGGCTGGCACGTCATCTCCTGCCGACAGCAGCACCACGTCGCCTGGCACCAGTTCAGCCAGCGGCAGTTGCACGGCGCTTCCGTCACGCATTGCGGTCGCATGCTGCGGCAGCAGATTTCGCAACGCGGAGAGCGCTTTTTCGGCGCGGTATTCCTGCCAGAAAGAGAATATTCCATTGATCAGGATGACACCCAAAACGGCGTATCCCAGCATCGCCATGCCTTGCCCGGGATCCCTCCATTCGGCAAAAAAAGCCAGCGCGACCGCCAGCCACAGTATCAGCGCAAAAAAATGGGTAAATTCCTTGAGCAGCCCGGCTAACAGCGACTGTCCGCTGATTTTTTCAATCTGGTTCGCGCCGTATCTTGCCCGGCGCAATGCCGCCTCGGCCTGCGACAGCCCCTGCGCACTGCTGCGCAGATTTGCATAGAGTGCTTCAATGGTTCTGTTGTGCAGGTTCACGATGTGCGCCTGATGAGCACCCGTTTTTCAGGCAGGTGCGGGTGACGGCTCGCTGAAGTTTTTCACTGCGCATAACTTATTCCGCCAACTTCGGATACAACCTTACGGCGATGAAAAGCAGGATGGCAAACACCGCCAGCAAGACTGAAAAATCAAGCAAATAGCCATGTGCAGCCTCTCCTCCCGTGATCATCAGGCCGCGCAGCGCATCGATCAGATAAGTAAGCGGATTGAGCTGTGCAATGACACGCAACCAGCCTGGCATGAGGTCCAGCGGATAGATCGCATTGCTCGCAAAAAACATCGGCATGGTCAGAAGTTGGCCGATGCCCATGAAACGTTCGCGCGTTTTTACGATGCATGCAATGACCAGCGAAAAAGTGGAAAAAATGGCCGATCCCAGCATCACGCTGCACAGCAAACCCAGAATAGCCAGCGGATCAAGCCGGACGGAAACATGCAGGATCAAGGCAACGATGTATATGACTATTGCCTGCAGGATACCCCTCAAACCGGCGGCAAACGCTTTGCCAAAAACCAGCGAAACACGCAGCGCGGGACTTACCAGAAGTTTATGCACCACGCCGAGGTCGCGTTCCCAGATGACTGCGATACCGTAAAAAATGGCGCTGAACAACACGCTCTGCGCGAGAATTCCAGGCGTAATATAGTCAAGATATTTCAGCTTCCCTGTCAGCATGCCGCGTGCCTGGGCAAGTACCTGCCCGAACACCACCAGCCACAACACCGGCTGGATCGCACGTGAAATTATTTCGGTAGGGTCGCGAAAAAGCTTGATCAGCTCGACTTCGACTATAGCGGCGCTCTCAAGAACGAATCGTGTCATTTTTTTATTTCCGCAAGGCTGTCGGGTTTATCCTGTAACATATTGATTTTATTTATATTATTGCATCTCGATCATGACTAATGTGATTGCCAATCAATTGCTTACACCCGGAAAAATACGGAGTCAGACAAACTCCTAACCAAGGCGATGTGCGGTTCTGCGGGTCTGCGCGATCTGGCTGAAAGTGCCGCTTTCCTGTATCAAACCGCCCGCGTAATGTGCAAACACGTCATCCAGGGTGGCGCTCTCGCCAAGCCCCGCGCGCAGCCCGGCAGGCTTGCCGACAACGCCTACTCTCCCCGCATGCAGAATCGCCAATTCATCACAAAGCATTTCGGCCTCCTCCATGTCATGCGTGGTAATAAGAACGGTCATGCCAAAGTCACGCCTTAGCTCCAGCAGGCGATCCCATACGCTGCGGCGCGCAACCGGATCGAGCCCGATCGTGGGTTCATCCAGAAACAGAATCGCCGGGTGATGCAGCATGGCTTGCGCAAGCTCGAGCCTGCGGATCATGCCACCGGAATAGGTCTTCACCAGCTTGCCAGCCGAGTCGGTAAGCCCCATAAATTCCAGCGCATCGCGGATGCGCGAACTTCTGTCAGCTCGTTTCAGCCCATACAGTCTGGCCGACAAAAGCAGGTTTTCGTAGCCCGTCAGCGCGCCGTCCGCCGACAATAGCTGAGATACGTAACCGATGCTGCGCCTGACCTCAGCAGGAGATTCAATGATGTCGTAACCGCCTACCTGAGCCGAACCCGACGTAGGTGACAGCAAAGTCGTCAGCATCTTGATCATGGTACTTTTGCCCGCACCATTTGCGCCGAGGAGGCCGAAAATTTCGCCATACTGAATATGCAGATCAATATGATCGGCCGCCGTCAGATTGCCGAAACTGCGCGTCAGCGCCTGTATGTCGATGGCAAAACCCTCAGGCTTGCCGCGTGTGCTTATATCCATATAGGTGGTAAATCCGAGAATTATTGAATACTACCAAATTCATTCTGGAAAAGGCAGTTGTCTGCAGGTTACGTCGCAGAGGTTCTTGTGCCCTCTGCGTATTGGGAGATTGATATTTTGAGTAATCGCGCAGAAATCTGCGCTCCTGCAACGATATTTGTCCCTATAGTATTTTGCGGAGTAAACCACCACCGGCCAAAACTGGTCGCCTGAACCAAGCGTTTTGTACCTTGTCTGGAAGGGTCATTGAGAAATATGCAAGACGGTGCAATCAGGAATGTGGTTCAGCACACGCGCATTGGTTTGGAAACCAATGCAATGTTACAGTATTGTGAATAACAGCTTGCTTCAGTGCGACACGTAATTGAGTTTGCCAAATAAGTTGCCCACAAAAACTGTGGATAACTCTGCTTACAACAGGCTTAACTATAAACAATATATACGGTTTATTGCGTTGCCTGAATTGCAGGCGCAGTTGCCGGATTACCGGTATTGAACTGAGATTCGATGAACAGTCCGTTACTGGCTGATTCGGGCGCAGTTCTGACGATCAGGTGCACATCACCGGCCAACGCCGCATAAGCCGGGTTTTGCACGACCTTTCCCGACACAGTGCCAACAGCTCACTTACCACGGATCAACAGCACAGGTTTCGTGGCGACGCGCATCAATCGCTCGGCAACGCTGCCGAGAAACAGGTGGCTCAGGCCCCTGCGGCCATGTGTGCAGATCACGATCAGGTCTGCCGGCCATGCCTCGGCGTCTTCTGCGATCACCTCCGGGATACTGTGACCCAGAGTTTCAATTTCGATTAATCGTGACTCGGCCTGTATCCCTGCTTCACGCGCCACCACCTCCGCCTTGCGCAGAATCTCCTGTCCGCTTCTGCTGATTGCCTCAGAAATTTCTGGCGGATTGGGATACTCTGTGCCCAGGTTGATGTTTACGATATCGACGGCATGCACGATGCGCAGTCGCGCCTTGAATTCCCCTGCCAGTTTAATCGCTTCCTGCAAAGCCTGATCCGATGTTTTACTTCCATCCACTGCTACCAAGATACGTTTAAACATGGCATTCTCCTTTTTAATGATTTCATCGACACTTCACGTTTTAATCGGATTCTGACTCCTGGCATATCAAGGTTCAGCTTAAAAAAAATTTATTCCGTGCCTGATTGTTGTCCATGATCCGATTCTTCAACAGCGGTAATTTCTGTCTGGATTGAAACATATTGCTGTGGTATGCCAAAATCATCCAGAAACGGCACAATGGTAGTGGCTACCCGGTAATATTCTGCGTTTTTTTTCCGATTTCTGATCTCACCCTGCCATACTCTTCCGCTGGCAATGGTTTGCCACAAGTTCTCGTAAAAATCCGGCGGGTGAAACCCGGATTTAATAATGCGATGATTTTGCCCCAGCAATTCTTCCCGGCTATATCCGCTCACCTCGCAAAACTTGTCATTGACGTGAATAATGACACCGTGCGCATCTGTCTTGCTGACGATTGCATGCCGGTCAAGCGCATATTTCAGTTTTTCGAGTTCGTGCATTACATCGCGGTTCTTGAAGGTCCCGTTGCGTAACGAGCGGGCGCGCCTGATCCGCGCTTTAAGTGTGGATACGAGATGCCATGGCGCAATCGGCTTGGCCAAAAAATCATCGCTGCCCAAATTCAGGGCTGCGAGCTTGATGTCATTGCGCCATTCGGTCGTCAAGAAAATCATCGGGATCAAATCGTACTCTTCGAATTGGCGGATAATCGCGGCCAGTTCCAGACCTCCGCATAATGGCATCAGCACATCCATCAAAATCAGGTCCGGTTCAAATCCCTTCAGCCGCTCGAGAGCATGCAAGGGATTATTCTCAATCAGGGCCTGCATTCCGGCCTCTTCGAGAGTGACGCCATACATGGCCGCGAGCTCGACATCGTCGTCCACTATCAATACGCGATAAGGTTTCCGGGGTATTACTCCCGCGACATCCTCCAACGCATTGAATATTTTTTCAACATCCAGCGGCTTGGTAAAATAATGTGTCGCTCCGGCACGCACGGCTTGAAGCCGCGCTTCAAAATCCTTGCGCACACTCATAAATACCACAGGTACCGGTTTCTGCTCGCCGTTGTTCACTCTGCGAATGACCTCCGCCCCGCCAAACTCCCCTTCCGGCAAAGTCATATCCATCAATATGGCCGACGGCCGCACTCCGGAAAGCGCATTTTCAAACGACTGCGCATTCAGAAAATGTTCTATTTCGTAACCGCGCTCCTCAAGATTTGCAAGCAAGGGCTGAGCGCATTCGATATCGTCTTCCACCATAAACAGCAATTTTTTCCCTTGCACAGCGATGTGCACATCGTCCGGCAACTCACTGATCATTTTCCCAGGAAAATCCTTGCGAGCCAGTTTCGAGTTCAAGGGAAATTCTGCTTCCATTGCGAGCAGATGGAACATGATTTGGTCTTGCTGAGTGCGACTCGGCCCCTCAATCTGCTCAAACAGCAATTTCAGCAGCAATTCGATATGTTCTGCAATCTCGCTCACGCGTTTGCGGCCAAAGGTCGCACCCGAGCCGGCCAGTTTGTGAATTTGCATGCGCATTTCCGTCAAATGGGCCGGCGCGAACGCGCCACCTTTAAGATAGTTTGTCCATTCTGTTTTTATTTGCTTGAGTTTTTCGGGAAGCTTTTCCTCGTAACTCAGTCGCATTTCGTTCAGGCGAACCTGAAATTGGGGCTTGTCCATTTGCTGTCACCCATATTTTTTACAATATCCGCGCTAATCATGGAAATGGATGGTTTTGAAATCGCGTTTACCTCACCGGGTCATTTATACCGCGGTGCCTGTTTCCGTGAGTCTCAGATTCTCACCTCAAACCCCGCAGGGCTACTACCACCTCTTCCCAATATACTATGTGTCTCAATCCCGACACATACAACCCAAAAATTTGAAGGATATCAATTTCTTCTTGTCAGACGTCCAGTTTGCCGGTAACCAGTTTTGTGATTGTATCAAGCAACTCCTGATTGGAGGTGCATGACTTTATTAACACGGATGACACCTGCTCCGCCTCTTGCCGTGTCACATTCTTGCCGGAAAATATCATCACCGGCGTTTGGTGATTCAGGCCTTGCATCAATGGAATGACTTGCAAACCGGAGCCATCAGGCAATTCCATATCCAGTACGACAAGGTCATAAGGCGCCAAAGACAGTTTTATAGCGGCCTCCTTCAGTGTGCCCGCGTGGTCGAAGACGGCGATCCCATGCCCAATGGAACTCAAAATATGCCTGATATCCGGATCGTCTTCCACATGCAATATATGCGGAATATTTTTTTTGCAATTTTTTGACACTATGGCATTCAGTTGCGCAAGCAAGTGCTCGCGATCAATTGGCTTTTCGTGCCATCCCACCAAAGCATAACCGCCGTTTATTTCAGTACGCCCCTTCTCGACTTGGGCCGAAACAACCACTATAGGCAAATTGGCGGTTGCATCCTGAGCACGCAATTCGCGAATCAGCGAAATTCCGTCTTGATCGGGCAATCCGATATCCAGCGTCATCGCATCATAACGGTTTGACTGCAACAGTGCCTTTGCCTGGCGGGCATTTAGTGCAACATCGGTAATAAATCCCCCGCCGCTCAGCATTAAACTCAACAACAGCGCTACATCTTCGTCGTCTTCGCAAACCAGCACGCGAAACATATCACTTTGCGCACTCTTGTGCCCGCTTGAAATATGCTTTTGCTCTATTCCCGCTTCGTTACTCGCGGGCAATTCAAAATAAAAGGCGGAGCCAACGCCTGCCTCGGTGGCTTTTCCGGTTAAAAACCCTATCACTCCGTCCATTTTCTCGACAATCGCCTTGGAAATGCTGAGCCCCAACCCCGTGCCCCCCTTTTGGCGAGTATCGGACGAGTCTGCCTGAGAAAATTTCTGAAATATGCGACTGTGAAATTCTTCCGCTATTCCGCTGCCTTTATCGGTCACCGTGATCCTGACTCCGAACTCTCCGGGACACACAGCAATTTCCACATCACTATTGGCGGGTGAAAACTTGGCCGCATTTGACAGCAGATTGGCCATCACTTGCATCAGTCTGTCCTCATCCACCATGACTTGCACACCCTGCATCGCAGCGGTAATTTTGAACTTGACGCCGAATGCCTTACCATAAGCGTGATTATCTTCAATTGAGTGCTCTACAAGTGACATCAAATCATGCAGCTTTAAATCCAGAATCATCTTGCCGGATTCAATCTTCTCAATATCCAGAATATCATTGATCAAACGGACCAGACGTTCACTGTTCTTATATGCAATATCAATCAGACCCTTTGCCTGTGCCGAAATTTCCCCTGCAACGCCACCGGCCACCAGACCAAGCGAACCACGGATAGAGGTCAGTGGCGTGCGCAATTCATGGCTTACAGTGGAGACAAATTCATTTTTCAAACGATCAATTTTCCTGCGCTCGGTTATGTCGCGCACAATCGCTACAAAAATTCCTTTGCCGTCGACCTCCCGGACCAGTTGCACAAATATTTCCACAGGAAACTCGCTGCCATTCTTGCGCCGGTGCAATGTTTCCAAATTAAGAGATTGCTTTTCACCCGAAAATAACGGTGCAATCAATTCACGGAATTTTGTCTCCGGTATCAACGGTTTTATCTGAAACGGCGTCATCTCCAGCATTTCCTCTGCCGAGTATCCCATGCTCTCTGTTGCGCCTTTGTTCAGATAAATAAATTGCAGGGAATCGGGCTCGAACATGAACAGCATGTCCAGTGTATTGTCCAGAATATGTTTAAAGCGGTTCAGGTTTGAAGTTGTTTGCACGCGTTCCGTAACGTCACGGGAAACGCCAACAATCTGTTGCTTGCTTGTTGGCGCGTTTTCCCGCAAGCCGCGCAACGAAGTTTCCAGCCAGATATAGTTGCCCTCAACAGTGCGCACCCGGCAGGTCAATGTGTCCAGCACATGATTATCCAGCACCTTCTTCAACTTCTGGACGGCCATCGCCATGTCATCTGGATGAATCCAATCAAACAGGGATTTCCCCAGCATGGATGGCGGCTCATAGCCGAGCAGGGTTGCACTGGCCGGGGAAATATAATTTAACACTCCATCGGCCGAGAAACGGGAGATCATGTCACTGGAGTATTCCGCCATCAAGCGGTAGCGTTCCTCGCTTTCACGCACAGCAGTCTCGAAAGCCTTGCGTTCTGAAATATCAGAAGCGATTCCCAAAAAACCGGTAATGCCGTTATTTTCGTCACGCTGGGCGGTCACCGAAAGCAGCACCGGCACATGGCTTCCGTCTTTGCGCACATAGGTCCATTCGTTTTCATCCATATAACCCAAACGCGACTTGGCAGCAAACACTTCAAAACCGGGCTCTATATTCCGGCCAAGTTCTGCAGAAATAGTTTTCGCCCGCGCAACAACCTCTTCTGCAACATGAATAACAGCAGGGGTTACTTTCCCGACCAGCTCTTCCGCCTTGTACCCCAGCATCCGTTCCGCGGCAGGATTAAATAATAATATCGTGCCGTCCACAGCGGTGGAAATAATTGCATGGCTGGCACTTTCAAGGATGGCATGCTGCAAGCGCATCGTTACGCGCCACTCATTCTCTGTCTGCTTGCGCTCCGTAATATCGTGCATCATGCCGGTAAACTTGCGCTGCTTGCCAATATGCATCTCGCCTACTGTCAGTTCCGGCGGAAAAACTGTACCGTCCTTGCGCAGCCCGACAACCTCACGGACACCGCCAATAACCGTCGCCTCCCCGGTACGCAAAAAGTGATCAAGATAACCGTCATGCCGGCCTTGATATGGTTCCGGCATCAGCATCTTTACATTTTGCCCGATCATCTCCCCGGCGGAGTAGGCGAAGATGCGTTGAGCAGCCGCATTGCAGAGTTCGACTATACCGAGTTCGCTGATGATGATAATTCCATCTATCGCCGTATCGACTACGGAACGGAAACGTTCCTCCTTTTCCCTGACGCTGATTGTCATCGCATTTGCAAGCTCCAGCGCGCGTGTTCGCGTGCCTAGCAGAGACCACGCCAGCAGAGAGAACATTGCAGTGAGCACGAGACCGGAAACAGCGATGATACGGGGAGTCTGCGTGTCTATTTCCGCTTCAAAAGCCGGCAATGACGCGAAATTTAACGTCCATTCATGGCCGTTGATGGAAATTTCCCTGCTATCGAAAAAGGCAGGCTTGGAGCCCGGGTTGGCGCCATTGCTTTGATACATTTCAGAGCCGTCTGCACTATCCATTCCATCATAAATTCCCAGTGCGACGTCCGGCAAAGTTTTGCCAAGCACCCCCTGCATCAGGTCATTCATTCTGAACGGGCTGTAAACGTAACCCACCAAGGCCGCCCTGCGTTGTGCCGTATTTTCTGCCGGGGCACCGCGATAAACCGGCAAATACATTAAAAATCCGGTCTGCACATTCTCTTTCGTTTCCTGAACCAGCTTCACTTTGGCAGAAATAGAGGCCTTTCCGCTATCGCGCGCCAACTCCATTGCGGCATGGCGGGTGGCTTCAGAAAACATGTCGAAACCAAATGCGCGTTTGTTGCGTTCGTCAAATGGCTCGAGATAAATAATACTGGTGTATTCGGCACGCTTCCCCGGCGGCCTGATTGCATAATCTGGAAAGCCTTCGTGACGAATCCGCGCAATATGCGTTGCCGCTTCAGACGGAAGAACCAGTTTTGAAAAGCCCATCCCCTGAATTCCGGGATAATATTCATCAAGATGCAGGCTCTCCACATAGTCATGCCACGCTTGCCTGCTAACCATACCGGAAGCGGCAAACATCCCGGCTCCTCCGCGCAGGACATGCTCATAGGCCAGCATTCGATCCTGAATCGCCGACTGAATCTGGATCACACGGTTCTGAAAACGCTCGTTGGCGCTGCTTTCAGCGTCCAGACTGGAAGACCGCCACGCAAAAAATGTAGCGGTCAGGGAAATCAGTACCAGTGCACCTACAATCAGCTTTCCATAAAAGCGGTTGTGACTTTTCATCAACGGCGTTACCCCATATTAATGGTCTACAGTATTTGTCTGTTTGCAGCAAAGCGGTTTTGCTGATCGCACCCCATTCAGGTTTTCAGACTTTGGCACTCCGGGAAAGTCATAAGCGTACGGCGGGGAATGAATCAATATAGTGCCATATATCATGACGCAATAGCCGTGCATTGTGAATTGCATCGGCACCGATTACCTTTA
>Ga0315268_10004482_pt1 | contig 15168 bp, 14 predicted proteins | sample C1_top_MG_FD_204535 | JGI IMG/M metagenome (GOLD analysis project Ga0315268, IMG submission 204535) | Sediment microbial communities from Yellowstone Lake, YNP, Wyoming, USA - C1_top | ecosystem: Environmental > Aquatic > Freshwater > Lake > Sediment | place: USA: Wyoming | collected 2017-08-01
GCCTCCTTGATCGTGGTGGGTGGCTGGTGGTGGGATCGGTGGGAAAGCCATAAATTGAATAAAAGTGGGGTTAACTGAATTGACCTCTTGTAATTAATACTTTAATATAGGATAATAGACATAAAGTGTCTATTATCCTATATGAAAACATCAATCCTGTCTTCGCTCGATCCAATTCCGTATTTTACACTGGAAGCTGTAAAGCAGCTGCTGGGGGATGAGTCTGCCGCTGCCGGGACGGTCCAAACCGTGCTTTATCGTTGGATGAAAGCCGGTCATGTATTTCGGTTAAAAAAAGGCGTCTATATGACACGCCGTTTTTATGAGTTGCATCGTGCTGATCTGGATTTTGCGCCAGCGATCAGTTCCATTCTGATCCACCAGTCGTATGTATCCCTTGAATTTATATTGCAGAGACACGCCATTCTGACAGATGTGACCTACCCGGTGTCCGCGGTAACTTTCAAACAAACACGCCTGATCGCAAACAAGTTGGGGATATTTACTTTCCGCAATATCAAAAAAGATCTCTATAATGGATTTACGATATCAGATTACCTGGGTATACCTTTTTCCCAGGCATCTCTTGCCAAAGCCCTTTTTGATTTCCTCTATTTGCATCCTTTCCGAAGAGAAGCTGGCTCTGCCCGGGTTAACCTGCCAGAAGACTTGCGACTTGACCTGGCAGATATTTCTGCTGCGGACCGGGACGAATTTGCGGGCTATGTGGAGATGAGCAAGAGCAAGAAAATGGAAAGAATCCTGGAAAGATTGAGGAAAACAATATGGCGACTTTGATCCAATCGATGCAGAATATTCTTGCCCAAAAGGATCCATTCCTGGCAAATGAAACGAAAAGGATCATCCTCAAAGAAGTCCTTCAAGCATATACCCTTGATTTTCTCTATAACCATCCAATCTACAGGAAGTTGAATTTTTATGGCGGCACATGCCTGCATGTACTCTATGACCTGAACCGACTTTCTGAAGATATTGACCTGGATAACAGTTCCGGTTTGGAACTTCAAAATCTGGGAGACGATCTACTGACTTTCTTCCGTTCGAACATGGGTCTCTCCGACGTATCTGTTGGAAAACAGGTGGGCGCGTGGGGCATCCAGCGGACGACGTTGAAGTTCCCCATTCTTTCTGTGCTGGGATTGGCGCCTTATGGGAACGAATCGCTCCATTTGAAAGTTGAGATCAGCCAACACCGGCAAGTATCTGTCATCCGTAAGGTACCGGTCCTGGTTTACGGGCGCAGTTTTGTCGCCGCTCATTTTTCCTTGGAGACCATGATGGCTGGAAAGATGATAGCCTGCCTGGAGAGAAATTTTGTAAAGGGCAGGGGCGAAACAACAATCAAAGGCAGGGATTTTTATGACCTGCTATGGTTCATGCAGAAGAATATCCAGCCACTCAAGGAAAAGCTTGCCAAAGATGGGAAGATATCATACACCGTACCTTCAGCCATGCAAGCATTGAATGATAAGATCGCTGGAATAAAAATCACCGACCTGGCAATGGATCTTCTGCCCTTGTTTGAGCAGAGGTCATTTATAGAAGCATGGTTGGAAAATTTCCACGAGAATTTTAACGAATTCAAAAAGAAATATTAATGGAACACCGGTTTCTTCCTTTTCCGTCATATTCTTTTCGTGTGGCTCTAATTGTGGGGCGAAAAGAAACAAATTCTGCGAAGTCAAGAAGTTACCCTCAAATTCCCCTCTGAATTAATTTTCACCCTGTGGGATCACTTCAATATCTGAATCAGGTTGCTGTAATCATCCGTCCACAAGCGGATATTCGTACTGAAGCCATTCAACCGATCCAACCGGTTTGCCAGTGCGGGAGCATCCAATAATTTGGAGTTTCGGGTGAGCAGGACCCATATGGATTGAAAAGCTCCCGGGCTGTCCGTCCCGGGGGAATTCTGGACGATGGCAATATCCAAACCATAGAATTGAGCCAGCTGCCAGAAGACCGGACGCAGGTCCAGCCGCTCATTGGTAATATGAGCAGCGATCAAGCCATCCGGAGCCAGGTTCTTCAGGTAAATATCGAATGCCTCTTTGGTCACCAGATGGACCGGGATCGAATCGCTGCTGAAAGTATCCAGTACCAGGACATCAAAATCGTTTTTCAAACCCGCTTTTAATTCCTTTTCCAGAGAGATGCGTGCATCCCCGAGAACGATCTCAATGGTGGCGGGACTGTCCTTGATGAAGGAGAAAAAACCTCCCTGACCATTTGCCAGATCAAGGCTGAACGGATTGATCTCATAAAAACGGTAAACATCGCCGGGTTGACCATACGCAGCCAGAGTCCCTATGCCAAGGCCCAGGACTCCCACCCGCATGCCTGCGCCATAATGGGGATTATTCCGGATGGCAAGACCCACTCCACTACCCTGGCTGTAATAACTGGTTGGCATATCCCGCAAACCGGGATCCAGGAACTGGAGACCATGAATTGTGGAACCATGCACCATAATATTGGCCAACTGCCGATTCTTTTCGACCAACATTTGCCGGACACGGATGACCCCATAAAAATTCCTCTGGATGTATAAATTTCCGCTGGCTGAATTGATCATATTAAAGAACATGAAAACGGTTACTACTGTGGCACATACTCCGACCAAAATATTCTTCAAGAACCCGGATCGTGAGACCGTGGGCCGGTAGGATAACCTTGCCAGTAATATCCAAATAAAAGCGAACCCGATATAGAGTTCCCAGTACCCCCGAAAAACGAGCGGGGCAACCAGGCTTACAATCAACCCACCAGTGGCTCCACCGATGGAAACCAGCAGATAAAAATGTGTCAATTGGGAAGCATGCGGACGCATGGAATACAATTCCCCGTGGCAAATCATGGCGGCTGCAAATAACAAAAAGTTATAGATGATGATCTGTAAGACGAAATTCGTCAGAGGGTTGAAGATAAGGTAGAACCATCCGCCCGTACCGAGGGCTAACAGGATCGAATAGATCCCCCGGCGGTACCAACGCTTACTCGAAAATGCCAGGGCAAATGTCAACAGGTAGATCGCCAGCGGTAAAACCCACAGGAACGGGATGACCGCCACCTCCTGAGTGATCTGGCTGGTTACTGCCAGCACCAGCAAGGAAGCGCATGCGCTCAACAACACCCACATGGTTTGAACGCTTTTTCCAGGTCTTTTTACGGCTTCGGATGACCGATCCATTTCGATAGTGGTCTCCGACCCGGTAACCTTCAATGCCATGATGGCATTATAGCCAGCGATGATTACAAACAGGACATAACCGATAGTCCAAATTCTGCCCTGCAATTGAAGAGTCAACATCGGCTCGATCACGATCGGGTAGGCGAGCAATCCCAACATGGAGCCGATATTGGATAAGGCATACAACCAATAAGGAGACCTGCCTGGATTTTTTCGACTGAACCAGGCTTGCATGAGCGGACTATTTGTTGATAAAACAAAGAACGGCAGCCCGACGCTGATGGTCAGCAGGAAGAAGATATACAGGACCGGTGTGGTGATATTGGCAGGTTTCCAATTTGCAGACGGGGTGATGGGTGAAGGCCAGCCGAGCGCCAGGTAAATGAGCAGACAGACGGATATCCCCATCAATACCAGGTGCGTCCAAGTCTGTTTTTTTGAGGCATTATTCCGGATCAACCAGTTGGCGTAAGCGTATCCACCCGTCAGTACGATCTCGAAGAAGAACATGGCTGATGACCAGACCGCAGGTGTTCCGCCAAACCAGGGCAGCAGGGTCTTGGAGATGATCGGTTGAATTTGAAAAAGAAGGAATGCGGACAGGAAAATACTGACTGCGAAGTTGATCACGGAATCATCCTTATAATCCGGTTTGTATGACCCATTTTATCATCAGAAACCTGCGCAAGTTTCCGTGCGTACCCAGCACATGGTAATTCGTAAATAAAATCACCCGCCGATCCAATTACAGCCATTTTTTCTTCGGAAGGGGCATCCGGTGTTAAAATTATTGTGCTTGACGCACCATAAAAAGCCTTTATAATTCAGTGACTGAATATTGGCAGGGTCTACCTACCTGCACCATTATCAAACCCATGGAGATAACATGCCTACTGCATTGATCACCGGTGTCACTGGTCAGGACGGGTCCTACCTGGCTGACCTGCTGCTTGCCAAAGGTTACCAGGTCATTGGTATGGTGCGCCGTACCAGTACCGTCACCTTTGAACGCATCGCCCACATCCAGGATGACATTACCATCGTGCAGGGTGACCTGCACGATCAATCCTCGCTTGTCTCCCTGCTTGAAGAGTACAAACCCGACGAGGTCTACAACCTGGCTGCCCAATCCTTCGTGCCTGTTTCCTGGAGCCAGGCTGTGCTGACCGGTGAGGTGACTGCCCTGGGAGTCACCCGCCTGCTTGAAACCATCCGTTCGGTTAACCCCAAGATCAAGTTCTACCAAGCCTCCAGCAGCGAGATGTTCGGCAAGGTGGTCGAAGTGCCACAGACGGAGAAAACCCCGTTCTACCCGCGCAGCCCTTATGGCGTCGCCAAAGTGTACGGGCACTGGATCACGGTGAATTACCGCGAATCCTACAATATCTTCGCCGTTTCCGGGATCCTCTTCAACCACGAGAGCCCGCGCCGGGGTCTTGAATTCGTCACCCGCAAAATCACAGATGGAGTGGCACGGATCAAACTCGGCATGGGCAAGGAATTGCGCCTTGGCAACCTGGATGCTCACCGTGACTGGGGCTTTGCAGGGGATTACGTCGAAGCCATGTGGATGATGCTCCAGCAAGAGAAACCCGTTGATTTTGTCATTGGCACCGGCGTAAGCCACTCAGTGCGCGATTTTTGCCAGGTAGCCTTCAGTTATGCCGGTCTCAATTACGAAGACCATGTCATCCAGGACCCCCGCTTCTACCGCCCTGCCGAAGTCGACCTGCTGATATCCGATCCCAACAAAGCAGCCCGGACGCTGGGCTGGACCCCAAAAGTGAGCTTTAAACAACTGGCTGAAATGATGGTCGATGCCGACCTGAAGCGCTTGCGCATCTCGGCCAATTGATCCTGGAACCTCATATCCAAGTCAGTCCAGCTGCAGTCAGCCTTTAAAATCGGCTCACGAAGGGTCGCTTTTTTGAGGTTCCCGAACCCTACCCCCGCACATTCCGCGACCGCAAAAAAGGTGACAACCCGGCTTCCTGGCTGGATATCTAAAATGAAAACGGAAGGATGATATCGATGTATGGTCATTGATCCAGACAGCCATCCAGACCCTGGATAAACCAATCATTATTATTCAAAAGGAGCGCATGATGGGATATTGGCCAGCAATAATAATCGGGTTGATCGGCGGCGTGGCGGTGGGCATCCAATCCCCGATCGCCGGCGCAATGGGGCAAAAAGTTGGGGGTACCTCCAGCAGTTTTATCATCCACTTAAGTGGGGCAATCCTTTCAGCTATATTTCTATTTGTACGGGGCGGTGAGAAAATTCGCGATTGGCAAACCCTGCCGTGGTACATGCTTTTTGCCGGAGTTTTTGGATTGATCCTTTATCAAACGATCAACGTGACCCTGCCTCGCCTGGGCAGTACCATGATGATCGCATTGATTATCATCGGTCAACTCCTGACAGGGGTTTTGATCGATCATTTTGGTTTAATGGGTGTGGTAACCAGACACATTGATCTTTCCCGCGTCCTGGGAATCATTGCCTTGCTTGCCGGTGGTTATTTGATCTCCCGATAATTCCACTTTTTACCATTAATCGACACCCTTGACCCTTTATCGGTTGGGGTTATAATTCAACAACTGAATTATGGAAACTACATCTGAACACACACGTGACCTTGCACTGCTTGAATCGATCGAACACGACCCAGACGTGACCCAGGCCAACCTGGCCTCACAACTGGGCGTGGCAGTTGGAACCATTAACTGGCATATCAAACGCCTGATAGAAAAAGGCTATGTCAAGATCAAGCGGGCTGAACGTAAAAAACTGAGGTATATCATCACTCCGGAAGGGATCGCCTTGCGTGCCCGCCTGACTGTCGATTTTGTGGAGCAGCAATTCAACCTTTATCGCACCACACGTCAGCGGGTAAAAGAGCAACTGGAATTGGTACAACAGGCTGGCTACCATTCCATCCGGTTGGTGGGTGAAGGAGATGTTGCGGATGTTTGCAAGCTGACCTGCATCGAGCAGAGTATTGAGCTTTCCAATGATAGCAGCGCACCGACCCTTGAAATAACCGGTTTCAAGGTGATCCTGCATATGGAGGCGGAAAATGAACGCTAAACGGCACATACTGGTGACCGGTGGAGCCGGTTACATCGGGTCCATGTTGACGGCCGAACTGCTGCGAGCCGGACAGCGGGTCACTGTACTGGATAAGTTGATCTTTGGGGGCGAATCCCTGCTGGGATACCTGTCCCACCCTAATTTCTACTTCGCCAGGGCGGATGTTACCGAGGCGCGCGCCATCCATAATTCATTGCCTCGGGATTGGCCGCGTCCGGATGCGGTTGTCCACCTGGCTGCCATTGTCGGTTTCCCGGCCTGCCAGGCGATCGGCAAACAGGCAGCCTGGCGCTACAACGTGGATGCCACCCGCCTGGTCTTTGAGCAAGCGGTCAACCTGGGAGTACCGCGTTTTGTTTTCGCCTCCACTTACAGCAATTACGGACTCTCCGAAAACGGACAGCCCGTCAATGAAGAATCATCTCTAAACCCCCAATCCCTGTATGCAGAGACCAAGATCGCAGCAGAAGAATACCTGCTCTCTCAAAAGGATGCACTCACTGCTCCCCTGATCTTTCGCCTGGCGACCCTGTATGGCATCTCGCCGCGCACCCGTTTCGACCTGATCGTCAACCAGTTCGTGCTGGATGCCTATGTCAAGCGGGAACTCATCATTTATCAACGCGGTTATTCGCGCTCCTTTGTGCATGTCCAGGACGTGGTGCGGGGGATCCGGCTTGGATTGGACGCTCCTGAAAACAAGGTGCGCGGGCAGGTGTACAACCTGGGCATTGAAAATGGAAATTACACCAAGGATGAGATCGTTGGACTGGTCATCAAGCGCCTGCCTGAGACAGTTATCCGCTACAAGGACCTGACCTTCGGCGGTGACATGCGGGATATCCGGGTCTCTTTTGAAAAAATACAGCGTGAGCTGGGATTTAAAACCAGGTTGAATGTAGATGATGGCGTGCGAGAAGTTGTCCATGCCTTGCGGACAGGGTTGATCCGCAACCCCACTGATGAACATTATCGCAATGCCAGCTTCATCGTGCAGTGAGTCTTTGATTAAAAGAATGGAGAAAAAATGACAGATTCATTCTGGAATAACAAGCGAATTGTCGTGACCGGGGGGGCAGGTTTCCTGGGTTCGTTCCTGACAGAAAAACTGGTTCAACGCGGTGCCGGCGACATCCTTGTACCGCATATCGAACATTATGACCTGACCGACCGGGATGACATCCAGAAACTTCTGGAAGATGTCAGCTTGCCGTACGATCGCCGACCGGCACACCTGAAGCCTGCCAACCTGCCTGGTTATCAACCTGGTAAGACCGACCCAGCCCATATCATCATCATCCACCTGGCTGCACATGTGGGCGGTATCGGTGCCAACCGGGAACACCCGGCTGAATTCTTTTACGATAATCTGATGATGGGTGTGGAATTGATGCACCAGGCGTGGAAGTGCGAAGTGGAAAAATTTGTTGCCATTGGGACGGTATGCGCCTACCCCAAGTTCACTCCGGTCCCATTCAAAGAGGATGACTTGTGGAACGGTTACCCGGAAGAAACCAATGCCCCCTACGGGTTGGCAAAGAAAATGCTGCTGGTACAGGCTCAGTCCTACCGCCAGCAATACGGTTTCAATGCCATCTACCTGCTGCCAGTCAACCTGTACGGACCGCGCGATAATTTCAACCTGGAAACCTCGCACGTCATCCCGGCTTTGATCCGTAAATGCATCGAAGCTCAGGAACAGGATAAAAAGGAGATCGAGGTGTGGGGTGATGGATCCCCCACGCGCGAATTCCTTTACGTTGAAGATGCCGCGGAAGGCATCCTGCTTGCCACCGAAAAATATAATGGTTCGGACCCGGTCAACCTGGGTTCCGGTTACGAGATTCCCATCAAGGAACTGGTGGAACTGATCGCCCGTCTGACCGGATTTGATGGAAAACTGGTCTGGGATGCGAGCAAACCCAACGGACAACCACGACGCGGTCTGGATGTGAACCGCGCTCGCCACGCTTTTGGTTTCCAGGCTGGAACCTCCTTTGAGGAAGGTCTGCGCCGGACGATCGATTGGTACCGGGAAACCCCAATACGAGCTGGAAAATAATGGCTGTAACTGCCCAACCCTCCAAACCTGAAATGCCCTTGCTGGTGATCCGTGCCTCCAAAGGCTGGTCTGCTCTTAACTTGAGAGACCTGTGGGTGTACCGCGAACTGATCTATTTCCTGACCTGGCGCGACATCAAGGTGCGTTACAAGCAGGCAGCGTTGGGGGTTGCCTGGGCTTTATTGCAGCCAATACTTACCATGGTCATCTTCAGTGTCATTTTGGGCAACCTGCTGCATGTTCCCACTGAAAATAGCATCCCTTACCCGGTCTTCAGTTTCGTAGCTCTCCTACCCTGGCAGTTGTTTGCAAATGCACTGCAAAAATCAGGTGTAAGCCTGGTGGGAAATGCCAACCTGCTGACCAAGATCTATTTTCCGAGACTGGTCATACCCCTCTCGGCGGTGGCTGCCGGGCTGGTGGATTTCCTGATCTCGTTCGTGGTCTTGTTCGGCTTGATGTGGTATTACCATATCCAGCTCACCTGGAATATCCTGTGGTTGCCATTGCTGATCCTGCTGGCACTTTTGACAGCCCTTTCGGTCGGCTTGTGGCTGTCTGCTTTGAATGTACAGTATCGGGATGTCCAGCAGATGATCCCATTCGTCATCCAGGCCTGGTTCTATGCCTCCCCGGTGGTCTATTCTGCTGGAATCATCCCCAGCGCCAAGTGGCAGCTTGTCTATGCCCTCAACCCTATGGCCGGGGTGATCCAGGGATTTCGCTGGGCTTTGCTGGGTACCCAACCACCTGACGCCGCGCTGGCGGTGTCCAGTGCGGTAGTGCTGGTACTTCTGGTAACCGGAGTGTATTTCTTCAAGCGCATGGAACGTACATTTGCGGATATTGTGTAGGTAAGGATCCTTAATGAGTGATATTGCCATCCGGGCAGAGAATATCGGAAAACTTTACCACATCGGCACGCTTGCCCGCCGCAATGATACCCTGCGGGACACGTTGGTCGACCTGGGCAGCCAGATGACTGCCCGCATGAAACGCTCCCATAATAAAGAACGGACCCAGGCGGGAAATGAGGTTTGGGCGCTGAGGGATGTTTCATTTGATGTGCACCAGGGGCAGGTGCTGGGAGTGATCGGCAAAAATGGGGCAGGCAAGAGCACCCTGTTAAAGGTACTATCACGGGTCACCGAACCGACCACCGGCTCGATAGAGATCCGCGGCCGGGTAGGGTCACTGCTGGAAGTTGGGACTGGTTTCCATCCCGAACTGACCGGGCGGGAGAACATCTACCTGAACGGTGCCATCCTGGGTATGAAGCGGGTTGAGATCGAACGAAAATTTGATGAGATCGTGGCATTTTCGGAAGTGGAGCAATTCATCGATACCCCGGTCAAACGCTATTCGAGCGGAATGTACCTGCGGCTGGCGTTTGCCGTGGCAGCCCACCTCGAGCCCGAGATCCTGGTGGTGGATGAGGTCCTGGCAGTCGGGGATGCCGAGTTCCAGCGGAAATGCCTGGGAAAAATGGGCGATGTAGCCCAGCAGGGACGCACCGTCATTTTTGTCAGCCATAACATGTCCGCCATTCTGCGCCTGACCCAGGAATCGATCGTGATGGAAAAAGGACGCCTGGTAATGCGGGCTGTCACTTCCGAGGCGGTGGACCATTATCTATCAGCCGGGCATGCCAAGGCTGGTGAGCGGATCTGGAGGGAAGATGAAATCCCTCCATCGGCAGCCCCATTCCGACCATTGGCATTGCGTTTGCGGGATGAGCGTGGTCATGTGATCGACACGGTGCGATCCACTGAGGCAGTAACTGTGGAATTTGAGTACCGCTTGAGCGCCGCCATCAGCGGTTTGCGTAATGGATTCTATTTGAACACGGCACGGGCCGAATCTGTCTTGACTTCATTTGATACGGATGACCCGGACATGTTTGAAAGATACACCAACCGACCTGCCGGGCACTACATCAGCCGCTGCACCCTTCCGGCGGATACCTTGAACCAGGGTCGCTATTCGCTGGGAGTCAATGCCAGTTCATACCGCATCCAGCGTTACTTCCAGGAGGAACAGGCGCTTGATTTTAATGTGGATGGAGCCGGAGCTCCGGGCATGCAATGGCCGGAACCGCGCCCCGGGGTGATCCGACCGCGGTTGCAATGGACGATCGAGGCTATTTAAGGAAGCAGCCCATGGATCCCATAAAAGACCTGATCGGTGAGTTTCCTTTTAGCGCAGATATTTACTGGCTGCTGCGGGGAAAACAGAAACCTTTTAACAGTCACTTTAAGCTGGAAGGGTTGCGAATGAATTTGCCGGAGATGTGCGCATCCGTCCGGTATTTTAAGAAGACGGCTCCGCAGGGGAAACGCATCTTCATTTTTGCAAGTCTGCACTATTGGATCGAACAAGCTACGGCGATCGGATTGGCGCTGGCTGGTAGAGGACACGATGTGAGCCTGGGATACCTGCCTTACGCGGAGTGGGATACGACCCTGTCCTATTTTGACCTGCGCCGCCAGGGGTTGTATGCGCGTGACATCTTAAAACCAATAGAGTCACTGATCGAAGTGAAATCCCTGTTGGATGTGCGACCGGTGGCAGATCTACCCGAGGCAGTTCAAAGTGCTGTCGAGTTGGTTTCCAATTACGATGTCCAGTACACTTCCCAGACGGAAGATGTTGACCTGAATTCAGAGATCTATAAATTAAGACTTAAGCGGAACACCCTGGCAGCAAGAAATGGTTTGACCTGGCTGCAGGATGGAAAACCTGACCTGCTGGTGGTGCCCAATGGAACCATCCTGGAAATGGGTGTTCTTTACCGCCTGGCTCGCCATTTGAATATCCCGCTGGTGACCTATGAGTTCAATGATCAGAAAGAACAGATCTGGCTGGCGCAGGAGGATGAGATCATGCATCAGAATACGGACCAGCTCTGGCAGGCTCGTTCCACCCTGCCGTTGACGCCTGCCCAGCGGGTGGAGATCGAAACGCTCGAGTCTGCCCGCCAGGGAGGACGCAGTTTTGGAAAATCCGACCGGCTCTGGCAGAATGCACCTTCCATTGGCAGTGTCCATGTACAGGCTGACCTGGGGTTGGACGAGAGACCGGTGGTTTTGCTGGCGACCAATGTTTTGGGAGACAGCCTGACACTGGGGCGAAATATCATCTGTCCGAGTATGAGTGATTGGATCGGACGGACCGTTCAATACTTTGCAGAGCGGAAGGATGTCCAGCTGGTCATCCGCATTCACCCGGGTGAACAACTGACTCATGGGCCTTCCATGGTGAAGGTGATCGAGGCAGCTTTGCCTGAATTGCCGACTCATATCCATGTGATCAAACCGGATGAAAAGGTGAATACATACGATATTATGGAACTGACCAGCCTGGGTCTGGTATACACAACCACCACCGGGCTTGAGATGGCGCTGCAAGGCATCCCGGTCATCGCGGCGGGGCAGACGCATTACCGCAAAGCCGGATTTTGCATGGCACCCGACACGTGGCAGGAATACAGCGAAATGCTTGAAACGAGCCTGGCAGACCTATCTGCCCGGAGATTGACAACGGAGCAGGTTGAACAAGCCTGGAATTATGCATACCGGTTCTTCTTTGAATTTCCGCAACCCTTCCCATGGAGATTGCTGCAATTCTGGGGGGATTACAAGGTCTGGCCGCTCAAACGTCTTCTGGATGCGGAAGGACAAGAGATATTTGGCAGAACCATCAACCAACTGGCAGGGGAGCCTGTGGATTGGAAAGATGAGAACCAGAATGGATGAGTTTGAGATAAAGAACCAGGTGCGCGAGTTTTATGACCAGGTGGGTTGGAAACAAGTCAGCGATGGTGTCTACCAGAACGCACGCTATGAAGACTTGCGCCAGGTATCGAAGGAGTATATCCAACGCTGCCACATGCGGGTAAAACGATTCCTGGCAGCTGAAGGAGATTACCTGCTGGACGCAGGTTCAGGCCCGGTGCAATATCCGGAATATTTAACCTACTCACAGGATTACCGATTCAGGGTTTGTGCTGATATCTCCATCACCGCGCTCATGGAAGCCCGACAGCGATTGGGAGACCGTGGTCTTTATGTGGTCTGTGACATTGCCCATCTGCCTTTTAAAAGAGAGGTATTCGATGGGATCGTTTCCTTGCATGCCATCCATCATATCCCCTACGAGAACCAACCTAATGCATATTTAAATCTTTACCGGGTTTTGAAAGCCGGGAAGAGTGCCGCTATTGTCAATGCCTGGAACCATTCCAGCTTGATGGCACGCCTGAAATGGTTAATGTTCTTAATGGAGCGTTTGAATGGGCTTGTGAACCGTTTAACCCACCCAAAACCAAAAGAAGAACCTGAACCGGCAATTGGCAGTCTTCGCCGTCCCAAAGCTCCACCGACCGGGACGTACGCACAGCACTATGATGCTGCCACACTGATGGGAGAATTTGTGCGATACAAAATCCCGGCGGAAATCTCCCCCTGGCGCAGTCTGAGCGTTCAATTTCTTAGAGCGGTCATCCACCCCAGGTTGGGGGGAGGTGCCCTTTTACGAATGGTTTACAACCTGGAAGAAAAATACCCCCATTTTTTTGGGAGAAATGGACAGTACCCATTAATTATTATTCGAAAACCAGAACAGGAGTCATCATGATGAATTGGCAGGAAAAAGTTGTCCTTGTCACCGGAGGTACCGGTTCATTTGGAAAGAAATTCATTCAGATCATGCTGGATGAGATCCAACCGAAAAAGATCATCGTTTTCAGCCGGGATGAACTCAAACAATATGAGATGCAAACCAGCGGTTATAACCACCCCAGCCTGCGATATTTCATTGGTGATGTGCGTGATCGCGACCGCCTGCGCCGTGCCATGAATGGAGTGGATATCGTCGTACATGCCGCGGCTCTTAAACAGGTGCCAGCCTGTGAGTATAACCCGATGGAAGCCATCAAGACCAATATCATGGGCACCAGCAATGTGGTAGAGGCAGCTTTGGATGCAGGTGTGAAAAAAGTTCTGGCTATCAGCACCGACAAGGCTGTCAATCCGATCAACCTGTATGGGGCTACCAAGCTGGCAGCAGAGAAGCTGGTCATCCAAAGCAATGCTTATGCAGCAGGCACTGCCACCCGATACTCGTGTGTGCGTTACGGTAATGTAGTCGGAAGCCGCGGCTCTGTCGTTCCGGTTTTTCTCAAACAGCGCCAGAATGGGAAAGTTACCGTAACTGACGACCGCATGACCCGCTTCTGGTTATCCCTGGAACAAGGCGTCCGTTTTGTGATCCACTGCATCGAGCAGATGGAAGGAGGGGAAGTGTTCGTCCCCAAGATCCCCAGCATGAAAGTGATCGACCTCGCCAGGGCGGTCGCCCCGGAGGCGGAGATCAATGTCATCGGTATTCGACCGGGAGAAAAGCTGCATGAGGTGCTGATATCGGAAGATGAATCACGCAACACGATAGAAATGGAATCCATGTTCGTAGTCCAACCGGCGGAGGCGCTCTGGTTTGGATATTCCTGGCAGGAAAAAGGGAAGCTGCTCAAGGATGATTTCCGATATGCCAGTGATACCAACAGCGATTGGCTGGACATTGAAGGCATCCGCAAGTATATTACGCCGTTCGAAAAGTTATTTGAGAACGGAAAACTGGAAGGTTAAATGCGCATCCTGGTCACCGGGGCAAGCGGTTTATTGGGTTTGAACCTTTCGCTGGCAGCCCAGAAATCCCATCAAATCATTGGTGTGGACCGCAGCAAGCTGGTCGGCGTGCCCTTTGAACTGATCAACCTGGACCTGTTGGAAGAGGGAGCACTGGAAGGCATGCTGGAGGCTGTAAAACCTGATTGCCTGATCCATTGTGCGGCCCTGGCAGATGTGGATGCCTGCGAAGCTGACCCTATCCTCAGCCAGCGGTTGAATGCCCAATTACCGGAAAAATTGGCGATCCTTTGTGCAAAGCAAAACGTCCGCATGATCCATATTTCCACCGATGCAGTGCTGGACGGCACCCTGGAAGGTTTCTACACAGAAGAAGCCCTCCCAAATCCCCTGGGAGTCTATGCACGAACCAAGCTGGAGGGTGAGCAGGCTGTGCTCAAGGTGAATCCAGAAGCCATTGTGGCACGTGTGAATTTCTTTGGGTGGAGTCTGGATGGAAAGCGCAGCCTGGCTGAATTCTTTGTGAATAATTTGCGGGCAGGCAGAAGCATGAAAGGTTTCACAGATGTTTATTTTTGCCCGATGTTCGTCGGAGATCTGTCTGATACCCTGCTGCTGATGCTCGAGAAAAGACTGTCGGGTCTGTATCATGTGGTTGGGTCACAGGCACTCTCCAAGTATGAATTTGGATCAGCGATCTCCCGCCAGTTCGGATACGATCCCGGTCTGATCCGACCCGTTTCCATTGAGCAATCCGACCTGGTTGCACCTCGTTCACGCAACCTGCGCCTATCTGTCCACAAATTATCCACAGCCCTGGGAGTGGATATCCCCGGGTATTCCACCGGTCTGGAAAGGTTTTATACACAAGCTCAACAGGGTTATCCACAGAAAATCGCAAGTTATCAACAGAATCCATCCATTTAGCAGGTATTTTGGATGTTGGAGATTTTGGAGGTCAAATGGAAATAAAAATTGGAGATCGGAAGATAGGTCAGCAACATCCCACCTATTTTATTGCCGATGTGGCAGCCAACCATGATGGTGACCTGCAGCGCGCCATCCAGCTCATCCGCCTGGCGAAGGAAGCCGGTGCGGATGCCGCCAAGTTCCAGAATTTTCAAGCCGACAAGATCGTTTCCGATTACGGTTTC
>Ga0315268_10004484_pt1 | contig 15164 bp, 6 predicted proteins | sample C1_top_MG_FD_204535 | JGI IMG/M metagenome (GOLD analysis project Ga0315268, IMG submission 204535) | Sediment microbial communities from Yellowstone Lake, YNP, Wyoming, USA - C1_top | ecosystem: Environmental > Aquatic > Freshwater > Lake > Sediment | place: USA: Wyoming | collected 2017-08-01
TCGGACGCGGTCGGAGCCCGAGAAACTGGCCACGGCCTGCCCCCCGGGCAACGCCCGAAGGCGACGCTCAAGTTGGGCATTGAGCGCATCGTGCCGCGCGCGGTTCATTTGAGAGAAGGCGGGCGACTCGAAGACGACGAACATCTGCCCCTTTGGGTCGAAGCCCAGGTCCACATCCAGGCGTTTGATGGCGTTCTGAACCAGCACGCCGGTGGCGGCGAGCAGGAACGCCGCCAGAGCCAGCTCGGCAGCGGCCAAGGCGCTCAACACGCCGCGGCGCCGCGCGCTGGCGGTCTGGAAAGGACCGGATTCCTGCAACACTTCACTCAAGCGGGTATGCCAGACCGACCACGCCGGCCCCAACGCCGTGGCGGCGCACACCGCCAGGGCGACCAATACGGCCAGCCCAAGGACTGCCCCGTCCACCCCGAGTTCGCGCAGGCGCGGCAGGAACGAAGGGGCAAACCGCTCCGTCAAGGCGAGCATTCCCCAAGCGACGGCCAAGCCCAGGGGCAGGCTGGCGGCGACGAGCAATCCGATTTCGACGGTCAACTGGCGGTAGGTCCGCCAACGGCCGGCGCCGATGGCGACCTGGAGGGCCAGTTGCTTGCGCCGGGCTTCGGCGCGGGCCAGCCAGACGTTGGCGACGTTAGCCGAGGACAAGAGCAGGACGACCAAGCTGCCGACCAGCAGGCCCAGGAGGGCCTGGTGCAATTCCAGGCTGAGGAACAGATGCCGGGTGGGGAGAACCTCGAGGCCATTCCAGCCGCTCTCAGCGGGCGGCAAGTCGGCGGCCAGGCGGGTGGCCAAAGCGGCGAGTTGCTGGCGGGGCTGGGCAATGCCGCAGCCCGGGGCCAGGTGCGCGAGCACTTCCCAGCGGCGCTGGGACCGCTGGCCGGACTCGTAGTCCGCGGCCTTGAAAGGATATGGCCGCCAGAATTCACTGTGGTCCCTGCCGCGAGGGAACTGGAAGCTGCGGGGCATGACGCCGATAATCCGGTGCGGTTTCTTGTCCAGGAGCAGGACCTTACCAACTGCGGAGGGCGAGTTGGGATAGCGCCGGCGCCAAAAATCGTAGCTAACCACCAGGGCGTCGTCCTGGCCGAGCGCCACTTCGTCGGCCCGGTAGGTCCTGCCCTGAAGGGCGGGCACACCCAGCGCGTCGAAAAAGTTCGCCGTGGTCCAGAAGCCGGTGCAGCGGTCGGCGAGCTCGGGGCCCCGCAGGAAAATCGTCAGCGGACGAAAGGCGCACACACTGCGGAAGAGATTGGTCTGGCTGGTCAGTTCCCGCAGCAGGGGCGAGGAGACGAAGTCCCAGCCTTTGGCGGGGTGATGTTCGTGGATGAGGACCCACTCCCGCAAGTCGCCGCCAGGGAAAGGGCGCAGCAAGAGGCGGTCCAGCAAGGTCAGGACGGCCGTGGTGCAGCCGATGCCCAAGCCGAGCGTGACCACGGCCAGGAGCGTGAATCGGAGGCCCTTGCGCAACGCGCGCAGCCCGTGCCGCGCGTCCAGCCGGAAGTCCTCCAGCCAGCACAAACCGCGTTCCCGCCGGCAGGCTTCGCGAATGGAGTCCAGCCAACCGAACTGCCGCAAGGCCGCGAATCGGGCCTCCTGCGGCTCCCTGCCGGCATCCAGGTTCTGCTGGGTTCGCAGCTCGAGGTGTGTGCCCAGTTCGGCCTCGATCTCGGCCTCGAGCCGCTCCCGCCGGAACAGCGCGCGCAGCCCCAGCCTGATTCTTCGCAACCAGTTCATGGACCCGGGCGGGCGAACTACGCGCCGACCCGCCAACGGGCGGCGGCGGCGCTTCTCACCCCGTTCAGGCCGCTTGAAAAACACGGCCGATCGCCACGCACATGCGCTTCCAATCGGTCGTTTCCTGTTCCAACTGTTTGCGCCCCGCCCGGGTTAGCCGGTAGTACTTGGCCCGCCGGTTGTTCTCCGATTGGCCCCACGCGGCGGCGATCCAGCCCTTTTCCTCCATGCGGTAGAGGGCCGGATACAGCGAGCCTTCTTCCACCGTCAGCACCTCGTGCGAGACCCGCTGGATGTGTTGGGCGATGCCAAAGCCGTGCTGGGGACCCAGATACAGGGTCCTGAGGATCAGCATGTCCAAAGTCCCTTGCAGCAGTTCCGTTCTAGCCATAATTCCTCGGTTCGTATAGACACTCTACTAGACAAATGTCCATCCATCCCCGGCCAATGTCAAGCCGCGATTTGCGCGCCAAATCCCTTTCGCGTGCGCCCATGCGCATCCTGGTAGGGCGCGCAGTCCTCTGCGCGCCGCAGACCACGGCTCGGACAGAAAGCGGCGGGCAACGGCCTGCGCGGCCAACCGTCGGTCCCGTGCGTCGGCAGTAAGCCGGTCCGCTCGCCCGCCCGGCGATGTGACCGGGCCGGCGGCGGCAGTGTAAAGGCTACACACGGATGCGCGAAAATGCCGCGCTAGCCCTCACTTGGCGCGGGAGTCTGACCATGGCCGGGACGGTATTGCTGTCCACAGAGCTGAGAAAGTCACTGGATTTCAATAGCTTTCAGGCAGTGCGCCTGGATTCCGTTAGCCTGTTGTGCGCTGAGGCCGGCGACCCGGGCAAACTGGCACAGAGAATGCTAATTGGAGGCGGAATGGTGCCGCCTTTTTGCGTTGAGCATAAGGGGCGACGTCGGGGTGATTTCCCTTAGACGCTCTATTGGAGCCGCCTGCGTTAGCGGCGGCAACCGCGGCGCGGGCTTGTGCGCCTCGGGAGGCGCACCAATGGTGCAGAGGCGAAAGGCCAAACGCGAGCACGGGCGAACGTCATGGGCGAACAGGAACTGCTGGATCGCCATGCGCCAGACCGGTCGGAACCGGCCCTGGCGGAAATGCCTTCCACGGCTCGTTGTTGGTCACTCCGGCCCCTGAACCTTTCTCCGCGCGCAAGCGCCGAGACTGAGCAACCACAATCAACACAACAACACTGAGACATGAAAGCTACCTTCTTAACCACAGTTTTGCCTTTGGTAGCCGGGGCAACGCTGGCCGCCGCGGCAACGGGTCCGTTTGTGGAGCGGCAGGTCCTTGGGGTTGACATCCGGTTGGTGGCGACGCCGCCGCCCGGCACCACCAATTACCAGGTCCAAGAGAAACCTCCGTTTGGCGAGGTGGGCAACATCAGCCACGGCGGAGTGTTTGATCTGGCCACGCGCACCATTCTCTTCGGCCCGTTCGAGGATGGCCAGGCCCGCCCGCTCACCTATACCGGCTTTCCGCCGGACGGCGCCGAAGGCCGGTTCCCCATCTCCGGTGAAGCGGTGGCCGACGGGGTGTCATCGGCGGTTGTTGGCGATGATTACGTGGAGATCCCGCCGTTTCCGCCGTTGGGCATCCGCTTGGTGTTGCGATGGCGGCCACTAAGCGGACAGACCGCGCTACAGCTTATCGGCGTGGAGCCCTGTTTCCTCTTCGCGAGCACCAATCTCCAGGACTGGGTGCCAGTGGGCACCATTAGCCCTGTCTTTGGCGGCTCCGAGTTGGTGGATACCGCCGCGCCAAGCCATCCGTTCCGATTCTACCGCGCCCAGACCATCCCGCCGCCTGGCCAACTGCTCGGCGACTGGGCTTACCAGGCCTTTGACGCGGCGGGCAGCCTGATCGTCACCGGGGTCGTGACCTTTGCCACGGCCACCAATCCAATCAATGGCACTTGGGATTTTCAGGCCGTCCAGACGCCGCTTACCACCGCAGATGCTGTGGGACAAGGATCATTTACTGACGCGGTAGTTGAGGGGTCCCGGGTGATGGTCCCGGTGAGGCGGATCATTGACAATGACTTCACGCTGATTGGGAACATGGGTGGGGATGAATACGTAGGGGAGTGGGAGTGGAGTGGAGAAGGCCCCTCACAATCGGGGGCATTCACGGCGAGAAGGAAACCGTAACCGCCACGGGAGGGCCTGCTTCGCCGGCGTGGGTTGCCGGAAGAATTTGCGAATATGAACCAAGTGGATCTGCAAATGGCGATCATTTCACGGTCGTTTGTTCAACGGCTTCGGCAAGCGGGCAGGTTAGCCTTGCTCGTGGCCTTGCCAGCCACGGTGAGCGGAGTCGGCGCAGTTGATTTGACGTACGACACCCGGATCATCGGCTCGGGCTTCGTCTCGGGCTTTCTGCGCCAACCGGACGGCAAGGTGCTGGTTGCAGGCGCGTTCACGAACATCGGCGGAGTGAGCTGCGCGGACCTGGCGCGGCGTGCGTGGCCAGGCGCCGACCAACCAAGTGCTGACCATCGAGGCTTCGACGAACCTCTCGGACTGGGCAGCGATCGCCGTGCTGATTGACCAGCGCGCCGACCGGGCCACCAACATGTTTGAGTTCCTGGACGTGGCGGCTCCCGACTACCAGCGGCGCTTCTACCGTTGCCTGGCGGCGGCGCCCACCGGAACGAATGACTGGAAAAACCAGGTTTGTTTCCCCGACGAACGGTTTCTGCGGAGGGCCAGTTGGCGGGACGCCAGCGACCTTCGGTGGGTCAAGTTCGCCATTCTCTTGAGCGATCCTTGCCGCGTGGTCTATCAGGACAGCACGAAGTACGTGTTGCACGATGATTTTGCGGTGGCCCGGCTGGAGGCCTTCCGGGGGCTGAGCCGCGCGGCTTTCGACGACGTGTCGCTCTACCGCGCTAATCAGCAGGTGATCTTGGGCAGTCTGCTGTATCCGCCGCTGAGCGCGGTGTCCAACAACGTGGCTGAATACGGCATCCAACTGGCCGGGCGCGATCCGTACCCGCGCGAGCTGGTGGCGCGGCTTTGTGAAGTGATCCGCTCGACGGTGGCCGGGCCGCCGGGCATGGTCGCGTATTACTTCCCGGCGTTTGAGCAGAGCACGGCGGCGGCGCAGGATGAACGCTACTTTGCGGAACACGGCATCGCGCTCAGCTCGCCGTTGCGCTGGGTCAGCGGCGACCAAGTGTACTCCGTGGGCTGGGCCTTGGGGCGTCTCACGTTCGCGCCGGCGGCTGAAATCAACGCGGCTTACTCCACCGGCGATCTGGGGCCGGCCGACGTGCTGCTTACCGACGGGGTGCCGGCCGACATCCCGTATGTCTCCGGGCTGCTCTCGCTGGCGCCGGCCACGCCTAATTCGCACGTGGCGATTCAGGCCAATGCCTACCGCACGCCCTTCGCGTATGTGGCTGGCGCGGCGAACCAGGAGCGCCTTCGCCAACTGGCGGGCCGGGAAGTCGTCTGTCAGACCAGCGTCAGATGGGGCTTGAACGTGGTGGACGTGATTGAAACCGAAGGTCTGCTGGATGCGGCGCTGCGGGCGGAGTTGCTTGCGCTCAAACAACCGCCACCGGTCAAGATCAAGCCCATGGCGCATCGCGGCGTCTTGGCCCTGCCGGCGGAGGGCCTGGTGTTGGACGACATCCAGTACGTGGGCGGGAAAGCGGCCAACTTCGGTCTGCTGCGCCGGGTGCTGCCGGCCAATTCCCCGCCGGCCATCGCCTTCAGCTGCGACCTGTGGCAAGAGTTCATGGACCAACTGCTGCCCGGCGGGGTGACGCTGCGGGCTGAGATCAGCAACCGTCTGGCGGGCTTCACCTATCCACCTGACATCGCCGCCGTGCAGGCCAACCTGGCGGCCATGCGGTATTTAATCACCCACGGAACCACGTTCAGCGCGGCGCAACAACTGGCCATCACCAATGCCCTGCGCCAGTTCGATTTGTTGCGCAACATCCGCTTCCGCAGCTCCAGCAACGCCGAAGACACCAAGAGTTTTTCGGCCGCCGGATTGTATGACAGCTTTAGCGGCTGCCTGGCTGATGATCTGGACGGGGATTCGGCAGGTCCTTGCCGGTGCGACCCTGAGGAGGCCAACGAGCGCGGCGTCTTCCGGGCGATCCGGAAGGTCTATGCGAGCTTCTACAATGACAACGCCTTCTTGGAGCGGCTGCGGCACGGCATGGACGAGAGCGAGGTCGGCATGGCGTTGCTGGTGCATCATTCCACGCCGGACGACCAAGAACTGGCCAACGGCGTTGCCACCGTGTCATTCGACCCGGCGCCGCACTGTCTGGTGGCGCGGCTGGTCACTCAGGCCGGGGCCGTGTCGGTAACCAATCCGGGTGACAACAGCCGACCAGAGATCGTGCTGGTGCGCGATGGCGGCAGCGCCACGCAGGAGCAATCCTCCACCCTGGTCCCGCTGGGCAGCCGCGTGTTGAACTGGCCGGCGGATTACGCGGAACTGGCCCGGATGTTTTTTCTCGTGTACTCGAACTACTGCGGTTGGCTGCCGGACAAGCCGCCGGCGGACTACCCCATCCTGGACTTTGAGTACAAGAAGGCCGTGCCGGGAGTGCTGCGGGTCAAACAGGTGCGGGAAGTGCCGGCGGCTGGCCCGAGCCTGGGCGTCCCCTATCTGCTGAATGACCCCACCACCTACGCGGTGTATCAGTACGAGGCTTCCAGCGTGTTTGCCAACCACCGGGCCAAGTGCCGGCTGACGCTGCAAAACAAGACGCTGCGCCTGACGGCCACGAACCTGGCCGAGCGCTTCCACACCGACGCGCTATTCGAGTATCGCGACGGCACGAACCTGCTCGCGCTCACCGGCGCTCCCGGCGCCTGGCCCAACGCCACGCACACCGTGACCAACGAGCCGGGCTTGGGCGTCGTGGCCGAAGATCGCTGGACGGTGGGCGCGGGCCAGGGCCAGCGTTGGTACCGCCTCCGTTCGGCGATCCCGGTCGTCAATGCCGCCGAGCGGGCGATTGTCACCCGGCGCGAAGTGCAGAAATGGCTGCGGGTGACCTACGCGGCCCCTGTCCTCATGCTCGACCACCACGGCAATGAGGTCCTGACCAATCAGGAGGAAATCCGGCTCATCTACTGCCCCGTGCTCTCGAATGCGCCGCCAGTTTCGACCGAGTCGTTCGCCGCACCAAGCGGCCCAAGCTTCAGCATCACCTATTTTGAGGTGTTGGGCGAACTCCAGCGCCGCTCGGGCATTAGCCCCTACCCGCCCCTGGGTGCGTCGCCGTTGCCGCCGCTGGCCGAGACCCGCATCACTGGGCTGACCAGCGAGCCATTGGTGTTGCACAGTTACTACGCCCAGAGCGCGGCCCCGGGGCACTGGTCGGCGGAGTACATTTTTGAGCCGCGCCTGGACCCGGCGGTCTCAGCGGCGCAATTGCGCGAACTGGAAGCGGCGGATAGCCGGTTGCTCTATGTGTTCCACCACATTGTTGAAGGTGTGCGGGTCAAGGTCCTTGGGGCTGATGGCCGGCTCCGCCCCTTTCAGTAACGGATTCCAGTTATGAACTCTATTCCACACCAAATCGCGTGCGCGATAATGTTAACCCTGTGCGGGCTTGCGCCCGTGCGGGCCCGTGGCCAGGAGGCGCGGGGGCTGTTCCAGGAGGTCTATACGTTGCCACCGGGCATCGTCGGACGGGTGGAGGAACTGCTCAATGATCCCAGTTTCCCCGACAACCCCAGCAGCACGAGCCTGTTGGCCGAGTTTGAGGCGCCGACGGATGTGGGCGACTTGTATGGCCAACGGGTGCGGGGCTTTGTGTTGCCATCGCTCAGCGGCGACTACACCTTCTGGGTGGCCAGCGACGACTACTCTGTCCTGTACTTGAGCACTGACGAAGCGCCGGCCAACAAAGCGGAGATTGCCAGTGTTCCTGGCTGGACCAACTCCCGCCAGTGGACAAAGTACCCGCTCCAGAAGTCGGAGCCCGTCCCGCTGGTGGGCGGCCAGCGGTACTACGTCGAGGCGCTCATGGTCGAGGCCTATGGCGGCGACAATCTGGCGGTGCGGTGGCGGTTGCCCGATCTGACGATGGAAGAGCCGATTGGCATGCCGCATCTGGTCCCGTTTTCCGACACCGAGGCGGCCCCGGCCATCCGGACACAGCCAACCAACGTGGAGACTCAAGAGGGCAGGGAAGTGACGTTCTGGGTCGAAGTCGAGAATCTCTCGCCGATGTCCTACCAGTGGCAACGCGACGGCCGGGAGATTCCAGGCGCGTTCGGCTCAGTTCACACCCTCCCGGTAGTGGCTTTGGCGGATAGTGGAGCGCGTTTCCGTTGTCTGGCTAGCAATTCGCTCGGAACGCTGGCCAGCGACGAAGCGATCCTGACCGTGCTGCGGGACACGGTGCCGCCGACGTTGGTGTCGGCTGAAAACACCAGTGCGACCAACGTGGTGGTGGTGTTCTCGGAGCCAGTGGAGGCCGCCAACGCCCTCCTGGCTGAGAACTACACGCTGGCCCCGGATGCGAGCGTGGGGTCGGTCGCTTGGGGTTCTGATAGCCGGACCGTGGTGCTGACGACCACCACGCTCTCCAGCGGCACCACTTATACGCTCACCGTCAACAACGTGCGGGATCGGGCCTCGCCCCCGAACCAGATCGCGCCGGACTCACAAATCCGTTTCACGGCTACCGTCGCGCAGCTTCGGGGGCTGCTGCGGGAACTCTACGAGGGAATCGCCGGCGCCACGATAGCTGACTTGCGGGCTCATCCCGGTTTCCCGGATAATCCGACCTATTGGGAGTACCTCACCAACGGATTTGCGGCGCCGGAAAACGTGGGCGAGTACTACGGCCAGCGTCTGCGCGGTTATCTGCTGCCGCCGCTCACCGGCAACTACACGTTCTGGGTGCGCAGCGACGACGCTTCGGAGCTTTACCTGAGCACCGATACTGACCCCGCAAAAAAGAGGCGGATCGCGTGGCTGAACAGTTGGAGCTCGCCCGGCGAGTGGACCCGCGAGCCCAACCAGCAGTCCAGCGCCATCCGGCTGGAGTCAAATCGGGTCTATTACGTGGAGGCCTTGATGGCAGAAGGTTGGGGAGAAGACAGCTTGGAGGCGCGGTGGGAGTTGCCGGGTGGCGCGATGGAAGAGCCGATTCCCGCAGCCAGGTTGCTGCCCTGGGGCGCGGTTTTTGCCCCACCGGTCATCAGTGTCCAGCCCACCAACGTCACCGCGCTCGAGGGCGGCACGGCGACCTTCTCCGTCGTCCTGAGCAGCGTTGGGCCGGCGACGTTCCAATGGCAGGAAAACGGGGTGGATATCCCGGGCGCAAACGCCGCTGCCTGCACCCACGGGCCGGTGCTGTTGGCTGAGGATGGCGCGCGGTTCCGCTGCGTGGTCGCCAACGCGCAAGGCCGGGTCACCAGCGCAGAGGCGGTCCTCACCGTGCTGCCTGACACCACGCCGCCAACCATCGTCGAAGTCCACAATGTCGGCAGCGATTCCGTCTTGGTGGCCTTCTCCGAGGCCATTTCGCCAGCCAGTGCGGCCAACACTGCCAACTACAACATCGCACCCGGGGTGAGGGTCAACGAGGCCACCTTGGACTCAGCGGGGACGACCGTGCTGCTGAAAACCACAGCGATGGCCTTTGGTTCCACCTACACGCTGACCGTCAACGGCATCCAGGATCGCGCCGCGGTTCCCAATACGATTGCGCGCAATACCCAGGTTGCGTTCACGGTCGTGGAGTTCACGCCCAGCGACCTGGGCGGGCCAGCCCAGCCGGGCTCGATGGTTGTCACCGCGGGTGGTTACGTCCTCACTGGCGGCGGTCTGGACATCGGCGGCGCCAGCGACCAAGGTCTTTTTGCCTACCAGCAACGGTCGGGCGACTTTGACGTGCGGGTGCGAGTGGCCTCGCTCACGCACTCGGACGTCTTTGCTGAAGCTGGCTTGATGGCGCGGGAGGCGTTGACGGCCGAGAGCCGTTTTGCCGGGGTGTTTGCCACGCCGAGCCTCTACGGCTGTTTCATGCAATGGCGGCTTTCCCCCGGCCAAACCAGCGCCAAGGCGGGCGCGTTCCCGGTCAACTACCCCTACACGTGGCTGCGCCTGCAACGCCGCGGGAACACCTTCAACGGCTATGCCAGCTTTGACGGTGAGTTGTGGACACAACTGAGCAGCGCCTCAGTTGCGGCGCCGGCCACCGTCTTTGTGGGGATGGCCGTGAGCAGCCATTCGGCCGAGCAAACCACGCGCGCCCAGTTCATGGACTTCGGCGAGGTGCTGGGCGGCACGATTGGCCCGGCGGAGCCGGGCGGCGAACCACTGGGGCCCAGCAGTCGCCGCACGGGTCTGGTCATTTCCGAAATCATGTATCACCCGGCGGCGCGCGCGGACGGGCGGCAACTGGAGTTCGTGGAACTGTTCAACACGCAGCCGTTCTTCGAGGACATCAGTGGCTGGCGTCTTACCGGGGCGTTGGACTTCACGTTTGCCGCGGGCACGGTGCTGCCGGCGGGCGGATTCCTGGTGGTGGCCCGCGTGCCCGATGACGTGCGCGCGGTTTACGGCATTGACAATGTCGTCGGCGGCTACACCAACGTCCTGCAAAACAACGCCGGCACGATTCGCCTGCGCAACCAGGCCGGCGCCGTGCTGCTGGAAGCCGCTTACGCCGACGCTCCGCCCTGGCCCGCCGCCGCCGCCGGCGCTGGGCATTCGCTGGTGCTGGCGCGTCCCTCCCACGGCGAGGGCGATCCCCAGGCGTGGGCTGCCAGCGCGTTCAAAGGCGGCTCACCGGGCATGGTGGACCCGGTGCCACTCCGGCGCTGGCGGCAGGTCGTGATTAACGAGTTGCTTGCTCACACCGATGACCCGCAGCGTGATTTCGTGGAGCTCTACAACCACAGCAATGAGCCGGTTGACATCTCCGGCTGCTGGCTGAGCGACAGCCGGGACACGAACAAGTTCCAGATTCCAGCCCCCACCATTCTCCCGGCGGGGGGCTACTGTTACTTTACTCAGGACGAGCTGGGCTTCGCGCTCAACGCGGGGGGCGAGACCATCTACTTTAGCAGCCCGGACCAAGGTTGCGTGGTGGACGCCGTGCGGTTCGGCCCCCAGGCACTGGGCCTCTCCACGGGACGCTACCCCGACGGTGCACCGACGTTCAGCGAACTGCGCCAACCCACGCCTGGTTTGCCAAACGAAACCGTCCTCATCCGCGACATTGTCATCAACGAGATCATGTTTCATCCGATCTCCGGTGACAGCGATGATGAGTATGTGGAATTGTACAACCAAGGCGCCAGGGCGGTTGACTTGTCCGGCTGGCGGTTTGTGGACGGCATCGAGTTCGAATTCCCGGCCCGCACGCTGCTCGGTCCGGACGCTTGCCTGGTCGTCGCCAGGAACGCCGCTCGTTTGCGGACGAACCATGCCAACCTCACCGCGGCCAACACGGTCGGCAATTACGCCGGTTCGCTGGCCAACGGAGGTGAACGTCTAGCGCTGGGCATGCCGGAGTGGCTGGTTCAGACCAATGCGCTGGGCGTCGTGAGCACGAACTTGGTCTATATCGTCGCGGACGAGGTGCGTTACCACGACCAAGGGCGCTGGAGCCGCTGGGCCGACGGCGGTGGCAGCAGCCTGGAACTGATTGATCCGCACAGCGACAACCGGCTGGCGGCAAACTGGGCCGACAGCGACGAGACCGCCAAGAGCGCCTGGGCCACGGTTGAGCACACCGGGGTGCTGGACAACGGCCTGGGTAGCATTGATGAGCTGCACGTGATGCTGCTTGGGGCCGGCGAGTGCCTATTGGACAACCTGGAAGTGTCCGCCTGGGGAGGCCCCAACTTGGTCCTCAACTCCGGCTTTGAGTCCGGCTTGGATGGCTGGATAGTCCAGGGCAACCACGTCCACTCGGGCCTGGAAGCGGGCGAAGGCCTCCAGAGCTGGCAAAGTCTGCGGCTCCGCGCCACCGCGGGCGGTGACAACGGGGCGAACCGTGTGGAGATTGATCTGCTGGACACACTCTTTGAAGGCTCAACCGCCACCATCCGCGCCCAAGCGCGCTGGCTTCGCGGCCATCCGGATCTGTTGTTGCGGGTTCACGGGAACGATCTCGAAGCGGTGGCCACCCTACCCGTGCCGCGCAACCCGGGCACACCCGGCGCCCTAAACAGCCGCGCCGTCGCCAACGCCGGGCCGGCTATTTACGACGTGGCACACCATCCCGTCGTGCCGGCAGCCAACCGACCGGTCGTGGTTGCCGCGCGGCTGGACGACCCGGATGGCATCGCCGAGGCGCAGGTCCGCTATCGGCTCGACCCGTCGCCGGACTACACGGTCGTGCCGATGAACGACGAGGGCCGCGATGGCGACGCCGTGGCCGGCGACGGCGTTTACAGCGGCACGATTCCGGGCGCGGCGAGCGGCGCCCTGCTCGCGTTCGTGATCCAAGCCACCGACCAACACCCCACCGCACCCGCCACCACGGTCTTTCCGCCATCCGCCCCGCAAAGCGAGTGCCTCGTGCGCTTCGGCGAGACTCGGCCCGCCGGCGTGTTCGGCACCTACCGGCTATGGCTCACGGAGGCGAACCGGGTCGCCTGGGAGCAGCGCGAGCAGCACAGCAACGAGCCTCTGGACACTACCTTTGTTTATGGCGAGGCCCGGGCCGTGTACGGGGCCGGCGCGCGCTATCGCGGCAGTCCGTTCATCCGCGGCGGTTACAATGGGCCGCTGGGCAGCCTGTGCGGCTACGTGCTGACCCTGCCAAAAGACGACATGGTGCTGGGCGCGGACGAGTTCAACCTCGATTCGCTGGAGCAACCGGGGCGCGACCCCACGCTGCTGCGCGAGAAGATGTCGTTTTGGATCGCGCGCCAGATGGGGATTCCCTTCAGCTTCCAGCGTTGCGTCAACCTGCTGGTCAACGGCGTCAAGCGCGGCCAGGTCTATAGCGATTCCCAACAGCCTAACGGCGATTACGTGGCTAGTTGGTTTCCCAATGACAGCAACGGCGAACTGTTCAAAATTGACGACTGGTTTGAGTTCAACGACGAGGTACACATGGAGTTCAACGTGGATGCCACGCTGGGGAACTTCACGACCACCGGGGGCGAGAAGAAGCAGGCCCGTTACCGCTGGTGCTGGGAGAAGAAAGCCAACGGCGGGCTCAACGACGACTACACCAGCCTGTTCGCGCTGGTGGATGCGGTCAATGCGCCAACCCCGACTTACACGCAGGCAGTCCAGGCCCTGGTGGACGTGGACGAGTGGATGCGCGAGTTCGCGTTGCGCCACATCGTCGGTGACTGGGACGGCTACGGCTACCGCCGGGGCAAGAACACCTTTGCCTACAAGCCCCCCGGCGGCCGTTGGCAGATGCTTCTATGGGACCTCGACTTCTCGCTGGGCGGTGGCAGTGACGGCACCTCAACGTCTCTGTTCGACGTAAACGACTCAGTGATTGACCGGATGTACGCACACCCACCTTTCCGACGGGCCTATCTCCAAGCGTTCAACGAAGCCGCCAACGGCCCCTTGCTGGTGGAGAACGCGGGCCCCATGATCAACGCCATTTACGCCGCCTTCTCCGCCAACGGCGTGGCTGTCCAGAACCCGTCGTCGGTCGAGTCCTGGATCAATTCGCGCCGGGACTACATCCTGCAGCAATTGGCTTCGGCGATGGCCAACTTCGCTATCACCACCAATGGCGGCAAGGACTTCACCGTCTCCGAAGACACGGTTACGCTCGGTGGCACTGCCCCGCTGCCCGTGCGGGCCATCACCGTGAACGGGGTGCCGCTGCCGCTGGCTTGGACCAGCGTCAAGAATTGGTCCTTAAGGGCCCCGTTGCACGCCGGCCGCAACCGACTTGTCCTGCAGGGGATTGACTGCAACGGCAACCCCCTGGACGGCTCGAGCGCTCTCATCACTGTTACCTCCACGGCCAGCGGCGTGCGGCCGCCGCCGGTCTTCATCAACGAATGGATGGCCGACAACACCCGCACCGTGGCCGATCCGGTTGACAACCGCTTCCAGGATTGGTTTGAGCTTTACAACGCCGGAGCCGCCGTCGTGAACCTGTCCGGCTTCAGCCTCTCGGACCAGCGCGACAGCCTGCGGCTCTGGATCATTCCCCCAGGAACACAGATCGCGCCAGGCGGGTTCCTGATGATTTGGGCAGACGGCGAGCCAGAACAGAACGGCCTTGGCCCCGACTTGCACGCCGCTTTCCAACTCGACAAGGACGGCGACTCCATCATCTTGTGCGACCCGGATAAGAGGATTGTGGACGAGGTGGCGTTCGGCCGGCAAAGCTCTGACGTCAGCGAGGGCCGCTGGCCGGATGGCTGTAATGGCCCGGTCCGATTCGTGAACCACCCCACCCCGCGCGCCCGCAATCGAATTGACGACAACGCGCCGCTGCAGGCCGCGCTGCGGGCTACGCCGGAGGGACTGGTGCTGACCTGGAACAGCAACCCGGGCTCCACTTATTCGGTTGAGCGTGCGGAGGACATCTCGGCGCCGGCGTGGGTGGACTGGCGCGAAATCACCGCCACCGACTACAACACCTCGACGGCGGCAGAAACGGCGGTGGTTGGCCAGGGGTTTTACCGCGTCCGGCAGGCGCGCTAACTCAACGGCTTGAAGCGAGCTATCTCCATCACGCGCCGGAGCGCCGCGACGGGCCGAAACTTTTCGCTTCCCCAGACGTTCGATGTGTGCGGAACAATGCGCCCCATAGACTGTCTATTTAGGACAGGGCCGTCCGGGCAGCCAGGCCCGCCGGGGCGGGGGGCGGAGTGACGGGCACGAAGTGTCTTTGTGAGCACGCACTGACAGGTGGGGAGTGATGAAGTCTAGTCTGAAAGACAGACACGCTGGGCCGTTAGCACTCGCGCTGCGCGAGGTTGATGCCGAACGTGCGGGCCGCTGCGGCGCCAAGGCGGAGAAGCTGGCGCGGATGCTTCGCGCCGGGCTGCCCGTGCCGGACGGCTTCTGCATTGCGACTGCGGCCTTTGAGCAGTTCATGGAAGGCGCCGAGGGCGGCGCGGGTGATCCTGCGTGCGGACGCTCAGGAGCGGGTGCAACCTGGCGAGATACTCGTCGCCCCGCTGACCGACCCCGGCTGGACGCCCTATTTCATCCCGGCGGCGGGGATAGTGATGGACCTGGGCGGCCAACTGACGCACGGGAGCATTGTGGCGCGGGAGTATGGGATTCCGGCAGTGGCCAACGTGGGCTCGGCAACCAGGCGGATCAAGACCGGCCAGATGATCCGGGTGGATGGCAACTGCGGCGTGGTGACGATCATTGCCGAGAAGCCGTGAATCCAGTCGTTGAAGCGCGCTTGATACCCGAAAGAAGTGACGACTCAGCATCCATCCAGTGAGGCGCCCCG
>Ga0315268_10004485_pt1 | contig 15163 bp, 9 predicted proteins | sample C1_top_MG_FD_204535 | JGI IMG/M metagenome (GOLD analysis project Ga0315268, IMG submission 204535) | Sediment microbial communities from Yellowstone Lake, YNP, Wyoming, USA - C1_top | ecosystem: Environmental > Aquatic > Freshwater > Lake > Sediment | place: USA: Wyoming | collected 2017-08-01
GCTACCCCTGCTGACGCCGATCGTGGACATCCACACCATCGGGGCTGGAGGCGGGTCTTTGGCCTGGTTGGAAGCTGGTGGACTGCGAGTTGGCCCACAGAGTGCTGGCGCTGATCCTGGCCCTGCTTGCTATGGTCGAGGCGGCACTAAGCCCACCGTGACCGATGCGCACCTTTTCCTCAAGCGACTCGGCCCCAAGTCGTTGCTGGGAGGCCGGATGACGCTGGACGAGGAGGCAACTGCCCGGGCCATTCACTCGGTAGCAAGCCAAATTGGCCTGAATGATATCACTCTGGCGGAAGGGATGCTGTCTATAATCAACGCCAAAATGGCCGATGCTATGCGCACGATCACTGTTGCGCAAGGCATTGACCCCCGGGAGTATTCTTTGCTGGCTTTCGGCGGTGCCGGCCCCATGCACGCGGTCTGGCTTGCCGAAGAACTAGACATGCGCGAAGTCATCGTTCCGTTCAGCCCAGGGACTTTTTCGGCGTCCGGCATGCTTCAGACGGACGTCCGGCATGATCTGGCTTTCAACTTTTACCGGCCGTTGTCCGAGGTGGGCACGGAAACACTCGCTCAGGCATACGCAGAACTGGTCGAAGAAGGGCGCATGGCATTGCGGGCAGAAGGGATCCCGCCGGAAGACATGTACTTTGAATTCTCAAGCGATATGCGGTATATCGGTCAGGAGTATTCGGTCAACGTGCGCATAGGGAAAGAGATCAAACTGGACGAGATTGAGACAGCCTTTCATCAAACCTATCGCGTTCGTTATGGGCATTCGACGCCAGGCGCTCCAGTCGAGTTTGTCACCCTGAGGGTAGCAGCTTTAGGGGTCATGAAGAAAAAACTGGCGGGCTTCCATCCAGTTCAAGATGGACATGATCCAGTCGTGGACAAGCGGCAGGTCATTTTCCAAGGTGCGCCACATGAGGCGCCCATTCTCAAGCGTCAGTGGATACCGGTGGATAAAGTCTATCGTGGCCCCCACGTGATTGAGGAAGACAGCGCGACCACCGTGGTACCGCCGGGGTATCAGAGTCGTGTGGACCAGTTTGGGAACATTCTTATTGCCAGGAGTGATTAAGCATGAACGCAAAACCTGATCCCATTACAGTCGAGATCATTCGGAACGCGTTCGTCTCGATTGCCGAGGATATGAACGCAGCGCTGTTCCGCAGCGCCTACTCGCCGGTCATCTACGAGGGCCGAGACTGCGCGGTGGCCCTGCTGGACGAGAATGGAGACGTTTTGGCTCAAGCCGTAGGAGTGCCGCTCTTTCTAGGCAATCTGGAGGTCTGTGTCAAGCTCACGGCCCAAATACACGGCTGGAACGTCTTTCAGCCCGGCGACATTTTCTACATGAACGACTCGTACATGCAGGGCACACATCTGAACGATGCAACGATCTTTGCACCAATCTATTGGCAAGGTAGACGGGTGGGTTTCTCGGCGAGCCGCGCGCATTGGCTCGACGTAGGAGGAAAGGATCCGAGTCAGACAACGGATTCTCAGGAGATTTACCAGGAAGGCGTGCGCTGGCCTCCCACCCGGATCTATCAAAACGGCGAGCCGCGCCAGGACATTATGGACGTTTTAAAGTGCAATAGCCGTTTCGGGTACGCCCTCATCGGGGACCTCAACGCTCAGGTGGCCGCGATGCGCACCGGCGAAGCACGGTATCAATCCATTCTCAATCGCTTCGGCTATGAAACCGTTCTCGCTGCGCGCGACGAGATCTTCCGTCAATCGGAGCAATTGGAACGCGAGGCTGTTGCCGCGCTCCCGGATGGCACCTATTCGGCAAGTGGATTCCTCGACGACGACGGTCGCGGAAACGGCCCGGTACCCGTCAAGGTAAGAGTGGATATAGCGGGTGACCGTATAGCCGTTGACTTGGAGGGCTCATCCCCTATGGCACACGGTCCGATCAACGCTGGTTTTGCTCAGACGATATCGGCTTGCCGCATGGCGTTCAAAATGCTCATTCACCCCGAACGCCCGGTTGACGGTGGGACGTTCAAGACGTTTACGGTGCAAGCTCCCGAAGGCTCTCTCTTCAAAGCCCAAGAGCCTGCGCCCTGCCAGTGGTACTTCACCCCACAGGGCCTGCTCATTGACCTGTTCATCAAGGCGTTGGCTCCTGCCATGTCGGACCAGGTTGCCGGTGCTCACTATGGGGACTCGATGGTGATCTGGTTCGATGGTACTGATCCTCGCAAAGGGAACACGCGGTTCCTTGCCCTGGAGGCGAATCCTGGCGGCTGGGGGGCGTTTAGCACAGGTGACGGCCAAGACGCTTTGATCAACGTTGTCAACGGTCCTTTTAAAGACCTTCCCGTCGAAGTGTACGAGAACAAATACCCCATCATGATCCGCGAGTATGGAATTCGTCCGGACACGGGTGGCCCTGGCTGCTTTCGTGGCGGCTGTGGTGTCTACCGGATGTATGAGATGGAAGCACCGATGTCACTCTTTGCCTGGTTCGAGCGTTCCGTTACACCGGCCTGGGGACTCTTTGGCGGAAAGGATGCCATCGGCCCTGATGTGGTTGTCAACCCAGGTTGTCCGGACGAGCGACACAGGCTCAAGATCAATGGCCTGCCGATGAAGGTCAGAGACGTGGTCAAGTTCTATACCGGCGGAGGCGGTGGATATGGTAATCCCTGGGAACGTGATCCGCGCTTGGTAAGAGAAGATGTGATTGACAGTTATGTGACACGGGAAGGCGCCGAGCGTGACTATGGCGTAGTCTTGCGGAAAGATCTGTCAATCGACGAAGACGCCACCCGGGAGCGACGCCAAGCGATGCAGAAAGCAACCGCCTAAAATCCCGATTGTCCCTCTCGGGTCACAACAAGTCTAATCGTCGTTGCGCGCCGCCCCTCATTCATCTAGGGATTGGCGCGAAGCATAAAGAGAACGGGACACCTTGGTGCAATCAAGGCAGCACGGGCATCTGTGCCAAAATGGCAACACTTCAAGCAGGCTCCCTCATGGATTGCCCCACCCAGGTCTTAATCTCTTGAACTCCACTCATAAACTCCGCGTAGATGGCGGGATTGTGCCGGGCGTACACACGCAAACTGGTATCCACTGAGGAGAAGGCTTGCTTTGTACTGTCTTTGAATTTCCCATATATTGCCGGGTGGTGAAGAATATGGTCAACAAGGTCAACGGCCATGCTTTTCTTTCCCTCCCTCATTAAAAGCGTCACCATCCCGGCCAACGCTTTAACCGCCGCAAAGACCGACTGTGCATCGAGGGCTGTTTTCAAAGCCTCTTGCAAACAGTTCCTGGCTTCCGGGTATTCTCCCAGTATATAGAGAACAAGTCCCAGGTCAACAAAGGTGTAGGCGACCTCCTGCTGATAGCCAATTTCTTGCCAGGTGGCGATGCTCCTCTTGTAGTTTTGCCGAGCCTCGTGATACTCTCCCCTCCCCACCGCCACAACACCCAGGTAGCCGAGAGACGTTGCCACCCCTTGGCGATCACCGATCCCTTTGTAAGTAGCTAGGCTGTCCTGAAGCAGGTGTTCAGCCTCCTGGTATTCTTCCAACGTCAGAGCAACAAAGCCCAGATCGTTGAGACAGTAGGCTGTTCCCCACTGATCGCCAATCTCTTTGGAAATCACCACGCCTTCCTGAAGTAATCGTCTGGCTTCATAGTATTCCTCCAGACGCAGGGCAATGTAGCCCAGACTATTAAGGCAGCGAGCCACTCCCCACCGGTCATCGTTCTCTAGATAAACAGCCAGACTTGCCTGGTACAGTTGTCTGGCTTTTGCATAATTTTCTGTATCCAAGGCAACTCGAGCGAGACTGCGGAGAGAGAACGCCGTCTCGCCTCGCGCGCCCAGACGGTGAAAGATGGAAAGACTTGTTTGCAGCAGTTCTTTGGCCTCGTCAAACTGCCAAAGTCTGTCGCAAAAGTAACCTTGCCGTGAAAGGAGTTTGCCCAGGATGACAGCCTGTTCCTCTGTTGGGCTGCCTCTGTCATCACTCATTGACCTCAACTTTTCTGCAGCCTTGCCCAAAGTCTCTGCCCCTTCCTGGAACCAGTTCCGTATGTTATAAAATAAATGTAGGCTTTCCTGGGATTGGTCAATTTCCTGTGACTTGCCATGCGTCACAGCCCACTGCCACGCCGCCCGCACATTCTCGATCTCTTCCGCAATCTCTCCCAGCGCCTCTGTCTGCCTTGCCCCTTTCAGGTGCGACTCTCGAACATGGAGAAACACCGCATAATACCCGCAATGCCGATCGTGGGTCTCCTCCCAATCTTGCAGGCTCTCTTTGAGTTTCTCCTCGGCATACTGCCGTAGAACCTCGAGTATTTCGTACCGGCCTGCTGGGGGTCTGTGTAGGAAAGACTTGTGCGCCAAGGCAGAAAGCAGGGGGAGGGAAGCGCCTGCTACTTGCTCTGCCGCCTCTCGCTGGAATCCGCCTCGAAATACAGACAGCTTTTTAAACGCTTTCCTTTCTACATCCGACAAGAGATTCCAGGAGTGATCAAACACAGCCCGCAGGCTGCGATGACGCTCCGGCAGATCCCGCATAGAAACCGAGAGGAAATCCAGGTTCCGTTCGATCTCTTGTGCGATCTCCTGGCAGGAGAGCATCTGTGTCCACGCCGCGGCCAATTCGATTCCCAGGGGCATTCCGTCCAGGAAGCGGCAGATGCGAACAACAGAGGACTGGTCTTTTTCTAAAAGGGTAAAGTCGCAATGCACCCGGCGGGCGCTTTGCAGGAACAATTGCACTGCGCTGTACCCTTCGATGGCGGTCGTTTCATCTTTGGGGAACTCGAGCCCCTGGACTTCCAACAACCATTCCCACTGCACGTTCAAGCGTTCGCGGGAGGTGATCAGTATCTTGATGCCAGGCGCCCGACTCAAGATTTCGCTCAGTATGTCTGCTTCCTCGACAAGATGCTCAAAGTTATCCAGAATCAGAAGTGCTTTTCGCTCGCGGAGATAGTTGAGTAGTTGAATCTTGAGATCAGATCCACCTTGCAGAGAAAGTCTGAGCACTTCCACAATAGCAGAAGCCAGCAATTCGGGCGAGCTTAGGGCAGCCAAAGAAACAAACCAGACACCATCCGGGAACGCTGAAGCGTTTTCGGTCGCCACTTGGAGCGCCAAGCGAGTTTTGCCGATACCGCCCGGCCCTGTCAAAGTCAGCAGTCGACAGGCCGGTTCTCTTAGGAGCTGAGCAATGTCAGCCAACTCTTTCTCTCTGCCCAAAAAGGGGATAGGGTGGGCTGGAGGAGTAAAAAGGCGCGGGGCGAGAGAGGGCAGTTGAGAAAGAACCCTCGGTGAGGGCAGCTGGTTCTCTTTGATGGCCTGGTATAGCTGAGTGGTGAGTTCCTCGGGCGGCTCGCCCAATTCCTCTTCAAGCAGTCGTGCATATTGCTCGTATTGGCGGAGTGCAGCATGTCGCTGGTCAGACCAAATATATAACTGCATCAACAGCCGGTGTGCGGGTTCGTGGAACGGATCGAAGGCTAGCCAACGTTGGGCATAGGCAATGGCCTGACTGAACTCGCCCTGGACACTGTGACAGTGCACGAGCTTCTTGAGGACACAAGTCGCCTCGTGGCGCAAAACCTCGGTCTGGAGGCGCTGCCAATCATCGAACGAAACACTGTCGTGCAAGGTAAAGCCAGCCAGAAAATCGCCACGGTAAAGCTGAATGGCTTCGGTCAGGGGAGACAGGCAAGCTATGCACACTTGATCCGCCGGATGGCTGTGGGTTCGGCATTCGGCCAGCAGACTGTTAAAGTGCTGCACATCCACCCACAGGTTGGGGGCGCCGCCTAAACTGATGACATCCCGGTTAACTACCAACCAGCCTTCACCCAGGGCTTTTTTGAGTGTATGAAGGTTGACCCGCAAGGTGTTCAGGGCTGCGTCCCGATCATATTCCGGCCAGAACAAGGCGGCTAACTCATCACGGCTGTGGCGATCTCCAGTGGCGGCCAGGTACGATAGCACGGCGATAGCCTTATGAAGTGGTATCTTGATCAACTCGCCATCGCATTCAATGCGAGGATGACCTAGCAGGAACAAAGCAAGATAAGGCATCAACGGCTTCTCCGCAGAGATGCCAATCCCAGCGAGTTCTCCTGAGAAGGTGTGGAGTAAGACGACGTCCGTTCGTCTGGTCAATGCGTCGGCAATTCTGACTTACGTCAGAACCGAGTGGCTTTTTAATGATTTCCTTAATGGATTCATAATGGTCAATTGCTATACTAAATCCAAGTACTTGGACTGGAAAAATGCTGTGGCGGCCCTTGGACCCGAGGCAAGCTGAAGCGCGAGACCGGTTCAGCAAGATTGGTACTTGAATATTGTACACCCTTTTGCCCAAGAGCCAAGTTCTTACCGTCCCCTGAGAGGTCGGATCAAGTCTGTACAGCCCCATCTATAATGCTTCGGCCAAGCACGCCAATGCCCGACAAGTTGTCTCCCGTGGAGCCTTCAATTCGAAAAAGACGACGCTCTGCATCTCCAAAAGCCCCGCATCCTTACATCGGCACAACCGGTCTTGTAGACCAAAGTCGGTCGAGCTTTATGCGCGCTCACATGGACTGCGTCGCCCGTACTATGAAGAAGATGATATTTTATCCCGTCCGTGAGATTTGAGGTGATGGAAAGGAGGGAGCTTGGAATAGATCAGTATGATAGGATCGCGCAGCCTTTGACATCCGAATTGGCCCAATCTCACTCAAAAGGAGGATTTGCCATGAACAAGTCACATTTCCTGATATCCTTGCTGGCGCTAACTTTGGTATTGGCAGGATGTGGACCCGCCGCGACGCCCGAGAAGCCGCCCGCCGCACCACCTACGACAGCGCCTGCAGCGGCTGCAGCAACTATGCCGCCTACGCAGCCATCACCAACCAAAGCTCCCACCGCGCCGCCGAAGCCAAAAGCCATAACTGTGGCGAGGGGTGCTAATGATCCCAAGAGCATTGACCCACAACGAGCAGTTGACGCCAGGGATGCTGAACTAGAGACGCAGTTGTTCGCCCCTCTGATTGCGCCAAACGTAGAAACAAATGAACTTATGCCGGGCATGGCCAAGAGTTGGGAGATCTCTCCAGATGGATTGGTCTATACCTTCCACCTCATTGAAAAGGTCCCGTGGGTACGCTACAATCCCGACACTAAAGCCGTCGAGCAAGTCAAGGACAAGGATGGCAATGTGCGCTACGTGACGGCCAAGGACTTTGTGTACGGCTTTCTCCGCACGCTCGATCCCCAAACCGCAGCCAACGAAGCTTATGTTCTGGCACCGTATATTGTAGGTGGAAATGACTATAACACCAAAAAGGGTCCTGCCGACAAGGTGGCGCTCAAAGCCGTTGATGACTATACTTTCCAGATCACCGCTCCCGAAAAGGTCGGCTATGCTCTCGGCATCTATAGCATACTCCACGAACGTGCGGTTCCCCAATGGGCTATTGAGGCCAACGGCGATGCTTGGACCGACCCCAAGAACATCAATACCTACGGGCCTTTTGCTCTCAAAGAGTGGGGGCATGAAAGCAGCATGACGATGGTCAAGAACCCCTTCTGGCCGGGGGCTAAAGGTATTCAGCAGCCCAAGCTTGATCAGGTTACCTTCCGGTTTATTGATTTCGCTACCGGGCTGACCGAGTTCGAGGCGGGCAACATTGATGAAGCTCCAATTCCTACCGATCAAGTCGTCCGCATAACGGCAGATCCCAAACTGGGCCCACAACTCAAGGTCGTGCCTGGTGCGTGTACTCAAGCTTGGAATTTCAACACTCAAAAAGCCCCCTTCAATAATGTCCACATCCGCCGCGCATTCAACTTTGCGGTAGACCGTGTGAGCCTGGTGAAGGATATCCTTGCTGGCGGCCAAATCCCAGCCGGATTCTTTACACCTCCCAGCGTCGCCCTGGCTCCATCAGCATTAAAAGAATATGCGGATCTTGGGAGCAAAATGTTCGATCCAGACAAAGCCAAGCAGGAACTCGCACTAGGGCTAAAGGACTTGGGTTTGGCATCTGCTGACAAATTGCCCAGCATTACGGTCGAGTTTGGCACTGGCACAGAGCTGACGGCCGTTTCCCAGGCGCTCCAGGCCATGTGGCAAAAGACGCTCGGCGTCAAGGTCCAACTATCGCAGATAGACAATAAGGTGTATTGGGGCAAGCAAGGCAAGGATGCAGGTCAGATACACCGCGCGGGCTGGTGTCCAGACTATAACGATACAAACAACTATCTGCTTGATGTCTATCGGTCCGACTCTGGCAATAACTTTGGCAAATGGACCAACTCACAATTTGACAAGCTTGTAGACCAGGCGCGTGTCGAGACCGATCCAGCCACTCGCTTGAAGCTGTATACGCAGGCCGAGCAGATCTTGAATATAGATGACGCCGGGACGATGACGCTCTACTATCCTGTCACAGCCTGGCTGACCAAGTCCAATATCAAGCGGACCTACACAGTGATCGGCATGGACTACTATTGGGATTGGGACATCACGCAGTAATCTTGACCAGAGGTTTACTGACCAGACGCGCAGAGTAATGAATCTCTCTGATGTGCGACGCACCCGCTTCGCCAGGCGCGTCGCACATCGCCGCTGTGGTCATGGGAGATAGACGTGGCGAGATTTATCCTTCGACGAATCTTGTGGATGTTGCTGGTCTTGTTTGCGATTTCGTTCATCACCTTTGGATTAATGCGCGCGATTCCCGGTGGTCCTTTTACTGGAGAAAAACGACTCCCAGCAGAAACCCTTGCGGCGCTCAACGCCAAATATCACCTCGATCAGCCCTTGTACATCCAATACCTCACCTTCATACGTGATATTGTAATACCCAGAGTGACGACCGGCGAACAGTCCAATTACCTGGACCACGAATATCTCATCAACATTTCGCTTCCCTTGGGCGATAGGGCCACGCTGCGTTGGATGAACTTTGGTCCTACGTATAGCACCATTGGTCGTACCGTTAGCGATATTTTCCGCGAGAATTTGCCTATTTCCATGCAGTTGGGATTCCTGGCGTTCTTTCTGTCCGTCGTGTCTGGTATCCCACTGGGCATCATCTCTGCGCTCAGACGCAACACGCTAGTTGACTATGCGGCGATGGGTGTGGCCGTTCTAGGTGTTTCTGTGCCCGTGATCATCCTTGCGCCGGTTCTGCAGTATCTGTTCGGTGTGCAACTCAAGTGGCTGCCGATAAGCGGTTGGGGCAAATTGCAGCAAGTGATTCTACCGGCCTTTGCACTCGGCGTTGCGAACTCGGCTCTCGTCGCACGTTTGACCCGAGCCAGTCTGCTCCAAGTTCTCAGCCAGGATTATATTCGGACGGCCAGAGCGAAAGGCTTGCCTGAGCGTAGAGTCGTTGTCGGGCACGCTTTGAAAAATGGCTTGATCCCCATCGTCACGGTGCTCGGCCCGACGCTGGCTTATCTATTATGTGGAACGTTCATCGTAGAGACGATCTTTGGCATTCCAGGTATGGGCAAGTTTTTCGTGACCAGTGTTACCGGTCGAGACTATCAAGTGATCATGGGCACTGTTTTGCTGCTCGCGACGTTTCTCGTCATTGCCAACGCCGTCGTGGACATTGTCTATATCATGCTCGACCCGCGTATCCGGCAAGAATAGTGAGCAAAACAAATGACGACTTCCGGCGAACCCGAGCCCCTCAAAGGCGTCGCTCAAACCCAACCGTCCATCAGAGTTAAAGGCCGGAGCTTAACCGCCGACGCCTTTTACCGGTTGTCCCGCAACCGGGCGGCGATCATTGGCGCTATCATTATCATTCTGAATATTCTGGCTGCCCTCCTCGCCCCTCTTATTGTGCCGAAGGCATTTGACGATGCGTCCTTCAAGGATAGCAATGGCACTCCCACTTGGGTGACCAAGCTCTTTCCCAACATGAAACCCATTGAAGAGGGCGGATATGTCAAGGTTAGGAACAACTATTTGTTGGGAGCAGACGGCCTTGGAAGGGACTTGCTGAGTCGCATCGTTTACGGTGCCCGCGTTTCTTTGGCCGTAGGGATTGTGACCCCGGTGATCAGCCTAACTGTAGGGCTGCTGGTCGGACTCATCGCCGGATATAACGGAGGCTGGATTGACAACCTCCTGATGCGGTTTGTAGACATCATGTTCGCCTTTCCGACTTATCTCCTCATCATTCTGCTAATGGCAGTTTTTCGCCTCGGGTCGAGTGCGCATGAACCCGGCTCACCGATTTACGCGCTCAGCCAATTAGATGCAGCCGTAGGGGGGCTGCTGTTCATCTTCATCGGCATTGGAATCACCTCATGGATGAGCGATTCGCGCCTGGTCCGTGGGCAGGTTCTATCGGTGCGTCAAAACGACTACGTTCTCGCAGCGTATGCACTCGGTGCTCCGACATCCAGGATCATTCTGCGGCATATTCTCCCCAATATTTTTGGACCATTGATCATTGCCGAAACGCTAGCTATTCCTGCTTACATTGGCTATGAGGCCTTTCTCAGTTTCATTGGACTGGGCGTGAACCCGCCCACCCCGAGCTGGGGAGGCATGATCGCAGAGGGAGCACCTCGTATCCAATCCTTTCCGAATCAGGCGCTTTTCCCGGCGCTGGCGTTATTCGTGCTAATGTTCGCCTTCAACTTTCTAGGGGATGGTCTGCGCGATGCCTTCGATCCAACACTGCGGGGACGAGAATGACCCGCCGCTGGGTTATCGTCCTTGATAATCGTTAAGGAGACACTTTATGAAACAAGACCTGGACCGCCTAATGGAAGAGCGTGGGCTGAATGCGCTCGTCGTCGCGGGGAAAATGAATGGCAACTCGCCGATGTATTATATGGCAAACGGCGCAAAAATCATCGGCGGGTACGTAATCAAGAAGCGGAACGAGGAGCCCGTGCTCTTGAGCTCGCCCATTGATCGGGAAGTGGCTGCAGCCAGCGGCCTCGCGACTGTAACAACTGCCAAGTACGACTTCGAAGGCATCCTGCGCGACAAGACAGACCGGCTGGTCGCCATCGTCGAGTTTTACCGCCGTGTATTCACCAACCTGGGTGTGAGAGGAAGGGTGGGCTTTTACGGGATGACGGATCAGGGCAGCGCCTGGAGACTACTCGATGCACTGGGGGAGCAAGTGGAGGGCGTCGAGATCCATGGCGACTATGAACCGACGCTGATAGATGTTGCCCGCGCTACCAAGGACGCCGCGGAGGCGGAGCGCATTCGCGAGGTTGGACGGCGCTCTTCCATCATTATGGGGCAGACGATCGAATTTCTGAGATCACACCAGGTGAAAGATGGATCACTGGTGCAGGCTGATGGCACTCCACTAACCATTGGGCGAGTTCACAAGGAGATTAATCGTTTCCTCGCCGAACAATCGCTGGACGTCCCCGAGGGCGTCATCTTTTCAATTGGGCGCGACGCAGGTGTTCCCCACAACAAAGGAAATCCAAAAGATATAGTGAGACTGGGGGAAAGCATCATCTTTGATTTTGGCACCCGCGAGGCTGGCGGCGGCTACTATTTTGACATGACGCGTAGTTTCTGCCTGGGGTATGCGCCGCCCGAGGTCGAGAAAGCCTACCAGGATGTGTACGACTGTATAGAGACGCTCATCGGGGCCTACAAGGCAGGGAACGAGACACGACACTATACGGAAATGGCCTGCGAATTCCTAGAGAGTCGGGGCCATCCCACTCTCGCCAGCGACATCAAGACCCAGATCGGCTTTGCGACTGGCCTGGGCCACGGGGTGGGACTGGCGGTCCACGAGCAGCCGTTCTTCTCGTTCGCACCATCCGAGAACAGCGTGCTTCAGCCCGGACACATTTTCACCTGCGAGCCAGGGCTGTATTATCCCGACCGGGGGTTTGGTGTCCGCATCGAGGACGTGATTTGGATTGATTCCGACGGCGCGGCTCTGGACTTGACCGATTTTTCCAAAGAGTTGGTGATTCCGCTTTCAACTTGACAAAATTGCGATAGTAAGCTTGCAAGCGGCATAAGCGGCGCACTTGTGCCGCTCGTATCTCTTTCCTATAAAACCTACTGGAGCAGCAGAGGGCGGATGCTCTCGGCCCAAGCGCGAATGGCGTTCCAATCCCGGTGATCGCCCTCCGACCAAACGCCGAATACGACACTCGAGCGAAACTTGAGTCTATCGAGAAACGACGGGATTTTGCTAATGTCCAGCGCCCCAGCAAACAGACCCTCGCTCACCGGCTTCAGCCAATCCGTCACATATTCGCGGTATTTATCGGCGCGCCGCATGGCCAGCGTCATACACACCAAAAATGCGGCGAAGGGCTTTTGGGCTAATGTCGCCTGATGAGTCTGCATAAACTGCATAGCCTCCGGCAGCCATTGCCCCCCTCGAATGGCGCTGCCGGCCACCACCGCCCGGTACGGCGCGAGGTCTTTTACGTCCTTCATGGGACGCACCTCTAGCTGCACGCCGCTTTCGACCAGGGTTTTGCCAATAGCTTGGGCCACGCCTGCGGTAGAGCCAGCCTGGCTGGCATAGGCTACAAGGATTTTGTTCGACATCGTTCATGTCCTTTCATTTCCACTACTCCTTATTTCGGCAAGGCCGGCTGTAACTTGGCGACCAGGTTGCTCGCCCAGGCGCGGATTGCCGTCCAGTCCCGCAAGTCGCTGGCCGGTGCGTTATAGAGTGGGCTGGCCGGCAATCTGGCAATTAGATTGTCGGGGAAGCGCAGCTTGGCCAGCTCTTTATCGAGCTGCGCGCGCGAACCTTGCCGCTCCTTCTCATCCGTATGCGTTGGGCCGAGCGCGAAAATTGCCACGGGCCGTTCCGTGAGGGCTTGACGGTGCTGCGACAGAAAACGCTGCGCGTCCTTGTGCCAGGAGCCGATGTAGACTGGCGCCCCCAGCACCACCGCGCGGTACCCTTCGAGGATACGCACTTTCCGCATGGGCTGAAGATCTACCTCAAGCCCACATTCGCGCAGCGTCGCCGCAATGGCCTCGGCAACTTGCTGCGTTGAGCCGTAACGGGTTGCATAGGCTACAAGAATCGAAGCTGACATGGTTGTCTCCTTTTAGCGCAACATCCACTTTATTCGTGTGTCTTGCCGCGCAGTTGGCATGGTTCTCGCCCCTTTTACTCCACTCCATCAGGATAGCAGAATCCTGCAGCGCCGTCACGCCACAAATGATAGATTCTGGCTGACAAAAAGAGGCCGCGTTTATGATGGCCCCTTATACTTTCGTAGTACTGTGTGTACCACATTTGTTGTCACCATGCGCCGGTAATCATCACGGGCGGCCACGACGGCATAGCCGTCCTGGGCACGCGCACAGCTGGCCAAAGCCTGACTCTGCCTGATAACATATTGTCAGCCGAATGTTAGCTGGTGGACATGCAAAACCATCAGCTTTCTTGTATCCTGTCGCTAATTGGAAAGAAGATGGTTGTCGAGGCAAATTATGGAACCCCCTCTCATTTCTGACCCGGCCTTGGCCGCCGCCATTACCCAGGCTGCCAGCAAACAAACCTATTACACGGTCCGTTTTCTCGTAGACAAGAACCTGGTTGACGACGCCTACCGGGCGTATGCCTACTTCCGTTGGGTAGATGATTACCTCGATCAAGAGACGCGCCCCAGAACGGAGCGCCTGGCCTTTGTGAAACGCCAACAGACCTTGGTGGATGACGGCTATCGCGGACAGCCATTCACCGATCTGACCCCGGAAGAATGCCCGCTGGCAGACCTGATCCAGAGAGATACTGAAAAGAACAGCGGGGTGCAAGCCTACATTCGAAACATGATGGCCGTCATGGCCTTCGACGCCAACCGCCGCGGGCGACTTGTCTCGCAGCGTGAGCTGAACGAGTACACCCATTGGCTAGCCGTGGCGGTGACCGAGGCCCTGCATTACTTTATCGGCCGCAACTGCGCCTCCCCTCATGACGAGATGCGATACCAGGCCGCCACCGGGGCGCACCTGGCCCACATGTTGCGCGACGCCGTGGAAGATGCCAAAGCCGGCTATTACAATCTCCCCCGCGAGGTGATTGCCGCCCACGGCATTGCTCCCTGGGAGGTGGAAAGCAGGGTCTATCGTAATTGGGTGAAGGAGAGCGTGCATAAAGCGCGCGCCTGCTTCCGGGCCGGCAGAGACTACCTGGCCAGGGTAGAAAACCTGCGCTGCCGCATCGCCGGATATGCCTACATTCACCGCTTCGAGGTGGTGCTCGATTCCATCGAACGCGAGGGCTGCCTGCTCCGGGCTGAATACCCCGAACGAAAGGGCTATCGTCGCGGGATGGAGATGATCGGCTGGGCGCTGTGGACAGCGCTTTACTCTCGCCAACCAGCGGGTATCGCAGACGCTTTGCCGATCCGTTAGCGTGCCAGCGACAGTCACTGTTCAGGGACTGTCGCCACTGTCTGCAAGGAGACTTGTGTGAAACCAATTTCTGTAATTGTCATAGGCGCCGGCCTGGGCGGGATCGCCGCCGCGGCGCACCTGGCTCAACGCGGGGTGCACGTCACCGTGCTCGAAAAGAACGCCCGTCCCGGCGGGCGTTGCGACCGCTTCAGCCGCGACGGCCATCACTTTGATACCGGCCCGACGCTCTTTATCATGCCGCACGTGTACGAGGATGAGTTCGCCGCCCTGGGGGCCTCGATGCACGCGATGCTCGATCTCCGGCGGGTGGACCCCACCTACCGTCTGGTCTTTGACGATGGCAGTCACCTGGCGCTCACTTCGGATTTGAAGGCGATGCAGGATCAATTGGAAGCCATCGAGCCAGACAGCTTCCAGGGCTTTTTGCGTTACCTGGACGAGGGCCACCGTCACTATCACCAGGCCATGCAGCACCTCGTCAACCGCGATTTTCGCACTGCCGGCGAGTTCTTCAACCTGCGCAACCTGCCTCTGCTCTTTAGCCTGAAACCTCTCTCCCGGCATTACAACAACATGTCAGCCTACTTTGATAAACCGAGACTCAAGTCCGCCTTCACCTTTCAAGACGTGTATATGGGGCTGAGCCCGTTCGACGCCCCAGCCACCTTCTCGATGATGCCTTACACCGAGATGGCCCACGGGGTTTGGTATCCTCAAGGCGGCATGTACCGGGTCGTGGAGGCGCTGATGGAGATCGCTCAGCA
>Ga0315268_10004486_pt1 | contig 15160 bp, 14 predicted proteins | sample C1_top_MG_FD_204535 | JGI IMG/M metagenome (GOLD analysis project Ga0315268, IMG submission 204535) | Sediment microbial communities from Yellowstone Lake, YNP, Wyoming, USA - C1_top | ecosystem: Environmental > Aquatic > Freshwater > Lake > Sediment | place: USA: Wyoming | collected 2017-08-01
CTTTCCTCTCTCACCGTCGCGGATTTGATCCGCTTTGATCGGAGTGGGCGGCAATAAGGAACCGTATATTGCCAATCAAAAAACCGCCTGCGCCAATGACGGAGAGCCTTTCGGAGGCGCGGAGCATTCCCTGCCAGAAGTCTTGCAATTCACTGCACTGTACAGTTGGCTCTCTGAAGGATGAGCCAGGGCCTCTTTTTCCTGTTGGTCAGTCTCAATCTGTCATAGACTCATAACCGCAAGCAGCAAGTACCCGTAGAGCCAACGGTTGGTCGTCTCCGGGGGCTACGTTTACTGCGAATCTTCGGCGGGGAAGAAGGTCGGGCGCAGGTGTTCACATGCGTATTTCCAAACGCTGGCGGGTTGCCCTCCTTGTGGTGTTTGCCATTCTTGTCGCCGGAGCCGTGATTTCCCGCAAGTACATTTGGTTGTACGTATCACGAAGGCCTGACCCGAAGCCGCCAGTCCCCGATCTATTGCATGACGCTGAAGCGTCCAAGAATCCCGAGACGCTTCTTGCGGAAGCGAACCGGCTCGCGTGGCTTTTCAATTGGCCCAAAGCCGGACCACTCTACGTTCGCGCAGAGGAGTTGTTCCGGGAGAGAGGCGATACGCGGAATGAGATATATGCCCGCGTCGGCAGGATTCGAGCGCAGGCGGAGACCATGTCTTGGGTTGACGTGTCCGAGATGCTCGGGCAGCAGCTAGAGATTCCGGTTGTGAAGAGCGACCCACAACTCCGGCTTTGGTGCCTTGCGGCAAAGGGATACACGGACTTGGAGATCAATCCGGTTTCGGCGAAGCGAGCCTGGACGGAAGCTCAAACAATTGCCCACGATTTGGGAGAAGCGGACTGGGAAGCGCGGGCAAAAGGAGAACTCGGGATCATCGCCTTTCTCGAAGGGGATAGCCGACGCGCCGCAACAATGGTTGGCGATGCATTCTTGTCCGCCAAGGCGAGCGGCGATGTGGGCGGCCAAGTTCGGCTTCTGGAGATGCTTGGCAATGGCTTCAATGAAGCGAAGCGATATGGCGAGGCCCTCGCGTTTTTCGAGCGAGCCATAAAGACAAGCAGTACCAATCCCGATGCGGGGTTTCCGTTCATGGCGTATGAAGGTGAGTCTCAGGCGCTGGTCGCTCAGGGCAAGGTGGCGGAAGCGAAGGACAAATTGGAGCAGGCATTGACGATAGCCAGGGCAAATCAAAAGCATGGCCATGAAGCCATGATTCTTCTCTCCCTCGGCGAATTAGCGCTTCAAACGGGAGACCGTGCGGGGGCAATAAAGTACCTTGAACAGGCGGCTGACCTCTCGCAGAAATACAAGTTTTATCGCACTGTGGGTCAGGCAATGATCGATCTCGCCGGGCTCTATCGCGATGTCGGGGACCTTAAATCCGCCGAGGAACGTGCTTCCGTGGGTGTTGATGCCAGCAGACGCGTCGGAGATAGGTATTATCTCCCGCGGGATCTGACAGTGTTGGCGGACCTCAGGGCCCGGCGGGGATCTACCGCCGAGGCCGAGGCACTGTATCAGAATGCTGAGGAAGTTATCGATGCGATGCTCGTGAACCTGCATGAGGCGTATTGGGGCAGTTCGCTCGCCGGGGCGATGAGCGACACGTACCTCCACCACTTCGAACTGGAGGCGCAGCAGGGAGGTGTCGAGCGGGCACTTAACGTACTGGAGCGAGTGCGAGGGCGCACGGCGGCAGTTCTTCTGGAAAACAAAGTCACGTTCAACAAGAGCGAATCTGAAGGTGTGCGAGCACTCGAAGACGAAGTCTCCGACCTGCAACTTCGATTGATGCGCTCGGAGAGCGAACAGGAGCGAATTGCTTTGCTCGATCAGCTGGTCGAGTACGAGCGCCGGCTAGAGTGGACGCGAAGCAATAGGAAGGAATCGAGGCCCGGATGGTTTGAGAAGCCAGCGCCTCTGAAACTAATCCAGGCAAGGCTGCGTCCCGACGAGGTTGTGCTGGAATACGTGCTCAGCGAGCCGCACTCATATTGCGTTTGGATTTCCAAGAAGCGCGCGGGTATTCAAACGCTGCCTGCCGGACGCCAGCGAATTGAAGAGTTAACACGCAAATACTTGGAGGAGATGCGGGCTAAGAACGATGACATTGACCTAGCAAAGCAACTCTACGGCGTTCTTTTGGGCTCCCTGCCTGCGGAAGCAACCCTCGAACGCCTGGTCGTCGCCCCAGATGGAATCCTGAATCTTCTGCCCTTCGATACTCTTCGCGATTCCACGGGTGCCTTTCTGCTGGAGGCCCGCACCATAAGCTATGTACCAGCGTCGACAGTTCTGACTGTTCTGAGGACCGCCAAAGACACGCAGCTTTCACGGCACACATTCTTGGGCGTAGGGGATGTGCCATATCAGAATCAGGGTCATGTCTCGGCGAAACTCGATAAACCAAGTGGAGTTGAGCAAAGGCTTGAGCGGGGTTTCTCGGACATGTTCGGCGCAACTCTGTATGACCTGCCGCAGACCCGCGAGGAGATCCTTGCGGTCGGCAAGATTGTCGGCAAAGACTCCGTTCTCCTGCTCGGTCCGAACGCAACCGAAACCGCTTTCAAATCCGAGCCTTTAGCGGATTTCAAGATCGTTCACCTTGCCGCCCATGGTTTCGCGGACACTCAGTTTCCGGAACGGTCGGGCCTGGTACTAGGACTGGACCCAACTTCCCATGACGATGGGTTATTGCAGGTCCGGGAGATCATTCGCCTGCGCTTTAATGCCCATCTGGTGACGCTCTCAGCCTGCAACACAGGGGTTGGGAAGCTGCAAGGCGAAGAAGGCGTTACGAGCCTGGTTGAGGCGTTCCTGGTCAGCGGCGCGAAGGCGGTCGTCGCGAGCCTTTGGAGTGCCGACGACACGTACACGCTCGCTCTGATGGAGCGGTTCTACGTCCACATCGCGGAGGGCCAGGACAAGGCCGGAGCGTTGCGGCACGCCAAACTTGACTTACTCGCAAAATACGGTAAACAGGTTCCACCTTACTATTGGGGAGCTTTTGTTCTGGTCGGAGACGGAGGGTCTCCGATCCCATTGGGAGTCCAATGAGCCTCGACATGCAAACCCGCGACAAGATTTATTCCCGCGTGTGTAATCTCGTCGCACAAAAGCATTTCGATCCGGCAATGAACGGGGCGAATTGGGAGGAGTTGTCTGCGGCCAGGAAGGATCAAATCCTGGGAAGCATCAGTGACGAAGAGTTCGAAAAGCAGATGCAAGACCTGCTGAACCAACTCAAGACGAGCCACACGGGATTCCGCCACTCCAAGAGCCCGAATGTTCCGGGCCGCCATGCAATCTGCGCCACGTTTATGCGCTGCACCCTCGACGGCGAAGAGCGCTGGATGTTCCAGGACGTTCACGAAGGCGGCCCTGCGCATGTCGCCGGCTTGCGCCCTGGCGACATCCTTCTCCAGGTCCGAAATCGAGAATTGAAGCCGCCCGACCCGCCGATCTTCTCCGTGGGAGAAGACTCCCAATATGCGGTCCAGAAGCCGGACGGTAAGCGGATCGTGGGCACATTGAACGTCCCATCTCCAAGGTCGAAGAGTCACCCCGTGATCGTTCCCAAAGCCGTGTTGTGCTCACAGCTACCCGACGGGATTGGTTGGCTCAAGGTGACCATGTTTCCCGGAGCCGTTGGGATTGATCTTGCCAAAATGCTCGACGCAGCCTTCGCTCACCTGAAAGATTCCACCCGGCTGATTGTGGACCTTCGCGGGAACACCGGAGGCGGCATTGGCGGGTTGCGGCTGATGAGTTATTTGACTCCCGGAAAGACGGAAGTCGGTTACAGCCTCACCCGCGCGCGAAAAGAGAAGGGTTACAAAAGGGAAGAATTGCCGAGATTTGGCCGCATACCTTCGCATAAGGCCACTCTTTTCTGGCTGGCTCTGCGCTACGGCTTCATTGATAAGTCGATTCTCGTCGTGACGGAAGGCCTTGGCCCTCAGCGATTTCACGGCCGCGTGGTTATGCTCGTGAACGAGCACACCGCCAGTGCTGGCGAAATGGTCGCCGCGTTCGCGGAAGAGAATCAGCTCGCAACCATCGTCGGCGCAAAGACGCCTGGCCGGTTGCTCAGTGGAACCACATTTCGGGTGGGAGAAGGCTATATCCTTGGACTGCCCGTGGCCGCATATTTGACGTGGCAGGGAAGCCTGATCGAGGGTAAGGGTGTAACGCCAAGCGTTCTGGTTGAACTTTTGCCTAATCACCTTGTCGCAGGAGAAGACGGGCAATTGCAAAAGGCGCTGGAGCTTGCGAAGGATATGTAACTGCGGCAGATTCTGCTCTTAGCCTTCTTCTTTGATTGTGCCGTCCTGTTGAACCCGAATGGTTATCCATTCATACTTTTCAGCCTCAATGGCTTTCTCGATGCTCCTTTGAAGGCGTCGCCTGTCGGGTGCTCTTGTTTTGCGATCAAGAAATACTATTTGTTTCATTGGTCCAGCGCTTTTCATCCCGCTGAACACAACGTAATCGACCGGGTGAAAGAGTACCTTTGCATCATCAGGATTCAGGCGTCTTGGGGTGAATACAGGGTCAATCTTGCGAATTACACGCTGAGCCAGTTGCCGGCCTTTGACTCGCGCTTTTTCTCGCAGCACCTCCTCTCTTTCATCGATTCTTTCTTCTATTCTGGCCAGCCGATCATCTTCGGTTTCAAGAACGTCCATCCAATCTTTCTTTGGTCTAGTCCTCAGGTAAATTTTGCAATCGCTTAATCGAAAGAGCTGATTGCAACATGGGCATAACCCGAAGATGTTTCTTTGAATTGCAAAGAATTGGAAAATGTCATCGGTCATTCGTGTTCTCCGGAGCGGTACGTAGTTAAAGAGACTTTCTTGGACTCGACAAGAGACCGAATTTCCTTCTGTGTTGATTTGAGGGGGGAGCCGCCCGTCTTAATGTCCGTGAACAATATTCTCGATACGATTCCTTTTCGACTAACTCCTTCAAAAATTAAGTAATCAATTGGATCAAAGAGAGACCGACAATCATTTCGATCAAAGCGGAATGCGTCCATGGCTGGAGCGAGGCGCTCTAGGATAAAACCGATATTTACCGCCTTCGCGCCTGCCTCGGACTTGATGGAGATATTCTTGCGCATGGTCTTGAGTTCCGTGACTTTCTCTTGTTGTTCCTCTCTGAGTTCCTCATAGGCCTTCTTCGCCCCTGGTGTGAATTCGTCGAGGTGGAACAAGCCGCAGTTTCTGAGTTTGATCGTTCCCTCGCATGCTGGGCACTCGGCATAGAAACCGCGATTGTTCAGTACCCGGATTATCTCTCGTGCTTTTGCCCTTGTATTCATCGCTGCCTCACAGTTGAACTTTTCAATTAGACCGCCTGATTGCTTGTGCCGAGGTCTTACCAAGCGCCGCGGTAAGCTCAGTCTCAAATTCTCGCGTAACGTCTTCGCAGCCAGTACGCGCATGTGTTATCTCGTGGAGAAGCGTCCCCGCGAAAGCCTCAAGAGAACGAAGCTCGGACCGCTTGATGATGATTCGCCGCTTGTCTGCTTCCCAAAGGCCCGCCGTATCGCATGTGGAAGTAAAATCAGGTCGCATAGTTTCCGAAATCTTAATTTCCTTCACTTCGCGCGGCAATCCCCCTACGAGGGTCGCAATCCTCACTCGCATATCGAAAACAGCTTGTTCTGCAGCCGATAATTTTTCTCTGTCAATGAATTTGAACTCGAAACTCTCTGCGAACTCACGTTGGTAGACATCCAGATCACGGACCGGATTGCCGCGAATGTCTTCGATGCCGTGCAGCCGTTCCTTTATATTCTCTGGCACCGTAACGACTCTATGGCCATCCTTTATGGCGTTGTTGATTGCGTCAGGAATCGAAGTCCTCTGCTCTGCCGTAACAAAAACAACCTTCTTCGAGGCATTAAGGATCTGACAGGCGTGAACAGCGACATCAATCCAATTCACTTCGTCCCGGCTGGTACCCCGTTCTATCTGCATTAGATCATCCGCGAGAGTTTCAGCGACATCGCCAGAATTTGAAGCCAAGAGCATCGCTTTGACACGGTCTGCATATGCTGTGCGGCCTACATTTGTTCGCTCCCTGTTGAGCGCTTTGTTCATTGCGGTAGTGAGCGATGTGATGTTGTAGGAGAATGCAAACTCCTCTTCTTCAGCAACCAGCAGCCCTTTCACGTAGATGCGTGCCTTACCTTTTGTGTCCCGACGAAGAATCTGTCCATACTTTGTCGTGTCCAGCACATCTTCTCCAGAAAACGTGAGAAAAAACTTTTTGGCCTCGACAATGTCTGCGTCAGAGGCTCCTTGAAGGGCGATGTCTGTCCCGACCAGATTAGGATTGGCGGGCGGAGAAATTAGAGCATGTAGGGTAGCGACATCGGAGAAGCCATGTTTGGACGCGACTTCTATGGTCACATCGCCATACTTTGATCTAATTGCCACGTCCACTTCTCGGCGATGCAACGTAGCAAGGGCGTCCTTCAAGCCTACGCCGAACTTCCCAACCACCTTGCTCGTATTACGAAGTTTTTCCTTATTCTCATTCTGAGTAAAATGTTCATACTTTAGGCCGCGGCCATAATCGCGGACGTGCCAAATTCCGTTGGAATCTTTCATTATCTTCACATTAGCCGTGTTGGTTAAAGCCTGCTCATCGAGTGCGTTTGCGATTACTTCACGGATGGCGTGTCTGACCTCCCAGCCTTCGAGTATTTTCTCGATGTTCAGATCAAACTTGCGTCCCAATGTGTGATCCATCTTTTCTCTCGCAGCTACTTGTTTTGTCACTGTGGCTCATCTCGCGTTCGATAACAGAGTCGCAACTTGTCGGCTACCGCAGAACTAGAGCGTAAGAGTTCCAATCCGAACCAGCCTTTCGGATTTGCAGAAGATATTTTTCAGGGCGCGCCGATGACAGACTCACCGACACGAGGAGAGAAGTGATGTGGTCGGCCAGCGTGGCCGTCCCACTGGTTGCCACAAGCGAATCTCCTGATGGTGCGACAATGCGAACATCATAAGAACCTTCGCTGCTGCCCAAGGGGAGAAAGATATTCCATTGCTTGGCGAAGCGATTGACATCCAGAGGCGGCTCTTCTGGATTCGGCTCCGTACCGCGCGCGACAGAGCGATTCCTCAAGTCCAATACTGCGACCTGAGCATCTGGAGCCTCGTTATGCCTCCGGAGCAACGCCCAGCCGGCAATGCTCGCGACAATTAATATGCTCGCAGCAACCGCAAGCAGAGTACGTTGTCGACGGATTTCTTGGACTTTTCGGAACTGAGACAAGTCGCTATAACATGGGCTGCATGAGCCAAGGTGATCGAGCCACTTCTCCGCCTCCGCGAGTGGCATCGTTCGAGACGCGATTCTCTTGAGAACTTCAGAGCCGGGACACCCGATACGCTCAGGATTCGGAAACTCCTTGAGCAGACCGCGGCCCAGCGCATTCATGATGCGCTTTTCAGCCTTTTCCGAGTATCCCTTCGCGTTCAGATCTGCCTCCCTTGGCAACTTTCTCCGCCTTCAGTGACAAGATACACCCAGCCGACCTCATCCGGGCTTCTTCGGTTTCGCTCCTTTAAGCAATCGCACAATGCTCTGACGGGTCTTCTCCAATCCGTACTGAAACTTCATTTTTGCTTGTGGCTCGCTAACGCCTTGCCACAATGCAATCTCTTTCCAAGAATAGCCATATTGCCGCGCCTGCCAGACTTTTTTGGTCCAGCCATCCATACGGTCAGTAATCTCTCTGATCGTAATTGCCTGTTCTAGCTCCTCGACCCATCCCCCATCCTGCGCGCTCTCAACTAGATCCAAGTCGAGGCCTTCAAAATCAGACTGAAACATTTCTTGCCGTTGGTGCTCTGTCTTTAGGAATCTATGAAACCTGTGGTGGAAAGCAGCGAGGAGATAGGACTGAAAGTCTTCGATAGAGGATGCGTATTCGCTCTTTCGCTGAAGCGCCCTGGCGACAGACCGCAACACAGCCTCCCAAATGTCTGCTGCAAGAGCCTCGGATTCCCGATTTGAACCTTCCCGCTTAAGTTCATGTGTGGCATGAGCCACAACACGAGGCCAAGCCGCCCGAGCAGCGGTTAATACCTCTTCTGGGAGTGAACCTGGATTTCCGGCGGTCTCTTGCTGAATCTTACGGAGTACCCATTCGCCGTACGGGTCAGGTTTCTCCATTGGCTCCTCGTATATATGGCCCGCCCGATGGAATGGGTAAACAAAGCCTGCCACTGTGTTGCTTACGATGTCAATACCATGGCAGAGCCACCCCCACATTTTTCTAATAAAGATTATTTCTTACTTTTCCCTTTCTCAAAGCCTCTTTATATATGAGGGGAGTTCTCGCCGAATGTTCCCCTGGGGGCTTGGCGGAACCGATTCAGCCGGGTAAACCACCAGGCGTCGTGGACGGCCGAGGGACGACGCGCCGGACGCGAAGGTAGAAACCTACTGCATGGAGCTAATGCTCCAAGTGTGTCTTGGCACCAGCCAAGCAGTTTAAAGCAGGGACACGGTTCTGCCTTGCGCGCCCGGTCTCCTCTGGGGGCACAACCTTTGGCGAGAACTCTCCGGACCTAATCGAAACGCGAATACGCGAACAAAGGAGACATCCCAAAATGAGACCACATTGGAACAAGGTGCTTCGAATTAAAAAGGCATTCCGGCAACTGATCGTCGCCGCGACGGGGCTGCTGCTCGCGGCACCCGCTTTCGCCCAGGCGACAGGAAATTCCCCTTGGGAGAATGCGGTCAATGTCCTGCAGCAGGCGTTCACCAGCACCATCGCCCGCGGCCTTTCTCTGGTCGCAATCGTGGTATCCGGCCTGACCTTCGCCTTCGGGGAAGGCGGGTCCAAGCGAGTGCTCGCCGGGGTTCTCTTCGGGGTTGGCATGGCCATCGCCGCCGTCAACTTCATGGCCTGGCTCTTTCCGTGAGGCGAGCGGCAGGCAAAACCCTCTGACAGGAGCGTGGCATGGTAAACGGCAGGCGAGTGAACCCAGTTTACAGGTCGATTTCGCGCCCTCTGACGATTCTCGGGGCGGAGAGGAAGCTCTTTTTCTTCGCCATGTGCGTCGGCGCAGGGACGTTCAACCTCCTGGATAGCTTACTTGGCGGGGTCCTGATGTTTCTGTTGCTCTACTTCTTTGCACGCTGGGCCACCAAAACGGACCCCCAGATTCTGCGCATCCTGCTCACGTCTCCGAAACTGCGCACCCAGTACGACCCGATGAAGTTCACTCCCATCGTCGTTCGCAAGGAAGCCCATGCTCAGCCTTAAACGAATCTTCAAGAACTACGAGGAGACCGGTTCGTTCAACGAGATGGTGAACCTCTACGGCTTCATTAGCCCAGAGGTGTTCCTCACGAAAACAGGGGAAGTCGGCGTCATCCTGGAAGTACGCGGCGTGGACTACGAGTGCCTCGATGGGGCAGCGATTGATGGATTGACCAAGCGCCTCGAATCCGCGCTGAAACTCTTTGGCGACGACTATCGTATCTACCAGTACCTCTTCAAACGCAACAACGAGACCATTCCGTACAAACTCTACGGCAACCCTGTTGTAGACACCGCCATCAAGAACCGCATCGCCTACCTCGGCAGCAAAGCCGATACCCTCTTCTCCCTCTCCCTCTACTACGTGGTCTTCTATCAGATACCGCAGATTCGACACACGATGGGAAGCGCCCTTGCGGAGTTCCCGAAGAATCCGAGGAAAGCCCTCTGGAATCTGTTTGCTTATTTCTTCACGCAAAGACAGGTCGTCGTCCTTGGGCAGGAGATCGACAGGGCCGAGGCATCACTTCTTCTGAAGGCGCAAAGCTTCATCCTCCAGGTCAGCGATTTCCTGCCCGTGCGCCTACTCGGCAAGCAGGAAGCGTTTCGTGTCCTCAAGAAGACCCTCAACTTCCATCCCGACAAACTCGAACTCGCCAAACTCAAATACGACACCTTCCTCGATTACTACCTGCCCGAATCGCATCTCGAATGCCATCGCGGCCATCTGCGTGTCGACGATTACTACGTCAAGGTGTTGACCCTCAAAGATCCTTCTTCCCGGAGCTGGCCGCTGATCTTCAAGCGCCTGCTCGAAGTCGAGGCCAGCTATTACGTCGTCACCGACTGGAAGAGGGAAGACTCCGGCAAGACCCGCCGCGCCATCCAGATGAAGCGCCGCCACTTCCATAACACCAAGCGCTCGTTCTTCAGCCAGGTCAACATGAACGACGCTCCGGCGCAAGACGTTCTAACTGACGATTCGAAAGAGTCCCAGGTCCGGGAACTCGGGGAAAGCATCAAGGAGATCGAGCTGCACGGGAATTACTTCGGCCAGTTTTCACTGACCGTCGTGATCTATGACCTCGATCCAGCCAAGGTAGACCGCGCCTGCGCCGAGTTCTACAAAGTCTTCAGCGTCCACGACGCGCAGCTTTACGAAGAGAAGTACAACCTCCTGAATGCGTTCCTCGCCGCGGTTCCCGGCAATCACGCCTTCAACCTGCGCTCCATGTATCTGCTCAACACCAACTACGCAGATTATTCCTTTCTCTTTACCCTTCACTGTGGCGAGCCTCGGAACCAGCATCTTCGTCAGGAATATCTTGCGGTTCTCGAAACGAACCACCACACCCCTTACTTCCTGAACCTCCATCACCGCGACGTGGCCCACACGATGATTCTCGGGCGTACCGGCGCGGGCAAATCATTCCTTCTGAACTTCCTCATCACCAACCTCCAAAAATACGACCCGCACACCTTCATCTTCGACCTGGGCGGAAGCTTCGAGAGCCTTACGCAGTTCTTCGGCGGCTCTTACGTGCGGGTTGGAATCAATTCGCCGGACGTCAGAATCAACCCTTTCTCGCTCCCGCCGACGAAGGAGAACCTCGATTTCCTGGCCTTGTTCGTAAAGGTTCTACTGCAAGGCTCAGCGCCGCTTGAACTGGACCCCGCCGAGGAGCGAGACCTCTACCAACAGATCGAGAATCTCTACTCCGTTGACCCGGCCCTCCGAACCCTGGGAGTCCTCGCCAACACGCTCGGCCATCGCCTCGCCGACCGGCTCGCGAAGTGGACGCAAGGAGGCCAGTTCGGATTTCTCTTCGACAACCCGGAAGACACGATTTCGTTTTCCCACTTCCAGTGTTTCGACTTCCAGCGGATGAGTCAGTATCCCGAACTTCTCGAACCGCTGCTCTTCTACATCCTTCACCGGGCCAATGCCGTCATCTCCGACCGGCAGATCAGCACAACCTTCAAAGCTTTCTTCATCGATGAGGCATGGGTTTTCCTCAAGAACCCAAGCATTCAGAGATATGTCGTCGAGGCACTCAAGACGTGGAGGAAAGCGAATGCCGCCATGATTCTGTCAACGCAGTCGCTCGATGAGCTGCGCCGCTCGGACGTCCTCGACGTAATTATCGAAAGCTGCCCGACGAAGATCTTCCTGGCCAACCCCGACATGGACCGGGAGTTGTACCGCCGGCAGTTCCATCTCAATGAAAGCGAAGTCGAACTGATCTCCACGCTGATCCCAAAGCAGCAATTTCTCATCAAGACGCCCGACCTCGCCAAGGTCGCCAATCTCACGGTGGACCCCAAGAGCTACTGGCTTTACACAAACGACCCATTCGACAACCGCAAGCGAAAAGAAGCATTCGAGACCCACGGGTTTGAGAAGGGGCTCGAAGTGCTGGCGGAGATGCCGCGATGAAAACACTTATCGTTTGTTTTGCGATCTGGATGTTTGTCGTACCTGCGGCGGTTGCCATGTTCCTCATCTTCACGGTTCTCGCGCGAGAACCGTATTTCACTTCCATCTCGCTTGCTCTGGCCTTTTCCGCCCTGGCGATGCTCTGGCGGCCTTTCTGGCCTGAACCGTTCTTTAGTGCCAGTTTCCGGCTGTTCCCAAAGACCCATCAACACACAAATTCAATCCAGGAGAAAAAGCATGAAAACTCTCTCGAATGCGAAGTTCGTTCTTAGATTCAGTCTTGTTCTGGCGGTCCTCTGCTGCAGTTCGCTGGAGGCGACACCCGTCCTGGCAGACCCAGGGGGCGCGAGGACAGTGAAGTATTCCCAACAGGAGATCATCCCTGTCCGGGCGAAACTCCGTTTTTCCACGTTGATTGTCTTGCCGCAAAACGAAGAGATTCTGGATTTTGCGACAGGCGACAAAGAGTTCTGGATCATCAACGGGGCGCACAATCTGTGCTACGTGCATCCCGCCCAGGCCGGGATTCGCAGCGACCTTCATCTGATCACCTCCACCGGACGTGTCTACTCCTTTCTGCTAACGGAAATCAGTAACGATTCGTCCGCCGAACCCGACCTCAAGCTATTCGTCGAGCCCAATGAAGAGTCGAATATCGGGGGCTCGACCTCTTTGCAAGGTTACGTCCGGGCCGGTGAGGCGGAAGCCTACAAAAAGGAATTGGAGGCTCTTCACGCCCAGGCGGAGGGTCAGATTCGTGCTGCCGATGCGCGCGTGGCCGAGCAGGTCAATAAGTACAAGGCTGACTACCAGAAGAAGCTCCAATTCGATTATGAGCTAGATAAGAAAGCCGCCCGCGCACCGTTCCTCGTCTCGATGATTTATCACGACGAGGCGTTTACCTACATCAAGTGTGCCGCCCCAGAGAAGCCAGCTCTCTACGAAACCAAAGACGGAAAGCCGAACCTCATTAACTTCCAGGTTGAAAACGGCGTCTATATCGCTCCGAAGGTCATCGACGACGGGTACCTCGTCGTCGGAAAGAAGAAAGTGACCTTCAAGCGGCACAACTGAAAACCACGAACGAAACGAATAGGAGGAGAGGAAAACACATGAACGAGCCGATTCAAGAAAAAGCACCGCAACCGCCTGGCCTTCTCCCGAAGCACGTCCAGTCGTGGGTCATCCTGGGGCTTGCCGTGATGATGGTCATGATTATGTGGCTGACGGGTGGCAAAAAGGAGCAGACCCCTGCCAGGGCAAGTGCGCCCGTTGTATTACAGCCGTTACCAGCCGAAGTCAACGAAACGAAGATTGCCGATCTCCAGAATCGCATTCAACAACTTCAGCGGGAGCAACTCGCCGCGCAGAGTGCCCTTGCTCAACAGAGCCGCTTATTGGGCGCAGTAGCTCCCGACCAGCAACAGACGCAATCGAACTATGCCCTTGGCAATTCCCAGGGCGAACACACCGAAGACCCCATCAAGGCCGAGCGCAAGAAGCGTGAGTACCTGTCGCTATTTGCTTCCAACATCGCCTTGAGCTACCGGAAAACTTCATCTGCGACACAGCCCGGCCTGCCCGAATCGCCGTCTCAGCAATCGGAACCTCCTGCGAGCACCCCTACAGAAGCCGCGCTCTTGTCGCAGATGCTGAAAGACGCACAGCTTGGCGTTGCCTCGCAGCCAATCTTGGCCACTCAACCCAATGCCGTGACCACGAACCAAACACACAGCCCTTCGGTGAACGCAGCCGAAGCCAGCAGTCAGTCAAAGGAGGTAAACAGCCCTGCCGCCGCGATGATAAACACGTCCCCCGCGGCGGCAGGGAAGACCTACATCCTCTTTGAAGGAACCGTTATCGAGTCCGTTCTTATCAATCGGCTCGACGGGCAGTTTTCCGGCCCAATCGAATGCCTCTTAACGAACGATATCTACTCCCATGACCGCCAGCACCTTCTCATCCCGGCAGGATCGAAGGTCCTCGGCGAGACCAAAAAAGTGGACGCCTTTGGCCAGACGCGCCTCGCCGTTGTGTTCCACCGTCTCATCATGCCGGATGGCTATTCCTTGAGCCTCGACCAATTCAAGGGCCTTAACCAGACCGGCGACACTGGCCTCCGCGACCAGGTCAACAACCACTATCTCCGTATCTTCGGCGTGTCGCTGGCCGTTGGCGCTCTTGGAGCCGTTGCGCAAGCTGGCACGGCGGGCCCACTGGCCGCCTCCGGTACCGACGTCATGCGCCAAGGGTTCGCCCAGAGTGCTGCGCAATCCTCAGCGCAGATCCTCGACAAGTTCTTGAACATCATGCCCACGGTGACGATCCGCGAGGGCCACCGCGTCAAAGTCTACCTCTCTGGCGACCTGGCGCTGCCCGACTACAACAACCACAAAGTGCCCTCGGACCTCTGAAGGTCAGGGCAGCAAATCCCGTTATCGGGAAAAGGAGAAGAAGGCGTGAAACAGAAAGTATTGGTAGTTTTGCTGGTCCTCACCCTATGCGCGGGAACCGCTTCCGCGCAATTCGGCTTCGGCGGGATCGTCTACGACCCGACGAACTATCACAACGCCCTGTTGCGGTACTTCCAACTCCAGCAGCAGCTCATTCAACTCAGGAACAGCTACACCCAACTGGTCTCGCAGTACAACCTTGCCGTCCGCATGGCGCGGAACATCCAGAACATGCCTTCCCGCTACCGTGCTCTCTTCTCGCTGTGGAGAAACACGGCTGCCCAGGACATCTACAGCAACACAGGAACGTGGGTGACTGGCATCAACTCGGGGCAGTTTCCAACCATCACTACCGGCTATCAGCGGGCGACAACGCAACTCCTCCAGTACAACCCGGCGGCCTTGGCGGGGATGACTCCCGAGGAGCTTGAGCGGGTCAAATCGCAGTATGCATCCGTTGAACTCGCCGACGGCGCCAACACCGCGGCGATGGCCACCATTGGCTCTATCCGTGGCAATGCCCAGACCATCGAGAGCCGCATCTCCAACCTCGAACAGGACTCCCTTTCCGGCGATCCGAACCTGAATACGGAAGTGTCGGTCCTCAACAAGATCAACGCGGCGAACGTTCTGACTCTTCGCACCGTCCAGGATTCCAATAAGCTCCTCGCCTCGCTGCTTGAGCAACAGACAATCCTGGCCAAGCAGCAGCGCGAGGCCACAACCAACGCCATCAATGCCGACATCGCGCGCCGCGCCAATCTCGCCGGCAACATGGCCCAGGTCACCAGCACTCTAACGGATTCGCTCCAGCGTTTCCGCATGCCGTAGGCTCAGTACCTCAAATCACCTGTCGCGCCGAAGGAGCCATCACCATGGACTATCTGCAGTTCATCTTTCAGGCCATCAACAATCTCCTCACGCAGAATCTCGGCTTCTTCGACGCGATGGGCCAGAACCT
>Ga0315268_10004487_pt1 | contig 15148 bp, 15 predicted proteins | sample C1_top_MG_FD_204535 | JGI IMG/M metagenome (GOLD analysis project Ga0315268, IMG submission 204535) | Sediment microbial communities from Yellowstone Lake, YNP, Wyoming, USA - C1_top | ecosystem: Environmental > Aquatic > Freshwater > Lake > Sediment | place: USA: Wyoming | collected 2017-08-01
CATGATTCGATCCCCTCCCGTTTCGTTCCGGGGTTTCCCCCGCTCGCCGTATCAATACAACAGGTACATCCCCCGCTCCGTGAGCCCCACCGCCCACGGCTTCTCCCCCGTGATCCGCTCCCGCAGCACCTCGGGAACCGGCCGGATCTCCCGGGCCGACAGGGCGACGGACCCGAGGACCTCGCGGCATGCGACCTCGCGTGGCGAACCGAGCCGGCCGAGCCGGACGAGGTATCCCCCCGGCTCCCCCGCGACTTCCTCCACGCGCTCGACGTCCCGGCAGTCGTAGCCGCGGAGCGCCGCCCCGTCGTCGACGACGAGGTAATCGACGGACCCGGTCGTCACGGGTTCAGGCACGCCGACGGCGACAGCAGGCCGACGAACTGCCCGCAGCACGCCACCGTCCCCTCGAAGAGGCGGGCCCGGGACGGATCGATCGAATCGAGCACCGGGTGGACGGAGGAGGCCGGAAGTTCCGTAACGTCCCGGACCGCGTCGACCAGGAATCCCGCTTCCTTCCCTCCGTGCTGGAGGACGACGATGAACTTCCCCTCTGTCGCGGCGGCCGGGGCTGTCTCCTTCCCGGGAGAAAGGATCCTCCGGAGGTCGAGGACGCACAGCACCTCGCCCTGGCAGTTCATGAGCCCGAGCACCTCGGGCGCCGCGCCGCTGATGCGGGCGATCCGGTCCGGCCGCAGCACCTTGCGGACGTGCGCAAGGTCGACGGCGAATCCTTCCGCTCCGAGGAAAAACACGAGCAGGGAGCGCGCGGGGCCGCTCTCCTCCTGCGCCTTCTCCCGCCCGGATGCCTCCGCTTCGATCGATGCCTCGCGGAGCAACTCCTCCCGGGCCTCGCCCAGCGGCAAAATCCCGCTCGTGGACACCATGCCGATCACCTCGAAAATCGTATTGACCGCACCGGTCATGATATTTATCGGATGTTTTCAACCGGATCTTCAGTGCAAAGGGAGGTACCACCCTCTTCGAATGCCATGTCGTTGACTGGTCCGGGATGGCAAAACCGGGGTAGACTAAAGACTTTCGAGGGCGTCTTCCACCAAGATCAGGGGGAACCGGGAGAAATCCCGCCAGGAAGTTAGGGGCGTGCCCGCGGTAACGGAGGCGGTACGTGATCGAATCATTGATGGAAAACCATCTGGCGGGTTTTTCCGGGGAACGGCTCTTGGACGTGGGCCCGGGCTACAACCATTTCGGTCGCCTGGCGGCCCGGATCATCGGCGCACACAAAGTGACGTACATCGACTGCGACGAAAACGTGCTCTCATGGCAGATCGCGGAAAGCGGCAAGCGGGGCATTGAAGCGGAAGGGCTGCTGATCCCCCTGGAGCGCTCCGCGCTCGGCGGATTGGCGGAACAGTACGACCTGATCCTCTGCCAAGAGGTGCTGGAGCATCTCGGCAATGCCGAGGAGATCCTTTCCTCCCTCACGAAGCATCTCACGCCGGGAGGACGCATGGTCATCACCGTTCCGACCCGGTGGTCGGAACGATGGCTGAAGCGGTTGAACCCGAATTACATGAAGAACGATCCGCACGGCCACGTGCGGGAATTCGACGAACCGGGTTTGCGGGAGTTGATGCGGGGGGCGGGGCTGCGCCCCGTGCTGTTTCTGCCGACACAGCCCCATGCCCTTGTCGCCCACACCATGATCTTCGGGACCCGCATGCGGATCGAAGAGTCGACCGGCATGATTCTGACCGGCGGTATCCGGGGATTCGTGAGCCGGAAACTCTCCAAACTGAGCAAGAAATTCTTCTGCGCGACCGGGCTGGATTGGTGGGGGCGTCTGCTGCCGCGCAACTACTTCGTCGTCGCCGTGAAAAACGGTTCATGAGAGAAGATATTCGATGAACCATTTAAAAACACCAATATTATTTATTATATTCAATAGGCCAGATTTATCGGAAATGATTTTTTCAGAAATAAGGAAAGTAAAGCCCAGCAGGTTATACATATCTGCAGATGCACCAAGAGAAAAAGTTCCTGAAGACATTAATAAATGCCGGAAAGCAAGAGAAATCATAAATAACATCGATTGGAAATGTGACGTCCATACCAAATTCAACGAGAAAAACCTTGGATGTAAATTGGCCGTAAGTTCTGCTATAGATTGGTTTTTTTCCAATGAAGAAAATGGCATTGTATTGGAAGATGACTGCTTGCCGGCGAATTCTTTTTTCTGGTTTTGCCAAGAGTTGCTGGAATATTACAAATATGATTCAAGAGTTATGCATATTTCCGGAACCAATTTGCTCGGAGAGACAAGCGTTGGAGATGGTTCTTATTTCTTCTCTAAAAGGGCTATTACTTGGGGGTGGGCAACATGGAGAAGATCTTGGCAATTCTATGACTTGAGAATGAAATCATTGCCTGAATTTATAGCGCAAGATAAAATAAAATCTATTTATAATTTGCCATATTTACAAAATACATACCTGAATGCTTACAAGATTATGCATAATGGAGAAGGAGATACTTGGGATTGGCAATGGATTTATGCTGTTATGTGCCAAAACGGTCTTGCGATAATTCCTAATAAAAATTTAATTAAAAATATAGGCTTTAGAGAAGATGCCTCTCATACTTTTAGTGAAAACGTTATGTTGAGTAACATACAAATATATGAAGACATTAAAATTATACATCCAAAATTTGTATTACATGATTACACCGCAGAGATCGAAATGAACAGGGAGTTTGCGAAAAAATCCAGGTGGGAAAAAATCGTAAACAGCATAAAAAAACGTTTCACACGAATTGCAGACCTTTTGTAAGGAGCCGGAGAAATCCCGTGCGGATGGTATTCGACGCGTCGGTGCTGGAGATGCCGTTCACCGGAATCGCGAAGACATCGTTGCTCCTTTACCGGGAGTGTCTCGTCCAACTGCCGGGGTTGACCGTTACGGGAGTGCACCGGAAGGCCATCGCCGGAGAAGTTCCCGCCGGAGTGGCGCTGGCCCGCGGGGGGAGGCTCTTCTCCGCGGCCCTTTGGCGAAGCCATTACCTGCCGCGGCAGGTGAAGCGGCAGAGGGCCGGCGTCGTGCACTTCCCTTGGAGCGGCGGCGTGCCGGCCGGCTTGACCGACTGCGTCGTCGCCACGACGATCCACGATGTCCTCCCTCTCGAAATGCCGGGCGGCTTCAAGACCCCCCGCGACGAGGAGCGTTACCGGCAGGACCGGCAACGGGATATCGACCGCTCCCACGTCCTCTTCACGGATTCGGAATATTCGAAGCGGCAGCTGCAACGCCATTTCGATCTGCGGAGCGAGGCGATCGTGAACTATTTCGGCCCGACCCTGGATGTGGACGGGAAGGGAGTCCCGGGCGGGGACGCGGCCGCCCCCCCCTACCTCCTCTACCTCGGCGGCTATGACCGGCGGAAGGGGATCCTGGAACTACTGGAGGTTTATCTGGAACTGCGCCGGCAAGGGAAAATCGGTTGCCGGCTGCTATTGGTCGGGAAGTCCCACTACTTCTCGGAGGAACTGCGGAGACGGATCACCGCGGGGAAAGAGAGCGGAGCCGTCCTGGAGCTGGGGTACGTTCCGGACCGGGAGCTGGTCACGCTGCTGCAGGGCGCGCTTGCCTTGGTCTACCCCTCGCGCCACGAAGGATTCGGGCTCCCGCCTCTGGAGGCGATGCATGTCGGCTGCCCGGTGATCACGACCTCCCGCACTTCCATCCCCGAGGTCTGCGGCGACGCCGCACTGTATATCGACCCCGGCGCCTGCGCGGAATTCGGCGAGGCCCTGATGGCGGTGGAGGACGACGCGGACCTCCGGGCAAGGATGCGCGAGGCGGGATATCGCCAGGCGCGGAAATTCACGTGGGAGAAGGCGGCGACGACATTTCTTCGCGAGGTGCGCCGGCCCGGGACCCGGAAGGAGGGGCGATGATCCTGGCCTGCGAGCCGATCTGCATCGGATTCGAGCACTCCGTGGTCAACGCGGCCATGCTGGCGGTTTTCAGGGATGCGTACCCGGGCGAGGAACTTCTCTTTACCGCCGAGGAAGGACACCTCCGCCTTGTCGCGCAGGACCCCGGCATTGCAAGCCGGGCGGGGTTTGCATTCCAGTCCCTCCCCTTGCCTGTGCGGAAAGCGTCCAGCGCGGAGCGCTTCGAAACAGCCCTTCGAACGGTCCGGGCGCTGTTCTCCTCCGCGGAACGCGGGAAGGCATCGTTACTGGTTTTTACCTGCATCGACGGAGAGATGCTGCACGCCGTCAAGATGCTGCTGGGCGAATCGCCGGGCCTCCGATGCGCCGTGGTGCTGCACGGGATCCTGTCCTCCGTCGGGAAGAGACCCTCGCTGCTGCCGTGGAAGAACCGTCACCTGTTCCGCAACTGGCTGCTGCGCGACCATTCCGATCGGCTCGCGTACATCGTGCTGGGGGAGTCGATCGAGAAGGAGGCCGCGGCGCGCTTCCCGGCGCTCCGGCCTCGCCTGGTGAGCATCGATCTCCCCTACCGTTTCGCCGCGCCGGAGGAATACGTCCCCTTCCGGGACCGGACGGTCTCTTTCGGCTCGTTGGGGGTCCTCCGCAAGGTGAAAGGCTCGGGCCTGTTCCTGAGGCTGGCCGGAGAAGTGGCAGCGGCCCACACTGCCTACCGGCCCCGTTTTGTCTGCGTCGGCCCGATCGTGGACAAGAAACTGCGGAAACTCGTTACCGGGGCGGTCTCGATTCCCTCCCCGGACGCTCCCCTCCCTCTGGAAAAGTATGCGGCGCTCGCCCGGGATCTCGACTACGCCGTGCTGCTCCATGGGGCCGGCACGGCCCTCCAGGGGAGCGGGGTGCTGTTCGATGCGTTCTCTTACCTGAAACCGGTGATCGCCCTGAAAAGCCCCTTCTTTTCCTCGTATTTCGAAAGGATGGGGAACATCGGCTACCTGTGCGACGATTACGACGCCCTCAAGGCGCGGGTGCTCGACCTGTTGAACAATCCGCCGGCGGACGAGTATTCGCTTCAGCGGCGGGCATTGCTGGCGGGACGGGAGCAACTGCGGGTTCCGGTGCTCGCCGCCACCCTGCGGAGGAAATTATCGGCGGCGGTCAGATCAATGTGAAATGAGGCATCGGTACGATGAACTTTCCGCCCGAGAGCAGGTACGCCTTCTCCCGCAGACGGAACTCCTCGAGGAAGTGCCACGGAAGGACGAGGAAGTAGTCGGGGTTTGCGGCGCGTGCCTCCTCCTCCGAAACGATGGGGATGTGGGTCCCGACCGTCACCTTCCCCCACTTGTCCGGATTCCGCTCCGCGGCGGCGGTGATCAGCGTCCGGTCGAGGCCGAAGTACTGCAGCAGCGTGTTTCCCTTGGTCGAGGCCCCGTAGACGTACACCGTTTTCCCCCGGGCCACCTGCTCCTTGATGAAGCCGACCACATCCTCCCTGATCCGGTTCACCCAGACCGCGAACTCCCGGTAGACCTCGATGTCGTCCAACCCGAGCCGCACCTCCTGCTCCCGAAGGGACTGCACGCGCTCCCCGGCCAGTTCCCGGTACGTCGCGTCCGCGAACCGGTTCGGATCGGCGTTCCGGTCCCGGATGTACGCCCGCAGGCTTCCGCCGTTGATGTCGTTCAGTTCCACATCGACGATTTCGAACCCGTGCAGGTTCAGCAGGTACTCGAACGACTTCAGGGAGTAGTATTCGAGGTGCTCGTGGCAGATGTTGCCGAACTCGTTCGTCTTCAGCATCAACGGGAGGTAGCTCATCTGGACGATCCAGAGCCCCTCCGGGTCCATCACGCTCTTGATGTCGGAGACGAACTTGTTGGGGTTTTCGAGGTCGTAGAACATGGCGATGCTCGTGACGATCTTCGGGCGGCGCCCGCGAAGATCCGCATCGGACCGGAACGCTTCGGCCTCGAAATAGCCGACCACCAGCTTGTCGGCGACCTTCCGCGAGAGGACGGCCAGGTTCTCCGCCGGATCGAAGCCGATCTTCCGGATTCCTCCCGTTTTGTAGCAGGCAAGGAGGGTCCCGTCGTTGCAGCCGATATCCACGACGGAATCCCCCTCGCGCAGGTGGATGAGCGTCTCCGCCGTGTTGGCGATGTTGGCGAGGGCGTCGCGCATCGTCTGGTTCGTGCCTGACCGGTACCAGTAGTTCCGGTACATCGTCTCCCCGGGGACGGTATGCTTGAGCTGGAGGAGCCGGCACCGGCGGCAGATCACCAGTTCCAGGGGGGCTTTCGTCCCGTCGGAGTCGCCGGGCGAGACGAAGTCGGAGACGTAATGGTCACCCAGGTCGAGCACGGGCTCCAGCGAGCCGTCGCAGACCCGGCAGGTGGCTCTCGTGATCATCGGTGCACATCTCCTTGAGATCGATTTCCCGTCAACCGGATCGCTCCCCCCGGAGTGCCTCGAGGTCCGCATCCACCATCATCCGCACGAGTTCACGGAAGGAGACGGTCCTCTTCCAGCCGAGGACGCGGCGCGCCTTCGCGGGGTTCCCCACCAGTTGGGCGCTCTCCGGAGGGCGGAAACTTTCCTCTTCCTGGACGACATATTCGCGGTAATCGAGCCCTACGTGTGAGAAAGCCTCTTCGCACAGGTCCCGCACGGAATATGTTTCCCCGGTCGCGAGGACGTAGTCGTCGGGCAGCGGCTGTTGCAGCATGAGCCACATCGCCCGCACGTAGTCGCCTGCGAACCCCCAGTCGCGGCGCGCATCCAGGTTTCCGAGGCGCAACTCCTTCGCAAGCCCCAGCTTGATCTTTGCGGCAGCGAGGGTGATCTTCCGGGTGACGAACTCGGGGCTGCGGCGCGGACTTTCGTGGTTGTAAAGGATCCCGGAGCAGGTGTACAGGTTGTAATTTTCGCGGTACGTTATCGTCATCAAGTGACTGTACACCTTCGATACGCCGTACGGGTTGCGCGGGTGGAAGGGTGTCGTCTCCGATTGAGGAACTTCGGCAGGTTTTCCGAAGATCTCGCTGCTGGAGGCCTGGAAGAACCGGGCCTTCGGGGTGACCTTCCGGATCGCCTCGAGGATCCGGGTGACTCCCATCGCGAGCACCATGGTGGCCAGGATGGGTTGATGAAACGATGCCGCAAGGACCGAGTTCGCGGCGAAGTTATATACCTCGTCGGGACGGTGGTCGCGAAAGATTATTTCGAGGCGGTTCTGGTCGAGCAGGTCGTCCTGGACGATCTCGATCTTGGCGAGAAGGTGACGGATCCGGTCGATGTTGACGGGATCGCCGTCCGGAACCGTGCCGACCACCCGGTACCCCTTGTTCAGGAGGAACTCGGAAATGTACGACCCGTCCTGTCCGCCGATTCCCGTGATGAGCGCTGTTTTCATCGTCTTCCTGACGGATAGGTTGTGGTAATCGATCATGGAATTCTATTACGAAAATGTTCCACTTCCTACGCCGGACCCCGGGACTCGGCGATCGCGACCAGCCGGTCGACCGCCGACGCGGTGGTGTACGGAGACCCCGCCGGCGTTTCGAGCGTCCCCGCTTTCCACCTTCGGTGAATCTCCGATATCGCGCCACGCACCACGCCTGCGTCCGCAGCCTCCGCCACGGTGTGCCCCAGCCCCGTCAACATCCCGGCCAGTTCCGCGTTCCGGTGGACCAGCCCGAGGATCGGGCCGCCCGTCACGAGGTACTCGTACACCTTGGATGGGATCGTCTCGGCCGAGAAATCGTCGATGTTCTGGATGAGGACGAGGATATCCGCGTCACGCATGGCGGCCAGCGCCTCCCGGCGCGGGACACGGCCGTGGTACGTTACGACGCCCGGGACGGGGAACTCCCGGAGCCGCCGCGCCGAGGCCGCATCGCAATGTCCGTAGAACTCCAGCCGCACCGTTTCCGCAAGAGCCGGCCGCTCCTCGAGAAGCTGCCGGACGGCTGCAAGGAGGACGTCCGGGTTCCGCGAGCCCCCGAAGGAGCCCAGGTGGGCGAACCGCAGCCGCTCGCCCTTCCCCCGCGCCGGCAGCGGCACGGACGGCGGATCGGCGCCGGGGTACAGGAACCGGCCCCGGTCCCCCAGGTCGGTCCGGGCGGCGGCCCTTCGCATCGCCTCCCTGGTGAGGAATACGACGCGGGAGGCACACGCGCAGACGTACCGCTCCACGAAGGAGAACGCCCGGAACGCCATCCTGCCCCGGGACCAGTCGCCGTGGACGAGCGGGTCCTGGAACTCCGCCACCCAGGGGATCCCCGTCCGTCCGGCGATCATCCCGGCCGCGATGTGGGCGCTGGCGGCCCCCCCGGTGGAGTAGATGATCTCCGGCCGAGCCTCCCGGCAGATGGCGTACCCTCGGCGAGCGGCGAGCGGGAACCAGGACCACTGGCTGTCCAGGTCGGCCAGGATCTTCTCCAGAAGGTAGAAGGGGAGCAGCGGGAGGAGGAGCAGGAACCCGAGGGTCTTGAACAGGGGCCCGCGCAGGCCCCGTTTCCGGAAGAGGTGGCGCACCTCGAAGCGGATCCCCGATGGAGCGACACATCGGGCGATCGCGTGTCTTCCCTCCTCCCACCGTTCCCCGCACGGACCCGTAAGGAGGACCGGCTCGATGCCGGCTTTACGGAGAAGAGGAATCCGGTCGTCGATGTGCTGCGCGCACGCCATGCCGTCGACGCGGGAAAAGTAGGACAGGACGAGCCAGCGGCGGGACCTCGGGTCGGAGCTCATCCCGCGCCCCCGGTCGCCGTATGAGGCCGGCCCTCCATCAGCTCCCGCACGGCATCGAGAACTTCCGGGACCTGGATCTCCGTGAGGCAGAGGCTCTCCCCTCCCTCGCCGTCGCACCCCGCCATTCCGCACGGGACGCAATCCCAATCCTTCTGGATCAGGATCATGCGGCCGGCGCGCTGGGTTCCGCGGGGAAGGGGACACTGCTGCTCCACGGGTCCCTCGTTGTTCCAGGGGGACCACCGTTCGGCGATGGTCGGGCCGAACAGGACGACCATGGGGACGCCGGTCGTGGCGGCAAGGTGGCTCACGGCGGTGTCGAGCCCGACGTAGAGGGCGGCCCGGGACAGCAGGCAGGTCATCTGGTTCAGGGTGAACTCCCCCGCGCAGAGCGCGGGCCGGATCCGGCAAAAGGCGGACGCTTCCCGAAGCCGCCGAACTTCCTCCGGGTCCGGGGATGAGGTCCAGACCGGGCGGATACCGTACTCCCCGGAGATTTCGTCGCTCACCTTCGCGAACCGGTCAGCAACCCAGTATTTGTACCCCCATCGGGCGAAGGGATGGATCACGAAGAAGGAACCCTCGATCCCCTCCCGGCGGAGGAACCCGTCCACGCGGGCCTCGTCCTCCCGATCCCAGAACACCTTAACCTTCAGGCGAGGGACGGAAATGGCGATCGCTTCGGCGACGAGTTGGCTCACCCGCGCCACGTGGATCATGCCGGGGAACGGGAGCGGGTGGGTAAGGAAGAGCTTTTTCCACCCGGTCTTGAGAACGCTACGCCCCTGGTAATAGCCGATCCGGACTCGACGGCCGGCCGTGAGAACCGCGAGGTTTCCCCGGTCCGATGCGTTCAGGGTGATCGCCATGTCGTAGCGGCGGAAGATCTTCCCGAAGTATCCGGGCTCCGGGTTTCCGACCGCCTTCCGGGCTTCCCGGTTCCGGGTGTAGAGGACCCTCCGGATTCCCGGGTCCTTCTCCAAGAACTCCCCCGTTCCCCGGTTGACGAGGTAGTCGATCTCCGCGTCCGGGTACGCCGACTTCAGGAGCCCGACCAGGGGAGTGGAAAGGATCACGTCCCCGATCAGGCGGATGCAGACGACGAGGATCGACCGGGGAGGTGGGAAAACGGGGGTCCTCAAGGCCGCCTTCTCGTTCCGCAGGGAATTGGCCGGGATCGGCCCGCTCCTCTCATTCCGCCCCCGGTCACCGGTACTACAGGTGCATGCGCTTGGCCAGGCGCCAGCGGCCCAGTGGCCAGTACTTCCGGCGTTGGCTGACAGGGGGTGTAGGATCGCCCAGGATCCGCTCGAAGAACGCGAGTACCCGGCGATCGTCGTAATACTCGTTTACCCGGTTGCCCGGGAAGTACGGCTCCGCGAGCATGCGGCGGTACGCCGCATCGTCCCGGTCGATTTCGATGATCGCCTCGAGGAACTCGTCCTCCGTCCGGAAGTCGTTCAGCGACAGGAAGCTGCGGGTGTTGAACTCGAGGCCGACTTTCGGATTCCCCCAGTAGATCGGGATGCAGCGGGCCCACATCGCCTCGACCAGCTTCTCCGTGGTGTACCCCTCGACGGCCTTGTTCTCGAAGCACAGATTGAACTTGTACCCCCGGAGGAAGTCGTACTTGGCCTGCGCCCCCGGGGGGATCACCCTCCCGATGTTGTTCAGCCCCTTGCCTCCGGAGTCCACCGGCTTGTACCGGCTCAGCCGGCGGAAGAAATCGAGCCGGCGGCCGGCGCGCTTCGGATTGGCGTTCGAAACGACGAAGGAGCAGAACTTCCTCCCGGACGACGCGACGGACTCCACCTCCCCCGGCGTCTTGAGCAGCTCTTCCGGGCGGCAGCCGGAGCCGACCACGTAATAAGGGAAGCGGAGGTGCCGGGGGTCATCGATGTGGTAGCAGGTCATCGCGTAGTCGCAGACCGAGAAGTCGGGCCGTATCGTTTCGCCCGTCCAGAAGAGCTTCTTGCAGGTGTACAGCCGGTGGAGGTGGCTCTCCTTGGAGTAGACGACGAGGTCCGGTCGGTCGTTGATCTCGACGCGGTACTCCCGGGACAGGATCCGCGTGAAGATGTTGTCGATCTTGTCGATCCCGTTGAAGTCGCAGAAGTCCAGGCGAACGGTCGGTTTCGTGCTCATGGGCGCCCCGCCCCTTTGCGGCTCTCCGGACGCCAGGTTTCGAGAAAATCGGCGATCCTCCCGGCCGCCTTTCCATCTCCGTACGGGTTGTTCGCCGTACACATGGACCGGTACGCTTCCGGGTCGTCGAGAAGCCGGAGCGTCTCGGCGACGATCCTTTCCCGGTCCGTCCCCACCAGCCGCGCCGTTCCCGCCGCGACCGCCTCCGGCCGCTCCGTGGCCTCCCGCATGACGAGGACCGGTTTCCCGAGGGAGGGCGCCTCCTCCTGGATCCCCCCCGAGTCCGTGACGATGAGGTGGCAACGGGACATGAGGTACACGAAGGGCAGGTAGTCCACGGGGCGGATCAGGTGGACGTTCCCGTGCCGCCCCCCACCGAGGATCCGCAGCACGGGCTCCTGAACGTTCGGGTTCAGGTGGACCGGGTACAGGATCTCCGCGTTCGGGCGCAGAGAAGCGATCTCGGCGAGCGCCCGGCAGATGTTCTCGAACCCGGATCCGAAATTCTCCCGCCGGTGCCCCGTGACCAGGACGAGTTTCCTCGAAGGGTCGAGGAGCGGGAACTCCGCCCCCATGCGCTCCGCCATCACGGAGTCGCGCCGCAACCGGTCCGCGACGGACAGGAGGGCGTCGATCACCGTGTTCCCCGTCACCACGATCGCCTCCGGCGCCACCCCTTCCTCCAGCAGGTTCCTGCGGGAAGTGGCGGTGGGGGCGAAGTGGAGGTCCGCGATGGCCGCCGTCACCTTCCGGTTGATCTCCTCCGGGAACGGCGCGTACTTGTTTCCCGTCCGAAGCCCCGCCTCCACGTGCCCGACCGGGATCCGCGCGTAGTAGGCGGCCAGGGTCGCCGCCATGGTCGTGGTGGTGTCGCCGTGGACGAGCACGAGGTCCGGTCGCTCGATTCCCAGCACGGCCGGGATCCCCCGGAGCACGGCGGTGGTCACATCATGGAGCCCCTGTCCGGGGCGCATGAGGTTCAGGTCGTGATCCGGCACGATCGAGAAAAGGTCCAGCACCTGGTCCAGCATCTCACGGTGTTGCGCGGTTACGCAGACGACGCAGGAGAACCGGCCCGCGCGGCCGCGCAAGGCGGCGATCACGGGTGCCATCTTGATCGCCTCGGGCCGGGTCCCGAAGACGACGAGGATCCGAAGCGCCCCGGCTTTCATTTCACCTCGTGTCTTCCGAGCAAGGGAATCGTTTTCAATGAATCCGCGTATTCGTTGTCTCGAGTCAAGATGACAAACCCTCTCGGTTTCGGCTGAACACTTTCTTCCGCCGAAGGAATGGTTGGGAAAAACGCGCACAAATTATGTTTCGCCATTGTAGAACGGATGAGGGATATATTCATTTTCTGAAAGGCGCTATACCGGTCGTATCCGTATCCATCATCCCCGGGAACCTGAAAATCGTCTATCATCATTACGAATTTTTCCCACCGGGAAGCGATTTGCTCTATTTCTTCCACAAGCGGGCAGTCTTTCCCCCAATGGGCGTCCAGATAGAAGAAAGTTTCATTTCGAACCATTTCCGGATTGGCGCTCAACTCGTTAATGAATTTCCTTGAATCGGAATTATATAAATGAATCCCGGAAATATTTTTCAGCCTCATCCTCGCCAACGAGTACATATTTTGATTTATTTCAGAAGAATGAACAGGTAATTTGGAAGCCACAGACAAATAACCTGTAGTTTCACCAACATGCGTTCCCGTCTCGATGATGCAGGAGAACCGGTATTTCTTCAGCAGCTCTTCGAAAATCCTCCTTCTTCCCGCCAATCCATTGAAACTGCCGTTCCCTCCGGGTTGATACGTGGGAAAATCCACGAGCACGGAGATCGCTGTTTCAATATCCCGCAACCGGTTGAGAATATCCCGCAGAAAGTGGTTCCTGATTTTCCTCAACATGATTCTTCCTCAGGGTTGGGGACGGCGCGCGGACCGGGAAGCTTCCACGCACTTGGCGTACTTGTAGAACGTCGCCTCGAAGTTGCTCAGCGCGATCACGAACCCCGCCCATCCGTCCAGGAACCCGAGCTTGAAGACGTACGGCTTGAGGAACGCGGCAACGGCGTGGGACAACGCCCCGCACATCCCGGACGCGCCGCCCCGTTCCGCGAGCTTCCTCGCGCCGAGGGTGGAGTACCGGTTCATCTTCGAGAGGAGTTGGGAGAGGTCGGAGTACGGCACCTGCACGATGGGGTTGCGAAGGCGTCCGGTCCTCCCGGTCACGACGTAGCTCTCGTGGACCGGCTCCTCCTCGTACCGAACGGCCCCCTTCCGGTAGAGCTGCGGCTGCCGGTAGTCCGGGTACCAGCCGGAGCGGCGGATCCAACGCCCGAGGAAGAAGTTCCGCCTTGGGACGTACCAGGCGTCGGCGGCGCCCGGGTCGGCGACGGTCCGCAGGATCTCGTCGCGGGCCTCGGGGGTGCACCGCTCGTCCGCGTCGAGGCTGAAGATCCACTCGTGGCGCGCCTGCGCGACGGCGTCGTTGCGCAGCTTCCCGAACCCCTCGAAGGGGAGCTGGACGATCCGGTCGGTGTAGCGGCGCGCGATCTCGACGGTGCGGTCGGTGCTGAACGAGTCCGCCACCACGATTTCGTCCGCCCAGGTGACGCTTTCGAGCGCCGCCCCGATCTTGTCCTCCTCGTTCCAGGTGAGGACGTACACGGATATGCCCGGCATGCGCGCCTCCTCCGATCTCGTCAGCCCGCTCACTGGATCCCTTCCGCCACTTCCCTGTACAGCCGCCGCGCGTCGTGCTCCTCCTGAAGCGCCCTTCCCGCCTCGGCCGCCCCGGCGCTGAACCTGCCGTAATCCGCGATTACCTCGCGGGCGGCCTCAAGAAGGAAGGACGGCGACAGGTCGGCAACGGCCACTCCGGCGCCGTACCGCTCCGCGAGCCGCGCCATCCAGGTCCCTTCCGTGACGACCACCGGGCACGCGGCGGAGAGGGCGTCCAGCGTGACGCCGCTCACGCGGTCCCGGAATTCGTCCCGCGCGTACGGCTGGAGGCACACCCCTCCCCGGAAGAGCGCCTGATACTCCCCCGCTTCCAGGGTCTCCGTCACCACCCGCAGCCACGAGGCGGACGACTCCCGGAGGCGCGAGATCCCCTGATGCGCCTCGTCGTCCAGCTTCCCGTAATGGTCGGGGGATGCCTGGACCACGAACGGGATGGAGAGCCGCTGTCCCGCCATCGAGGAAACGAGGGCCACGACGCGCCCGAACCCCTTGTCCCTGCGTGCCGCGCCGGCGTAGAGCAGATGGCGGAATTCTCCGCCCGGTAGCGGTGCATGCGGCATGGTCCGGGTGATCGGGTACGGCACAACCCGCACGTCCGGGAAGCCGCACTCCCGGAACACACTCGCCACGGAAGACGTCGGGGCGACGACCACCACGCCTGGATGATGCGCCGCGAACCGCCGGAAGAACGCCGCCTTCCCGGGGGACGGGCGGACCCAGTGGAAATACAGGAACACCTTCCCGGCCGGAATCACGCCCGAGGCGGCCCACCCGAGGAGGACCATGTCGGTCCGTCCCGCCGTGGACACGAATATTCTCCCGGGAGCGGACAGGAGCTTCCGGTACAGGAGGAACGACTGCAGGCGGCGGAGGCGGCGGTCGAAGTACGGGATCACATGAGCGCCTGTCCCCGAAAGCTCCGGAAGGAGGGCGCCCCTCGAGGCGTACACCGCGATCTCCGGATCCCCTTCCCCGCGCCCCCGGCAGAAACTCAGAAGGAAGCTGTGGCAATGCCCCGCCTCGGAGGAAAGGGTCGGCTCGACGATGTGGATCCGCTTCGGCTCTCCGGACATTTCGGCAGTGTAGCCCATTTCATCCCGGCCCCATCAATCCGGTCATCGCGGCGGCGACTTCCTCCGCCCGGATGCTGGCGCGGCACTCCGCGTCGCGCGGGCAGACCTTGTCCCCCTTGATCTGGCACGCGGTGCACGGCAGCGGCGCCTGGAGGAACCGGTGGCCGGAGCCCAGCGGGGCGGCGTACTTCCCGTCGCTGCCGCGGAACACCGAAACCGTCATCGCCCCGACGGCGGCGGCCAGGTGCAACGGTCCCGTGTCGGGGCCGATCATGTGGCCGCAGGCCCGGTAGACGGCCGCGAGCGCCTTGTACCCGAGGCGCGGCAGCAACTTCACCCGCTCCCCGGCGAGCTCCCGGATCGCGAGGCACTCCTCCCGCTCCCGGTCGGTTCCCCAGGACAGGAACGCCCCCATCGACGGGAAGGTCCCGCGGAGGAACCGCACCGCGTCGGCCCAGAACGCCGGATCCATCCGCTTCGTGTTCCAGGTCGTGCCGGGGTGGACGGCGA
>Ga0315268_10004488_pt1 | contig 15148 bp, 11 predicted proteins | sample C1_top_MG_FD_204535 | JGI IMG/M metagenome (GOLD analysis project Ga0315268, IMG submission 204535) | Sediment microbial communities from Yellowstone Lake, YNP, Wyoming, USA - C1_top | ecosystem: Environmental > Aquatic > Freshwater > Lake > Sediment | place: USA: Wyoming | collected 2017-08-01
TCATCGCGTCGTACTTTGCCTTCTTCGAGACAGCCTCCTGCCTGAGGGCGTCCATCTCCATCATCTTCTGTTGCAGGTCGTCCCTGCCGGAGACAATCTCCTTCTCCAGCCTCTCCGCGGCGGCTTCCCTCTCGAGCAGTGCCTTCTCCTTCGCCTCGATGTCTTTCAATCTGTCCTCCGCGCTCTTCATCTTGAGTTCGGCCTGCTTTATCAGTTGTTCTGGCTCCCGCATCCTGTCCTTCAGCTCCGATTCAGCCGTTGTCAACTTCTCCTCCTTCTGTAGCAGCTTTTCCTCCCACTGCTTGAGCCTGCTGACTTCCTGGCCGGATGTCGCCTTGGAACTCTCTGTACTCCTGAGCCGCATTTCGAGTGAGCTCTCCTTGAGCTTCAGATCCCTAGCCTTCTCGGCGAGCTTCTTCTGCTCGGAGAGGAGCGACTCCCTCGACGCCTTCAGGCTGGCCAGCTCCTCATGTATCAGCTCCTGCCTCTCCTTGAACTGCTTCTCCGCGACCCTGAATGAGGTCTGATCGATTTGCAGCTGGTCAGTCTGCTCCCTGAGTTGCTCCTCCTTCGATTGCAACGCCAAGGTTATCGCTTCCAGCTCCCTCTCCTTGGAGCTTATCTCGATATCCTTCTGCTGCAGCTTCTCCTCGCGTTGGCTTATGCCAAGGACGATGGCCGAGGTCTTCTCCCTATCCTCGCGCAGCTGTTGCTCCCTCGCAATCTGGTCTCTTTCCAGGATTTCAATCTGCATCTTTCTCTGGTCCAGATCCATCTTCAGGTCGTTGAGCGCCCTCTCGTAGCTCTCAAACCCGACCTCTCTCTCCATCAGGGCCCTCTCCTTGAACTCGAGTTGGTCCTTGATCTTCTGCGCATCGTCCCTGATTTGTATTATCTTCGCGTCTCCGGCCTTGAGTATCTCCCTCTCCTGGATGGAGGTGGAGGTCGATATTACGTGCATCATCGACCCGGACAGCTGTATGCACACGGCGCTTCCTAGGTAGACCAGGGGCAGCATCTCATGTATGCCCGCCTGGTTGGCGAGAAGGGTAAGCGACATTATCGCGAGCGGAATAAGGGCGGAAACGATGACGATGCCCTTCCTCCTGCTCATCCCCTCCCAGATCATCGCTATGGAAATGAGCGAGAGCGATATGCCGATGAACGAGGCGGGGTAGATCCAGACGTCGTAGGCTATGTCGGCGTACCTTATTTGTTTGAGTATTATCAGCGCTATCATCACTAGCGGTATTGCCAGCGCAGCGAATGACACGAGGAAGTGCTTCGATGTTCTGTCGGTGAGGAAAGGGTCCCACTTCAGGTAAATGATCGCCATCGCAATCGCCGCCGCGGTCAGCAACGGTATGAACTGCACAACGGCCTGCAGCAGCGGTTGCGGGTTGTTAATAATGAAATCCCAGCTGTTGATTATGAATGATATAACCGCGGCTATCGCCAACATCACCGCAGTTATCGCACTGAGCAGGTGCGCCGCCCTGCCAAATTTCAGCTGGAGCAGTGCGGATCTCCTCGATTTGCCGTATGCAGGGTCCTCCTCCACCCCTTCCATCTCCGCTTTGTCGCGGCGATACATCTCACTATACGGCAATCACAACACGCCCCTTGGCAATGCCAGCGCAACCCATTGGGCAATAATCTGTTGCGGGGTACTTAAGTATTGACAATTGACCCCCTCAACCCTTCTTGCCCGCTACAGACTTGTAGAATTCTATGTATCTGGGGAGGATCCTCTTCGAATCGTATCTTTCGGCCAGTTCAAGGGCCAGGCCGGAATACTTCCTGAGCATCTCCGCGTCATCCTTCAGTCTTATGATTGCCTCTCTGCTGTCATTCTGCATTAGGACGAGTCCCTTGAAGATCCCTTGGTACTCAATGTTGTCCCGCAGCACTATCGCCTTTCCGCATGAAGCCGCCTCCAGGACGGCGAGCGGGAAGTTGTCCTGGTAGGACGGTAGCAAGAAGGCATGCGCCGCCGAGTATGCCCCTATGACGCTGTCCACGAACCCGGTGAAGACCACGTTCTCGGGGGCGCTCTCGATCGACTTGTTCAACCTGGAGTATCCCGAGGTCAATGCTCCAAAAGGCCTCGTGCCGACCCAGAAAAACTTCGCATCCGGCACCATCCTCCCAATCTCGATGAAATCCTCGATACCCTTTCTGCTCTGTATCTGTCCTACTCCAAGGATCACGAAGTCCTCCTTTCCGATGCTGTATTTGGCTCTGAATTCTTCGGCAAGTCTCTCATCCGGTCTGTAGCGCTCCCTGTTGACGAAATTGGGGATGACGACGATTTTTTTCTCTTCGACGCCTATGTCTACCAATCTGGATTTGATGTATTCCGAAATGGCCACGACGTAATCGTAGGAATTATACAGGTTCCTTAGGTACCAGACGATTTGCCGATGGAAGGCCTTGTCGAAAGCCAGGCTCCCCTGTACCGATTCCGGTATTATGTGGGCGGTTATTATGGAAACAGGTCTGCATTTCGATTTGATCAGCGAGAACGGGCCGATCGTATGCGAGTGGATTATGTCTGTGTCACTATTGCCGCTGGCGTTTATGCTCAGCTCGATTTCCGAGCTGTTCTTCAGAAGTCCTCTCATCTCTTCGAAGAAGGTGGTCACTCCATTAGCCTTGAAGCCAATCACGGTTTCCGATACCAGATTCACTTTGATTACCAAGCGACCACTCCCGACGGAATGTAGCTACAGGAACTGTCTGAATTCCTTTACCAACTCCGGGTATTTGCTTTCGACAGCTTTCAATATCGCAAGTGAGGACACCTTCTCGACTCCCACCTCGGCCAGCGTTGCGATTATCTTATCGAAGGTTTCATCGGAGAGCTTGATCAGCTTCTCCTTGGCCATCCAGTTGCGGTATAGGCGGTTCTCCATCTCGTCCCTCCAGCCGTTCTCGTATGTCTGGAGCGATTTCTCGGAGAAGTCCCCCTTCTCGTTCGCCGCAGCTAGCGTATCGCCGGCTATCCGACCGGCGATGCATCCGTTTGAGATGCCGCCGCCCGTTATCGGGTCGATCTGCCTCGCGGAATCTCCTACGAGCAGCAGGTTGTCCATTGCGGTCTTGTCGATCGGCGCGGATATCGAGACCGCCCCGCTGACCATGTCCAGCGGCTTGCCGTCTCTGAGCCTCTCGTCCCCCGCGATGAACCTGTCTAGCGTCTGCTTGATCTGCCCTGCCGTCTTCAGCTGGGCGAGCTGTATCCCCATGCCGACGTTGGCCGTATCCTCGTCCTTCGGGAAGATCCAGATATAACCTCCAGGGGCTCTGCTGCCCAGGTAGAATTCGCAATAGTCTGGATCGTAGTCCAGTCCAGTCAATCTGTACTGGAAGCAGGATGTGATGTCGTTTGGAGAGAGGTTCGTATCAATTCCTGCCCAGCGGCCTACCTGCGATTCGAACCCATCTGCACCGACCACGCATTTCGCTCTGATAGTCAAGTCGCCTTCGGGACTCGTCGCTTTCACTCCGGCTATCTTGCCCTTCTCTTTGATGAGACCGGTCGCAGCGGTCTTCAGCCTCACATCGGCACCCTCGTTGATTGCGAGCTTCGCCACATGCTTATCGAAGAACACCCTGTCGAGCACGATGCCGACCTCGTCGCCGGCCTGTTTCTCCGACAGTGTGAGGCAGTGCCCAGCCGGGGAGAAGATCTTCGCCCCGATCACCCGTCTGGCTATGCATTTCGGTGTGAGCTCTAGCTCCACCTTCGATAGGAGGCTCTGGGATATCCCCTCCGCGCATCTCACGGGGGAGCCGATCTCCTGCCTCTTCTCGATTATCATGACGTCCGCCCCACCCCTCGCGGCGTACCTCGCGGTCATCGATCCGGCCGGGCCGGCCCCGACAACGAGGATATCCGTTGCCAGGCTCTTCAAGCGTCCGCCCCCTTGGCGATTATCTCGATGGCGCCTATCGGGCACACCTTCACGCATAGCCTGCAGCCGTTGCAGTTCTCGTCAGCGGCCACGGTGAGGTCGTGCAGGAAAAGGGCGTTCTTCGGGCAGGTTCCTACGCACGCTCCGCAGTGCATGCATATCTCCTGGTCGACCGCTATCTTCTGAAAAACGTTCTTCATCCTCGTCATGTGAACTCGTCCCCTTTCTGCCTTCGCCACTGCTCTATAGGCACGGAGAACTTCATCTCGACCTCAGTCCTGTAGGTGGGTCCAGAGTTGTATGCGCAGAATGGGATTATCCTCCCGTCTGGTGTCGTGTAGTGGATGCCGCACCTCATCACGCGGTCTACGTCGTAGTTGTAGGAGTCCTGGAAATGCATTGCACCGATGAACAGCATGTCCCATGAGAACTTCGCGAGCCCCTTCTTCGTCCTGTCGTTTATGACGTTCAGAATCATCTTCAGGAACTTGATGCGGCTCATTCCCTTGGGCATCTTCTTCTTGTCGATATTCCTCCAGAAGATGCGCACGACGGAGAGCTTGGTCCTGAGCGTGCCTCTGCGGTCCTGCGCCTTCTCTACGAGTTCCTGCAGTTCCTTGAAGACGTTCTCGACCCTTATGAACTTCGGGAGCGGCGTTATCTCCTTCGTCCTCTTGTCGACGAATATGTATGTGGCCAGCCCGCATCCAGGGTGAACTGTGAAAGTTACGTAGTGCTTGTCCATTATTATCCCGGCGAGGTCGCTTATCACGCTGACAGCGGGCGGCGGGAACCAGTCCGTCGGCGTTATCGCGCCGTTCGATTTCTTCTCTATCTCGTGCACGAGGTCCGGTATTGTGTACCTCTGCTTGGCGCGCGCGTGCTGGTCTATCCTGCCGGAGAAAGCCACAGGCTGGAAGTTGATCCCCCTTATGACATCAGAGTTCTGCATGGCATATTCGACGATCGGCCAGACCTGGTCGTCGGTTATCCCCTTGACGACGGTCGGCACCAGGACGATAGACGGGTGGCGGCCTTCTAACTTCCTGACGTTCTCGACGGCCCGCTTCTTGATGTCCAATAGCGGTCTGCCTCTGGCAGCGATGTAGTTCTCCTCCTTCAGCCCGTCGAACTGGAGGTAGATCGTGTTGAGTCCTGCGTCTCTGGCTGCTTCGAGGAACTTCGGCTCGTTCGCGAATCTTATGCCGTTGGTGGCCACCTGCACCTGCGCAAATTTCAGTTCGGCCGCCTTCCTCACTATGTCTACGAATCTAGGATGTATTGTCGGCTCCCCACCGGAGAACTGGACCGCCGGGGTGGGCACGGGCCTCTGGTCCCTGAGCATCTTTAGCATCTTCACATGGGTGTCGTAATCCGGCTCAAAGACGTAGCCGGCCTGGTTGGCGTTCGCGAAGCAGATCGGACACTTCAGGTTGCACCGGTTCGTCAAATCCACGTTGGCGAGCGATGTGTGACTCAGGTGCAGGTCGCAGAGTCCGCACTCGAACGGGCAGTTCTTTGCCCCCTTGATCAGCGGGTCTTCAACTCCGATGCCGTCCTTTGCCCAGCTCTCGGCGCGGAGGTACAAGGCGGTATCCGACCATACCATGTCGGAGAAGCTACCGTGCTGCGGGCAGCTTTTTTCCATCACAACCTTGCCGCCGTCATCTCTGAGCAGGGCGGGTATCAGCTTTCCGCACTCCGGGCACAACGAGGTGACTTTCTTTGGCAATCCCTTAGGTATCGAAGAAGGCTTGGTTAGCATCTCGATTCCCATCCTTACAGGAGCGGGATAGCCGGGACAACATTTATACATTTTGTCGCTCATCTAGCTACAAAATGCCCGAAAAATCTGTAGCCCCCCTTTCGACCAGCGACCTCACAGCCATGCTGGGCAGCTTCGAGAAGACAGCCATCGAGCTGGAGAAGATAGGCCTCACAAACTACGAGGCCAGATGCTACCTGGGCGCCCTGGCGGCAGGCAGCGGCAGGGCGGAGGAGATTGCCGAGCTGGCCAGGGTGCCGCGCACATCGGCCTACAAGGCGATGGATTCGCTGGTGGCGAGGGGCTTCATGGAGCGTAGCGACGACAGGCCAAGGCGCTTCATGCCGGTGGAGCCTGCCTCCCTGCTCGGTCGGCTCAGGGGGGATCTTGAGACGACCTTCGACAGTATGGCGGATATGCAGGAGTCATTCGGAACAAGCGGGGCCCCGCAGGTCATCTACATGTTGAACGGCAGGGACAGGGTGCTTTCGAAGATAGGGGAGATGATTGGCAGGGCGAAGCACAGGCTGATACTCTCGTCTCCGAACATGAGCATAATCAGGAAGCACCACGGAAAAATGTTTGAGAGGGCGCTCGAAAGGGAGGTGGAGGTGCTGGTGATAGCCCCGCCGTTCGTCAAGCTCCCCGAATGTACCCGTGCGGTGCGCAGGCATGCGCAGATCGCCACCGATCTCGTGATGGACGGCGAGGAGGCGCTAATCGCCTCGGCGGACCTCGGAGCATGCGGCTTCACGGATAATGCGCTGCTGGCCGGCCACCTGGAAGGATTCCTTGAGATTGTTATGAGCGAGAACTGGGAGAGGGTCGAGGGAAGCTGATCAACCGAACTCCATCGCCGAGTAGGACATCACGCCGGGGCCGAACTGCTCCACTTCAAGCTTCGTCCTCACGAACCTCTGCACATTCGATTTCACTTCGAACCCCAGGTCACAGATTATCGAGTTCGCAAGGGGGTTCTCCCCCGGTATCTCAACGAACGTCATCACATTGCGGAGTCTCTCCATCGTCCCAGCTATCATCTCTTCGCCGCTCCCCCTTTCCGGCCTTTCCATTATCCAGGGGCCTATTTCCGCTTCGACCTCCGCAGACCTTCCAAGCGCGAACCCCATCAACTTTCCCCCCTCGAACAGCCCGACGCAGCTTCGCAGGTGGGGCAGCATTAATTTCTCTATTATGTTGGATCGGTCGAACCCTGATATCCTTCTGTCCATCTCGATAACATCCCCGAGATCGCGCGCCGCCAGTTCTCTAATCTCCATGTGCGACGGCATAGTCGATTTACGCCTCTTGACGTTCCCCTTGTAAATCCTTAGGTCACTTATCTTCCTGAAGCCGAGCTTCCTGTAGAAATCCACGGCATCTGGAACGGAATAGAGCTCTATGATTCCTATGCCCTTGGCGTCAAGCCTTCTCAGGACTTCGACCATCATCTTCTTACCTATGCCGTACTTGCGCCAGCCGTTCTTGACGACCACATGCCCGAGCACCCCCCGGTTCTTATGGCAGGCCACAGTAACCCCTCCGACAACCTCATTGCCGGCGAGAGCTACCACCGGGTCATCCGGGTCTACGTCGAGTATCCGCTCGATATCCATGAGTTCGTACTCCCATCCCTCCGCATTGATTATATCGAGCACGGGCTGGCAATGCTCTTTGCTCATCGTCCTGATATCTATCTTACCGTGGGCTTGCTCCATGCTCTCGCCCCCCGATTGCTGGGCCACTACCATCATCGTTTCGCGAAAAGCTAATAAGGCGATTCCAACGGGCTCCCCCGTAGCCTAACTGCATACTTCGATTTCTAAGCCTCCAGGGGCGCTCGCCGAGGCGGGAAGCAGTCGGTGATAGCCATGCAACGCAAGAGGCTTGTCAGCGATTCGACGGCGAACGCTTCGTTTGCATTCGCCGCCGTGTTCATGTTGATTGCAGTCACAGCTTCGGGCACAGTCATTTCAAAGTGCGAGGATGCTGCGGAGAAGTTCGCTGCGTCGAGCCTAGAGGCAGAATCGATGTCGCGAATCAAGAGCATGGTAGCCTCCGAGATGGAGCTTGTCATCCAGGGCGCCGTCTCTAGGGCCCTGACCTCGTTGAGGCGTACTGTCGACGTGCCCCGGCTCGAGGAGGAGGTCGGGCGCACCATCAGGGAGTACATCGCAGCGAGATATCCGGCGGCGATTGGCTCCCGCTCCATCGACGTGAAGGCACTGAACATCTCCGTGTCGCTCTCCTCGCGGTCCGACTCGAGAGACCCTGGATCGCAGAGTCCCGGTGCGGTCGTAGTGAACGTCGAACTGGAGATATGTGCGGAAGGAGAAGGCTCCGAATACCGTACAAACCTGGACTTGTCGCACGAGCTGGAAAGCCCTAGCCTCTTCCTGTCCAGCAAGTTGGACGGCTTGGATTTCAGCGCCGGCGCCGAAGGTAACATCGGTCGGATCGCTCGGAGCATACTCTCGCAGCTCGTCCAGCTCAGGGTGCTCCAAGGTTGCGCTTCACCCGATAACAGGAGCGGCGCCGCTTTGGGGAATCTTCTGACTGCGGCCGACGTAGAGCTTGCTGTAAACCTCGCGCTGGCGCTGCAGCAGCTCTCCGACTTCGGCACGCTTGACCCGCGCTCCTGGGACGAGCTACGCAAGCGCGCCTCTGTCTCCATCCTCGATCTCGACGCTGACTGGTTCTCGGAGGCTGTCGATCCGTTCAAGACCTACATGTTGCTGAGAGGGCAGGAAATGCAGGGCGGGGTTAACCTGCGCGACTTCGTCCTTCAGACTCTCTACTCGCTCGTCGACCAGCTCGTAATCAGGTTCCTCGATTATTACCATGCGATAGACCTCGCCGACTGCGCGCTGGGCGTCGGCCGCTCCCTCGACAATGGGTGGCACGATTTCGTGGAGTTCATGACCGGGGTCGACTCCAGGCTGGAGGAGATCCTCGACGAGATAGCGCGCCTCTTCTACAGCCTCGATGTCCCCTACTGTGCATGGAGGGAGCTGTTCGGCGGAGATCAGGACATCGCCTTCAATTCCAACCCTTCGACTGTGCAGATATTCGATTCCAAGGGGACACTGGTTCCGGTTCTCCTAGGGGGCGTACAGTTCTCGCTCGACCTCCCGGTGATGTCGATACTGAACAGCAGCGCATGGAAAAGCTTCTGCAATGCGACGGCGAAGGAAGCAATCAGCGCGGGGGATGCAGTGGAGAGGGTAGTACTCGGATTATGTCGCGGAATCGCGGACACGATGCCTTCTGAGCAGGTTTATGGCAGCCTGTCTGCACCTGAGCAGTATGTCCAAAGCATGCTAGGGGCCGTCGAGGCCCGCCTCGCCTCAATAGAAGAATACGCGCTCGCTTCGACCGACACCGTCCCGGCGGCAACGCCGCAGGTGGACCGGCTGCTCGATCTTCGCCAGTTCATAGCGGAGCATTGGAGTTCGATCTTCCCGTTCGATGAGGCCGCGGCTTTCGGACGGAGTGCTTTGGCCGCCAAGCTCGCGGACACCGCTGTGATAAGCGACCCGGCCAGCATGCCGCTGTACTGGAAACAGGACGTCGCATCCATCGTGGCAAAGGAGCTGGGCGGCGGTCTGCACTCATGGGAGGCGGAGCTGCGGAGCGGAATCAACCGGACCGCAGAGGCGATGAAGGACATCATACTAGCTTACTTGGATCGGGAGATATCTGCGCGGAGTGCGGGAACCGCCACCCTATCAGGCTCCATCGCCAAATGGGTCGAGGACGGCGTCCCAGCGGAACTGATGCTGTCAAGCCTGCGGTGCCAGGCATTGTTGCTCGCGCTGCAGATACGCAATATGAGCGAGGAGTTCCAGCTTTGTAACGCGGTGGGTGCCATTCCGGTGCAGGGGCTCAAGCTGCTTGACGAATTCGCCACCGGAAAGAACGTTTCAGATCAGCCATTCACATTGATGCCGGAGCTGTCGCAGAGCCCCGCCTATCTCCAGAGTGCGGAGATGTCCCCCTCGCCAGGAATCTCCGTCGACAATGTCGACTGCACCGGAAGGCTCGTCGTCTCCATCTTCCGCCCAGATGGCGCCGCGCAATGCAGGCCGAAATCCTCGCACTATACTGGCTTTGACGTCCTCTCCTCGTTCCCGTACGAGACCAACTGGGTCGTCAGGGCGAAGGGCACCGTCAAGCTGTCGGCGGCTGACGGCTTCAACCCCTCCTCGCAGGCCTGCAGGGAAATCCACATAGATCTGATCATCCCGGTGACCGCAATATCCGGTTGGCCGCTCAAAGGAGTTCAGTACGAGACGAGCAACAACCTTTTAGGCGATGCACTAGCCCTGCTCGATAAAGTCAAAGGTTGTATCTGGGAGCACATCTCCCCGTTGATAGCGGCACACCAGAAGGCGCTCAACATATTGATGGATTCGCTATCGGACCTCTCGAAGTACCTCAACGGATTCGCGGAGCAGGTCGCGAAAGCCTTCAACGAATTCGGGGACTTCCTGGTCTCGACATGCCTGGGGATACTCGAGAGGATACAGAACTCGCCGCTCTGGAAGTTCGTCGAACTTTATCTCGACATATGCGGCAACGTGGAGACGCGTTTCAACTACGGCCCCGCAACAATCATAGTCAGCTGCTCGCTGCCCGACCTGCTGTTCCGCAAGGCGAAGGACCTCGTTCGCATCGTTGTCGTCATGAATCTCGGGAAGATGAACGTCTCGCTCGGCTTCCGCCTGGCGAAGCTATCCAGCGGGACGCTCGACGTCGTCGTGAACTCGACGGTGCAGGCGAAGGACCTCGTCATAGAGATGCGCCTCGACCCGCTCATGGCGGTCAGGGATCATCTCATCGAGATACGCGGCTCCTGGCATGAGTATTGCCTGCAGCTGTGGTCCCCGGAGGTCAATGACTACAAGCAATTCTCCGTAAAACTATCCGACATACCGATACTCGGTTCGATTCTCTCGAATATACCGATTCCCGAGCTGGGGATATCCATTTCAATCGATGCAGGGCTGATTGTGAAGTACAATCTCCCTATATGCGATGCGGTAGTGATAAATGAGGTCGAGCTAAACCCTCCGAACCGCGACGCCGGTAAGGAATGGGTGGAGCTCTACAACCCGCTCGCAAAGGAGATGAGCGTCGAAGGCTGGACGCTGGAGACCATGCACGGTGAGATATCGCTGATCACCCTGAGCGGCACGATCCCTGCCAGGGGGACCCGCGCGTTCACCTTCCCCCGCGCTTCGCTGGACAACGGCAACTCCGGGGACACATTTGCCATGGGCGATTCGATTCTTCTCAGGGGGCCGGACGGCGGCGCACTGGACATGACTCCGCTGATATCTGACACCGCCAACGACGGCAAGACGTGGCACAGGAGCTGGGACGGCGCCCCGAAGTGGGTGTTCGGCCCCGCGACGAAGGGGAAGTCCAACGGGAACGCCCTGTTGCACACATACCCGGATCTGCTGCTGAAGATATGCGTGGACTCGCTGTACCTTGCCATACAGGACGAGATGGACAACGTCTCGGCATCGTTCGACTTTGTGAAGAACCTCATAACGTCGTTCCTGCGTGAACTCATCGGGCAGATGGCGGAATTCGCCGCAAGCCTGGTCGAAGAGGTCTCGCTCTTCGTGGAAGTCGGGTTGAACGACCTATCGGGTTCAGGTGGCGGCGGCTTCAGGCTCAAAGTGTCGGCCGACGGGGAGATATTCCGCCAGCTGGTGATCTGGTTTGCAGAGCAGATTACAAAGCTGTTGGGCAGGGTGCTCTTCCACAAAGAGCTGTCGACCGGGCTGCTCAAGGGGTGCAACCCGGCCGACGCGATCTACATCGGGTTCGACCTCTTCGGGAGAATAGGTGTGCCCAAGTGGGTCAAGACGGTAGTGAGCTTGACTGGCTCGCCCACAGAGCTCAGGATCGCGCTATCATTCTACGCCAGCCTGGCGACGGTGGCAAAGCTGTTCGGGCTGAACATCGGGAAGTTCTGCCTAAGGTTCGGCCTGCACGTAGACGACCTGCCAGGCGCCTCTTTGATCAGCCCTCTTGCGCTGCACAGGGATCGCGTCGATCTCTGGTTGATAAGGGGGCAACTGACGATCGCACGGTAAAAGTCCGAATTGGCACTGTCAGCCGATGATCTCTTTGCCGCCAATATAGGGCCTGAGCACGGCAGGTATCTCCACGCATCCATCCGCCGTCTGGTAGTTCTCCAGTACGGATATCATCGTTCTCGGGAGGGCGATTCCGGAGCCGTTGAGCGTGTGCACGAACTCGCTCTTGAGGTGCGGCTCGCGCCTGAACTTTATTCTCGCTCTCCTCGCCTGGAAGTCCGTGAAGTTGCTGCAGGAAGAGCATTCGAGCCATTGGTCCATGCCAGGCGCGTAAGCCTCTATGTCATACGTTTTTGACGAAGCGAATCCTAGGTCAGCCGTGCAGAGTAATTTGACCCTGAAGGGAAGTCCCAGCAGGCGGACGACCTCCTCCGCGTTGTCCAAGAGTTTTTCAAGCTCCTGGTCCGACGTTTCGGGTAGCACGAACTTCACTAGCTCGACTTTGTTGAACTGGTGCACCCTGCCTATCCCTTTCGTCTCGATGTGCTTCCCCGCCTCCCTCCTGAATGACGGGAGATATGCATCGTAATAGATCGGCAGCTGCTCCCTCGAGAGTATCTCGTCGGCATGGAGGTTGGTGACCGGCACCTCCGCCGTTGGGTTCAGCCAGAGGCCGTCCGCCTCGATGCGGTACATGTCCTCTCTCATCTTTGGGAGCTGCCCGGTTCCCCGGCAGCTGTTGTCGTTTATCACTACGGAGGGGAAGACCTCCCTGTAACCCTGCTTAAGATGCAGGTCGAGCATGAAGTTGATCAGCGCCCTCTCCAGTCGCGCGCCCATCCCCTTGAGCACATAGAAGCCGGTGCCGGCTATCTTCGCCCCCCTGTCGAAGTCTATTATGTCCAGCCTCTCCCCGATCTCCCAATGCGCGAGCGGCTTGAAGTCGAATTCCCTTGGCTTGCCGTAGCTCCTCACAACGACGTTTCCGGCATCGGATGAGCCTACCGGGACGCTCGGCTGCGGTATGTTCGGTATGTTGAGCAGTATCTCGTCCCTCTCCCCCTCGATCTGCGCCTGCTCTACCTCAATCTGCTTGACCCGGTCGCCTATGGAGCGCATCTCATCGATCTTCTTCTGCTTCTGGTCCTTCGGCAGCTTCGGGATCTCCTGGCTACACCTATTCTTCTCCGCCTTGAGGCGATTCCCCTCGTCCACCAGGGAGCGCCAGCGGTTGTCGAGTTCGATGAACCTTTCGAGAGACGCGAGATCGTATCCTCTGTTCCTCAATGACTGCCGGACCATCTCCGGATCGTCCCTGATGACCTTCGCGTCGAGCATTCAAATCAACTTCTGATTTCGCTTACCTATCGGGAGTATAAGCTGATTGAGGGATAAAAAAACCATTGCACGCTTCTAAAGCCTATGCTTCTTCCTGGTAAGCACGACGGTGAATCCTCTGACGTCGACGAGCTTTGCGCCCGTGCGCTCGGCCAGCTCCTTCGCTATTTCAAGGCGGCTCAGCTTCGACTCCCCGTGCAGCCTGATCTTGATTATTCGCCTCCTCTTCAGCTGGCCCTTTATCTCGGCAATCACGCTGTCTGTGACGCCGCTCTTGCCGACCGCAACGGAGGGCTCTATCATCTGGTGGGGGACATCCTTGGGCATATTCCTTCCTTCTCGATCCTATCCCTTGTATGGATATCTCGCGACATTACCGCATGAATTGCATGTGATTATTATCCGCCCCTTCTTGAGTCTTATCGAGGCGTTGTTCGGGAACTGGTAGTAATTCTTGCACGCGGGGCAGAACCTCCTCTTCCATAGCGACACGGATACCTTGTACCTCATACCTATCTTGAGGGCCAGCTCTAGGTATCTCTTCGCCCGTTCCGGCCTGCCTTTCCGCGCCTCCTGCTCCGTCAGGTTGAAGAGTATCTCGATGCGCTCGCTCGCGATGCTCTTCGCCGCTCTCTTCGGGATTCTTCTCTTGGACATTACGACGTCGGCTACCGATTCGCGGCTACTTAAAGACATTTCAAGTCTGCGCAGCAGACTCCTTCACGCGGAGCCATCTTTACAAGATAATACGCCTTCTATCTCCAGTTCGGATTGAACAACCCATCGATGATCGCATTGAATAATATGGCGAGGCTCTTCATATCTTTTCTACGGAATACCCCCGATAGGATTTTCCACAGGTCATAACCAAAGAAATAGATCATGAAGGTGAATGATTGCGCGAGGGTAGCATGTTCCAACATGAACCAGAACCTATTCCTAGTCACATAGTAGAACCTCATCTCGTTCCTCTTATCCAAATCAACCTTGTGCCAGATCATTGCTTTCGGAGCATACATAATGCCGAACCCTTCCTTTTTAGCTCTAAAACAGAAATCCGTCTCCTCCCAATAGGCAAATAATTTTTCGTCCAGCAGCCCTATCTTGCGAAACACTTCCGTCTTGATTAGAATGCTCGACCCCTCGACAAAATCAACCTCCGACGGAGAATCATACTGTCCTCTGTCTATGTCGTTGCGATGAAGGTTCCTATGTTCCCCCCTGCCCATCCATAAATTGATATTGCCTCCGGCAGAACTTATGACATCTCGCCGTCCCTTAAAATCATAGTAATAGACTTTGGGCCCGACTATCCCCACCTTTGGATCGGACCTTGAGATTCTGATAAGCTCAGTCAGGAAATCCGGATGAACAATAGTGTCATCGTTAAGCAACAGGATATATTCCAGTCCGATTGAGTTCATAGCGTATCTCATTCCGACGTTATTGCCACCCGTATACCCGAGATTCTTGTCAAGTGCTATCAACTTGAGTCTGAAGGTCGGGTTCATTCTATTGAACATCTCCTCATCTTTCGGATTGCCGCCCCGTTCTGCGACTTCTTTTGAATACTCGAGGATTTGAATCGGTTTGTTTGCTTTATTGTAAATCGTTGGTCCGAATTCTGGGATCCGCTTTCCCTCACAATACTCTTTAATCCTGCTCACCGAGTCATTTTGGGATCCGTTGTCGATCAAAAGGACTTCGTAGTTTGTGTAGGTTATTTTGAAAAGCGATTCAAGACACTCGAGTGTGTCTTTCCATCGCTTCCAATTAAGAATCACAATGCAAACTTTCGGGCAATCCATCGGTCCCTTCTCCTGAATCACTCATCCTGGATAAAGACATAATTAAATTAGCGGCTTATCGGAAATGAATTCGGACTACTTGATATGCCCCTTCTCTTTTAGGTAATCGCTGAGAGCTTCCTTCCAATCCCTCATCTCCACTCCTTGAGATTTCAATCTGGTCGAGGCGAGGGCCGAGAACATCGGTCGCTGAGATTTCTGTGCGAGCACATTAGTCTTCGTCGGTGTGAGGGACTGCGGTTGTAAGCCTGCCTGTCTCAGGATCTC
>Ga0315268_10004489_pt1 | contig 15147 bp, 11 predicted proteins | sample C1_top_MG_FD_204535 | JGI IMG/M metagenome (GOLD analysis project Ga0315268, IMG submission 204535) | Sediment microbial communities from Yellowstone Lake, YNP, Wyoming, USA - C1_top | ecosystem: Environmental > Aquatic > Freshwater > Lake > Sediment | place: USA: Wyoming | collected 2017-08-01
GCCCAGGCAGAACCAGCATCCCAGCCCCCGTGTGGCCCTCCCGTGAATGACCAGACTTGACCTTTTTCAAATGGAAGAATCAATTCTGGTTGGATCAGATCAGCGGGCAAAAGAGGTTCAATCGCATAATCAAATGGATAACCAAATAAATTCATGTACTCAGCATAAAACCCTTCAGGAGAAATGTCTTTATTCCATTCCTCACGAGTATCCAATTTTGAAAACAAATATTGGACAGCAGCTGTCCCAGGATTGATCTCGCTCGAAAGTTGTATAGAATTCCCATCTGTAAATACAACATTATTCAATCCATTTGCTTTCCAGAGGTAATAACCTGTATTTAAATTAACTGCTGTCCAGGCTAATTGTCGGTAAAGACCAACATACCAATTATCCTGGAAGTGCAAAGGATAATCTAAATTGCCATCCTCAGGCTGGGATTTTGTTAACCAACCAGACCGGTATTCTAATAATGCCAATAATAATCTGGGATTTACAGAATAGTTTTGTGAGATCAATATGATTATTTGTGCACCGGAAAGATTGACACCTTCAATTTCCTGTTGGTAAGTTGCCAAAAATCCACCATATTTTTGAATAAAATTGGTAAGATCAAGGGTAAAACTCAATGGACCGTATACCTCCTCTGAATCAGGAATAATCTTAAAAGACGAACCTCTTCCCTGGGATTCTTGCAAAGGAATTACCAACGTTTGCCCGACACTAAGATTATTTGGATCGGTTAATTTATTGGTTTTCATTAATACTTCTATATTGACCGAATATCTACGTGCAATTTCACCAAGTGTATCCCCATACAACACTGTATATTGCTCTGGCTCAGATCGTAATGTTGGTTGAGTGTGTGGATTATCAGGGGTTGGAGTTAGTATTGGGGACCCTGGTAATCGCGTTGGAAGCAAATGAAAGGAGGGAGTCGCGGTTATTCGTCCGGTGCTTTGATTAGTTGGAGAAATTAGATTCCCTTCGGGTTTCCATTCAGGGGATCCAGGTGCAGACCGAACACAACCTGCTCCGATAAATATGAACAAAATTATTGAGATTAATGACCTTTTATGCATTTATGAATTTTAATGCCAATTTGCAATCTCAGTAACCCCTTTATGTCAATACTTTCTAATAATTCCATTAAGTCTAATTTTAAATATTTAGCTCTGGGTCAATAAATGAAATTTAACAATAAAACCTTAAGCATCAATTTATTTCAAACAAGTGGCTTTGAAAAAAGTGTTGCTGATGTTATAGTTGAAGCATCGTAGTTCTTGTCATTTAACATATTAGAGAATGAATCCGAACAAATAGTACTCCCTCAATTTTAATTTAACAATTTTCATTTTAATTATTCTTAATAGAACTCTTTTTTTTGGAGATCAAGCATGACCAATAAAACCACCCGCTTTAGATCAATTCCCCCAGAGATTGCAGAAATTACTAATAAAACAGAAAAAAATCCAGAAGCCTTATTGGAATTACTTTCGAATTTTCAAACTCTTCCGGATAGCTTATCGAAAGAAAATATCATCCAAGCAGCAAGATACCTCGAGATACCTGCTCATCGCGCCTACGGTGTGACAACCTTTTATTCAATGCTTTCATCTGTACCTAGAAAAAATATTCTGCGCGTTTGTGATGGACCTGTATGCTGGATCAAACGAGCGATGTCAAATAGCAAGCAACCAGAGGATGTGGAGGTTCTTTATGGCCGCAAATTATCCGCAGATTGGCAAGTTGAACGCTCTTCATGTTTGGGATTATGCGACCGAGCTCCAGCGGCCTTAGTAAATGACGAACAGGAAGGACCTCTCTTACCTAATGATATTGAGAAAACCTGTCAAGGTTGGAAAGGGGTTCCAACTGAATACTCTACTCCACGAATTGGTGAAAAACGGGTAATGCTTGGCCATATTGGAGAGATCGATCCAGATGACATACAAACTGCATTAAAGTTTGGTGCTTACCAGGGTTTGAAGGCTGCTCTCCAAAAAAAACCTGAAGACGTGGTAGCTATTGTTGAGGCATCGGGTTTGCAAGGTCGAGGTGGAGCGGGATTCCTCGTGGGAAGAAAATGGAAATTTGTTGCACAAGCTCAAAAATCACAAAAATATATTATTGCCAATGCAGATGAAAGTGAACCGTTAATATTTAAAGACAGGGTATTGATAGACACGAATCCCCACCAATTATTAGAAGGAATGGCAATTGGAGGATACGCCTGTGGAGCAACTGAAGCATTTATCTATATAAGAGGAGAATATGTCAACCAGGCTAAGCGCCTCAAGCATGCTATTTTTGAGGCTGAGGAACTTGGTTGGCTTGGAAATAACATACGGGGTAGTAAATTCTCATTTCATATTCATGTTCACCTGGGGGCAGGGGCTTACATTTGTGGAGAAGAAACTGCTTTAATTGAATCTCTTGAAGGGAAAAGAGGTGAACCTCGATTACGCCCTCCCTATCCTCCCACATTTGGTTTTCGAGGTTGCCCTACTGCAGTCAATAATGTCGAGTCATTTTCTGCTGTACCCCATATTATGAAAAATGGCTCCGATTGGTGGAAATCATTAACCAGTTATTCAGTTCCGGGCACAAAATTATATATGATTCTTGGTCATGTAAAACAACCGGGACTTTTTGAAGCTCCTTTTGGGCTTACATTAAGACAAATCATTGATGACTTTGGAGAAGGCATGCTGGAAGGATCCACTTTCCATTTTGCATTAACAGGTGGAGCTGCTGGAACTATTGTAAATTCAAGCCTGCTAGACATCCCACTTGATTATTCATCATCACAGAAAGGGATCGGACTGGGGGCTGGTGCATTCTTGATCTGTAACCAACGAGTTTCTACCGTTGCATTTTTACGGGAATTGTTGCATTTTTTTGCTGCAGAATCCTGTGGGAAATGCACTCCTTGTCGGGTTGGGACCTTTCGCGCTTACGATCTCCTCTGTCAAATGGCTGAAGGTGAAGTGTTAGATTCAAATGTCGCTGAGCTGAAAGGTTTATCAGATAATATGCTTATGGCTTCTTTTTGTGGATTAGGACAATCTGTACCCATTCCTATCAATTCAGCTCTTACAAATTTTTCAGCAGAGTTTATCAGCCAGCGAGAGTGAGGATTTATTTTATGCCTATCAATATCATAATTAATGGGAAGGGTTTACAGGCTGAACAAGGACAAACCATCCTGGAGGCAGCCCGACTGAATGAAATTAATATTCCGACACTATGCTACCATAAAGACCTTTCCCCAACAGGAAATTGTCGAATGTGCGTCGTTGAAGTCAAGAATTCACGTTTCCTCCAGGCAGCATGTGTGACCCAAGTTGGTGATGGGATGGAGATTGATACCAATTCCGAGAAAGTAATAAATTCCCGGAGGTTATCGCTTCAATTGATGCTTGCAAACCATCCCCAGGATTGCATTACTTGTGAAGCAAGTGGTGAATGCGAGTTGCAAGATCTTGCCTATAAGTATAAAGTTGAAGTCCCTGATTGGGGCACAAAAGGGACCCGTTACCAGGTTGACAGCGATCCCAATCCATTTATTCGAGTTGATATGAATCGGTGTATTTTATGTCGCCGATGTGTTCAGGCTTGTGCTGAGATCCAGGTTCGTAACGTATGGGGAGTAGCAAAACGTGGAATGGATGAACAAATCGTGGCTGGAGCTGATACTGAATTGCTCGAAGCACGCTGCGAATCTTGCGGACAATGTGTTGCATATTGTCCAACAGGTGCTCTTTCCAATAAAATATCTTATGGAAGGGGAAGACGACACCAGGTTAATAAAATTCAGACCACTTGTACATATTGCGGAGTTGGGTGCCAATTCGATTTCAATCTAATAAATGGTGAGATCATCGGGGTTTCATCCAATCCAAATTCACAAGTTAATGGAATGGCGCTTTGCGTGAAAGGTCGCTACGGTTGGGATTTTATCTATCACCCTGATCGAGTAAAGAAACCGATGGTCAGGAAATACTTGTTGAATAACAAAGTAAAACCGACAAACCTGGATCAAAAATCAACAGATTGGTCATGGGTTGAGACAGATTGGGAAACAGCTTTGGATATTACGGCTAAGAATTTAACAAAAACCATCAATAAATTTGGATCAAATAGTATCGGTGTTTTCACATCTGCTAAATGTACAAATGAAGAAAATTACTTGATGAACAAATTCGCTCGTCAGGTTATTGGGACAAACAATATCGATCATTGCGCCAGACTTTGACACTCCAGCACGGTGGCCGGTCTGGCCGCCTCCTTTGGTTCTGGAGCCATGTCAAATTCCATGAAAGATGTTACTCAAAGTTCACAGGCTCTATTCGTGATCGGCTCAAATACAACGGAACAACACCCAGTATTTGGAACCATGATTCGGAGGGCAGTCAAAAATCGTTGCATCAAATTAATAGTCGCAGATCCACGAAAAATTGATCTGGTGGAATTTGCCTGTTTACATCTCCAACATAAACCTGGTACGGATATAGCACTCCTTAACGGGTTGATGCACCTAATCCTCAAAAATGGTTGGGAGGATAATTCTTTCATTAATTCTCGTACAGAAGGATTCGATGAATTCGCTTCAATAATCCAACAATATCCTCCGGAAAAAGTATCTGAAATCACCAGTGTTCCCATTGAAAAACTGTTCCAGGCAGCTGAGATTTTAGGGACAACAAAGCCCATGGCGGTCATTTGGGCAATGGGTATTACTCAACATATTGTTGGTGTTCGTAATGTGATGACATTGGCGAATCTCCAGATGTTAACTGGGAATATGGGTATTCCAGGCGGTGGAGTGAATCCTCTCAGAGGCCAGAATAACGTTCAAGGAGCTTGTGATATGGGGGGACTACCTAATGTCTACCCTGCTTATCAACCAGTGACAAATGATGAGGCACGTCGAAAATACGAGGCAGCATGGGGAACCCAAATGGATGATAAAGTGGGGTTGACTGTGACCGAAATGATCCCCAGTATCCTAGAAAACAAGATCCATGCACTGTATATCCTCGGTGAGGATCCTGCCGTCTCTGATCCAGATTCAACCCATATCCGCCATTGTCTGGAGAAGATCGATTTCCTTGTTCTTCAAGAGCTATTTCCTTCAGAAACTTCGAAATATGCAGATGTCTTCTTACCTGGAGTCTCGTTTGTAGAGAAAGAAGGGACTTTTACAAATACAGAAAGACGTGTCCAGAAACTTAATAAAATAATTGAACCTCTTGGAGAAGCGAAACCTGATTGGGAAATCATAATGGGCTTGGCAAACAGATTATTACCGGAAAAAAATCCATCGATTGATGCTCCATACGGCTGTTGGAATTACAAGAATTCGGAAGAAATCATGAATGAGGTCAACGCTTTAACTCCTTCATACGCAGGTATCACATATGATCGTTTGGAAAGGGGGGAAGGTCTTCAATGGCCTTGTCCTTCGATCAACCATCCGGGGACACCCATATTACATACTAATAAATTTGCTCGAGGTGTGGGGAAATTTGCTCCAATCGATCATATACCTCCTGCAGAATTACCTGATGATGATTACCCATGGGTCATGAGTACGGGTCGTGTTCTGTACCATTGGCATGGGGGACAGATGACTCGTAGATCGAAAGGTCTCCTCGAGGCTTATGGCTCTGCATTGGTTGAAATTAATCCCGATGATGCAAATACTCTGGGTTTGAATGGAAAGAATTGGGTGAACATTACCTCCCGTCGAGGTAGAATCCGAGCTGAAGCATTGATAACAGATCGAGTCCCGCCCGGAATGATCTATGCCAACTTCCATTTTCCTGAAGCTTCTGCCAATGAATTGACGCAAGCGGCACTGGATCCCGTCGCCAAGATACCAGAATATAAAGTTACCGCAGTTAAAGTAGAGATCGTATAAAGAGGAATCAATGGATATTAGGAAAGTCTATGAGTATGCTCTTCAGAGAGAGTATGAAGGTAAACTTTTTTTTGATGAAAATGCTGCGCGTCTTTCTCACGCATCCGCCGTCAGCGTGTTCCATAAATTGGCACAGGAAGAACAAAAGCATATCGAATTCATTCAAAGGCAAATTAACCTTCTTTCAGAGAATAAATCCGCGGATTATGAAATGGGTAACACGTTTGAACAAGCTGGTTTTTTTTCATCCCGAGCATCCAGCGAATTTATTGAGCAAACGGTCTCAGAAGCGATGGTGCCCGACTTACCTGTTCTTCGCATGGCTTATTTGATCGAACGTGATTTTGCTGAATTTTACGAAAATGCAGCCAGCCAGGCAACTGACAATTCCCGCAAAGTATTGGAGACTCTGGCTTTCTGGGAAAGAAGACATGAAAGTCTCTTCAAAGAATTACACGACAAAGCATTTGATGAATATTCCAAAATGCCTTGGGGGGGTTAATTTTAAGTTCGTAACAGGATAATAGGAGAATGAATGTCTGACCAATTGATTGAATGCATTCCGAATTTTTCGGAAGCTCGAAGATCCGATATTGTCAATGAAATTATAGATTCCATAAGGGTTATTTCAAATATCGAGGTATTGGATTTCCACTCGGATGTAGATCACAATCGAACGGTAGTTACGTTTATTGGACCACCCAGCGCTGTTGAAGAAGCCGCGTTTCAAGCTGTAAAAACAGCATCAAAATTAATTGATCTGGATCACCACACTGGGTCACATCCACGCCTTGGAGCAACAGATGTAATCCCCTTTGTCCCTATTTCCGGGGTTTCCATGGAAGATTGCGTTCAATTATGTCATCATCTTGCTAAAAGGATCAGCAACGAGTTATCGATTCCAATATACCTATACGAAGAAGCGGCATTAAAACCTGAAAGAAAAAATCTCGAAAGAATTCGCAAAGGTGAATATGAGCTTCTAAAAAAAGAAATTCAAACAAATCCCGAACGGAAACCGGATTTTGGTCCAACCAAGCTTACAACCGCAGGAGCGACCATTATCGGAGCTCGAAACCCACTTATTGCTTTTAATGTTTACCTCGATTCAGACAATATTCAATTTGCCAAGTCGATCGCCCATAAGATACGCGAATCTTCTGGTGGCTTGCCTTCTGTGAAAGCATTGGGAATGATGGTTAATGGATTGGCACAAGTATCGATGAATTTAACAAATTTCAACCAAACATCCATTCAACAAGTTTTCGAAGCCATCCAGGCAGAGGTATCAAATTTAAACATTAAAATCCATCACAGCGAGTTGGTTGGTTTAGTTCCTCAAGATGCTCTTAACGATACAGCCATCCGGTTTCTAAAATTGGACGATTTTAAAGAAGATCAGATACTTGAAAAACATTTGAATATAAAACGTCCATCCTCCGAAAACAATAATTCAGATATTCTAGAAGAAATGGCTTCTGATAAACCTGCACCTGGCGGTGGTTCTGCAGCTGCCTTCACGGGTGCCATGGCTGCCGCTTTGGTTTCCATGGTAGCACGTCTCACAATTGGTAGGAAAAAATATGTAGCAGTTGATGCTCAAATGCAAGAAATCCTGGCCCAGGCGGAAAAAATGCGTTATCAGTTAACTGAATATGTTCAAAAGGATTCCGAGGCTTTCCAGAAAGTAATGACTGCATTTAAATTGCCAAAAGATACAGCTGAACAGGAACTAATCCGTTTAAAAGAGATAGAAGATTCTACTTATGAAGCAACACAAGTCCCAATGCAAGTTGCTCAATGGAGTGTTTTGGTTCTAGCATTATCTGAAAGAGTCGCTGCATTAGGGAATATTAATGCTATCACTGATGCAGGTTCTGCCGCAGCATTGGCAATGGCTTCGATAAAATCAGCTGGGTATAATGTCAAAATTAATCTTTCCGATCTAGCTGATGGAGTGACTCTCGAAAGAATGCAAACTCAAATTAACCAGATCGAACAGCGCGCAATTAAACTGGAACAACTGACATTAAATACCATCAAAGAGAGAGGCAATATTTAATATTGCCTCCAATTCCCATTAATACTTCCCACTAAAAAAGACAATTCGTAGTTTATTTATGTAATATTCATTGTCAGATAAAAGATACGGTTCATTAGGGAACCGTATCTTTGAAAAATATTATTTTATTCACCTAGTTCACTGATATTTCATTGGCTTTAACATCCCCAATCGCTTTTTTTACATTTACAAAAGGTAAAAGGATCAGACCCATCACAAAGAAGAAAATCAAAGAAAGGATCGCTGGGCGAAGGCTTCCGAATTGTTGATTAACAAGACCGAAAAGCATGGGTCCTATCCATGATGTGCCACGCTCACTAATTTCATAAAATGAAAAGAATTCAGCCTCCTTTCCTGTTGGAACCATTTGGGCAAACAGGCTTCTGCTGATCGCCTGGCTTCCACCCATAACTAACGCAATGAAGAAACCCAACACCCAGAACTGTAAAACTCTAGTATCACCCTTCAAACCAAAATAGGCAAAAATAGTAACTGCTGCCCATATAACTAGGCTTATCAAGATTGACCTTTTTGCTCCCACCCAATTTGCCAGCTTGCCCCAGAATAAAGCTCCGCCAAAAGCAACGAATTGGATCATCAAAATCACCATGGTTAAAGTGCTTTGGCCCACTTCTAATCCTCCGCGTAGAATTGGTGCAGCAGCAAAAGTAGCTGATACAGCTATAACAGTCTGGATACCATCGTTATAAAGGAAATAGGCAACCAGATATTTTATTGTTTCAGGGAATTTCTTCAATTCTTTTATCGTTTTAATTAATTGCTTAAATCCAATGCTGGCATAATTCTCGTTTGAAGGTAATGGACGGGCTGCCTGCCGGGCTCTTAATCGGGACCAAGTGAAAAACGAGAAACCCAACCACCACACTCCAGCGGAAGCAAGGTTGATGCGGATGGCCAACCCAGTCGGGACTCCAAGTTTTTCGTGAGTAAGGTAAAATGCCAGGTTGAAAACCAATAGCAACCCACCACCCAGATATCCCATCGCCCAACCGTAAGACGAAACCCGGTCTCGTTGATCCTCACTGGCAATATCTGGGAGATATGAATTGTAGAAAACCATGGCAGCACCAAAGGTAAGATTGGCAAACATGAAAAGCACTCCACCCAACCACCATAAAGGTTCAGTCACAAAGAATAAACCTATAGTCGCAATTGCTCCCAAAGTTGCAAATACTTGCATCATTTGTTTTCGCAAATGCGAATAATCAGCGATAGCTCCCAATATTGGCAGAAAAATTACTTGTAGAAAAACGGATAGTGAAATGCAATAAGGCAGAAACGAATCTGGTGCGATCGGGATTCCCAAAAATCTTGCCATCCCATCCGCATTTGCTTTGGCAGCTGTGGCAGCCAAAGAGGCCAGGTATGGTCCCAGGAAAACTGTACCAACTGTTGTACTGAAAGCTGAATTCGCCCAGTCATACATTGCCCAGCCCCGAATTTCTTTCTTGTCATTGACGATCGATTTTATTCCAGCTGCGGTCATGTTTCCTCCAATAATCATTTTTTAGTACAACACTTTTTTTAATATATTAGTTTCAATTAGTGTATATCGATTTAAGAAAACAGAAAATTTCAATCTGATGATGTATGTCATATTTTTATTGGATAAATGTCATATGCCTGTTATTACGATTGACATTGGTTATCCTTTTTGCTAGACTAATTGCATTGTAAGTGTATAAAATGTATCTAATTTATCTCGTTTGTGAATTTATGCACATTGCTCCAGTAATTTAATCCAAATCCTTAGGAGGCAGGTATGCTAAGTGTGCAAGATGCGATCGAAAGCCGAGGAGTATCACGTCGTGATTTCCTCAAATTATGTTCTGTGATGGCTGGAGTTCTGGCGCTGCCAAAGTCATATTCAAAGCTTATTGAAAAGACACTGGCAGCACCACCGCGTTTACCAGTCATCTGGTTGGAATTCCAGGATTGCGCTGGCTGCAGTGAAGCTCTTTTACGCGCATCCCGTCCAACGGTTTCCGAATTGGTATTGGATGTTCTGTCGGTGGATTACCATGAGACCATCATGGCGGCATCTGGTAATCTGGCTGAAGAAGCCAAAGCTGCAACAATTGCGGCTGGAGGTTATCTTTTGGTGATTGAAGGGTCCATCCCTACTGCTGAGAATGGAATTTATTGTTGTATTGGTGGAAAAACTGCGACACAATTACTTGATGAAGCCTTGACCAACGCTGTGGCAGTTGTGGCTGTTGGGAACTGTGCAACTTTTGGAGGTCTTCCAAAAGCTAACCCGAACCCCACTCAGGCAGTTTCCGTTTTGGATCTGGTAAAAGACAAGAAACCTGTTCTCAATTTACCTGGTTGCCCTTACAATCCGGTAAATTTAACTGCAACCATAGTCCATTTTTTGACATTTAAAGAATTGCCAGCCATGGATGCGCTTCATCGACCTCTCTTTGCATTTGGTGCCCGTATCCATGATAACTGTGAACGGAGAGGCCATTTTGATGCTGGCGAATTCGTTCAAGCCTGGGGAGATGAAGGCCATAAAAAAGGCTGGTGCTTATACCAAATGGGATGCAAAGGACCGGTCTCATTTCACAACTGCCCTGCTGTTCGTTACAACGATGGAACCAGTTGGCCAGTTGCGTCCGGTCATGGTTGCATAGGTTGCTCGGAACCCGATTTCTGGGACTTTGGTGTTTATACCCAGGTTGATCTCCAAAGATATTCTCCACCAACCACTTATGCTGCCGTCAATCCACCAGTACAGAAAATTGATCCTGCCAGTGCTGGATTAATTGGTGCTGCTGCTGGTGTCGTTGTTGGAGCTGCTGGTGTTGCTGCGTATCGCTCCCTTACCAAACCTGATCTTCCTGAAAAACCCAGCGATACCCCTGCCAAGGATAATTAGGAGATAGTTATGACTATCAGCCGCAGGGATTTTCTCAAGATTGCAGGAGTTACTGCCGGGTGTGCCGTAATTCCAACCTTGGCAGTTCACGCTGGATCTAGTAATCAACCAGGCGAACAAGTATCCATGCTTTATGATGCCACCATTTGTGTAGGATGCAACGCCTGTACAAATGCTTGCCGGCAATGGAACAATACAACTCCTGAAACTGATAACCGGGAATTATACGATGCCCCAAGTGAATTATCAGCCAAGACATGGACAATGATCCAACTTTATCAGGAAGGAGAAGTACATTCGTTTGTAAAACGACAATGCATGCATTGCATTGATCCAGCGTGTGTAAGTGGCTGCCCCGTGAGTGCATTACAGAAATCTGCTGAAGGACCAGTTACATATGATCCCAATCGCTGCATTGGTTGTCGTTATTGCATGTATACATGTCCTTTTCATATTCCTCGTTTTCAATGGGACAAGGTCATTCCAGTCGTTGCAAAATGCACTTTCTGCCACGACCGGATTATTGCCGGCAAAGGACCTGCTTGCGCAGAGCGTTGCCCAACGGGAGCATTGATCTGGGGAAAACGTGATGATCTTCTTGCTCGCGCAGAAGCACGAATTGGTGCTGATGAAAAACGATATATAAACAAGGTTTACGGCAAGAACGATGCCGGAGGAACATCAGTTCTCTACCTTTCAGGTGTACCGTTTGAAAAACTTGGTCTGGAGGACGTGGGTTCTGAACCGATCCCCAACCTCAGTGAAGGCACAGCTAAAATTGTTCTACCAGGAATCGTCCTGGGAGGTCCTTTTGTACTGGGATTGATCCGGTTGGTATCCAACCGAGGAGGATGGGAGGAATCATGGCCAGTATAATTACCCCCAGGAAGTCAACTTTGCCAGCCCATTTCTTTCCTTTATTAGCGCTAACACTGTTGGCTATCGGACTTTCCATCTATCGACTGGTTGTCGGTTTGGGTCCAACCACGAACATGAGTGACCATTACCCGTGGGGGATTTGGATCACAATCGACTTGTTCATCATACCTATGGCCGGGGCTGCATTCACGATATCACTCATCAGCTTCTTCTTTGGTTATGACGATTATCGAGCGGTTCTTCGACCGGCAGTGGTTGCTGGTTTTGTTGGATACTCGATCGTCGGTGTATTGCTATTCCTGGATATAGGTCGTTGGAATCAGTTCTATAACATTTTCAATCCCGGAATATTAAACCTTCACTCCTTCCTGGAAGAAATTAGCCTGTGCGTGACTCTTTATATGGTCATCTTGATCTTGGAAGTGTTGCCTATATTTTTGGAGAATACACGGTACGAACATTCCATTAAGTGGATAGAAGCTGGAATTTATGTGATCGCAGGAACTGGTATTTTACTTTCTACACTTCACCAGTCGTCATTGGGTTCGCTTTTCCTGCTTTTAAGTCACAAACTTCACCCTCTTTGGTATACACCAGCATTGCCGCTTCTATTCTTCCTGCAGGCAGGTTACACAGGACTGGGAGCGACCGCTATTGCGATCACACTGGTATCAAGATCAAAAAATTTACCTATTGATCGTAAATTAATGCGGAGAATTGGCCAGGCCATGGGTATCAATTTATTGCTCTACATCAGCATCCGAATTGGGGATTGGATGGGGGCTGGAGAAATTCCCTTACTTTTAAAACCTGATGCATTTGGTTGGATCGCCTGGTTGGAATTATCCATTGGAATATTAATTCCACTGGCTATTCTTTTCACAAAACTTGTCAGGCATTCACAAGGACCTTTTTGGGCAGGTGTTTTTGCATTATTGGGAACTTTCATAAATCGCTTGATGATCACCTGGGTCGGTCTGGCTGAACCTTCACCAACCACTTATATGCCATCCTGGATTGAAATTATGATCACTGTTGGTTTCATCGCTGGTGGTTACCTGGTTTATGACCGTATTGTATATTATTTCAAGTTAATACCAGAAAAACGAACTGCAAAATAATTCCACTTTTTGGAGGATTAAAATATATGACTCGCATTGCTATCGATCCGATCACCCGAATTGAAGGACATTTGCGCATTGAAGTACAGGTGGACAAAGGAACAGTAACTGATGCCTGGGCTTCGAGTACCATGTGGCGGGGTGTTGAGTTAATATTAAAAGGGAGGGACCCACGTGAAGCGTGGGCAATAACGCAACGTATCTGCGGTGTTTGAACGACAGTTCATGCACTCAGCTCCGTGCGAGCTGTTGAAAATGCCCTTGGAATTCAGGTCCCGAACAATGCCCGTATACTGCGAAATATTATCGAGGGAATTCAATATGTTCAGGATCATGTCGTTCACTTTTATCACCTCCATGCACTGGATTGGGTGGATATCGTAAGTGCTCTCGATGCTGATCCGGCAGCGACCAGCACCCTGGCGCAAAAGATTTCAGATTGGCCATTATCGAGCGCAGATTATTTCTCAGGAGTTAAGGACAAATTAAAATCATACGTTAATAGCGGACAGCTTGGTCCTTTTGCCAACGCTTACTGGGGACACTCTGCATACAAATTACCTGCGGAAGCGAATTTGATGGCTGTGGCTCATTACCTGGAAGCATTGGATTGGCAGCGCGAGGTGATCCGTGCCCATGCTCTTCTCGGAGCGAAAAATCCGCATTTACAAACTTACCTGGTGGGCGGTATGTCCACACCTATCGATCCAACCAGCCAGGCGGCGATTAATGCAGATACCATCATCCAGTTAAAGAAATTGTTTGCCAAAGCAAAGGAATTTGTCGACAAGGTATATTTACCAGACGTCCTGGCTGTTGCTCCTTTCTATTTGGAATGGGCTGGAATCGGCGAGGGTGTTGGCAATTACCTTTCGTACGGGGACTTCCCTGGAGCTGATGGCGCACCTTGGCTGCCACAAGGGTTTATACTCGGGAAAGATCTCAGTAAAGTGCATCCGGTTGACCACAAGCAAATTTCGGAATATGTCTCCCATTCCTGGTATAAGTATAGCGATGAAAGCAAAGGTTTGCATCCTTATGACGGTGTTACTGATCCAAATTATACTGGTCCCAAACCACCTTACAAATTCCTTAATGTGGATGAGAAATATACCTGGATGAAAGCACCAAGATTACAAGACCACCCGATGGAGGTCGGTCCACTCGCTCGGATGCTTGTCGCTTACGCAAGCGGTCACAAACGAGTGGTTGAGGTTGTAAATTCCGTACTTAAAACACTCGGGGTCGGTCCCGAAGTTTTGTTTTCCACCTTGGGGCGAACTGCTGCCCGTTGCATCGAGACGGTGGTGGTTGCCGAGAAACTCGCCGATTGGACAGATGAATTAATCGCCAGCATCGCCTCCGGTGACTTGCAGATCCATTCAGGTAGCGAAATGTGGGATCCAAAAAATTGGCCAACAGAAGCCCAAGGCTGGGGATACACCGAAGCACCACGGGGCTCCCTTGGTCACTGGATCAAGATCAAAGACCAAAAGATCGAGAATTACCAGGCTATTGTTCCCAGCACCTGGAATTGTTCTCCAAGAGATGCCAAAGGTCAATCTGGACCTTATGAAGCTGCTTTGGTCGGGACACCCATCGCAGATGAAACACATCCTCTGGAAGTCTTGCGGACCATCCACTCATTCGATCCGTGTATGGCATGTGGTGTTCACTTGTTGGACATTGAAGGCAAAGAGATCAATAAAGTATCCATGGATTCAGCGGATGGATTTATGAATCCGTTATTGAAAATGAAGGGAAAATAAGAACGGGTGACAAATAACGAACAAATCCCCGCCCGAACCCTTGTCCTGGGTGTTGGAAACCTTTTGATGTCTGATGAAGGGATTGGGCTGCGAGTTTTGGAGCGTTTGGTCACAACTTATACTGTACCGGAGGAGGTCCTGATCCTGGATGGGGGCACCCTGGGTTTGGATCTCCTCTACTATTTAGAAGGAAAGGAAAATCTTCTATTATTGGATGCGGTCGAAGCGCATAAGGAGCCAGGCTATATCGTTCGCCTGGAGGGTGAACAAGTACCAGCTTTCCTTTCCATAAAGATATCGCCACATCAAATCGGCATTTCGGATATGCTCTTCGCAGCGAAATTAAAAGGGATCTATCCCCCCAATGTAGTTCTTTGGGGGATCCAACCGGATCGGATTGAAATAGGTTTGGAACTCTCAGCGACACTTCAGAACAAGGTCGATTATCTTGTCGACCAGGTGATTCATGAACTAAATAAATGGGGTCA
>Ga0315268_10004490_pt1 | contig 15145 bp, 14 predicted proteins | sample C1_top_MG_FD_204535 | JGI IMG/M metagenome (GOLD analysis project Ga0315268, IMG submission 204535) | Sediment microbial communities from Yellowstone Lake, YNP, Wyoming, USA - C1_top | ecosystem: Environmental > Aquatic > Freshwater > Lake > Sediment | place: USA: Wyoming | collected 2017-08-01
CCACCGGCTGGATGTCGAGCGTGCCCCAGTGCCAGGCCACCAGTACCTCGGGGCTGACGACGTGGCGCTTGATCCCGGCTGCCGCGTCCACTGGCATCGGCGCTGACCCGGCACTGAAGCTCATGGGTGCAGCGGCCAGCAGCGGATTGGTGCCGCCTGCAGTGTCGATGGCGTAGGCGTAGACCTGGTGCGGCTGGCCATCGCGCAACCGCAGCGGTGTCGGCAGCATGAAGCCGTGGTTGCAGGAACCGATTGCAGTGCACAGATCGTCGCGCTGCTGGCCCGCGTTGACGACCAGCGCCGGCCACGGCGCCTGCAACGCCGGACCGTCGAAGTAAAAGTGGACGTCGATGCTGGCGTCGGGCGTGTCCGCGTCCTGCGCCCAGCCGCGGATCGACGTTCCATCGGCAGCGTCGAGCCAGCCGCGCGGCTGGCGGTTGCACGGCTCGATGCCGACATAGCGGATCGGCAAGTAGAGGCCGGGGTTGATCGAGCGCCAGCGGTGCTCGGCCACCTGGCCGAAGTTGTACTCCTCGATCACCTCGACCCAGCCCGAGTTGAAGTCGCCCGATATGTAGAGCATGACGTGGCCGGTACCGGCATTCGGGTCGCCCGGATAGTTGAGCGCATCGCCCGGCTGCAGCTCGCCAGCCGCGATCACGTACGACTCGCCAGTATCCCAGGGCCCGCCCGCGAAGTGATAAGTGGTGCGGCCGGGGGGCGGCAAGTCCCAGCTGATCGAGACCAGCGCCGAGCAGTCGGTGCGGTAGCAGCACTGGCCATTGCTCGGATCGGTGTACCAGGCGTCCCACGAATAGGGCACCGCGTTGGCGACCCAGCGTTCGGCGCGCGCCACGGCGTCGCAGCGGGTGATGGCAGCGCCGCTGCGCGGGGCCAGCAGCGCGCCAAGCGCGATCGCGCAGCCAAGCATCCCGCCAAGTCGACGCGCCCGCCGCCAGCGCCAACCCAGGATCAGGCCGAGCAGGATGAGCGCGCGGGCTGGCCCCGCGCCGTCGACGGGCTGCGTACTGGCGCAGGCAAAGCCGCTGCCGATCGAGACCTGCTCCGCCGGGTCGCTGCTCGCCGCTGCATTCTCCGCCGCCAGACCAGAGTCGCCCCCGGGCACACCAGCGTCCTCGGCAGGCACGCCGCCATCTGCCGCTGGCTCGCTCGCGTCGTCGCCGGGCACGCCGGCGTCGGAACTGCACCCTTCGTCGACCACGCCGTCGCAATTGTCGTCGCGACCGTTGCACGTTTCGACAGCCAGGATGTCGGTCTGGCTCCACGTGCGCAGATCGCCGCCATTGAAGGTCTGGTAGTTGCCGACGTTGTTGAAGTCGGTGCTCCAGAAGTCGCCCTTCTCGTAGATATTGTCGACGTGCTTGACCCACAGCCGGACATCCGGGTGGTCGACCAGGCCGACGCTGAAGCCGGTCGCCTCGACCGTGACGTCGATGCGCTTGGTCTCGCCCGGCGAGATCGCGCCGAGGACGAGAATGAAGGCAGCCCCAGGATCGTCGTGGGAGGGGTTGCTCGGGTTGCTATTGGCGTCGTTGGGACACCACGCCTGGCCGCAGCTGTGGCCCGACCAGTTGTCAAAAACGTCCCAGCGGTGCAGCGCGAGGTACGGTTGCTCGACCCAGAGACCCACGTTGACGTTGTAGCCGACCTCGTTGCCCGTGTTGGCGACGTAGAACTTCTGCGTGGTGGTCTGGCCCGCCATGAGATCGAAGATTCCTTGGCTGCCGGGCGCCGTGCAGAAGTCACGGTCTTGGCTGACCACGCTGTCGATCTCGCTGCGCAGCTCGAACACGGGGTGCGGCGGCGGGCCCTGCTGGCAGGTCGCGCCGAAGTGCGCGCACAAGCCCTGGGCAATCGCCTCGGCGGAAATCGCGCGGCCGTCAGCATTGACGAGAAAGCACGACTCGCTCATGGCGCCGATCGGCGTCGAGTGGGTCGTGGTGCAGTCGTGAAAGAGCACCTCGGTCAGCACCGCGGGCATCGCAGTGGCGTTGAGTACGTGCAGGTTGTCGCGGTACTTGAGCCCGCGATCAGTAAACTTCAGAGCGGCCACGATCGCATCGTTGACGTGCCCGGCCAGGACCTGCCCGGCCGACGACACGTAGAGGGTCTCGGTGCCGTGGCCGCCGCCGGCATTGGTGTGGATACTGACAAAAACATCAGCGCCCCAGTTGTTGGCGATCGCGGGCGAGTTGGTGAAGTCCTGGCTGTAGTGCGCATCGAAGCCGTAGGCCTGCAACCGCGCCTGGGCGCGCTGTCCCATGTCAGCCGCGTACTGCGCCTCATTGCCGCCGCAGGCGACTGGATTGGTGGTCTGGTCGCTGGCGTTGACAAAGATCTTGGCTGCCTCGGCGGCGCGCGGCGCGAGCAACGCAGCGCTGACCGCCGCGGTCCACGCCGCGAACGACACCAAGCGGCTGACCCGGCGCCTCATGGCCGCACCTCGCGCCGCAGGTGCGCCACGTGAACGCGGCCGGTGGCAGCATCGACGTAGGCGAGGCGCTCCCCATCAGGAGAGAACGCCGGCTCGATCTCCAGCTGCGCGGTGCTGGCCGTGAGCCGCACGCGCTGGCTGCCATCGACCGTCATCAGCCAGAGGTCGGCCGAGGTGAAGCGCGCGCCGTCGTTGGTCTGCAGCACATAGACGACGCTGCGGCCGTCGGGGGCGAGCCGGCCGAGCCAACCCACGCCCAGGTCGCGCCGCTCGCTGCCAGCGGTCGTTGCGATCCAGAGGTGCCCATCGGTGCCGCGACTCTCGCGCACCAGCGCCAGTCGGCCGTCGGCCGTCAGCTCGACGTCGAAGAAGCCGCGGCCAGCGAACAGCTCGCGGCGTTCGTTGCGCTCGAGGTCGACCACGAAGATCTGGTGGCCGTCCCAGCCCGCCAGCAGCGGCGCTGCGCTCGCGACGACCGTGACCAGCCCCAGATGCTTCACGGACCGGCCGTCGAGCCTCCGGGTTCCGCGCAGCTCGCCGTCGACGCTGAAGAGCAGCTCACCGTCCGGCCCAACGGCCGGTAGACCAACTCGCTCGCCCACGGCCACCACCTCGGCGCGGCCAGCAAGCGACGACCGCACCAGAGTGGTGGCACCGACGCGATGCACCAGCGCGCGGCTGTCGGGCGTCCAGGCAAAGCGGTAACCCGAGCGTTCGCCGACGGCGACCCGGCGCACGGGCCTGCTGCCGTCAACGGCGACGACATCCACTGCGTCGAGTCCGGCCACGGCGAGCGCCAGCAGCCGGCTGTCCGGCGAGAAAGTAGCAGCGGCGTAGTTTTCGCCCAGCGGCGACACCGCGCCGTCGTCCACCAGGGACACGCCCGCGAGCGTCATGGCAGCGGCAGCCGGTGCCGTCAGCTCGGACCCGGCGCAGCCAGCCACGAAGACTGCCAGCACGACCGCGCAACCGCATCCGCTGAGAGGCGCCCTGTTCACACCGCAATGTCAGCACTGCCAGCAACGATCGAACATCGGTCATCCAGGCATCGGTCGTCCGTCCGAGCACCCCGCCAAAAAAATGCAGGCTCTTGCGCGCCAGCCAGGTGCGCTAATATGGCGCCATGCGCGTGGTCTGGACCTGCCGTACGGATGTGGGCGTCAAACGCTCGGTCAACGAAGACCATTTCCGCGCCAGCCTGGATGCGCTGCTGTTCCTGGTGGCCGATGGCATGGGCGGCCACGCCGGCGGAGAGCTGGCCAGCCGGATGGCGGTCGAAAGCATCGAGAACTTCGTGATCGAGACGCGCGCCGGGACCAGCACACCGCTGCCCTTTGCGCCGCAGCCTGGCCTGACGCCCGAGAGCAACCGGCTGCACGTGGCTGCACGCAAGGCCAACCGCGACATCTACGAGACCGCGCAGGGCAACCCGCCGCTGCACGGCATGGGCAGCACGCTGGTTGGACTGCTGCTGCACGAGCACGAGGTGCACGTGATGCACGTCGGCGACAGCCGCTGCTACCGCCTGCGCGGCGACAAGCTGTTGCCGCTGACCAAGGACCACAGCGTCGTCAATGAGCTGATCGACGACGGCAAGCTGGCGCGTGACGCCGCCTACCGCCACGCCGAGCGCAACATCATCACGCGCGCACTCGGGGTCGACCCCGACGTCGAGCCCGAGGTGGCGGCGCACGAATTGCGCATCGGCGACCTGTTCCTGCTGTGCAGCGACGGGCTGACCGACCTCACCTCGGACCGCAAGCTGTTCGAGCTGCTCGAGCCGCTGGTCGATGCACCGGGTGTCAATCTCGGCCGCGAAGGAATCGAGCGCGACCATTTGGACAAGGTCGCCGAGGCGATGGTGCGCTACGCCAACAGCCGCGGCGGCGACGACAACATCACCGTGATGCTGGTCAAGGTGATCGGGTAACCCATGGTGCAGCACGCGACCCCGGCGCTTGGTGCGGTGGCCCGGCTCGAGGTGATCGCGCTGGACACGCCGATCGGTGAGGTGACGCTGGCCGCCACCGGCAGCGGTGTCGCCTACGTGCTGCTGCCCGGCGCCAGCAGCGATCCGATGATCGAGTCGTTTTTGCGCCGCGAGCCGTGCGCCGAGATCGCCCACGTCGACGCGCTGACGCTATGGCTGGAACCGGGAGCGGCTGCGGTGATGGCCGCGCTGGCCGGCGCCGACCGGCCGTTGCCAGCGCTCGACCTCGGCATCACCGAGTTCGAACGGCTGGTGCTGATGGCGATCTGCACCATCCCGCGCGGCGATACGCGCAGCTACCAGCAGGTCGCCAATGCGATCGACCACCCCAAGGCGACGCGCGCGGTGGGCCAGGCTTGCAGCGCCAACCCGGTGCCAATCCTGGTGCCGTGCCACCGTGTGGTGGGCGAGAGCGGCCGCCTGGTCGGTTTTCTCGGCGGGCTCGACATGAAGGCGCGGCTGCTGGCGCGCGAGGGCGCGCTGCTGACCTGAGCGCCCGGGGCGACGATGACAACAAAACGGTGTCTTCTCTTCTCGCTGCTGTTGCTGGGCGCGCTTTCTTGCCAACGCTGCCAGCCAGCCGCGCCGTCGCCACTGCAGACGGTGCCGGCCGACGCGACCGGCGCGCTGCTGCTCGAGCCAGCCGGTGCGCTGGCCAAGGCATTGCAGGGCGCGCTGACCTACGCCGGCGCCACGGCTGAACAGGCCGCTGACCTCAACAGCCTCAAGGCCGAGCTCGGTTTCGATCCGACCACGGTCGAGGGTCTGCGCAGCGCAGGCATCGATCCAGCGCGGCCGGCAGCGCTGGCTGGACTGGCGGCCGAGGGTGGCCGCGGCGATCTGATCGCCGTGTTGCCGTGCGCCGATCCCAAGGTGTTCGAGCAGACCGCGCGCCGGCTGGCCGAGCGCATGGGCCGCGCGGAGAAGGCGGTCGACGAGAGCGTGGCCAATCTGCGTGGCCTGCGCTTCGTGCGCAGCTTCGGCGATCGCGAGATCGTGCTCGGCGGCCTGGTGCTCGACCCGGCGCGCAAGCTCGCGTTCGTCAGCCTGAGCGGCAGCGGCCCGAAGTCGATCGAGCGCTTACTGACGACGACACCCGAGCAGAGCCTGGAGCGAACGCCCGCGTTTGCGACCGCGCGCGGCCGGGTCAAGCCGGGTCCGCTGCTGGTCTGGCTCGGACCGCAGCTGCTGGGCAAGTCGACGGCCGCGCTCGGCCTGGAAGCACCGGTCGCCAGCTACACCGTGGCGAGCGCAGGCATCGACGCGGGCGGACTCTGGATCGGCGCGCTGCTCGGGCTGGAGCCGGCCGGTCGCGAGCGCGTGCAGCAGGCGCTCACCCTCGGCAGCAAGCCACCCGACATCTTTGCGCTGGCCAGCCGTGACGCGGTGCTGGCCGCCACCGGCACCGCCAACGTGCCCGCACTGCTCGCCACCTACGACCGGGCCGACGCGCAGAAGAATCGTCAGCTCGAACAGGTCAAGGCGATGGCCAATGGCCTCGGCGTCGATCTCAACCGCGCCGTGGTCGAGCGCTTGCGCGGCGGTGTGGCCGCTGCGATCAGCATCGACGCCAATGGGCCGTTGCTGGTGCGGCCCAACAACCCGGGCCAGATGCTGCGCGCCATGCTCGGCCGCACCGTGATGGTGCAGCTCGTGGTCGACGTCACCGACGCTGGCGCGGCCGACCTGCTGACGCTGATCGACCAGTACTTCACAAAAAACAACATCGTGGTCGGCACCCGCAGCATCGGCAACACCGAGGTGCACTTTGCCGCCACCGGCGCAGTCGACGAACGGGTCGAGTGGCACTACGCGCTGCAGGACAAGCGGCTGCTGGTCGGCATTGGCACCGGCGCCAGCTTTGACCAGCTGCTGACCCGGGCCAAGGGCGCGGGCAGCGGCCCGCTGACCGAGGCGCTGTCACCAGCGGTCAGGAGCGCGCTGGTCGGGCAGAACGGCGGCGCACTCTACCTGTCGTTCGGCACGCTGGCCCGCCAGCTTGTTCTGCTCGCGCAATCGCCTGCCCTCGACGAACCGGCGATCCGCTCGGGCCTGATCAAGGCGGCCGAGACCACGAGCAAGATCGACGCGCTGGCGCTGCGCGCCAACGTCGACGACGAAGGACTGCGCCTCGAGCTGCGGCTAGAACCGGCGACCCATGCGGCCGCGTCGGCACCGGCGGAAAAGCGCGCGCCGTGATCCGGGTCGCCCAGCTCAGCAAGCGCTACACGGCAGGCAACGGCGAGCGCCGCGTGCTCGACCAGGTTGATCTCTCGATCCCGGCTGGCAACAGCGCCGCTCTGGTGGGCGCCTCGGGCGCGGGCAAGACCACGCTGCTCAATATTCTGGGCGGGCTCGACCTGGACTACCAAGGCGAGGTCGAGGTGGCCGGACTGCAGCTGCGCGGTCGAAGTGACGTCGAGCTATCGGGCTTCAGACGCGATTGCGTCGGCTTCATGTTCCAGGACTTTCACCTGCTCGAGCACCTGAGCGCGCTGGACAACGTGCTGCTCGCCTGCCGCTTCTCGGCTGCGGCCGAGCGCCGGCAGTTTGCACAACGCGGCCGGCAGCTGCTGGCCGAGGTCGGCCTGGTCGGCCGCGAGAACGAGCGGCCGAGCGCGCTGTCCGGCGGCGAGCGGCAGCGGGTGGCTCTGGCGCGCGCGCTGCTGCGCCAGCCCAAGGTGATCCTGGCCGACGAGCCAACCGGCAACCTCGATCCGGCCACTGGCCAGCGCCTGATGGAGCTGCTCGAGAAGATGCTGCGGGACGAGGGAGCCACGCTGCTCATCGCAACCCACGACGAAAACGTGGCGCGGCGCACTGACCGCCGCTGGCGGCTCGAGCGCGGCCAGCTGATCGAATGGGTGCCGGCGTGAACGCATTGCTGGCAGCGATCGGCGCCGACGTGCAGCGCGATCGACGCGGCCTGGCCCTGGCGGCAGTCGGCGTCGCCATCGGCGTGGCCGCGCTGACCTTCATCCTGGCCGCTGGCCGCGGCGCCGAGCGCGCGGTGGTCGACGAGTTGCTCAGCCGCACGCCGATCAACGTGGTGCGCGTCGAGCCCAAGGTCGGCATCGCGATCGGCCCGCTGCGCTGGGACGCCGGCGGGCTGTTGACCCCGGCGGTCGACGCCACCGCGGTCAAGGAGCTCGAGCGGGTCGACGGCGTGGCCGCGGTCTACCCGCTCGCCAATGCTGGTTTTCCGATGCGCGCGCAGGGCGGCAAGAGCGTGCTCGGCCACGACGTCTACATGGACATGTTCGCGTTCGGCGTGGACCCGGCCTTTGTGGCGGCCGACGTCGACGCTGCCAAGTTCGTCGATCCGGGCGCAGGGTCGGAGGCGGCGGTGCCGGTGGTCGTCTCGTCGCAGTTGCTCAACATCTACAACCGCACGGTGGCACCGGCGGTGGGCGCGCCGCGATTCAGCGCCGAGGCCGTGGTCGGTTTCTCGTTCGATCTGTTCCTCGGCGAGTCGTACACCACCGGTCGCAGCAACCAGCGCGTGCAGCTGACCGTGCGCGTGGTCGGCGTATCGTCGCGCGTGCCGCTCGCTGGCATCACGGTTCCGATCGCGACGCTCGAGCGCTGGAATCGCACTTTTGCGCCGGACAAGAAACAGGTCTACAGCGCGGCTTACGTCGAAACGCGCTCGCCGCGCGAGGTCGACGCCGTGGTGCGGCGCGCCGACGCGCTCGGCCTGGTGGTCGACGAGAGCGCGCGGCTGGTCGGCGGCATCATCCGCGGCACCACGGCCGCGCTGTCGCTGATAGCGGCGCTGATCCTGGCGGTGGCCGGACTGCACACGGCACAGACATTCGAGGCGCGGGCGCGCGCGCGGCGCAAGGAGATCGCGCTGCTGCGCGCGCTGGGCGCGGCGCGGCGCGACGTGCTGGCGCTGTTCGCGGGCGAGGCGCTGCTGGTCGGGCTGGTCGGTGCGCTCTGCGGCGTAGCGCTCGGGTTGACCGGCGCGTGGGCAGCCGCCAGTGCGCTGCGACAGGCGCTGGCGTCGTTGCCGTTTGCGCCGACGCACCTGGTCGCGATCGACGCCCTCGTGATCGGGCTGCCGATCGCCGCCGCGTTGCTGGCGGCATTGCTCGGCGGACTCGGGCCTGCGCGGCGCGCGTCCAAGCTCGATCCCGCGGCGGTGCTCGCCGGCGGGCACGGGTAGTGTTACCGGGCGGCCCTGCGGCCGCCCCCCGCCGGGAATGAATCCCGGCGGGTCCCCCCACCCGGCCCGCGCTTCGCGCGCCCGTGCGTCACGTCATGCAGATCAAATTGGCGCCAGAGTGCTCCTCTCTGTGTGCTCGCCTTACAGCAGCCACCCCGGGGCATGACGAGGCGAGCGGAGGCAAGCCCGAAGCCGAGCGCCGACGTACAAGTCGGACGGGCGCACACGCGAGGCGAAGGCAGTACCGGCGGAACACGAACGCCGCGGACGAGAGGGCCTTCTCGGCTGAGGGGCGCCGCCGCCGAGCCGTGCCCCGGGGTGGCTGCGATAGTCCGCCTCACTTTTTTTGCGATTCAGCCTGTACTTTTACTTCGCCGCGTCGACCGGCTTCCGTGAATCGACGACTTCAGTACCCGCCAGGATGTCACCCGCGCGGATTCCCTTCGGGTCGGTCCACACCAGGTAACCCTCGAACAGCAGGATCGCGAGCCCGAGCGTCAAGAACAACGCCCAGCCGACCAGTGGGATCAGTATGAACAGCCCGGCAATGCCAAGCGGCGCATTGCGCAGCAGCGAGTCAAACACGTTGGCCGGCTTGCGGTCGCGCGTGCGCACCACCTTCAGCCGCGTCAGTCGCTTGCCGACCGACGTGCCCTCGAACAACGCGTCGGCCAGCAGCAGATAACCAAGCGCGACCAGCGGTCCGACAAACGACACCGACTCGGCCAGCAGCGCGAAGATGACGACGTCGATCACGCGACCGATCGCGCGCAGTTGCAGGTCGGCCTTGGCTGGATCAGGCGTCGCTGTCCCCGCCGCGACGCTGAGCGCGGCGCGCGCAGCCGCCAGCGCTGGATCGATTGAGCCGTTGCCCGTCGCTGGCACCGCGTTCAGCGGTGGTGTCGGCTCGCCGTTCGCCGCCGCACCGTTGATCGGATGGCTGCGGCGCTCGAAGTCGTCCGCCGTCAAGACGGTCAGCGGCGTCTGCCGGCGCGGCTGCGGCGGCTGCGTGTCGCGGCCGTCAGCCTCTTCGCGATCGGCGCGCGGATCGCGGTCCATGCGGTCGTCGTCGGTCACGCTGGGTCCTCTGCGCCGTCAGCGATCTCTTCCTGCCGCGTGAACACCACGAACGCCATCTTGGGCCGCTTGCTCGCATCGTTGGGCACGAAGTTGATGCCGTCCAGCAGCCAGCCCTGGCGCGTCCACTCGTTGAGGATCGCCTCGAGCGTCTCGTCAGCAACCGTCATGCACTCGACGACCTTGTAGCGCGTCACCTTCACCGCTGTCCCTCGTTGTTCGCTACACCGACCGCAACCGCGCGGCAGCTTGCAGCGCCCACGGCGTCACCATCAGATCGGCGCCGGCCCGGTGCGCGGCCAGCAACGTCTCGAGCTGTGCCGCCGGGCCGTCGACCCAGCCGCGCTCGGCCGCCGCTGCGATCATCGCATATTCGGCCCAGCCCTGGCACGCGACCAGCGGCAGCTCCAGCTCGCGCCGCGCTGCGGCGATCAGGTCCAGCGCGGCCAACGTCGGCCGCACCAGCGCCAGGTCGGCGCCCTCCTCGATCGCCAGCGCCAGCGAGCGCAGCGCCTCGCCGGCATTGGCCGGATCGATCAGCTCGCTCGCCGCCGCTTGCACTGCCGGCAAACCAGTATCGGCCGCCACCGCGTCGAACGCCGACGCCAGCCGGCCCGCCGCGGCACCGATCGCCACCGCCTCGAAGCCCTTCTCGTCGAGCGCCTCGCGCAGGTAGCCGACGTTGCCGTCGATCATCTCGGTTGGCACCACGATGTCGACACCGGCGCGCGCGTGGCACAGCGCAACCTGCCCGATCAGCTCGAGCGCCGCGTCGTTGTTGACCGCGCTGTTGCCGTCGCCACCGCGGTCGACCGGGCCAGCGCGACCGCTGCTGGCAAACGCGCTCAGCGCCACCTCGGACAGCAGCACCAGTTCGGGCCGCTGCTTGCGAATGGCGCGGGCAGCGCGCGGTACCGGGCTGCCGTCGTTCCACGCCTCGCTGCCGTGATCGTCCGGCCGTTCTCCCAGCCCGCACAGCAGCAATGCGCCGATGCCGGCGTCGTGGGCCTGGACCGCCAGCGCCGCGGCGCGGTCGGCCGACAGCTTGCACACGCCGGGCAGCGCGGCCACCTCGGCGCTGACGTTGCTGCCACTGACCACCAGCAGCGGCAGCACCAGCTGGTCGACGTGCAATCGCGTCTCGCGCACCAGCCGCCGCAGTCCGGCGCTGCGGCGCAGCCGGCGCAGACGATGTTCGGGAAAAGCCATGCACCACCTCGCGCGTTGCGCACAGCCAGGGGCTGCCGCACGCGAGCGCTCGTTTCGTAGCTGCGGCGGCCAGCCAAGTCAAGGAGCGGCCGCAAATGGGCGATCGGGGCGACCGCGGCCGTGTTACGGTCGCGCCGTGACGACCCGTCCGATCAAGGCCGGCCGGCCGCGAGCGAACACGCTCCCGCCAGCGCCGGTGGCCCCGCTGCGGTTGGCGCCGCTGCTGGATCGTCTCTGCACGGAGTTGATCGAACGCGTGCCTGCGCTGCACGGCCTGGATGCCCGGCGCATCCTGATCGTGGCCGGTCAGGCGCGCGGCGCGGCCCGCGCCTCGATCCGATCGCTCGCGCCGGCGACACGGGCGCCGCTGGTGCACGTCGCTGGCCAGCGCAAGCTGTTCGAGCTGACCCTGCGGCCGCTCTGGTTCAGGCAGAGCACGCCCGGCCGCCGGCTTGAATCGATCGTGCACGAGCTCTGGCACATCGATGCGAGCGCGCCCGATCGGCTGGCCCGGGACCGGCAACACCGCACGCTGTCCCGCCAGCAGGTCGCCACCGCGATCGGCCAGCTGTGCGCGAACGCCCGCGCGCTCGTCGGTCCCAAATTTCTGGCCAGTCTGGCGGTCGACGGTCCGGTGCTCCTGCCGGCCTGGTTGACCCGGCCGGTACTGACCGGTGAGCCGCAGCAACGGCGCCAATTTGGCGATCGCGACCTGTTCTTGCAACAGATCACCATGGTCACGCGCGCGACGGCGCGGGTAAAAGATCCAATAAATTGACACTGCGTCCGGGTCGCCGTACGGTTGTGCCATTGACGTCGGTGTGGCCGAGCCATGACGCTTCGCAGTGCCATAGCGTCGCTCGCAGTCGCTGCCGCCCTTGCTGCGGTAGCGCCACCAGCCCATGCGCTCGAGGGCTACAAGGCGACCCCTGAGTACCAGGCGCTCGGTCGCGACTTCCGGATCACCAGCGTGGCGCAAGCCGACTTCAACGACGACGGCGTCGACGAGGTGGGCATTGCCTACCGCTCGGCCGGCGGCGGCGGCTCCGAGGGCGGGCTGCTCATCCTCAAACAGGCCGGCGGTGAGTTCCGGCCCGCTTTTCACGTCTTCTTCGAGAGCACCTATGCCAGCGAGGTGAGCGGTGAAAAGGGCCGGCTCGAGCTGACCCTGGTGCACACGGGTCCAGGCGGTGACGACGAAGTGCAGCTGACCTGGAAATACGGCGAACAGTTTGTATTCAACGGCGAGGATCGCAGCCTGCTCAAGGGCATCCGCGCGGTCGCCTCGTCGACCAAGCGCGGCAATGGCACGCCGGCCGCAGTGCTCGACAATGACCTGGATACCGGCTGGGCCGAGGGCGTCGAGGGCACCGGTGTGGGCGAGAGCGTCACGGTCAAGCTGGCCAAGCCGATCGGCGTCGGCTTGATCGGCATCTTCCCGGGCAGGTCGACCGACGCCAAGGATTTCAAGCAGGCCAACCGGCTGCACCGCGGCACCTTCGAAGTGCAGACCGAGTCCGACGTCGGCGACGAGGCATCGGCCCTCGACTTCTCGGACCTGGGCATCAATGTCGGCGGCGACACCGACGACCTGGTGTTTGCCAACAAGCCCGAATTCAAGTTCTTCAAGGTCAAGCGCAGCAAGGCGCTCAACCTGGTGGTCAAGATCGACAGCGTCTACCTCGGCGACAAGGACGACGACACCTACGTCTCCGAGATCGAGGTGGTACCGCTGATCCCGCGCAGCGAGACCGTGGACCGGGGCAAGAAGGCCGCCAAGAAGGAAAAAGAAAAAGAGAGCAAGCCCACGGTCAAGGGAACGGTCATCGAGGAGTAGCGTTTATATCCACCACCCGGGTTGACGTGCGCGTCTCGTCGTACAGCCACAGCCCGCGGTCGACCGCGGCCGAGTAGAGCACCAGCGCCGCGCCATTGGCCGCCATGGCCAGGTCAAAAAACCCGGCCACCGGTTGCCGTTCGTCGACGCTGCTGCGCTGCCAGCGACCGTCGCGCCTGCGCAACAGCACCAGCGAGGTGCGGTCGGCGTCGGCGTCATCGCTGAGGGCACCGGCCAGCAGCAGGTCGCCGTTGCGCGCAGCCGCCAGCCGGATGCGCCGCAGATCGCGCACCAGCCGCGGTGCGTTCTCCAGCATCTCCTCGGCCGGCACCGGCGCAAAGTAGACGCGGCCGCTCTGGCGCGTCGAAAATGCGATCAGCAGCTGATCCTTGTCGTCAAACGCCAGGCTCGACTGCCAGCCCACCTGGTCACCGCGCGGCGCCACCAGCGTGCGCCGCTGCCAGTCGCCGCCGGCCAGCGGCAGCGCGCCGATGCGTAGCTCGCTGTCGACGAAGTTCCAGTGGGCGTAGCTCGCCATCAGCCAGTCGCCCGCCACCACCAGGTCGGTCGTCAGCTCGGCCTGACCGCCAGCGCGATCGACCGGCCGCACCTGCCAAGCATCGGCGCTGCCGACCGGCCGCTCAGCGCGCGGCGCCCGGATCGCAAGCCGCAGATGACCGCCGTCGTCCTGGTCGTAGAAGATCGCGTACAGCCGCCCGCGCACGGCGAGCAACCGGCTGCCCATGCCGATCTCGGGCCCCCACGCCACCTGCTCGTATTGCCACTTGCCAGCCTCGCGCGTGGCGTAGATCAAGAAGCGCGTGCTCTGGTTGTGGTAGAGCAGGTGCGGCGTGTCGCTGTCGTCGACGGCGAGCGCCAGGTACTTGCCGACCGCGCCGCGGCTGTCCACGGTCTCCAGCTCGAGTGCGCCGCTCTGGTCGCGGTGGCCGTAGCGCACCAGCCCGCGGCCCGCGTCGCAGTAGGCCAGGTGCAGCGTGTTGCCCTTGCCCAGCCGCAGCGCCGGCCACCAGCCGACTGCACCGTCGGGGTCAGCCGGCCGCTCGATCGCGATCGGCGCCACGCCCGAGGGCGCCACCCGCTCGACGTAGATGGTGCGCTCGCAGCCCGCGCCCGCGATGAGCGCGATCAGCCCACAGGCAATGGTGCGCAACTTCGACGTCATGGTCCCCTGCTCGCTCGACCGGCAGCTTAAGCGGCAGCGTCGGGTCGCTGTCAATCGCGCGTTGATTTCACGTCGGCCTGGGCCTAAGTACGAAGCGTTCAGTCTCATCCTGGACCGGGAGCAAAAATGCGCATTCGCATGTTGTGCCTCCTCGCGACCAGCGCCGCCGCAGGCTGGCTGGCAGCGTGCGTGACGCCCGCTGCCGGCAACACCTGCAGCAAGGACGACGAGTGCCCGGACGGCCAGCAGTGCCTGACCGAGTTCAAGGGCGGCTACTGCGGCAGCAAGGGCTGCACCAAGCAAGAGGACTGCACCGACGATACGATCTGCGTGGTCCTCGACGGGACCAACTACTGCTTTCTCAAGTGCGTGGAGAAGGCCGACTGCAACCAAAACCGGCCGGCCGAGCAAGCGGCCAACTGCGTCTCGAGCATCGTCGCGGTCGGCAGCAACAGCAGCAAGGCGTGCGTGCCGCCGTCGGGATCATGACCGGGACCAGCCCGCGGCATTATAGATTGACGCCCCAGCAGCCGTTTGCTACTTGCCGCCCAATCAAGGGGACACCCATGCCGGCCTCGCCAAAAGATCTGCGCGATCATCTCAACGACATGTGGAAGACCACGGTCGACCAGTTCGACGAGATCAAGGACATCATCGTCCGCCACTCGCACATCGGCCGCAAACGGTTGGACACGGCGTTTCTCAAGCGGCAGCGCGATCGCTTTTTCCAGGACCTGGGCGAGGCGGTGTTCAACCAGGCCGAGGCCGGCAGCCTGACACTGCACGCCGAGGGCAACCGCACGGTCGAGCGCATCCGCGAGGCGCTCAAGCAGATCGAACTGGAGGAGGCCGAGATCGCGCGCATCAACCAGGGCGGCGTACCGCAGACCGAACTGCGCGACGAGCCAACGCTGGAGAACATCGCGCTGTCGCCCGACGGGCAGCCACAGCAGCGCAACGAGCCGGCGCCGGCCGAGCCCGAGCCCGTGCTGAGCGCCGCGGCCACGCTTTTGGCGCCGGACGGCGACGAGACAGTTGACGCGGCTGCAGCAGCAAGCGATAACGTCGACATCGGCGTCGGTGATCGGCCCAAGCGCCGCGGCCGGCGGCCGAGCCGTAAGCTGTAGGGGACGCGAGAGCTGGCTTGACGATGCCACGGAGGATTGTGGGGATGTAGCTCAGCTGGGAGAGCGCCTGAATGGCATTCAGGAGGCCGACGGTTCGAT
>Ga0315268_10004491_pt1 | contig 15144 bp, 13 predicted proteins | sample C1_top_MG_FD_204535 | JGI IMG/M metagenome (GOLD analysis project Ga0315268, IMG submission 204535) | Sediment microbial communities from Yellowstone Lake, YNP, Wyoming, USA - C1_top | ecosystem: Environmental > Aquatic > Freshwater > Lake > Sediment | place: USA: Wyoming | collected 2017-08-01
TCACTAAAGTTTCCATTCCTCATTTAACCATTCTTCATTGGTTGCGTCGGCTGGAGTATATGTCTTTGTTTTTTGTCGTTGCCTTTTCGATAAAAAAAATTCAGGACGTTAAAGACTATTTAGTTTGTGTCTCTTTTGCTTTTATAGGTGTTTTTATTTACGGAATAGGTCAAAAATTTTTCAATTTTCCAGTCGTTTCCACCATGAACGAGGAGTTTTCAAAGGGGTACTTGCTGACCTTAAACGAATGGGCGCGGATTAGTTCAACCTTTGCCGGTCATTATGATTTGGCTGCTTATTTGGTAATAGTTTTAGCCGTTATTCTGGCTCTAATTTTTGCCGTAGATTCAAAATGGAAAAAAATTCTAATTGCCGTTTTATGGTTATTGGCGCTCTATTTATTGGTTTTGACTGCCTCGCAAACATCTTTTGCGGCTTATTTAATTAGTATGGTAACTATTTTAATCCTCTTAAAAAGGTTTGGCTGGATTATCCCCCTTACCGCTGTCTCTTTAAGTTTGATGCTTTTTTCCAATGATTTGAGTCAAAGATATGCGGCTTCATACAAAGTTAATCTTAGTTTTTTATCCGGGTATTCCACTCCCAAAACAAGCGAAATTACTTTAACGCCGTCACCGACTCCTGCCGCTCTTCCGACTACTACTTCTTTTCAGGCAAAGGCCCCCTTACCTACTCCAACTATAATTTATAAAGAAAAAAAGTATGTTAATTATGGGCCGACGGAGCCGGTTAATGCCGTTGAGTTGACCGCTTACCGATCAAGCAAGATTAGATTTAACGTTGAATGGCCAAGAGCCTTAAGAGCTTTTTATAAAAATCCTTTATTGGGGACCGGTTTTGCTTCAATAACCTTAGCGACAGACAATGATTATTTAAGAGCATTGGGAGAAACTGGACTATTAGGTTTTATTTCTTTATACCTAATCTTTATAAAAATAGCGGTAACAGGCCTAAAATATCTAAAAATTTCTTCTAACAAATTTGGCAAAACAATAACTATTGGTTTTTTGGGAGCAATGGTGGGTCTTTTATCGAACGCTGTTTTTATTGATGTTTTGGAATCTTCAAAGGTTGCCTACACCTTTTGGATGTTTATGGGAATAATGATCGGTTTTATAAAATTGGAAAGCAGAAATTGGAGCGCCAACAATGAGTAGAAAAAAATTAGATATATTTTTAATAATTTTATTTTTCTCATTTCATTTTTAGTGAGGTTGTATAAAATTAACCTCCCCTTGGCCGATCATCATTCCTGGCGTCAGGCAGATACCGCCGCTGTGGCGAGAAATTTCATAAAAGAAAAATGGGACTTTTTTCTGCCAAGAATCGATAACATGACCTACCTGCATTCTCCCGATCTTCTTAACAAAAACCGCTTATTTTTAGCCGAGCCTCCGGTTTACCAGACTATCGTTGCCGTTTTTTACCGGTTTTTTGGTATTAAAATTGAATTGGCAAGACTGGTTTCAATTTTGTTTTCTTTAGGATCGATATTTTTTTTGTTTCTTATTGTCAAAAAATATTTTGGTTTTCGAGTGGGGGCTTTAAGCGCTTTAATTTTTGGTATTTTGCCTTACAACATTTATTATTCAAGGACAGTTTTACCCGAATCGATGATTATTTTTTTAATATTGGGTTTGGTTTACTTCTTTGATCAATATCTTTGGGAAAGGAAAAAAGGTTGGTGGCTGATGACTTTGATTTTTGGGGCAATCGCTTTAACCCAAAAATCGTTTCCTATTTTTATGTCGCCAGTTTTAGCGTATATGGCTTTTAGAAAATATTCTTTCGGCTTTTTGAAAAAACCTTCTTTGTGGATTTTAGCCTTTTTAATGATTACCCCCTTGGCTTTGTGGCGGCTTTGGATTAATAATTTTCCGGAGGGAATTCCTCCTTATGACTGGCTGTTTAATCAAGGCAATATTCGTTTTACCGGAGCATTTTTTTGGTGGATTTTCGCCGAACGCCTGGCCAAATTAATTTTAGGATATTGGGGATTAATTCCTTTAGGGTTTGGGTTAGCTCTACTTCCTTCTAAAAAGGAAGGATGGTTGTTTCACCTCTGGCTGCTTATGGTTTTTATTTATATTAGTGTTTTTGCGGCCGGAAATGTTACTCATGATTATTACCAGATTCCTTTAGTCCCTATTTTGGCTATCTTTATGGCCAGGGGAACGAGTTTTTTGTTGGAAGTTCCAGGACGCTTGTTCAGTAAAACTATTTGTCATTTGGTACTTGTTATTTGTTATTTGTTCATGCTGGCTTTTTCGTGGTATGAAGTAAGAAATTTTTATAATATTCAGGGAGGAGTAGATCTGGCCGGTCAGGCGGTTGATCAGCTTACTCCCAAAGAGGCTTTAGTTTTAACCGGAGACAGCAATGACGCTACCTTGCTTTATAATACCAATCGCTACGGTTGGACCGGCGGCTATGCATCCTATTTTCCCAATAATCCGGAAACGATTCAAAAAATCATAAAAATGGGAGGAGATTTTTATGTTACCACTAAATTTGTAGACGATTCTTCATTTGGCCGGTATATGCTGGAAAATTTTTCCCTTGTTAAAAGAACAGACCAATTCATAATTTTTTCTTTAAGAAAATGAAAATCTTAATGCTCACGCCTTATTTGCCATATCCTCCATCCTCCGGAGGTCAGGTTAGGTCTTATAATTTAATAAAAAATATTTCTAAAAAACATGAGATAACTTTGTTTTCTTTGGTTAAGAGTGATGAAGAAAAGAAATACATACCGGAATTGGAAAAGTTTTGTCAGAAGGTCGAAGTCTTTAAAAGACCGGATAAGCCGTTTACCCTAAAAAATATTTTCAAAACAGGATTTGGTTTATATCCTTTGCTGGTTGTTCGTAATTGGTCAAGCCTGGAAAAAGAAGCTGTCAGCCGGGAGTTAGCTACTGGTTCTTACCAATTGATTCATGCCGAAACTTTCTATATTATGCCTCATATTCCCAAAACAAGCGTTCCTATTCTTTTGGTTGATCAAACAATTGAGTTTCAGGTATATCAGCATGTCGCCAACACCAGCAAATTTTGGCTCTTGAGACCGCTTCTTTATTATGACGTCTTAAAGATTAGATTTTGGGAAACAAGATTTTGGCAAAAGGCGGCAAAGGTAGTTGCCGTTTCCGAATCAGACAAGAAAAAGATGCTCAAGTTAGTTCCTTCATTGTCAGTAGAAGTGGTTCCGAACGGAGTCGGTGAAGATCTGATAAATTTATGGCCGAAAAGGAAAAAATCCGGGAAACCAGTTGTTTTTTTTCAGGGAAATTTCTCTTGGCTGCAGAATACCGAAGCCGCTAAATATCTAATCGATAAAGTTTTTCCGCTTATTAAAACAAAAATTGGCGATGTTTCTTGTTTAGTTGCCGGGCAGGGTGCGAGAGAAAAAATTGGTTTTTTGGCAAGAGGCGATATTGAAATTAGAGATATTGCCAACTCCGATATTGAAGGAGTTAAAAAGGCTTATCAGGAAGCCTCGGTTTTTTTGGCGCCGATTTTTGGGCCCGGCGGAACAAGATTAAAAATTTTGGGGGCGATGGCAAGCGGTTTGCCGGTGGTGACAACGGCTATCGGAATTGAGGGAATTGATGCCAACAACGGTCAGGAAGTTTTAGTGAGAAATAAGCCCGAAGAAATGGCGGACGCGGTTGTCTCCCTCTTGAAAGATCAAATTCTTTTTAAAAGGATAACTAAGGCGGCGCGGCAGCTGATTGAAAAAAATTACAGTTGGCCGAAAATTGCCGATAAGCTGGATAAAATTTATCAAGAGGTAGGAAATTATGGCAAAAAAGGTTGACCTGTCGGTTATTATTTTGAATTATAATACGAAGGATTTATTAAAAGAATGTCTTGATTCGGTTAAAAAAACGGAAAACGATGGATATTCCATTGAAGTAATTGTGGTTGATAACGCTTCAACCGATGGTTCTCCCGCCATAATAAAGAAAAATTTTCCAGAATTTAAATTAATTGTAAATCCAAAAAATGTTGGTTTTGCTGCCGGCTGCAACCGGGGATTAAGGGAGTCAAACGGAAGGTATATTTTGTTTTTAAATTCTGATACCAAGGTTACCAAGGAAGCTTTTAAAAAAATGATTAGTTTTATGGATAAAGACGAACAAGTTGGCGCCTCCAGTCCGAAAACAATGCTTTTTTCCGGCGGAATGGACCCAGACTGTCATCGGGGTTTTCCGACCCCCTGGGCCTCGTTTTGTTATTTTTTAGGATTGGAGAAATTATTTCCTAAAAGCAAAATTTTTGGGCAATATCATAAGTTTTATTTAGACCTAAATAAGGCGCATGAAATAGATGCCGGTTTTGGAACCTTTATGTTTGTGCGGAAAACGGCTCTCGATGAAGTGGGCAGCTGGGATGAAAAATACTTTTTTTACGGCGAAGATTTGGATTTATTTTATCGGATAAAAAAGGCGGGCTGGAAAATTATGTTTTTTCCGGAGCCAATCGTCTTTCACCACAAAGGAGCGAGTTCCGGATTAAGAAAAGAATCAAAAAAGGTCAGCAGGGCCAGCCGGGAAATTAGAGTAAAAACCGCCAAGGCTTCAATTAAAGCGATGGAGATATTTTATAAAAAATTTTACCAAGATAAGTATCCTAGATTTATTACCTGGCTTATAATTTTGGGAATTAAAATAAAAGGTTTTTTTAGAGTTTTTTCTATTGTTTGCGGGCGACCCTTTAGCTAAAAATTAAAATCTTATGAAAATATTAATTGATGCCAGAATGTATGGATTAGAGAATGCCGGAGTAGGAAGATATGTGCTTAATCTTATTTCCGAAATAAAAAATCAAAAAATTAGGAGCAAAAATTTAGATATAACCTTATTAGTCCGAAAGAAAAATTTTCATGAAATTAAACAAGAATTTGGCAATACATTTAAGATTGTAATTTGTGACATTCCTCATTACTCACTAAAAGAGCAATTAATTCTGCCACTTCAATTAATTAAACTAAAACCAGACCTTATTCATTTTCCTCATTTTAATATCCCTGTTTTATACCCGGGAAAATTTATAGTTACTATTCATGATTTGATTAAACACAGCTCGCGGGGAAGTGAAACAACCACCCATGGACCATGGCTTTATTGGTTAAAGTACTTCGGTTACAGATTTATTTTTAATCAGGCAGTCAAAAGAGCGGAAAAAATCCTTGTTCCAAGCCAGTCGGTTAAAGAGAATTTGGTTGAAAAATATAATCTAACAAATAATAAGATAACGGTGACTTATGAAGGAGTAGACAAGAAATTTCAAAAAAGTAATTTTAAACTGCAAGAGGTCAATAAAGTTTTAAGGAAATACAAAATTCGGCAGCCGTTTCTGATTTACACCGGCAGTCTCTATCCTCATAAAAACGTTGATCGTTTAGTTGAAGCAGTAATTGACTTAAATAATATATATCATTTAAGTATTTTTTTAGTGGTTGTTTGCGCAAGAAATGTTTTTTATGAACGATTCAGACAAAAAATTAAAAGAATGAAGGGGGAAGAATTTGTTAACTTGGTAGGTTTTGTTCCCGACGGAGAACTAGCCGTTTTATATAGTCGAGCCGAAGCATTTGTTTTTCCTTCATTGATGGAGGGATTTGGTTTACCCGGGTTGGAAGCAATGGCTGTTGGTTTACCGGTTTTAGCCTCTCGTATTCCTGTTTTTCAGGAGATCTATAAAGATGCGGCTTTATACTTTGACCCTTTTTGTATTAACGAATTAATTGACGGTGTTAAACAAATACAAAGCGATGAGAAGTTAAGGGAGAGTTTAAAAGTTAAAGGATTTAAGTTAGTTAAAAAATATTCTTGGGAGGAAACTGCCAAACAAACAATAACTGTTTATGAATCATTCCGCCTTTGATTTGTCCTCTTGCGCCATTTGTCCGCGAAATTGTTTGGTAAATCGAAAAACCAAGCTTGGTTATTGTCAAAAGGGCGAGAAATTAGAAGTTAGCTGGTATGGCGCTCATTTTGGGGAAGAACCATCAATATCAGGAGTTAGGGGTTCGGGGACCATTTTCTTTGCCGGATGCAATCTTTCTTGCGTTTATTGTCAAAATTGGCAGATATCGCAAAACAGAATTAGGGGAAAATTGCTTGACAACCCTAAACTGGGGGAAATTTTGCTGAAACTGCAATCTCAAGGAGTTCATAATATCAATTTAGTTACCCCCACAATTTGGACAGTTCAATTAATTAAAGTGATTAAATGGGCTAAAAAAAGAGGTTTAAAAATTCCGATTGTTTGGAACAGCAATGCCTATGAGAAGGTTGAAACCCTAAAACAGCTGGAGGGTTTGGTAGATATCTATTTACCGGATTTTAAATACGCCGATGATGATTTAGGAGTAAAATTCTCATTGGTAAAGAATTACTCTACAATTGCCAAAAAGGCTATTTATGAGATGCAAAGACAGGTGGGGGATTTGAAAGTTGGCAAAAACGGTATGGCCATAAAAGGCCTGATTGTGAGGCACCTTATTTTGCCAAGTCATTTGGAGAATACCAGGAAATGTCTTACGTTTATCCGTTCGCTTTCCAAAAATATCCATTTAAGTTTAATGAGTCAGTATTCTCCGGTGTTTAAGGCCGGCAAATTTAAGGAAATTAATCGGGAATTAACCAAAGAGGAAGATGAGATGGCCAAAAAAATAATGGAAGGTCTAAATTTTAAATACGGTTGGATTCAGGAATTTGGAGAGTCAGTTAAAAATCTTCAACCGGATTTTCGCAAAAGCAACCCTTTTGAAAAATGATAAAATAGAAAATATGCAGGTTTCCAGTGTTCATTTCGTATTTCGTAAGAATCAAGCAAGGAGTCTCGAAGAATGAAAGTCGCCTTAATTTATGATCGAGTGAACAAAATTGGCGGAGCGGAAAGAATTTTGCTGGCCCTGCATCAATTGTGGCCGGAAGCCCCTTTGTATACCGCGGTCTATAACCGGGAGACAGCTCCCTGGGCTAAAGATTTTAAAGTGATTCCTTCTTTCCTCCAAAAATTTCCCTTTGCCAAAGCAAACCATGAATTTTATCCCTGGATTACTCCTTTGGCTTTTGAATCTTTTGATTTTTCCGAATTCAACATGGTTATTTCTATTACCAGCGCCGAGGCTAAAGGAATTATTACCAAACCGAAAACTTTGCATATTTGTTATTGTCTTACCCCGACTCGCTATCTTTGGAGCGGCGGCAGAGACTATCCAATACCTGTTTTGCTAAAACCAGTAATCAGCAAATTGAGAATTTGGGATCAGGTAGCCGCCCAAAGACCTGATATTTATCTGGCAATTTCTAAAACCGTGGCCGAGAGGATTAAAAAATATTACCGAAGAGAAGCTGAAGTGATTTATCCTCCCGTTGATACCAACTTATGGCAAATACAGAAGGTAAAGACAGAGTCTTATTTTTTGGTTGTATCCCGCCTAGTACCCTATAAACGGGTTGATTTGGTAATTTCTGCTTTTAACAAGCTTGGCTGGCCATTAAAAATTGTGGGGACCGGTCGGGAAGAAAAAAAGTTAAAGATGATGGCGAAAAAAAATATTCAATTTCTTGGTCAATTGACAGATCGAGAACTTTTAAGTTATTATCAAAAGTGTCAGGCCTTAATTTTTCCGCAGGAAGAAGATTTTGGCTTGGCGGCTTTAGAGGCCCAGTCCTGCGGCAAACCGGTAATTGCCTATAAAAAGGGAGGGGCTCTTGAAACAATTATTGAAGGCAAAACCGGGGAGTTTTTTAGCGAGCAAAAAACGGAATGCTTAATTGAAAAGCTAAAAAACTTTAAACCGGAAAAATATTCGGCTGACGATTGTCGAATGAATGCCCTAAGATTTGATGAAAAAAATTTTCAGAAAAATTTTAAACGAAAAGTTTTAGAGATTTGGGAAAAATGGAAAATAACGAATTAAAAAAACACCTATTTGTTTTGATTCTTTGCGGCGGAGGCGGAAAACGGTTATGGCCGAAGTCAAGAATAAAAACGCCTAAGCAGTTTATTAAAATTTTTGGCGAGGAGACGATATTTCAAAAAACTGTGGCTCGGGCCGCCAAACTGGTGCCGTTTAAGCAAATTTATGTTGTAACCAATTTTGATTACCTAGATGAAGTCCGTAGTCAAGCGCCGCAAATTCCCAAAGAGAATATTTTGGCCGAACCGCAGGCAAAAAATACCGCATTGGCAGTCGGCTACGGGGCGGTCTATATTAAAAATTACGATCCGGAAGCAGTGATTATTAATCTGCCCTCGGATCATTTTATAAAAGATGTTGAAAAACTTAACTCTGCTTTGCTTGCGGCCGCAGAAGCCGCCGTTAGCGGAAATTATCTTGTTATTTTGGGAATTAAACCGCAGTCTCCAGAAACGGGTTTTGGCTATATTCACGCTGGCGATTCTTGGGAAACCTTTCCGGATAGAAAAATTTTTAAAGTTAAAGAATTTACGGAGAAACCTGACCTGGTCAAAGCCCAATCCTTTTTATCAAGCGGAGACTATTTTTGGAACGCCGGCATTTATGTTTTTAGGATCTCTAATTTTCTTTCTGGTTTAAAGGAACACGCCCCGAAAACCTATCAATCCCTTTTACGGCTGGAGAAGGCTATTGAGCAGGATGATAAAGCGAAAATTAAAGAAATCTACTTTCAATCAGATGATCTTTCTCTTGATTATGCTTTAGCGGAAAAAGCCAATAATCTTTTGGTAGTGGTTGGTGATTTTGACTGGAATGATATTGGCGACTGGAATCGCTTTTGGGAAATTGCGGAGAAAGATGAGAGCGGCAATGTCATTATAAAAGAGAAAAGCAACGGAGATTTTGTCGGATTAGAGGTAAAAAACTCTCTGATTTATGCTTCAAATCGCCTAATTGCTGTTATCGGTGCGGAAAATTTAATTATTATCGATACGGCCGAAGCGCTTTTGGTCTGTCCTAAAAATAAAGCCGAAGAAGTAAAAAAATTGGTTAATGGTTTAAAGGAACAGGGAAAACTTAAGTATCTTTAGAGAAAAGATGTTTTACGAAGCAACCAAAAGAATAATTGATATTATCTCTGCCATTATTATTGGTATTGTCTTTTTTCCAGTTTGCGTATTAACCGCTCTGGCGATTAAGCTTGAATCGCCAGGACCTATTTTGGCGGATACCCCGGGCAGAGTAGGCAAAAATGGTAAAATTTTTCGCCTCTACAAATTTCGCTCAATGATTGTTGGTGCTCACCAGCTTTTGCGAACCGATCCGCGCTTTAAGGCGCTTTATGAAGAATATAAAAAATCAAGTTACAAACTCCATGATGATCCCCGCTGGACCAAGGTGGGGAAATTTATTAGAAAATATTCGATTGATGAGATCCCCCAAATCATTAACATTTTACGCGGGGAAATGAGTTTGGTTGGTCCTAGACCTTATTATGCCGATGAGCTGGTAGAGCAGCAAAAAAAATATCCGGAAACTAGGGAATTAGTGAAGGAGGTTCTTTCGGTAAAACCGGGTATCACTGGAGAGTGGCAGGTTTCAGGAAGGTCGGAAATAAATTTTGATAAAAGAATTCAAATGGATGTTAAATATGCCCGTCGAAAATCGATTCTTTACGATCTTTGGATTATTTTAAAGACACCCAAGGCGATGCTTTCGGCCAAGGGTGCGGTTTAACAATTGCAGTTTTATTATTTTTAATTTATTATAGATTTTATTATGGAAAGTGAATCTTTAGCCGATAAAAAGCCAGATATTGAAAAAATCGAACTTGAAGAACCAAAGAAAAGAAAATTCTCCCGCCGATTGTTTTTTTTCATTTTGATTGCTTTTTTCTCGCTAATCTTAATTTTAGGTCTTTTAATCGGCATCCCTGCTTATTCTGCTTACGGCCAGGCGCAAAAATTATACCGTGACGGCCAGGAACTAAAAGAGGTGGTCAAAACCAAAGATCTTAAATTGTTAAGTCAGAAAATTGGCTTGATAAAAGAAGAATTAAATGACTTAAAAAAAACCATTGCCCCGCTTTCTTGGCTAAAAGTTATTCCCTTTTTGGGAGCTTATGAAGCTGATGTTGAACATTTTATGAATGCCGGAGAAGCCGGATTAGAAGGGGGAGAAATTATAATTAAAGCGATTGAGCCTTATAGCGATATTCTAGGATTAACCGGAGTATCCGAAGCTGGGAACGGGGAAAAGACCACTCAAGACCGGATCAATTTTGTAATTATGACCCTGGACAAAATCAGCCCCGATCTTGATCAAATAAGCGATAAATTTTCCATTGTCAAAAAAGAAATTGATCAGGTTGATCCGAAAAGATATCCTCGGGAGTTCCGCGGACAAAAGGTAAGGGAGTCGCTAACCGAAATGGTGGATTTAGTAGATAAAGGAACTGCTCTTTTCTCCGACGCTCGGCCGCTGGTGACGATGGCCCCCTGGTTTTTGGGAGTTGATGCCCCGCGGCGCTATTTACTTTTACTGCAAAACGACGCCGAGCTTAGACCTACGGGCGGTTTTTTAACTGCTTACGCGCTTTTAAAGGTTGACAAAGGTAAAATTACTCCCGTATTTTCTCAAGATATTTATTCCTTGGACGCTCGTTTTAGCAAGAAAATACCGGCTCCGGAGCCAATTAAAAAATATTTGCCAAAAGTTATCTATTTTAATTTGCGGGATATGAACTTATCACCTGATTTTTCTGTCTCGATGCAGACCTTTTTGGAAAACTATGCCTTGGTGGATAAAACGAATTACGATGGGATAATTGCCGTTGATACCAAAGCTTTGGTTAATCTTTTGCAAGTTTTAGGACCAATTGGAGTATCGGGCTGGGGAAATTTTTCCGCCAATCCTGATAAACGTTGTGACGGTTGCCCGCAAGTGGTTTACGAACTGGAAAGATTGGCTGACAAGCCGGTTAGCAGTTTTAAAACCGACCGCAAGGCAGTAATTGGCCCCTTAATGCATTCAATCCTAGCTAACGCGATGGGATCACCGAAAGAAAAAATTCCCGATTTGTTTAACGCCGGTTTAAATTCCTTGCTTGAAAAACACATTCTTTTTTATTTCCCCGACAGCAATATTGAAAAGGCAGTTGAAAGTTTTAATTTGGCCGGCCGCATTAAAGACTTTGAGGGAGATTATTTTCATCTTAATGATTGCAGTTTTTCCGGGGCTAAAACAAACCTTTTTGTGAAACAAAATGTAGAACAGAAAATTGAAATTGGCAAAGACGGTAAAGTGACTAAAACCGTAACTATTGAATATCTAAATCCGTCTCCGGCGTCAAACTGTAATTTAGAGGCTGGCGAACTTTGCTTAAATGCTCCATACCGCAACTGGTTTAGGCTATACGTTCCCCTAGGATCAAAGCTTTTGGAATCCTCCGGCTCGGAAGTGGAGGTAAAAACATATGAAGATTTAGGAAAAACTGTTTTTGAGGGATTTTTTGGAGACAAATATCCTTTAAGGCCGGAGGGCAGTGCCAAATTAATCTTCAAATACGAACTGCCGGGGACATTTAAAAACGAATACAAACTGCTGGTTCAAAAACAGCCCGGCACGGACGACTTTAATTATACGATTGAAGTTAACGGTCAAAAACAGAAGTTTATTCTCGAAACCGATAAGGAAATCAGATTCAAAATTTGAAGTGAAAAGCTATAAGGCGGAAGCAGTTATTATTAAAAAGCAAAACCTCGGCGAAGCTGACAAAATCTTAACTATTTTTTCCTGTGAGCGGGGAAAACTGCGAGTGCTTGCTAAGGGAGTCCGCAAAATCACCAGCCGCCGTGCCGGCAACTTGGAGGTATTCAATCATGTAATTTTGGTTTTGACCAAGGGCAAGAATTTGGATATCGTTAAAGAAGTAAGTTTGATTAATTCCTTTCAAAAATGGCGCCGAAACTTGCGTCGGGTAGGGTTGGCCTATTATTTTTGCGAGTTGGTAGACCGATTAACTGGAGAAAACCAAGAGCACCGCGAGGTTTTTTCCCTACTTATAAAGTCGCTGGAAAATCTGCAGAAAAAGGATTTATCGCGTCAGACCTTGGAATTCGAAAGACAGATTTTGACCTTGTTGGGTTTTGGTCTGCCGGTTAGTTTAAAAGCGCAAAACACCAGCTTAAAAAGCTATATAGAGGATTTGATTGAGAAAAAAATTGCCAGCCCGAAAATAATTAAAGAAATCTGGTGAAGCTTTAGTTTGAAAAAAATATTAATTTAAGGTATAGTCATGACAAGAATGGATTTAATGGAAAAAATAGTTAGCCTTTGCAAAAGAAGGGGGTTTATTTACCCCGGTTCGGAGATTTACGGGGGGTTAACCGGTTTTTGGGATTATGGGCCATTAGGAACAGAATTAAAAAGAAATATCAAACAGGAGTGGTGGAAAAGTATGGTTTATGAACGGGAGGATTCGGTGGGTTTAGATGCGGCTATTATCATGAACCCCTTAGTTTGGGAGAAATCCGGGCACACAAAAGCCTTTAGCGATCCCTTGGTTGAATGTAAATTATGTCATAAAAGATTTCGGGCTGACGAGCAAGAGGAAATTAAAAATCATGAAAAAGATCATCAGGGAAAGGGAGAATGGACCGAGCCTAAAAAATTTAATTTGTTAACCGAGGTGTATTTGGGGGCAACGGAACCGAAGCAAAAGGCTTATCTGCGGGGGGAGATTACCCAAGGCGTTTTTGTTAATTTTCAAAACGTGGTTTCTTCAACACGAGTTAAAATTCCTTTTGGCATTGCTCAAATAGGCAAGGCCTTTAGAAATGAAATCACCCCCGGCGACTTTACTTTTAGAAGCCGGGAGTTTGAACAGATGGAGCTTGAATATTTTATCAAGCCGGAGGAGAAAGAGGGAGAAAAAATGTTTGCTTATTGGAAAGAGGAAAGAATTAATTGGTATGTCAATTTAGGTATTAGGAAAGAAAAGCTTCGTTTTAGGGAGCATGCGGCTGATGAACGGGCTCATTATGCCAAAAAAGCAGAGGATATCGAGTATGAATCCCCCTTTGGCTGGAAGGAATTTGAAGGAATTCATCATCGGGGAGATTTTGATTTGTCTAATCACGGATTGAAATACCAGGACTTAGAAACTGGAGAAATGTATACTCCTTGGGTAATTGAAACCTCCGGGGGAGTTGATCGGGCCGCTTTGTTTTTTTTAATTGATGCTTATCGCGAGGAAGAAAAAAGAGTTGTTTTAAAACTTCATCCCAAACTGGCTCCTTATAAAGCGGCGGTTTTTCCTTTGCTGGCCAATAAACCGGAGCTAACAACCAAAGCTCGCTTGGTCTTTGACATGCTCCGACCGGTGCTTCGTACCGCCTGGGATGACCGGGGCAATATTGGCAAAAGATATTTTTCACAGGACGAGATAGGAACGCCTTGGTGTGTTACTATCGATTTCCAGACTCTAGAAGACAATACAGTCACGGTTAGAGATAGAGACACTACCAAGCAGGAAAGGGTAAAGATCGACAAGTTGACTGAATGGTTTTTAAAAATTATCAATTAAGTTAATGAAAAGAAATTATTTGATAGTTATAATTTGCGGAGTAGTGGCTATTTTGCTATTTTCGGCTTACCTTCTTTTTAATAAAAGGTCCGTAAATACCGGCCAAATACAGCCATCGGAAGAACAGGTCTCAAATCCAGTTGAGTTATCTGCCGTTGAGATTAAAGGCAGTCCGTATATAACTCTTAAGCCTAGGGCTGATGGTCACGAGATCAAGATGGAAGCCCAAAATTTTGGTGATTTCCAGACATTAGAATATCAGCTTTCCTACCTGGCTAAAGATATTCCGCGCGGAGTAATCGGCCAAATTGACCTAAAAGACAAAAACAATCAAATCTCTCGTGATTTGCTGCTTGGTTCTTGCTCTAAAAATGTTTGCAAATACGATGACGGAGTTAGTGAGGGAACTTTGATGGTGAAATTGAAAAAAGATAATCAGGTACAGACCCAAGAGGTCGCTTTTGATTTGACTCGCGGAGAGGAAGCGAAAGGCGGTCTAGTTTCGCAGGATGGCAAATTTATTTTTAAAGGTACGCTTCCGCTTTCTTACTATATGGTAATGAATACCCTGGGTGTACCTAAGATGCCTCAAGGCGAGATTATTGCCGGTCCTTACGGAATTTTTTCGGCAATGAGCAAAAATATTAAAGGAACGGTTAAAATTAAAACCGAAAAAGACAAGGAAAATTTAATAATTTTAGGCTGGGACGAGACTAATAAGGGGTGGAAGGAATATAAAAGTGCCCCGGATGGCGATTTTGTTTCCGGCGAAATTGACCGTTTAACTACCTTCGTTTTGGTAAAGCCTCAATAAATCTCCGTTTTTTGGGCTTTCTAGCAATGATTTGACTAAATTGCCTCTTGACAAACTGTATTAAAGTATTTAAAAATGGATCAAATAGGAAAAAAGTGGTGTAAAAAGGAGAAATGGTGTGCTTTTAGGAACTTACAAACCAACTTTGATTGGAAGAAACAGGTTAGCCCTTCCGGCTAAATTGCGAAGAGAGATTAGAGACGAGAAAATAGTTTTGGCGATTGGTTTCGAGAATTGCATTATGGGGTTTGAAGAAAAAAAATGGGAGGAGGTAACGAAAGCCGATCTTTCCCGTCCCTTATCTGATTCCGAGGGGAGAGATTTACGAAGGAAGATGTGTATGAATGCCCAGACAATTGCTTTGGATTCGCAAGGAAGGTTTGTTGTTCCGGAGGAAATGGCGGAATACGGAAAGATTAAGGAAGACGTTATGATTATTGGCGCCGGCGACCATTTCGAAATTTGGGATGAAAATTCCTGGCGTGATTACGAAAAAACGATGGCGGAAAAAACGAAATGAAAATTTTAAAAACAATTTTTATAAATTGGCCGCGGGCAAAAGATAGCTAACCGTTTTCTTCTGCCTGCCCTCCCCTTGCATTATGAAGTATGAAAAGGGGTTAAGACGGAAGCGATCAATTGCCCGCGCCAAAAAGGAGACAAAGATGAAAAGCCTATACAAATGGCTAAAAAATAGTTGGCTTGGCCAATTTCTGACGCTTTTTTTAGCGCCCTTAGCTTAACAAATTAATAAAATGCCCAAAAAAAACATCTTAATAAAAAGCG
>Ga0315268_10004492_pt1 | contig 15143 bp, 12 predicted proteins | sample C1_top_MG_FD_204535 | JGI IMG/M metagenome (GOLD analysis project Ga0315268, IMG submission 204535) | Sediment microbial communities from Yellowstone Lake, YNP, Wyoming, USA - C1_top | ecosystem: Environmental > Aquatic > Freshwater > Lake > Sediment | place: USA: Wyoming | collected 2017-08-01
TTTGAGTCACACACGGAACACTGCGTTTCTGCATTACGATGACGCGGTTAGATTATCTGACGGCGCGTTTCCGGCCAGTCGCCAATACTGGTTACCCCGATCAAACGCCCGGGGCCAGCAGTTACTACAAAAACCCTACCGCCGCAAAAACTTGGCCACGGCCTCCGTGCGCGTCCGAACCTGGAGCGTTTCGTAAATCCGTCGAATGTAAGTATGAACGGTTTCGTAGCCGATGCCGAGCTTGTCGGCGATTTCCTTGTAGAGAAAGCCTTGCGCGAGACAATCGAGCACTTCTCTTTCGCGGGGAGACAGTTCCTTGGTTTGTTGTACAACCGCGGCCGACTGATGGAATGACTGCACGACTTTGCGGGCAATGTGGGCGGTCATCGGCGAGCCACCGCGATGCACGTCGCGGATGGCGTCTAGCAATTCCGCACGCGGGGTACGTTTGAGCAGGTAACCGTTTGCGCCCGCCGCCAGCGCGTTGAAAATATTCTCCGTGTCTTCGTAAGCGGTGAGCATCATCACCTGCGTTTCGGGGAGAAGTTGTTTCAGTTTTCGCACACATTCGACGCCGTTCATGCCAGGCAGGTTGATGTCCATAAGCACCACGTCCGGCTTTTCCTTGGGGACATTTTCGAGCGCGGCCTCGGCGGTGGCGTGCTGGCCCACGCACTGAAAACTCTCGGCGCGACCGATCAACCGTGCCAGGGTGCCACGCAACTGGTCGTTGTCTTCGACGATGGAAACGGTGACAGGCATCAGGTTTCAGTTTGTTTGATGGGCACGGTCAAGCGGACCCGCGTGCCGCGCTCCGCCGGACCGACGGAGAATTCGCCGCCAACATCCTCCATCCGTTTGCGCATGTTGCGCAATCCATTTCTTCCCTTGTCCTCCGCCCCGGCAGCCAGGCCGCAGCCGTTGTCCTCGATTTCGAATTTGAAACGATCCGCCCCGACGACCAGTCGGACTTGAACCCCGGTGGCCTGCGCGTGCTTCACGACGTTGTTCACGGCTTCTTTGAAGGCCAGAAAAACATTGTGCCGCACCTCCGGTGGGACGGGCATGGACGGCACTTGTTCCGGTACCTCAAGCCGGCAACGCAAACCGGCCAACGTGAAATACTCCTGGGCAAATTTGCAGGCGTAAGTCACCAGGCTTTCAAGCGTGTCATTTGCGGGATTCGCCGCCCAGACGATTTCGTCGAGCGCGAGCGCAGTGACGCGGGCAGTCTGGGAAATCTGGCGTGCGTGGACTTCGACTTCGGCCGGCAAATCCTTGTCGGTTTCGACCATTTCACCGAGCAACGAAACCTGGGTCAGATTTGCACCAAGTTGATCGTGCAAGTCGCGCGCGATGCGGGCGCGTTCTCCTTCAAGAGCTTCCTGCTGCCGCAACTGCGCCAGTTGCCGCTGAAGTTTCTGCGTGGAGATGAAATAAACCGTGGCTACGATCAGGCCCAGAAAACTTGCCGCGGCAACGCTGCGAAACCACCAAGTTTGCCAAAACGGCGGCTCAACGGTTACGGCCAGGGTGGTGCCAGTCTCATTCCACACGCCGTCCTCGTTGCAGGCCTTCACGTGGAAGCGATAATTACCCGGCGGCAGCTTGGTATAGGGAGCAACCCGCCGGTCGCCCGCGTCGGTCCAGTCCGTCTCGTGGCCTTCCATCCAGTATTTGAAACACGCGCGTTCCGGCGCCGCGAGATTCAGGCTCGTGTAATGAATCTCGATCCGTTCCTTGCGCGGCGGAACGGTGATGGCTTGCGGGGGCAACGCGCGAGGGGCGTTGGTGTTTTGCGTCTGGCCATCAACGAGCACCGATTCAATCACGACCGGCGGCAGAAACGGGTTGGGTTTGAGTTCGGCCGGGATCACGGAAACCAGTCCCCGGGTAGTGGAAAACCAAAATCTTCCATCCCGTCCGCGACAGGCGGCAGGTTGGGAACCTTGGGTACATTCTCTAGTCGGCAGACCGTCCGCCTCCACGTAAACGCGACACGCAATGGAACGGGTCAAACCGTTGGCGAAATCGTTCAGATTTTTTTTCGGCACGCGCATGAGGCCGGCGTTGGAACCAATCCAGAGTTCTCCCTGGTCGTCCTCAATCAAGTAGCCGATGCCGTTGGCGGCGAGGCCCTCGCGGGTCGTATAGCGCGTCCATTTGCCCGCTTGAAAACGGGCGAGGCCGCTGCCCGTGCCGACCCATAAAACTCCTTCCGCATCCGCCAGGAGAGATGAAACGTTGTCGCTGGGGAGTCCACCATCCTGCCGGCGGAACGTGGTGATTTGCCCGTCGCGCAAACGATTCAGCCCGCCCCTTTCCGTGCCGATCCAGAGGTTCCCGGCGGAATCACCCGTCACGGCCCGCACAACGGCAGCGGAGAGACCGTCGCTTGGGGTAAACGCCTTCCAGTCGCGCCCGTCCCAACGCACCAAGCCGCCTTGCGTGCCAAACCAAAGGTGGTTGCTGCGATCCTGGTAGATGGCCGAAACCTCCAGATTGACGATCTCGAACCCCGGGGCCAGTTGAAACCGGTCGTTGACCCGAAGAAAAAGCCCCCCATAATATGTGCCGGCCCAGACTCTTTGATCGTGATCCACGAATACCGCCCGCACCTGCACATCGGCGAGGCCTTGTTCGAAACCAAACCGCCGCTCCACGCCGTCCCTCCGATAAGCCAGTCCACCACCATTGGAGCCAACCCACAACCCACCCTGGTCATCCTCGGCCACCGATTGTATCACCCAGTCACGATATTCCTCGGGCACGTCAAAAATCGTTCGCCTCACCCGATTCAGACCACCCAGACGACCACCGGCCGTACCGACCCATAGACTGCCTTCGCGATCCACGCATAGCGATGAAATCCCGTCGTCCGACAAACCCTCGCTGCGGGAAATCCGCTCCGCCTTGCCGTCGGCCCCAAACCAAAACACACCATCATTCTCGCTGAGTGTGCCGACGATCAAATTCCCGTCAAGGTCTTCACACGCCGCGGAGACGTGGGCCGTGCTCTTCCAAGGATACGGCCCGAAATCGCGTTCGAGTCGGTTCGTCTGCCAGCGTTGGACCCGGCCATCGGCCAGACGCCAATACCCGCCGTGCTGCGCGGCAAGAACAAAATCCAGCCTCCCGGTGGGCACGAACTGCTGCCACGGAAGCTCCTGCGGGTCAAGACCAGCGGTGGGGCCCATGCTGAAAAGCCCCCAATTCACACCCACCCACAAAAGGGATTTTTCTGCGAAGACCGTCCGGCAACTACTAAATCGCTGCGCTTCGTGTTTCCAAACGTCCGCCCGGCCATCCCGATCGCGGCAGAGCTGGCCGTCCGCCGTGTAAAGCCACACCGCGCCGCCAGAATCCTCACACGCCCCCAGTAGTCGCCCCTCGCGCGAGCCGAGTCCGAGGCCGACGTCGCTGATCCGGCCGTTTTTGACCAGTTTGATGCCAGCCGTCTCCGTGCCCACCCAAAGATTGCTCCGGCTATCCTCGAACAGGTGAACAATCCGGCTGCTCCCCAGCTCCGGGGTGTTGCCCTCATCAAAGACCGTGAACCGGATTCCGTCGAAACGCACCAGTCCGTTGAGCGTTCCCAGCCAGAGATAGCCGTCACGCGTCTGCGTCATCGTGATCACTGCGCTTTGCGGCAGGCCATCTTTCGCGCCCCAGGACTTGATGGTATAGTTGGCGCGCGGCGGCGGGACGGCGTTGGTGGCGGCGGGCAGCCACGCGGCGGCGGGGCCGACTGCCAGCCAGAGGGCAAAATAAATCCGGCAACTCTTCGGCATATCCGGTGGCTCTGCGGGTTCGACGCCCGGAAAGCGATGCTCGTCGCCGGGCGGTGGACAGTCTGCCTGGGCCGTTGAAGCGAAGCAAGCGCGCCCGGCGCCGCCCAGCTACTTCAACACCCTTCCGCTTTGATTGGTTGCGGCTTCGAGCAGGTTGCGGTTTACGATGTCGAGGTAACTCGTCGCAATCGGGTTGTCCTTCCACTGCAAGGCGCGCGAACGCTCGAACCAGGGCTTCGCCGCCGTGTAGTTTTCCATCTGGACGTAGTGCCAGCCGACAAACGCCGCCGTGAAGTAGCCGTTGGGGTCCAACTCGTCCGCGCGATTGAAATACGCCTCCGCCTCCTCATGTCGGCCCAACCAGTCCAGGCACATGCCGTAGCGCATGAAATTGTAGCCGTCGAACGGATTGGAGTTGGTGCCGCGCGCAAACCAGGTCATCGCCTTCTCAGCCAGCTCGCGATAATTTTCGCCGCCTTCAAAGCTCTGCGTGCGATACGCCTCGCCAAGGGCGTAGGTGGTTTCAAAATTCTTCGGCTCCGCAGCCCAGGCTTTTTCCAGCAAGCCGGCTTGCGCCGACGAAAACAGCGGTGCGTGCGCCGCCCGCGTGCTCCAGACGTATTCGCGACCCAATCGCGCTTCCTGCCAGCCGAGGTACGTCACACCCGCCATCAACACGACGCTCGCCAACCCGCGGACCCACGAAGTCGCGCGCACCCAGTAACCTTCCGTGGCAAATCGCAGATGACTGCTCAACAGCGCCATCAGACTGATCGCGAGGATCGCGTTGGCTGGAATTTGCATGTTGAAATCCACCGTCGAATGAATCAGCAGTGCCAACAGGCCAAGCGAGGAACCCACTACGAACGCGAATTTGTTGCTCTGATTGGTCTGGAATTCCCGTTCTGACCGGCGCACGTGCTTCCATGTTTTCAACACCCCCACAAACAGCGCTCCCAGCGCCGCGGTCACGAGGACCGTGCCGACGACTCCCCAGTCCGCCAGGGTGTTGAGGTATTCATTGTGCGCCCGGTCGGGCCGCAATTGCACGTCCGTCGGACGGTAGGCGCGAAACCGGTAATCAAAATGTCCCGGTCCGACCCCGAGCCAAACGTGGTCGCGCCACATTTGCACCGTGGCCCGCCATAATTGGAAGCGAACATCCACCTCGAAGTTTTTCCCTGCATCAACCCCGGCCTTCACGCGTTTGGTAACAAACGCGGTCTTGGAAAAGAAAAACGCTCCCGCACCAATTAAGAATACCATCATCACCAGCGAGGGCAGCCGGTAATTGCGGTGCGAAGCCAGAATGCCGAACAAGACCAACAGCGCAAACCCAGCCGCCACCCAACTTCCCCGCGACATCGTCACGCCGATCCCCACCACCATTACCAGCGCCGCGTAGCCAAGCAGAATTTTTGTAAGCGGTTTGCCACGGCCCGCCAGCGTATAGGCGAACGCCAACGGCAGCAGCATTTCGAGGAAGCCGCCAAGATGATTCGGACAAATGTATGTTCCACAACCTCGCCCCTTGTAGGACGTGTAGAACCACCACACGCGATCTGAGCCGGTGAGAAATTGAAAAATCGCGTAGCCCGAAATGGCCATCGCCAGAAAAACCATGGTGAAGCTGATGATCTGCATGGAATCCTGCCGGTGCAGGTTGTTCAGGATGGCAAAAAACAGGAACGCATAAACCAGGATGCGTATCAACTCCTGCCGCCCCACGTATTCGATGTCGCAGGTCAGATACCGCGCGATCGCGTAACCGGTGAAAAGAATCACCACCCAACAGATTGGCGGCCAAAGCAACCGCGGTCGTTCGCCCAACCACAAACGCAGACCCCACAGTGCCATCACCCCCAGCGTCAACCCCTGCACGACGAGAAACTGCAGCGGACGCACCGCGCCGGTCGCTAGCGGTGCAAAAATCAGAATCGCCAGCACCAAGCCAAGAATGCCGCGCTCATACCAACGATCCAAGGTTTCGCGATTCATCACGCCAGCGAGTTAGTCGCTTTCAAAAAGTCGCCGGGCCACATTCGCGTTGCCGGCCGCGTTAAGATGAACAGGGCCAGTCTCCAGGTAAAGCGTCTTCCCGCCCGCCGCGAGTTCCACCAGCGGTTTTTCCTCACTGGCCATTGAGCCTTAATTTCCTAAATACTCGCGCGGATCGGTGATTTTCCCCGTGATGGCGCTCGCCGCCACGGTCATCGGCGACGCCAGGAACACTTGGCTTTCCTTGTGGCCCATGCGCCCGGGAAAATTCCGGTTGGTCGCGCTGATGCATTTCATCGATGAATTCATGCGGCCGAATGTGTCCACCGGCCCGCCGAGGCACGCGGCACAACCGGCGTTCTCCGTCATCTGCACGCCGGCGTCCACGAGGATTTGCCAGATGGTTTTGTCGCCCCAGCGCGTGGACTGCAGATCGCGCACAATCTCCGGCGTGGCCGGCACGCCGAATGTGTCAATGCTCACGCGCTTGCCTCGCAGCACTCGCGCGAATTCGAAGAAATCGCTCGTCTTGCCGCCGGTGCATGAGCCGATGTAAGCGCGATCCAGCTTGATGTGGCCAAGCTCCTTCGCCTTCTTGCGCTGGCCGGGATCGGGATGACAAGCCACCGTCGGTTCGAGCTTCGACAAATCCACTGTGGAATCGTAAACAAACTTCTCGTGCTTGTCGCGCGTGACCGGCTCGTAAGTCGCTTTCGTGCCGTTGAGCTTCGTGCGGTGATCCACGTGCGCCTTGGTCTTCTCATCGAATTCGAAAATGCCGTTCTTGCCGCCTGCTTCGATGGCCATATTCGCAATGGTCATGCGATCATCCATGGATAAATGCCGCGCGCCCTCGCCGTCGAACTGCATGGCGCGATACGTGGCACCGTCGAAACCAATTTCGCCGATGCAATGCAGGATGATGTCCTTGGCCATCACGCCGGGTTGTAATTTGCCTTCGAGCTGGAAGTGCATCGTCTCGGGAACTTTGATGAGCAACTTGCCCGTGCCCATCACAAAGCCCGCGTCCGTGTTGCCAATGCCCGTGGCGAACTCGTTGAACGCGCCCGCCATACAAGTGTGCGAATCCGTACCGAACAAAATTTCACCCGGTCGTGTGTGCCCCTTCTGCGGCAATGCCGTGTGGCAGACGCCCGCGTAGTTTGAACCGTATTGACGATTCAACATTCCCTTGCTCGGATCAAAAACCCAGTGCCCGTTAGGATCGTCAATCACGTCGTAAAAATACGGCAGGCCCTGCTCCTTCACGAAATCGCGGAGGATGTCCACGTTGCGATTTGACTTGGAATCGGCGGTGAAAATGTAGTGGTCCGGGATGATGACGATTTTGTTTTTGTCCCAAACCTTCGCGTCTTTGCCGAATTCGCGCTTGAACACACCGATGGTGCCCGGCCCGCACACGTCGTGGGTCATCAGCACATCGGCCTTGACCCAGATGTTGTCACCGGCCAGCACGGAAGCCTTGCCCGCCGCGCGCGCAAGAATTTTTTCAGTCAACGTCATAAGCGGTGGAAAGGTAAATGACGGAGCGAGCGACTTCAAGGAGTTCATTCACCACGAAATACACGAACCACGCGAAAGATTTTCACCACTTCCTCCAGTGCTGTTCACATGACCAAGCCTTGGAAAATTCGGTTGAACGATTATTCCCCCTGGCGGGTCTAATTTTTAGAAACAAAATCAACAACGAACGGAGCAAATTATGGCAATCAAATTGGAAGAAAAAGACGGCGGCAAAGTGCTGGAAGTTCACGTCACTGGCACCCTCGCAAAAGAGGATTACAAGCATTTCGTTCCCGAAGTGGATCGCCTCGTCGGACAACATGGCAAAATCCGCGTTCTGCTTGATATGCACGATTTTCACGGCTGGGATGCGGGGGCGCTTTGGGAGGACATCAAGTTCGATGTGAAACATTTCTCGGACATCGAACGGCTGGCGATGGTCGGGGAAAAGAAATGGCAGCACGCCATGAGCAAGTTCTGCCGGCCATTTACAACCGCCAAAATCCGCTACTTCGACCACAGCCAGTCCGATGCGGCCCGGGAATGGGCTGAAGCTGCCTGAAGGCCAAGTGACCGGATGAACGAGGCGACGATTCATTTCTGAATCAAAAAACGTGACGTCCACGGGTGAGCGGGAAATAATCAATGGATGATGCTGTTTCTAAACATTCTGGTGGCTGTAGGTTTTGGCCTGGTGATCCTCGCCTTGCTTTGAGTTTGTTCCGATATTTGCGTGACGGTCTGTTCCTGCCAGCGTGTTCGCTTTACGCGATCAACCGCTGGATTGTCATCCCGCACACCCACAGTGCGTTCCTCCGTTACCACTTCAACGATCTGTTGCTGATTCCCTGCGCCCTGCCAGTGCTCCTGCTGCTCCAGCGCCGGCTCAGATTGCGATTGCACGATCAAATGCCGACTTGGGGAGAGATCGGACTTTACCTGTTGGTGTGGTCAATCCTGTTCGAGGTGATCGGCCCGCACCTTATGCGAAGGGCAACGGGCGATCCGTGGGATGTGGTTGCGTATGTCGTGGGTGGACTTCTTGCCGGTCTCTGGTGGAATCGGCATAAACTTTTTCCTTCTGCTCCGTCGAATGAGTTTTGATAACCTGACACGCCACTATCGCTGGATGGAATTCGTGCTGGCCGGAAACAAATTACAGCACTGTCGCACCGCGTTTTTGGATCGGGTTGACGACGTGCAAAACGTCCTGATCTTCGGCGAAGGCAACGGCCGATTCCTCGCTGAATGTCGGAAGAAACTTCCTGCGGCACGGATCACGGTGGTGGATGCCAGCGCCCGGATGCTAACGGCTGCGCGCGAGCGCCTGCTTCGGCATGGGCTGGGTCTCGGCCGTCTTGAATTTGTGCAAGCGAACGCGCTCTCATGGAGATCAGCGGAACAAACATTCGATTTGATCGTTACCCATTTCTTTCTCGACTGTTTCCCTCGCGATCAGCTCGGCCAGGTCGTAGCAAATTTCGCCAATGCCGCGGCGCCCGAGGCGGTGTGGTTGCTCGCAGATTTTCAAATGCCTGCCGGCGGTTTGCGCCGCCGCCGAGCGCAGATCATTCATGCGGCTATGTACGCCTTCTTTCGCGCGGTCACGCGGCTTCCAGCGCGCCGATTAACGCCACCTGATGATTTCCTCAAAGCGTACAACTTCGTGTTGCGGGAGAGGCGGACGAGTGAATGGGACTTGTTGCACTCAGATTTATGGTGTCGCGGCAAACGTCATTCGCTGCCTTTGGCCACGGACGCTTCCGCCCGGAGCAAATCGTGCAGCGTGATCAACCCGAGAGTTTTTCCCTTCGGCTCGTCGAGCATAACCACCATGAGCGCGGTGGACTCAATCAACCGGGATTGAAGTTCGCGAATGGTGTGGCCGGGCAGGCAGGTGACGGCGGTTTCCAATCTTGGCGAACGCTTTTCCGCGATGGCGCTCTCGGCTTCTTTCCGCGTGAGAATGCCGGTGAGCGCGCCGCCGTGCACCACGGGGAATCGCTGATACGGATGCGACTTCAGCAGCTTCGTCAGTTCGACAGGATTCAAGTCGGTTACAAGCACGGGTCGAAAGTTGGCGATGGCTGACACGGGCAATTGCTGCCAGCCCTGCATGTCGCGCGGCGGCTTCACATGTTCGATTTGATGGCCGTCCTGTCGGATGAGCGCATCGTAGAAGCTGTCGTGGTTCATCCGCCGGCTGATCGTTTGGCTTACTAGCGCGCCAATCATCAACGCTGGCACGAGGGAAAACTCGTGCGTCATCTCGAACACGATGAGAATTCCGGTCACGGGCGCGCGCACCACGGATCCTAGACAGGCACTCATCCCTACAACTGCCAAGGTCAATTGATCTGGCACGCTCAACGGCATGATGAGCGAAGAAAGGCCGGCCAGACACACGCCACACATGCCGCCAAGAAAAAGCATCGGCGAAAAAATTCCACCGCAGCCGCCCAATCCGTAACACGCGACGGTCGCCACAAGTTTCGTCGCCAATAACAGCCCGGCGATCTTCCAGGTCAACTCATGGTTCAGCCCGGCGGACAGGTCGTCGTAGCCCAAACCAAAAACACCAAGATGCCCTGTTGCCACGAATAGCGATGCTCCCAGCGCCCACGTTACCACGCCGCCGAGCGAAGGTCGAACCCAGGCCGGTACGTGCTTGAATTGCTGTCGCCGGGCGCGCAACGCCAAGGTCCACTTCTGAAACAGGACACCGACCAACGCCCCAACTGCGGCGATGACCGGCGTCAACACATAAACCAGCCACGTTGGCGATTCAACTCCGGTGAGTGCAAACGCCGGTTGCTTGCCGATCAACCCGTGGACGACGAATGCACCGATTACCGAGGCCAGTAACACACCGCCGAGCAAACGGCTGTTCAGGTCACCGATGATCTCCTCAAGCACGAATGTCACGGCCGCCAACGGTGTATTGAATGCCGCCGCCAGTCCAGCGCCCGCGCCCGCCGCCGCCGCCAGCCGACGGGATTGTTTGGCTTCGCCCAAGACTCCGGCAAGGTTTGACGCCAGCCCGCCGGCCAGATGCACGCTTGGACCTTCGCGGCCCAGGCTGCATCCTCCACCGATGCTCAGCACGCCAGCCACAAACTTGACCCACACCACGCGCCACGGCACGACACCAAAATCTTTCCAGAACGCCAGCTTGAGCTGCGGGATGCCGCTGCCCGAAGCCTCCCGGCAAAAAGTGTTCAGCAAATAACCGACCAACAACGAAGTCGTGACGATCACCACGAAGCTGCCAATAACAAACACGCCTCGGCTTTGGTGCGAGAGGTTCACCAGCGAGAGCCGATACAGCCCGTTCATCGCGGCTTGAAATCCGACGGCGGCGAGGCCCGCGCCCAGTCCATAGACACAAGTCAAGACAACTGGGCGGGTCTGTGCAGGAAGTTTCTGCGCCCAGCGTGCGACGAGGTTGAAATTCACCTGTTGATTCTCCGAGAATTTGTGCGGCAATTCAAGACGCGCATATAAAGGGGTAGAAAGATAACATGACCGCATAAAGCGGTCATTCTATGGTATCTACACATTCATGCTGGGCGGACGCCTCGCCCGCGACAAATTTTAACGCCAAGTCGCCATCCGCCTTCGTCAGACTTCGGCGAGACAAGCGGCGCGGCGACGCAAAGCGCCTTTGCGTTCAAAACAAAAACCCGCGCGCCTGGCGACGCGCGGGTTGGGTCTGGCCCGTTATGAATCGGGATGATTTACGGCGTGGGCGTTTTGGCCTTGGCCGGGGCGGGCGAGTCGTCCACCACAAAACCCCAGTCGCCGAGTTTCTTTTCGTTGCCCTTGTTGAGGCCCAGCAGAATGTCGCGCGCGGAGGTGACAAAGAAGCGCACCGTGCCGGGCGTCAATTGCCCGCTCTGGCCGAGCGCGAGGTCGCGATTTTGCGTGGCCAGCTCGGCCTGTTTGTTGAGGGACTTGGCGGACTGGTTGTAGGTGTCCGCCGCAGTGGTTTGCGACCCGAGGTTGGCAATGCCGGTGATGCCGTTGAGCGGGCTGGCGGCGGCGAGCGCCGTGTGTTTGGCGAGGATGGCCTTGGCGAGCGTGATGTGGTCATCCGCTTTGGTGGGAATGTTGACGCGCATAGTTTATCTTCAGCTTTCGGTTGGTTGGTTGAACATAAACCCCTGTTCGGACGGGCGGAATTGCCCACGAATGCCGAGGGTCGGGGTCGAGGGTAGGCTCAACGGGCAGGCGGGCAAGGAAAAACGGGCCGGAATGGGCTGAACAGGCCGTTTTATAGGGTAAAACTGGCTGTTTATGGCCTTTCAAAAGTCAGTTTTTGGAAGCCAAAACCGAGTTTTGGGATGCAAAAACTGAGTTTTGGAACGTCAGAAATGGGTTTTGGGAAGCCAGAAATGGTTCATGGAATCCCAAAGCTGACTTTTGGGATGTCAGGATTAGGTTTTGGAACGTCAGAAACGAGGTCTTGGACTTCAAAACTGACTCTTGAAATTTCAGAGATGGGTTCTGAATAGCCAAAAGCCGGTTGCGGGAAGCCGGAAGTGATTTTCTGGACTTCAGAATCTGATTCTGGAATGTCAGAAACAGGTTTTGGAGTTCCAGAATTGGGTTTGGAGGAGCCAGAACACAGTTGTGCGAAGACGCAAAGCAGCTCTCCCGTTTTCCCTGCGCCCTTTCTTGAAATGTTTTACGTCCTCCGTCACGCCAGCTGTTCCGCCGACAAATCAAGTCGCCCGAACAGCCAGCCCAGCAGCATCACGCCCAACCCCGCTTCCAACGCCAGCACCAGCGCCGCCGCCACGGAGGCCACGGGCACGGCCAGCACCACGCCCGCCAGATATTTCACGAAGAAGAAGAACCCAGCCCACACCCCCGCCGCCGGAATCAGCGCCACGATGAACGCGAGAAACTGTCCCAGCGCGAAAATCAATCGCTGGCCCGTGGCCTCGATCCCGTGCGGCGCATCCTTGCCGGTCTGAAACCACGACGGGAACAACAGCACCGCCGCGTTGGGAATGATGAGTGAAATCAAATTCAGCGCCGGCAACACCACCGCCGCGCTCGCCCCGATCGCCAGCACGAGGCCAGCCGAAAATTCCCCGCGCGACAGCGGCACGCCGCAGGTCGTCGCCAGAATCAGCAGCAGCCATTGCACCCCGGTAAGAATCACCGCCGGCGCGAGGATTTCGCCCAGCGCAATCTGCCAGCCGCGCAACGGATACAGCTTGAGCAGGTCCGCTTGCGGCAAGTCCTGTCGAAAATCCTGCCGCATGATTTGCGGCCCGAGCAGCAGCGCCCAAATCGCGAATATGCCCGACATCATTCCCATCACGGCCGGCCAAGTGGAAGCACCCGGCGAGTTGAGCAAACTGAATCCCATTACCAACGCAACCATTGCCAGGATCACCCACGTTCGCGTCGTGAAAGCGGTGCCGGCGCTGATGAGATTCTTCCAGAACAACGCCACGAACGGCGCACCGCCGGGGTGCAACGCGAATGGGGGGCGCTTGCTCTTCAGCTTTTTTCCGGCCGCCCCCATTTTGCCGGCGCGCACGGCGGCGATTTTTTCCGCCATTTTTTGCGATGCTTCCACCGACGCCTCTTCAAACGCAACATCCGAGCGGATCACCCACCAGTAATGGGTGGCCATTAACAGCAGTGCCGGCCACAGCGCGCCCAAAAACGCCAACCCATCCGGGGCGAGATACGGCTTCACGACGAGCCGAAAAGGATAAAGCAGGTACGGCAGCGGGCCGCTGACCAGAACCTGCTTCAAGTAGCCGATCATGGAGTCGAGATTGGCGAGGTTGGCGGTTTTTAGTTCGGGGAATTCGCGCACCGCCCACGCGCCCACGACGCCCAGCGCAGCGAGGGCCAGCCCAATCACCGCGACGCGGCGTTTCCAGGTCGAAATCCCGTGGTCCATGAGCATGGTCAGCGCGAAGGACGAGCCGATGAAATGCAGATTCAGCGCGAAGAGAATCACCCACCAACCCGCCGCGCGGGTCAGCCAGTGTCCGCCGGCCCCGAAGCGGCCGGAGAGAAGCGTGAAAATGAGAACGGTGAAAAGAATCCCCAGTTGCGCACGCAGCAGTTTGAAATGAATCAACCCACGCCGGCCCACGGGCGCGGGAAACAAGAACGCCACTTCCGCCTCGGTAAACGCCAGTGCCGCGCGTTTCCGCGGAAAGAACCACGCCAGAAAAACAATGACGAACAGAATCAGCGCCCCGAGGGATTCGTAGAATATCGGGTCTGGGGGCAGGGCGTCCGTCATGGGCCTTGCGGCGTTCCAGTGTCCGGGCCGGGCGGAGCGCGCAAAAAGGAAACGGAAAAAGTAAAAATAGAAGTACAGGCCGCCGACTATCGCGCCGAGGAGGTATTTGGGCTGCTTGAGCCGTTTAAGCCGAATCGTAAGGCGGTTTTTCACCGAATGAAACTGGAGATAGAACAGGGCGGAAATCATGGTGGTGTTTGGGAGAATGTCCTCACCCTGACCCGGCGCGCAGCGAGTGCAAAACGCTCATGGTTTCAAGTCTTTGTCGCATCAGCAACGATTGGCGGCGGTGCGGGCGGTTCGCTAGTGGCACGGAAGAAAATCTCCTCGAGATTCGCATCGCCGGGCTGCTGTGAAAATTTCTGCGTGATTTCCGCAAGTGTTCCGTTAATCACCTTCCGCCCATTCTTCAAAATCAAGATATGCGAACAGATTTCCTCCACGAGATGCAGCAGATGCGAGCTGATGATGATGGCTGCGCCGCCGCGCGCGCGTTTCAAAATTGAATCCTTCATCCGCCGGATGCCGAAAGGATCGAGGCCGGTGAGCGGTTCGTCAAAATAAATCACCTTCGGCGAATGCAGCAGGCCGCAGGCAATGGCGAGTTTTTGTTTCATGCCGCGGGAAAGCTCGCCGGGGAGTTTGTCCCGCTTGTCCGCGAGTTCGAGCTCCGCCAACAGCGAACTGGCAATTGGCTCGTAGTTGGCAACCTGGTAGATGCGCGCGACAAAGTTCAGGTGTTGCCATACCGTGAGATAGTCGAACAGCCGCGGCTCGTCCGTGAGAAACGCGAATTGTTTTTTGGCCGGAATCGGATCTTGCGCCAAGTCGCTCCCGCAAATCCGAATGGCCCCACGCGTGGGCGGAATGATGCCGGCCAGACAACGCAGGGTCGTCGTCTTGCCCGCGCCGTTTGGGCCGACCAGACCCATTACCTCACCCGGCTGAACACTGAACGAAAGTTCGTTCACGGCCACGAATTCACCGTAAAGTTTGGTCAGGCCCTGGACTTCGATCATGCACGCGGAAGTTATCAGCCGGATGACAGTGAGTAAAGCACCGCACCTGGAAGTGACCTCCGGTGGTGACATCCTGCCCGGTTCTTTTTTCAAATTCTTCTTGGCAAAACTTCGCGCAAGGCGTACCAAGTCGCCGTTCTTTGAAACGCGGCGGACTCACCTCCGCCGCCAGATCACAATCAGGCGACAGGGAACCCCGTGAAAATCGGGGACGGTTGCGCCACTGTAACGGACTACAAACTCCCACAGGCCACTGGTCACATACCGGGAAGGCGGGAGTAAGGTTAAGCCCGAAGTCAGGATATCGGTCTGGTTGTGCTCGTCGTGGCCGGGGAAGTTGATAGTTCAGAGTTGATAGTTGATAGCCGGAAGACGCCAAAAGGGTTTTCCCCATCAACCATCACCAATAACCATCAACCAATCCGGCCAACTTCTCCGCAAAGAGAAGGATGAGGCCAGCCCGTCCCGCTTGTGCGGGTGGGATTCGTCGAATGCCTTCATTCCCCCGTTTTGCCGGAGTCTGAAGGTTTTTTG
>Ga0315268_10004493_pt1 | contig 15142 bp, 13 predicted proteins | sample C1_top_MG_FD_204535 | JGI IMG/M metagenome (GOLD analysis project Ga0315268, IMG submission 204535) | Sediment microbial communities from Yellowstone Lake, YNP, Wyoming, USA - C1_top | ecosystem: Environmental > Aquatic > Freshwater > Lake > Sediment | place: USA: Wyoming | collected 2017-08-01
TGATTACGGTGACTGGCAGGGTTGCAGGATTGCAACCGATGAGTTTCTAAAAAAACGAGCCCTCAATGTGGAACTGATTCAAGTTGACTACACAGGCTTTTACTTCCAGAAACCTCAATAGGTGAAACAAACTAGTTCAGGATGAAAAACACGTACAATTTTGGGGAGTGAAGAGCCGATGGCTGAGAGAAGGGACGTGTTATGATACACAGGCTGAGCGTAAATACGAAAGCATGGGTGGAATTCGTCAACATTACAAGACTAATTCAAGACGTGGTAGCATCCAGCGGCATCAAAAACGGGCTCTGCCACATCTTCGTGCCTCACACCACAGCCGCAGTCACGGTGAATGAACAGGCTGACCCCGCTGTAGTTGAGGATATCATCGCCCAGCTCGATGCGCTGGTGCCTCAACGGGGTAAATACCGCCACACTGAAGGCAACGCTCCCGCCCACATAAAAGCCAGTTTGCTGGGCAGCACTGAGACGCTGCTAGTGGAGAATGGAAGGCTGGTTCTGGGCACCTGGCAGGGTATCTTTTTCTGTGAATTCGACGGCCCCAGAAGCCGCTCGGTGCTGGTAAAGATTATGGCTGGCTAACGGGAGCCAAAGTCTATCCACGAGAGCTGCCAGAGATAAATAGGCCATCAGCTTTCCTATTTTCATTGCGCAGGCTGGCTTGTCTAAATAGGCATTAGCAACCCAAAGTTAGGGACGGAGCTACCACTGCACAAACATGGGCATGACCACGTGCACGTAGTTGTCTTTGCCCACAGGGCGGATGACGCCGGGGCTTGAGGAGGTCGTAGTCTCCAGGGCCACCTCTTTCTCGGTGAGCACTTCCAGAACATCCACCAGGTATTTGCTGTTGAAGGCTATCTTGGCTTCCGCTCCTTCGACATGGGCATCTATCTCACCAAGGTTATCGCCAATCTCCTCCGCACGGGCTGAGATGGCGAGCTTGCCCTTGCCATCCTTGGGCATTATCTGGAGACGGACGATGCCGCTGCCATCCCTAGCGAAGATGGACGCGCTCTTGGTCGCCCTCAGGAAATCGGAAAGGTTGACTACCGCTCTGGTGCCGTAGCTTTGAGGAATAAGCTGGGAGTAGTTGGGGAATGTGCCCTGAATTAGCTGGGAGACCATCTCCATGTTCCTCATGCGGAACAGCACCTGGCTCTTCTGGGGATTAACGGTGATGTCAACAGCCTCATCCTGGTCGCCTAATAGGCGGTTCAGCTCGTTAAGGGAGCGTGCCGGGATGATAATGGCCATCTTCGTGCCAGCGGGCGAAGCCAGAGACATCTTGTGCACAGCCAGTCTGAAACCATCAGCAGCAGCTAAAGTAAGCTGGTCTTTTTCGAACTCGGCGTGGACACCGGTAAGAACAGGCCGCGACTCTTCTGATGCCGCAGCAAACACCACCTGTCTGACGGCCAGCCTGAGGTCCGCAGCCTTCGCCTTGACATTCAATCCGTCTGTAATCTTGGGGATGGCAGGGAAATCAGCGGCGTCCAGCCCACTGATGCGTGCTTCGTGACGGGCGCATTTCAACTCCACGCTCTTGCTGCGAGGTGAAAGAGCCATATCTATGCGACCACTGGGCAGGGAATTGACGAAATCGGTGAGCAGCCTTGCCGGGATAGTAATTGCGCCTTCTTTCTCAATTGTAGCAGGGATCCAACAACTTATGGCAATCTCAAGGTTTGTTGCCGCCAGCTTGAGTTGAGAGCCCTCCGTTGCTATCAACACGTTATTGGTTATGGGCAATACAGCCCTGGTTGCCACTGCCCTGCCCACCACCGCCAGACCTTTGCTTAAATCCTCTTGAGAACATGATATCTTCATCGTTCACCGCCCAGATTGAATAGTGGGAGTAGTATACCCTGCAATTGCCTTTCGAGTCAATAGTCGGGTCTGGTTGATTTAAGCCAGCTCCGCTGTAGCTCCATAATCACGAAATTATTCCCTTTCTTGTTCAGCCGTCCGCAGACGACGAAACCGCATTTCTGGAAGCACCGTTGCGCCCTCACGTTCCATTCCAGGGTATCCAGGTACACCCTTTCCAGGTTTGTTTCCTCAAAGATGTGGGTGGTAAGAAGGGTAACAGCCTCCGAGCCGCAGCCTTTGCCCCAGTATTCTCGGTCACCGATGATGATGCCTATCTTTGCCTGCTTCCTTTCCTCATCCACGTCGTAGTACATACAATTCCCGATATGTTTCCCATCTATACTATCTATGGCAAACCAGCGTCGGCCCTCCTTAGGGTGCTGCAATTCCTCGGTGTAGTAAAGGGCAAACTCTCGAGAAGACAGCTTCAAGGGCACGGTTGCATCGTAGCGGGCTAATTCAGGGTCACATCTCCACGCATAGTCGTTTTCGATATCGCTGAGGTGTTTATCCCGCAATACCACCTTTTGTCCTTTTAATACCTTTTGATTCCCAATCATGTGCTTAGGATTTTATCCCGTGTACGCCTCAGAGTCAACAAGGCCACCAGTTTGCTAATCAATCCTCTCGATTTTTACTTGTGCTGAGAAGGTATGTGGGCTATAATGAAAAATTAGCAAACTCAAGGCTAGATGATTTATGGCAAGTAAGCGCGACTACTACGATGTTCTCGGCATCGACAGGAACGCCTCTGAAGAGGAGATTAAAAGAGCGTTCCGCAAGCTGGCGTTCCAATACCATCCTGACCACAATAAGGACCGAGACGCCGAGGAGAAATTCAAAGAAATAAAAGAGGCCTACGATATACTCAGCGACCCTCAGAAGCGTGCTTCTTACGACCGCTTTGGACATGCCGGCATTCATGGGTTCGGCGGGCGAGGTTTCGAGGGATTCGACTTCGGAGGCTTTGGCGACATATTCGATGCCTTCTTTGGGGGAGTTACCGCAACAGGGCGACGCGCTGGTCCACAGCAAGGCTCCGATTTGAGCTACAACCTCACCATCTCCTTTGAGGAGGCAGCCTTCGGCTGTGAGAAGGAGCTGGAGATAGTGCGCACTGAGGTCTGTCCTGTTTGCAAAGGGAGCAGAAGCGAGCCTGGAAGTCAGCCCGCTAAATGCCCAACCTGCAACGGCACCGGGGAGGTGCGCCGAGCTCAGCGCAGTATTTTCGGCCAGTTCATCAACGTGACCACCTGTAGCCGTTGCCATGGCGAAGGGAGAATAATTACAGCTCCCTGCACTCAGTGCAATGGTCAAGGCAAAGAGCGAGTTACACGCAAGATAGTTATCAAGATACCGGCAGGGGTCGACGATGGAACGCAGGTGAGATTAAGCGGCGAGGGGAATGCTGGCACAAATGGAGGGTCAGCAGGCAATCTCTATGTTAAACTCGCGGTTCGGAAACACAAGCTGTTTCAGCGGCATGAAGACGATATTATCTATGAATTGCCCATAAACTTCGCTCAAGCAGCTCTGGGCGATGAAATCGATGTCCCGACCCTGGATGGCGATGTGAAACTGAAGATACCAGCAGGAAGCCAAACAGGCAAGGTGTTCCGCCTGAAAGAAAGGGGCGTGCCCCACCTCCATCGCCCGGGACGCGGCGACCAGTTGGTAAGACTTCACGTAGTCACCCCCACTGCCCTCGATGAGAACCAGAGGAAGCTTTTTAAAGAACTGGCCAAAACGCTAGGCAAAGCTACCCTGTCCAAGGAGGAGAAGAACTTCTTCGACAAAATCAAGGACACCTTCGGGGGCGGGGCTTGATAGCAAATAAAATGTCCCCTAGTCAAGCGTGCAACCTTTAGCGTTTCGACTATTTTTGAGCCAGGATTTCGATTGAATATGCACCGTTTTTTTCTCCCTGAAGATTGCTTTACCCAGAGCTCAGTAGTCATCACAGGCAAGCTGGTTCATCAACTGCGCAATGTGCTGCGATTGAAGGCTGGGGACCATATCATAGTCCTCGATAACAGCGGCTGGGAGTACGATGTCAGGCTCAAAGCGTTGGGCGGTGACAAAATCGAAGCTGAGATAGTCAGCGAATCACCCGTAACGGGTGAGCCTAGAGCTAGGATAACTCTGTATCAGGCGCTGCTCAAGGCCAGCAACTTCGAGGTAGTACTCCAGAAGTGCACGGAAATCGGGGTTGCCGGTTTTGTGCCCATAGTCTGTGAAAGATGTGTAGCTGATGAACCTAACAGTGGAAAGCTCAGCCGTTGGCAGAATATTATTCGCGAAGCAGCGGAGCAGTCGCAGAGGGGTAAGCTGCCAGTGCTGCATAAAGTAACAAGTTTCACCGAAGCCTGCGAGTCAATAAGCGGATTATCGCTGCTGCCCTGGGAGGGGGAAAAGCTCAGGGGAATCGGGAAGGTTCTGAGGAATTATCCGAGAAGTGGGAGAGCCCTGGACGTCAGCATATTTATCGGTCCCGAGGGCGGATTTACCCAACGTGAGGTCGGTTTTGCTCAAAGCCATGGCATAATGCCTGTGAGTTTGGGGCCTCGCATACTACGTGCCGAGACCGCAGGCTTGGTAGCAGCCGCCATCGCGTTATATGAGCTCGGCGAAATGGACGGAATTTAAACGTCTGCTATTTAAGTGCTCTGTCTACTATCTCGGCCAGGTCCATCACCTGCACACTAGTATCAGCATTTTTATCTTTCAGCCCATCCTCGAACATTGTCATACAGTACGGGCAGCATACGCAAATCGTCTTAGGCTTCTTCTCCAGAGCTTGCTCCACCCGCGCCACATTGATGCGCTTACCGATTTTTTCCTCCATCCACATTCGCCCGCCTCCGGCGCCACAACAAAACGATTTGTCAAGATGATGTTCCATCTCAACTGGCATCCCGCCAGTAACGGCAGCAATAACTTTGCGTGGAGCTTCATAAATCATGTTGAGTCGTCCCAGATAGCAAGAATCGTGAAACACCAAAACCCCTAAGTTTTCTGCCCCATTCAATTTCAGTCTATTATTCTCAATCAGGTGGCTGAATAACTCGGTATGATGGATAACGTCCAATTCAACGCCATATTGGCGATAATCGTTCTTCAAGGTATTGTAGCAGTGCGGGCATTCGGTGATGATCTTCTTGACACCCCTTTCTTTAAACATCTTTATATTATCTCTAGCCATGCGGTCGAAAACGTATTCATTGCCCAAGCGACGGAGGCTATCGCCGCAACACAATTCATCCTTGCCCAGAATGCCCCATGATATTCCGCTTGCGTTCAGAATTCTGGAAATGGCTAGAGTCACTCGACGACTGCGGGCATCGAAAGCGCCGAAGCAGCCAACGTAAAACAAATATTCAGTCTTGCCGTCTTCGAAAGGCTTGGCGTCGATATCCACAGCCCACTTAGCTCGATCTGATGGCACAATGCCCCAAGGATTGCTGCGCTGCTCTATGTTCTCGAAGAAAGCCAGTAATTCCTCTGGAAATTTTGCTCTCATCTCCACCAAATTTCGACGCATATCAACAATCCTGGGAACATGCTCAATAAAAACCGGGCATACTTCCATACAAGCACTGCAGGTTGTACACGCCCACAGAACGTCTTCAGCTACGCTGCCCTCTTGACCACCACCGATCAAGGATAGTACCGGTTCCTTATTGGAGGTTAATCGGGGACCATTTTTCAAGAGGTTAACCTTGATATCATGGATGACCAACCTCGGATTTAATGGTTTGCCCGTGGAGGTTGCTGGACACATATCCGAGCAGCGACCACACTCAGTACAGGAATAAGAATCGAACAAACCTTTCCAGGTGAATTGGCTTATTTGTCCCACACCAAAGGTGTTGCCTTTTTTGAACTCTTCTCGTGGCTGGGTGTTGACTTTAGTCAGACTTCTGAAAAAGAGATTGGGTATAGATGTGAGAATATGCATGTGCTTGCTATACGGCAGATAATTCAGAAAACCCAGCAACGCTATAGCGTGGAGCCACCAGAAGGCGTTGATATAGCCGTCCAGGCTTTCTGTGGAAACACCAGATAGGAAATTGGAAGCCACAAAGTTGGATATAGGCATATATCTGGCAGCTGTTTCGGTACCCTGAGCTATCTTGCTGGCGTGCAGGCCAAAAAAGGCAATCATGAGCACAGCGATCAGCCCAAGGATGGTGAAGGCATCCCGAGTGCGCGCCTCGATGTAAGAGGGAGCGAAGAACAAACGGCGGATAATTGCGATACACACCGCTATCAGAGCGAGAACTGACAGAACATCGAATATGAAGGATAGGGTATAGTACGCTCCATGAGGCAGCCGCGAGAAGCTTATGTAGTCGGGTGACAGACCGTTTAGCAGGAACTCGGTATTCGCAATTAATAGGATGATGAAACACCAGAAGAGGACGAGATGGTTTAAGCCGAAACGATATCCGTGAGAAACCGTGCACCGCTGTCCAAAAGCATAGAAGACCACACCCCGGATACGCTTGGCAACATCGTTGAATCGATGCTCTGGCTTGCCCAGCGTTACTAGGCGAAAACGCTGGTAACAACTCCAACCAAAAAGCGCTGCAGCGATTACGAAAACCGCTATAAATGCGATTATGTTAGTTGACACATTTGCTCCTTGAATTCAAAAGTGCGTGCGATATCCGACAACTAGCCCGCCTTCTTATTACGCAACTCCCTGATACGATTGATAATTGCCGGGACCACCTGAAATACGTCACCGACAATTCCATAGTTTGCTACCTCGAAAATAGGCGCGTGTCTATCTTGATTTATGGCAATGATGACATCCGAACCCTGCATGCCCACCAAGTGCTGAATAGCGCCGCTGATGCCGCAGGCGATATAAATCTTGGGCCTGACCGTCTTGCCTGTTTGACCAACCTGGCGTTCTGCAGGCATCCAGCCAGCCTCTACCGCTGCGCGTGAACAACCTACAACTCCGTTTAACTCATCAGCTAACTGTTGCAAGAGGCCGAAATTCTCTTTAGCACGCAAGCCTCGTCCCCCGGAAACGATAACTTCCGCCGCTGCTAAATCTATGCACTCAGCACCCTCTCTAACGTCTTCTACTACCTCCAACACCTTGGTAGCGATATCCTCTTCCTTCATTGGTATAGATTCGCGGATAATCTCGCCCTTGCGGGACATATCCCTCTGCGGCAGGGGCATCACATGGGGCCTTACTGTGGCCATCTGTGGCCTGGTGCGCTCAGTCAGAATAGTAGCCATGATATTGCCACCAAAGGCCGGCCGTGTCTGGAGCAAGAAACCCCTATCATCTATAGCCAGGCCGGTACAATCCGCAGTCAAGCCTGTATTAAGTTTCGTAGCTACAGCACCAGCCAGGTCCCTTCCCAAACCTGTGGCACCTATCAAAATAATCTCCGGCTTATATTTATCCACCAAATAGCAAATTGCCTTGTAATAAGGCTCAGTGCGATAGTAGTGAAATACCGGATCATCTATTAAATAAACTTTGGAAGCGCCGTAGAAAATGGACTCATGGCAAAGGTTCTCCACCTTATCGCCGATAACTACTGAGCACAACTCTACGCCCAAGGTTTTGGCTAACTCAGCACCTGAACCAAGCAGTTCCCAAGAAACCACAGCAGGCTGGCCTTGTGTATGCTCTACAAAAACCCAGACCCCTCGGTATTCCTTAATCTCGGCTAGCGTCGCAGCCTCTTCAATGCTTACTTCTTCAGCCGCTGTTGCCTTGGCACGCGCCGCTATTTCTGCCAGAATCCTCTGTTCCTCCGGGGTGTAATACATCTCCAGAGCATCAGCGGGACAGACCTTGGCACATCTGCGACAGCCGATGCACTTCTCAACATTGATGATTGGTTCGCCCTTATCATTCATCTCGATGGCATCTTTAGGGCAAGCAGCCTGACAGCGGGCTCCGCAGGCGATGCACTTCCCTGGGATAAGTCGGGCTACACCACGCGGTTTCTTTATTTTCTTCTCTTCTTCCATGATTTACGTACCCTTATAGACAGACAAGGTTTTTCTCTATCAGTTTATCTACTAATAATCGAGCAGCCTCTTCAGGGTTATTGGCTCCGTCTCCCAATATCTCGCCCCTTGCTCTTTGCGGCGAAAAGATTTTACGTACCTGTGTAGCAGAACCTTTAAGCCCGATAGTGTCCTCTCTCAAGCCCATTACCTTGTTGTTCCACAATGGCACTGTGGCCTCCTCTGCTGACAATCGCATCGGCACTGTAGGGTAACGTGGCTGATTTATCTCACGCACTACCGCAATCATCGCCGGCAACGGAGCCTCCACTATTTCGTGCCGCCCCTCCAGTCTGCGTCTGACCCGCACCTTCTTAGCCTGCAGGTCTATGCTCTCAATGCGGTCTACCAGAGTCAACTGTGAATACCCTAAACGGGTAGCAATGCCAGGACCGACTTGAGCTGTATCACCGTCAATAGTCTGCCTGCCGCACAACACTACAGCTACCTCTTCCTTCTGATTAAGCCTTTTGATAGCTTCAGCTAAGACCAAGCTCGTAGCTAAAGTATCGGCCCCACCGAAAGAGCGGTCGCTCAAAAGTATCGCCTCATCTGCCCCCAGAGCTAGAGCCCTCCTCAGCGTAACCTCGGTATTAGGTGGCCCCATCGAAATCACTGCTACTCTAAATCCATATTTGTCCTTGAGCCTGAGGCTTTCCTCCAAGGCATGAGTATCGAAGGGATTCATTATGAAAGGCACGCCCTCTCTAATCAAAGTGCCGGTAACCGGATCGACTTTGACCTGAGTAGTATCTGGTACCTGTTTAATACACGTTACCGCCAGCATTGATGCCCCCTCTTATTGGAAGGAAATTATACAACACATCTGAACAAAAAGTTCACATCGCAACAATCTTTTATGAAAAGATTCCATAAAAGTTTCCCTTCAAATTTCCAATTATTTACGCTAGGCAATAAACAAGGGACACGGCGTACGCACCATGCCCCCACCTTTCGAACCCCCTTAGTTCCGACCAACCCTCTGCACTACTTAGCTATCAACTAATGCCTTTCGACCGTTCTTATTATCTCCCCACTCTTACCCCTTATGTTCACTGTTAAGGGCATTTGACCTGGCAGGCAGTGAGTGGCACATGCCAAACAAGGGTCATAAGCTCTGAAGGCCATCTCCACCATATTAAGCATCCCTTCTTTTACCTGAGCTCCCTTCACATGTCCCATAGCAGCCTTCTTCACTGACAGGCATATAGGAGCTGCATTGTGCTGAGTGGCCACTATCAGGTTCACCTTTGTAATTATCCCGCGTTCGTTGGTCTCATAATGGTGAATTAGCGTACCTCGTGCTGCTTCGACACAGCCGATCCCCACCTTTTTCAACTTGAAGTTCATGTTTCGAATATCTTTGCTGGTCAACAATGGGTCGTCCGCAATTCTCTGCATACTCTCCGCAGCCTGAAGCGCCTCGACCAATCTAGCCCAGTGAAAGGCGAGGGTATGATGGCTTGGCCTTCCTCCAAGTGTATCGTACATCTGTTCATATTCTTTCTGGGCCAGCGGCGTTGCCATTCCCTCAGCCACATTCAGCCTTGCGAGAGGTCCTACACAATATAGAGATGTCTTATCACCTTCGATCAGACCGCTCCATCCCACCTTCCTCAGATGCGTCAGCCTTATATACGTCCAAGGCTCAACCCACTCGCCGATATGGTCAATATAGTCACGCGGGTCAAACAGAGCAAACTGCCCTCCGTAGGGGCTCAATACCCTGAGCTTCCCTTCGTAGAAATTCACACGATTCACATCATCAACCAGACCCATATAATAGGTCTGCAGCCCGTAAGTATCGCTGAGCACTAGGTCGAGATACTTCTTATTGGCAAGGACCACGTCCTTGAACAGCTTCAAGGCAAATCGGGCGAAGTCAACGCAATAGTCGGCAGTTTCCTTTATCCACTTGCGTTCCTCCTCGGTAATCCCTCTGGGGATTCCCCCGGGCAAGCCACCCTCTGGATGGCATGGTTTGCTGGCGATGAGCTTGATTATGTCCCTGCACCTTTTCCTTACATCGATAACCTTCCCACCGATATCTAACCCCACCTCTTTTATCACACCAACGATGTTTCTAGATGCGGGAGCAGCATCAGGTCCGAGCACGAAATCCGGGGCAGCCAGGAAAAAGAAATGTATATAATGGTCTTCCACAATGAACGCATTGTAATGGAGCTGTCTTATCAACTTTGCGGCTGGAGTTGGCTCAACCCTGTAAAGGTCGTCGAGCGCCTTCGCAGATGCCATATTATGAGGCGTAGGGCATACGCCACAGATATTGGGCACTATCCGGGGCATCTCTTCTGCAGGCCTGCCAATGCAGAACCTTTCGAAGCCTCTCAACTCGACCACCTGGAAGTAAGCATCCTTCACATTCCCTTTATCATCCAGGAAAATCTCGATTTTCCCATGCCCTTCCAGCCTGGTAACCGGGTTTATCGTTATCTTCTGCCCCATCTTAACGGCTCCTCCGCTTTGTCAACCCCTTTTCCTCCTCAACAGTGACACAGGTAATGTAAAGCGATAGAAATAACCCGCAAGGTCATCTATCCCATCGACAACCCTCTTTATCTCCGCCTCATCCTCGGCATCGATGATTGAAGCCAGGGCTGCGATGAACTTCGCTCCGGAATCTGCCACTCCTTCAACAGGGCCAAAACATCCCCTACAAGGAATATTGATATTTATGCATGATTCGCCGCAACCGGTTCGAGTCCCAGGCCCCAGGCAAATTATCCCCTGCGCAAGGAAGCAAGAGTCAGGGTCAGCCTCGACTTCGTGAATCCTCTTGATATCTTTCAGCGCAATTCTAGACGGCTTTGTTTTGTTTCGGGGGCAGGTATCACATAGGGCTTTGTGAGGTGCAAGGGTTGAACCTTTGGGAGGCAGCTTACCTTCGAGTACCGCAGTTATAGCATGCACTACAAGGTCGGGAGGCGGCGGACAGCCAGGAAGATAATAGTCAACACTTATAATCTGGTTAAGCGCAAAAACCTGGTCGTAGAATTTGGGGAGCGTCAACTCCTTACCATCGAACTGTGTCCTTGGTTGAGGAACGCTATTCTTCGGATTGATCACAGTGGGGGCATCGCGGTAAACCCAGTTGAAAATGTCCTCCTTAGTTGTGAAATTTGCCAGCCCCGGCGTCCCGCCGAAACATGCACAGGCGCCAAATGCGATAACCAGTTGAGATTTCTTTCTGAGCAATTTCGCTATTTCCTCTTGCTCAGAGTTTCTGACATTACCGTTGACAATGCTCAATGAGATATCACCGTCAGGTATAGCTTCAATGTGTTGATACTTAAAATCCAGCGCAATTGGCCATAGTACCAAGTCAACAGCCTCCGCTACCTTTAGAATAACCTCATTGATATCTACAACTGCCTCATCACAACCCCCACACCCTCCCAGCCAGCAAATGGCGACTTTAGTTTTACCCGACATCTTGTATCCCTTTCTACTTCAGGCCGTTGAAGCAGTCTCCACACGCCCGATAATCCCTTTCAGAGGGCCGAGTTTTTTCAGCCTCTCGCTCATCTCTTTTACAAGCTGAGGAATTTTTTCGCCCTCAGGATCAGCGGACAATTCTATCCTGAGCCTTTCCTTCTCAATCCCATAAGACTCGAGGACTTTATGCAGAAGATAAACCCTCTTCTTTGCTTCATAGTTGCCATCCTGGTAATGACAATCGCCCCCACCACAACCTAATATGAGCACGCCATCGGCTCCCCGTTTGAAGGCATTTAGTATGTGCGAGGGAGAAACCTTGCCGCTGCAAATTATGGGCACCCAATTCTTCATCTGTCTGGCCAATACGGTCTCATCCGTTAGATATCCCCAGCTGAACTTGCAAGAGAAACAGATTAATCTCGGTTCGTAATTAATCATTTCATCTCCCTATAAAGTGCAGTCGCTAGATAGATGCTATCACCTTGGCAATTCTCTGCTCTGTATCATCATCAACTAATTTCCGAGCATTGGAAGGGCAAGCTACCACACAGATACCACATGACTTGCACTTAAACATATCTGTGGAAGATAGGAACTTCCCTTCAACCTCGATTAAGCGTGCCGAATCATAGTTACAGGCGTACACACATATGCCACAGCCACTACACTTTTCCCTGTCCACCTCAACAGCATACAACGACTTCTCGAAACCTATGGATATACAGGCCTTACAGGAGACACAAGGGCCGCATGTCAGACATCTCTTAGCCTCAGCCCTTGCTTCATCCAGCGTGAGCCCTCTCTCAAATAACTGGAAGTGCATCCTTTTCTCTGGAGGTATCCAGACGACTTCAATCTCTGGTTTGTAAATCCTCCTTAGGGGAAGCCCATAACCCTCGTAGTCCCTCTTTCTCCCCTCCCTCATGTCCATGCCTTTTAGATATCTCTCAATTGATTCGGCGGCTATCATGCCCTCCTTCATGGCTTCTGCCATGAAGCCGATTCTTCTCACATCACCGCCGATGAACACATTTTCTTTCCTCAAGCTTTGCAACGTGAAGGGGTCAACTACAAGTCGCCCCCTCTCACCCACCAACCCCTCTCTCTGCAGAAAGGCCCTGTCTGGCAACTGTCCAACTGTGATTATGAGCAGGTCCCCATATAAGTCTATGCAATCAGTACAATCAAAGCTGGGATTGAAGCCTGTTTCATCAAACACGCTGGTGCATTTGGGACAATCGATTCCCCTGAACTTACCCCGCTCCCCCATAATCCTTCTCACACCGCGTGAGTAAATTATCCTTATTCCCTCCTCCCATGCTGCCCTTATCTCCTCTTCGTCGGCAGGGATGCCGTCTTTGGAGGTCTTGTCCTCGCACTCCATGCAGACAACAGTCACATCCCCTCCCAGCCTTTTCGAGGTTCTGGCAACATCAAAGGCCACATTATGCCCTCCGATAACAATCAGCTTCTTCCCCTTGAAATAATCTGGCTCGATGTCTCCGTGGCTTACTTCATAAAGCAAGGTATGCCCATACATCACACCCGAAAGATCCTGCCCTTCAACCACCTCTCCATCGAAGGTCAGAACCCTGGGATAAGGTGTCCCTTTTGCTAGGAAAATCGCTTTGTAACCCTCGTTCTTCAATCTTTCAAGCGTCCACTTGCCTTCGCCCAATTTCGCTCCAAATTTGACATCGATGCCGGCAACCCTTACCAGATTATTAACGGTTGTCCTTAGAACCTCCTCAGGAAGACGATAATTAGGTATTAACCACAACGACCCGCCTAATCGATTGGAGGCTTCAAATATCGTCACACGGTATCCCTTCTTGCTCAGAACATAGGCACACATCAAGCCACCTGGGCCACCTCCTATTACAGCGACATTCTCTTTGTCCTTGACGATATTGAATTCCTCTTTTTGGTTCAAATAGTCGGTGTAGTAATCAGATAGAAACCTCTTGAGGAGCCTTCTCCTGATTGCTCCGCCTTTGGTTTTGTAATTGCATTCGAGTTCGCACAGCCCACAAATATAGCCGCAGATGTTGAAAAAGGGGTTCTTATCATAGAGGTATTCGCTTATCTGAATTATCCCATCCTTTGCCTGATTTATATCCTCGGGCAGGAGAGATATGAGCACATTCGTCCTCTGAATGTCTTCGTTAATGGGGCATTTTATCTGGCAAGGAGGCAGAAACTGCTTAACTGCCTCCTCGGCACGGGCTACCCCTCTGCTCTCAGTCTTCCACATATCCGACGCCTCCTCTCAGGCATCCAACCTCCACTACCATTGTAACAGAAAAAATACCCATCCCTATTCCAAGTGTAACGCTATTAGCGGGAGAAATCGAACTTATGGGAAAGGCAGACAAAAAGGGTAGGCCAAGCATTTAAGCGCTAAAATCTTTTGCCACATTCTGCCGCATCAGTATCAGCCCGCTCAATCTGCTACCGATTCGTGAAAACAATCACTATTCCCTATGGAAAAATAGTATAAGATAAGTGTGAATAGAAGTCCAGAAGCACATGATTGGGACATGACGATAGGAACGCACTCAGACAATCTTGCCTTTCAAATCAGCGTATGTCGAAGCAAGTGCTTGCGGTATCACACGTGTATCAGATACCACAGTGGTGAAATTAGTGTCGCCACTCCATCGAGGCACAACGTGAGTATGGACATGGTCCTCCACGCCAGCACCTGCAACCCTGCCCAGGTTAATGCCTATGTTAAACCCGTCGGGTTTGTAGGTCGCTTTCAGAGCATTAACGCACTTCCTCATCAGGTCGAAATGCTCGAATAATTCTTCATCGGTTAGCTCATCAAATGTGGCTAAGTGCCTGTAGGACGCTATCATTAGGTGACCGGGATTATAAGGATAACTATTCAAAATGACGAAGTTCTTTTCCCCTCTGAAGAGGATATAATTTTGCACATCGCGGTTCTCTTCGGGCTTCTGGCAGAATATGCACCTTTCCCCCTTCTTGCTTCGAATGTATTCAATCCTCCAAGGTGCCCAAATCTTCTTCATCCGGCCTCCTTTAAAGCTGAAAACGGTCAACTGGAATACTAATCGCCCAAGGCATTTTACCAGAAGTATGCCCTTTTTTCGAGTTTGTACACCGACTTGGACTTAGGGTTGAGATATGATATACTTGTGGGGCGGATTCACTGTTAAGGTAGGTCTGGTAACAAAGGGGGTTACGATGATTGCTCTGTACCTTACCTCTATGGGTGAGGTTGCGGGGAAAAGCCTTTTATGTGCTGCTTTGGGAAGAACTCTTAAGAAAGAGGGGAAAAGGGTAGGTTTTCTAAAGCCCGTGGCTATTCTCCCTGAAAAGGGTGGCGATGGCACGGTTGACAAAGATACCGAGTTCATTAAGCGTGTGCTGGCTTTAGAAGAGCCAACTGATTTGCTTTGTCCTTCCACCCTCACCGCCAAGGACTTTCTGGCCTCTGCAAATGAAAAGGAACCTGTTTGGCTCAAGAAAGCAAAGGAGGCTTTCACCAAAGTTTCTCAAGATAAGGATATAGTCTTGCTTGAAGGCGTAAGCGGCTTTAAGGCGGGCAGCGGCGCAGCGCTTGCGGGAAGTCGCACTGTTGAAACTCTGGGCGCCAAGGCTATACTCATCGTCTCCTATCAGAGCGACATCGACGCAAGTCAGATAGTGACCACAGCCAAAGCCTTAGCCGGCAACCTGCTCGGTGTGATAGCCAACAGTGTACCTGAGCGCTGGATGGAGT
>Ga0315268_10004494_pt1 | contig 15141 bp, 18 predicted proteins | sample C1_top_MG_FD_204535 | JGI IMG/M metagenome (GOLD analysis project Ga0315268, IMG submission 204535) | Sediment microbial communities from Yellowstone Lake, YNP, Wyoming, USA - C1_top | ecosystem: Environmental > Aquatic > Freshwater > Lake > Sediment | place: USA: Wyoming | collected 2017-08-01
AGATGTAATCGCACATAAGGACGGCAAAAAATATTATATACAGTGCAAAAAATTTATTACTCGCGAAGTAACACCTCATGATGTCAGGGATTTTCTTGGTGCAATTACTAATGTTAACAATCCCGCTGAAAAAGGATTTTTCATAACAACAGGTAATTTTACTCTCATGGCCGAAAAAGCAGCAGAGGGAAATCCAAGAATAGAGCTTATAGATGGTATAAAGTTAGTGGAATACTATAAATTAGCTTACGGAAAGAATATGTTAGATGTTGAATCTACACAGCCGCCAAAGCCACCCGAGAATTATGTTAATAAAGTATGTCCTCAGTGTGGCGGGAAGCTTGAAATAAGAACTGCGCAAAAAGGTGATTATGTGGGTAAAAAGTTTTTTGGATGCTCGAATTTTCCGAAGTGCAGATATATAGAAAACATTGAGCAATAGGCAGATACCTATGTTTTGGGTATATAATAAATAGTAATGAATAAAATATTCATCACCATTTTTGCTTTGCTGTGGGCTCAAGCCGCTTTTGCGTTTCAGCCGGGGATTACCGTAACCCCTAACGAGATTTTTCAGGGAGACCCCGTACTTGTAACCGCAACGCCCGGCTCGCTTCTGAAGCAAGTTATTTTGGACGGGAAAAACTATCCCGTATTTACTTATACCGGCAAAACGGAATCTCTCATCGGCATCGAATTGAAAAAGAAGCCCGGAGATTATGAATTAAAAGCAGTTTTCAAATCGGGGAAAGTCGCCACAACGACAATTGCCGTTATCGGACGGCCGCAGCCGCAAGTGGCAGATGTCCCGATTCCAGAGGAACTCGGCGGGAACACATCCTCGAGCCAGAATGCTTTGCTTGCTTCTATTGCCAGCGAATCGGCGGCTTTGAAAAAAGCGATCACGGGAAAAATATCTTTCTGGACAAAAAGTTTTATTCCGCCACTTGCTTCCGTTGCGGTAACCAATCCGTACGGATACGGCGTGGATACGAGCCAGTATGTCATTCCGCATATGGGCGATGACCTGAAAGCCGCCGTAGGCACAAAAGTATTCGCCATGAACAGGGGAGTTGTGCGTCTTACGCGTACTTATCGCGCGTACGGCAAAACGGTTTTGATAGACCACGGGCTTGGCCTTCAGACTATGTATCTGCATCTTTCAAAGATAAGCGTGAAAGAGGGAGCCGTTGTGACGAGAGGTCAGGTCATCGGCTTAAGCGGCAATACCGGCTATGTCACCGGTCCGCATCTTCACTTGAGCGTCAGGCTTAACGGAGCATCCATCGACCCGATGAAATTTATGAATTTGTTTTAGGGTAAGCCATCCGGGTGATTTTTTATAATTTATAGTCGGCACATAATAGTTCCATCCACTACTACATGTAGTAGTGGATGGCGGGATTGCGAAGAACACCTCTCTGAGACGGTTTTTCTATCAGGATTTTAAAGTGATGTGATATAATCAAAAGAATGATTGCGCACGGTCCGAAAGATATTTTTAACCACATAATTGGCCGCAAGGGTTTTGATTACGACCAAATTACCGATGAAGTTTTTATCGGCACAAATATGTGCTGCCAAATTGGTTTTTCCAAGGAACTTTTGGCAAAGGGTGTGCGCGCAGATATCAGCCTTGAAAAAGACCGCACTGATGCTCCCGATGGCGTCGATTATTTTCTGTGGCTTCCGACGGAAAATAAGAAGCCGCCGAAACCAAAAGACCTTGAAATCGGAGTCAAATTCCTGGATTTTTTAATCAGCAACAAGGTGAAGACTTTCATTCATTGCAAGAACGGACACGGGCGAGCTCCTACGCTTTTCGCCGCTTATTTAATCAGCCATGGTATGAGAGTTCAGGAAGCAGTCAAACTAATCGCTTCCAAGCGGCCGGTAATTCATTTAACCGAAGCGCAGGTAAAAGCGCTTGATGAATTCAAGGCAAGCATAACTAAGAATTAATTCATGACGGCAATATGGAAGCTCCGGACAATAAACCGAAAAACAGAAATGTCTTTTATGTCGGCCTTTTGAGTTTTTTCGGAGGCATAAGCCAGGACATATTTTCCCCGATTCTGCCCATCTATTTCACTGCCGTTCTCGGATTCGACAAGACTTTCGTCGGCATTGCCGAAGGAATCGTGACCGCAAGCAGCAATATTTTCAGCGTCATATCGGGATTTTTCTCCGACAAGTTCAAGAAGCAGAAACCGATAATTTTCTTCGGATATTTTCTGTCTATGGTCGGACGCCCGCTTCTCGCTCTTTTTACATCGGGTACGGCGCTCTTGGGCCTCCGTCTTGTGGACGGAATAGGCAAGGGAGTCAAAGACCCGCCGAAAGACGTTTTGATTGCCGGTTCGGCCTCGAAAGAAACCAGAGGAAGGAGTTTCGGAGTGGCGCGCATGCTCGATACGCTCGGTTCGGTCGCAGGCCCGCTGATTCTTTTCGTACTTCTGTATTTCTTGAGCGGAAATCCATATCTCTATCATTACATTCTTCTTTTCGCCGCAGTTCCGCTTATAGCAACGCTTTTGATACTTGTTCTGAAAATAAGAGAAGTCACTCCGGCGGATATTACGCAAGCAGAGAAGAAATCGGCATCAACTGCTCCGCTTCCGAAATCATTTTTTATTTTCCTTGGCATCGTCACGCTTTTTACGCTCGGCAACTCATCCGATGCGTTTTTGATATTGCGCGCCAAAAGTATCGGCATATCGCTTATCGAGATACCTTTGGTAATCGCTCTTTTTAATTTGATTTACGCCATGTTCGCCGTTCCTTTCGGAGCGCTGTCGGACAAAATAGGACGCGTGCCAACGATACTCATCGGCTGGTCAACTTATGCGCTTGTATATCTTGGATTCGCTCTTGCCGTTCATCCTTTATCGATTTGGTTTCTTTACGGACTATACGGCATTTACTACGCCACCAACATGGGTGTCGCCAAGGCGCTTCTCGCCGATATTGTCGGATTCGAGCACCGGGGCAGGGCATTCGGCATTTACGGAATGACGGTTGGACTGACGACGCTTCCCGCAAGTTTTTTGGCAGGATTTTTATGGGATAAGTTCGGCCCGCAATATCCTTTTTACTTCGGAGCAGTTATCGCTCTTGCGGCGTCGCTTTTGCTTCTGATTTTTTCGAGGCGTTTGAAAACGGCTTAACTGAGTTTCTTTGATTTAATCCTCAAACTGTTTCCGACAACGCTGACACTCGAAGCCGCCATGGCTGTCGCAGCTATCATCGGGTTCAAAAGTCCGAAAGCGGCGAGTGGAATGGCAGCGATGTTATAGAAGAACGCCCAGAAAAGATTCTGTTTTATGGTTCTGAAAGTAAGGCGCGACAGGTTTATCGCCTCAACCACTTTTTCGGGATTTCCTTTGACGAGAACGATATCGCCCGTTTCTATGGCGATGTCCGTGCCCGTGCCCATTGCTATCCCGAGATCCGATTGCGCGATTGCGGGAGCGTCATTTATGCCGTCGCCGACGAAAGCGACTTTGTGCCCTTCAGCCTGAAGCTTTTTGACTTCATCCGCTTTGTCCTGCGGCAAAACCTGAGCGATGAATTTTTTGATGCCAAGCGTTGCCGATATGGCCGCAGCCGTGGCGTTGTTGTCGCCCGTTATCATTATCGCTTCAATCCCAGCATTTCTAAGGTCGCCTATGGCTTTGGCGGCGTCTTTTTTCGGAGTATCGGCGACTCCGATTATTCCGATTAGCGTTTTATCTTCAACAACAAGAAGAACCGACTTGGCTTCCTTTTCCAATTTTTCTATTTTATCTTTAAGCGTTCCAGTTTCTATTCCGCGTTCAGCGAGCAATCTGGCGTTGCCGACGAGAACATTTTTCCCGCCGAATTTTCCTTCAACTCCTTTTCCGGCAATGTTTTTGAATTCCGTTACCGTATCGGGTTTTATTTTTCTATTTTCGGATTCATCAATGACTGCGCGAGAAAGGGGATGCTCGGAAAAACTTTCGAGCCCCGCGGAGAGCGAAATAATCTTTTCTTCGGCAATATTCGGGGCGGCGATTATATCCGTCACTTTCGGCTTTCCTTCGGTCAATGTTCCCGTTTTATCGAAAACCACAACATCTATTTTTTTTCCTTTCTCAAGGGACGAGGCATTTTTGATGAGTATTCCGCGACGGGCGCCTTCTCCAGTTCCTACCATTACTGCAGTCGGCGTAGCGAGGCCCAGGGCGCAAGGACAGGCGACTACCAACACTGCAACGGCCGTTATCATTGCCTGCGTAAGGCTATTGGTGGCGAACATCCAGCCGGCGAAAGTGATAATGGCGATTACTATGACAATCGGCACGAAGTAAGACGATATCGTGTCTGCCAGGCGTTCAATGGGAGCTTTCTGCGTCTGTGCTTCAGAAACCATTTTTACGATTTGCGACAATACTGTTTCGCTTCCGACTTTCTCCGCTTTCATTTCAAAACTTCCACTGACATTGAGCGTCGCGCCGAATACTTTGTCGCCGATCGTTTTCATGGACGGCATGCTTTCGCCCGTGAGCATTGATTCGTCTATGCTCGTTTCGCCTGATACAAGTTCTCCGTCAACCGGTATTTTTTCTCCGGGCTTGATGCGGAGAATGTCTCCTTTTACGACTTCGGCAATCGGAATTTCCTGTTCTTTTCCGTTTCTGATTACTCTGGCCGATTTGGCTTCAAGCTGCATCAATTTTTCAATTGCAGCGCCCGCTGCTCCGCGGCTCTTAGCCTCAAAGTAGCGCCCCAAAAGAATAAGCGCGGCTATGACCGCACCGGTTTCGAAATAAGAATCTTTTGTTCCAGCAATCATTCCGTAAACGCTGAAGAGGAAAGCGGCGGTCGTTCCCATGGATACTAGAGTGTCCATATCGGCGCGGAAGCTGCGGGCTTTTTTAATTGTTCCCATGTGGAACTCTTTTCCGAAAAAGAAGATGACGATTGCCGAAAGCACTGCCTGAACTAAAAGCGAGGCGTCAATTCCTGCAATCGGGAATCCGAAGCGTATATTTCCCATTGCGAGAACGACGACAATCGTCGCTGTAAAAATCGCCGAAAACGCCCTGTTCCTTATTTCAGCAACTTCTTTTTGTTGGCTCATGTGCTGGTGCATTGAATCGCCGAGCATTTCCGCTTTGTAACCGTTCTTTGCGACTGCGTCAAAAATTTCTTTTTCATTTGCCATTGTTTCATCAAATTCAACGGCCGCATGTCGCGATGCGAAATTCACCGACGCGTTCTGCACGCCTTTTACCGACTTTATCGCTTGCTCGTTGAGAATGACGCAGGACGCGCAGTGCATTCCAACTATCCCGAATGTTATTTTTTTCATGTTTTTGTTTGATTATTTTCTGAAGATGCATCCAGGTACTATGATATATCATAGTACCTGCTTATTTTGTCTATCTATTTTTAATTTTAATCCACATGACCTTTGCCGTGCTTTTATTTATTCTACTACTTTAAAAACGCCTGAATACATGCCCATTCCGCAGGTGAAGCGGACAGTGCCCGTTTGCGCAGGAGTGAAGCGGATTATATTCTCGCCTTCATTAAGGAATTGAGCGATGCCAAAAGCCGGCATCCTGATGCTGGCGGCGCAGGTGTATGCGCTTTCTGAATTTATAACCCATTTCACCGGGATTCCTTTTTTGACTTCAAAGACATTGGGGCTGTAGCCGTTGGAAAGCTGCTTCATATTCACAATTTGCTCTCCGTTTTCTATCGGAACTGCTACCTGTGCCGTTGCATTTTCACCCGGGAGATTGAATGACGTCAGGGGAATGTTTGCGCCGCTTAATGCGTATCCGTTCGAGATGTTGAAGATGCCGAGCGCCACGACAGTTACGCCAACGAAACGGAAAAACATTCTTGCGGTTTTTCCCTTAAGAACGGAAGTCACGGCGCCAAGTCCGAGAAGCCCCGGAGCCGTTCCTAACGCGAACAGGAACATTATCGCCGCGCCCGAGGCGAAACTGCCCGAGGTGATGGCGTAAAGCTGCATCGCCTGGGTGAATCCGCAGGGAAGAAAGAAAGTCAGCGCTCCGGCAATCGTTGCTTCCTTGTGCGAGTAATCGCCGTTCGAATTCGATATTCCGAGCATGCGGCTTAAACTTTTTGGCAGCGTGATGCTTGAATTGGAAAGTTTCGGAGAAATGTCGGTGAGTTTCAATCCGATATAAAGCATCAGAAATCCTGCGGCAATCACCAGAAGGCCGGTTGTTCCCGTGGATAAAGTTATGACAGAACCGAGAGAACCGATGATCCCTCCAAGAAGCGCATATGAGGCCAGGCGTCCCGCATTGAAGTACAGATTGGGGGTGAATCTTTGCCAGCGCGTGGCGTACTGATGTTTTTCGGCGTACGAAGCCGAGAATCCGGCGACCAAGCCGCCAATCATCGCCATGCAGGTGGAAACACCCGCAGTGAGGCCTATCAGCAAAACTATCGGATATGTGGGAGAGCTGGAGAATTTTATGTTGAAGGCGCTAACAAGCCCCGTTATATTCACAAAGAGAAATAACGCCATAAGCAGCGCAACGCCAAAAATTATTTCAAAATAATTTTCCGGGTCTCGCGTGAAGAAGTGGAGTTTATCGGCGTTGCCGATGGAATATCCGGCTTCTTTTACGGCTTGGGCTACAAGTTCGTTTGCGACTGGATTATCGGCGAATTCCACTTCGGCGGTTCCTCTTTTGTGATTTACATTTACTTTTTTGACGCCGCTTATTTTTGAGATGCTGTTTTCGAGCATTATCTCGCACGAACGGCAGTGCATTCCTTTTATATTGTAGATTTGTTTTTTCATTTTTCTGATTTATAAATTAACCGACTGAAAAAGACCGCGGAAAAACATTGCGGGATATCCCGCAATGAAAAATCAGAAAGCGAAAACCCGAGAGTGCAAAATTCCGCTGGAAATGAGAGCGATTACGCTGTCGCCGGAATAATTTTGAAAATCATCGGTTTTGGATTGCCGCATGCGGACAAGAAGTTTGTCGAGGCGGATATTTTCCTTATTGAAGCGAAGCGTTATTGCGAATAAGGCAGATATGAATGCCAATACGATAGTCATCCGCTCTGCCGATACGGGAGCATTAAAAACAGCCGGGACCGAAGCCGACATAAACGGACAAAGAGCAGGCGAACCATGGGAGCCCGAACAGTCAGTCATGGCATTTGTCTGCACCGAGGCCAGGCAAAGCACGGACACGGCCATTGCCAAAAATGAAGCGAACAGAAATATTCCCGCAGTCCTGCTTATATTCATGTTCCCGGTATTCATTTATTCCAAATCTTTTTTCTTTTCCTCGAATTCTTTTTTGCCGATTTCACCCTTGGCGTATCTTTCTTTCAAAATTTCAAGCGCCGAATTTCCTCCGCGGTGATGCCTTCCGCCGTTTTCCGAAATTCCGCGGACAAGCGCGATAATGCCCATAATAATGAATGCCCAGAAAATGACCATAAATAACCATCCCCAGACTCCCATATAGCCCCATTCAGTGCCGTAGCCGTAATATCCCATCATGTTAATTATATTAGGCGCGTTTTAATTTATAGACCTTTAGAATTTCTCCAACGGCTTTTTTGCCCTGGCCCGATTTCATTTGCATTATAGCATGCGTCTGAAGGTGGTGCTCCAGAAGAATGTCCTCGATCCCCGAAAGCGCCCGCTTTACGGCAGAGGACTGCGTGATTATATCCACGCAATATTTTTCGTCATTTATCATTTTTTCCAAACCGTTCAGCTGTCCTTTTATTATTTGGAGGCGCCTTAACGCTTGTTTCTTTGTTTGCTGTTTCATTGTTTAAAGAATACCCCCTACGGGTATTAGGGTCAAGACGGACCGAGCTTTGACAAAAGTTCTAAAAAGTCATTATATGTATGAAGCAGCTAAAAATATAAAAGTCCTGTAACAACTCAATCCTCTGATTGCGTCATAAGCCGCGCAGAAATGGAGAAAGCCATGAAAGTGACGATGTATGGTACGAGGGGATCGACTCCAATTTGCCGCCGCGATTCAATGACTTACGGCGGGAACACCACGTGTCTGCAGATTGAAAGCGAGTGCCTGCCTTCGGGCTGGGCATTTGCCGTCGACACGGGAACGGGGTTTTTCCAGCTATCACAGCAGCTTTTGAAGGAGGGAGTGATGAAGATAGGGGTTATTTTCACCCATTGGCATCACGACCACACCCAGGGGTTGCTGCTGGCTCCGCACACCTTTATTCCTCAGGCAAGCATGACCGTCTGGGGACCGAAGGAACACGGTATCGGACCTGCCGAAGTATTTGGCGGGATCATGAAGCCGCCGGTGTTTCCGGTGAACTACGTGAAGGTCTGCCACCGCATCAAGACCGTTCCGCTCTGCGAAGTCGGCACGCAGGTGATGGTGGTGCATCCGAAAGCGGGTTTTCATCTGCTGGATATACACCGCTACCGCCAGCGCGTCGCCGAAGGCAAGCAGTTGAATCTCGGCGGTTCGCATCACCCTGTCGAGGAGTGCCTGGTCGTTTTGATGCTGAAGACCGAGCACCCCGAATACACGGTGTCATATCGCTTCGAGGAAAAACCGACCGGCCGCACGTTCGTGTTCTTGACCGACCACGAAAATACCGCGGGCCTGCCCAAGGATTTGCTCGATCATGTTCGCGGAGCACATCTCTTGGTGCAGGATGGCCAGTATTCGGCCGAGGTCTACAAAGCCAGAACGGCGGGATTCGGCCACGGAACTCCGCAGTATTGCGCGGAGGTCATGAATGCGGCCGGAGCGGAAAGACTCGGGATCACGCACCACGACCCGATGGCATCCGATACCGATGTGGGAAAACGCGTTGAAGAAGCGCGGAATTATGCGAGGGAACTTGGCGTCGCCGATCCTGAAACACGGATCTTCGGCTGCGCCGACTACCTTTCGATCGAAGTCTGACCAACCTAACTTGCACGCTGATTCCGGTCATGATTGAACCGTTACACGGACGCTTTACCTTAAAGGTCGCTTATGCGGCCTTTTTCTTTTTTTATATTGACAAATTTAGGGAGTTTGCTAACATAATGGAAATCCAAAGACTGTAGGCGTTCCGGAGAAAAGGAGATAAGACCTACTGAGGAATAAGCGAGTTTTCGCTGTTTCGAGCGGTCATTGGATGACCGTTTTTTTATTAAAAAAATGAAAACAAAAACACAAAAAACAGAAGAACTTAAAGAAGGCAAGAAGCTTTTGGAAAAAAGCCAGGTTTTAATTTTCACCGATTTTTCCAAAGTTAAGACCGCAGATGTCAGAAATCTTCGCAAGCAGCTTAAAGAAGTCCAGGCGAAATATTTCGTCATCAAAAAACGCCTTCTTAGCCTTCTTTTAAAGGAACAGGGAGTGGAAATCGATGTTAAAGGGCTGGGTTCGCAGATCGGCACGATTTTTTCGGAAAGCGACATTGAAAAAGCCAGCGCTCCGATTTACAAGTTTTTCTACGGACTTGGAGGAGATTCGAAAGCCGCCCGCACCGAAAGCGTCAAGAAAATCGTGGGCGCATACGACCTCAAGAAGAAAAATTTCATCGAAGCCAAAGATGTAGTTTTCATCGGCCAGCTGCCGCCCCGCGAAGTTCTTCTTGGCCAGCTGTTCGGCATGATTGCAGCCCCAATCAGCTCGCTTCTTTATGTGCTTAATGAAAGAGCAAAACAAACGGTCGAAACCAAGTAATCAGAAATAAAATGGAAAAACACAACGACATAATTTCAAAAATAGAATCACTGACGGCCCTCGAGTTGGCTGAGCTCGTAAAAGCTCTCGAAGAAAAATTCGGAATTTCCGCCGCCTCGCCGGCCGCAGCCGGAGCGGGAGCGGGAGCCGACGCTGCCGAGGAAAAGACATCTTTCAACGTTATGTTGAAATCGGCCGGTGAGCAGAAGATTAATGTCATAAAAGTCATCAGGGAGGCTACCGGTCTTGGCCTGAAGGAATCAAAGGACATTGCCGATGCCGCTCCGAAGATGCTCAAAGAAGGCTTGAAGAAAGAAGAAGCCGCCGATTTGAAAGCGAAGATCGAAGGAGCCGGAGGACAAGCGGAAATTCAGTAAATTCTTCGTTTCAACAATCGGGATACCGTGCAATTAAAACTGCACTACTACATGTAGTAGTGCAGTTTTGTTTTAACTTCCTGCCAATATCCGAATATCCCAATTTTTTATTTACTGCATATGGTTGCATTCCACAGGCCTTTTTGCGCCGTGCGCGCTTCGTTTTGGGCTGTTTTGAATTCGTTTTGGTATTTGTAAGGCAGGTTATATGTGTATTCATAAGCGTAGCCTTCTTCAATCATCAATTTATTAAAATTTGCGTTGCCGGCCGTAAAAATATAAGCGAGCAAGCGTCCGTATTTGTCATGATCGCCCTGCGTTATATCTTTTTCCAGATAAATATTTTGACCGTCGAGTAATTTTTGAGCTTCTTCTTTTGCCTTTTGCGCCAGACAGGCAACCTGGGTCCGTTTGTCATTCAGTTCCGGAGAATTGATGCCTATTAAACGCACATGAATTTGCTGTCCGCTAATACCCACGACGATGGTGTCGCCGTCGATTACGCGGATCACTGGCACCGATTTTTCTTGTTCTTCCGGCGTTGCGGATGCGGTTGCCAAATCGGAAACGGCAGCAGGAGACTTGTCGGCCATTGCCGCAGTTTCTTTTCTTGAGCCGTAATCCAATCTGGAATATGAGATTGCCGCCATTGTCAAAGCAGCGAGTGAAATCAGAAAATATTTGTTAATCGGTTTGTTTTTCATTTTGTCTAAAGGCCGTTTTCCTGATATATTGTAAACGATTTAAGCGTCCTTAGCTTCCGCCAGAGGCGGACAGGCAGTGACAGCTTAATGGACGGTTAGCTCAGCTGGTTAGAGCACTGCATTCACATTGCAGGGGTCACTGGTTCGAATCCAGTACCGTCCACAAAATGCTTTGCGAATTAAACCAAATAAAAACAAAAGATGGACTTCGGCTTGAGGGGCTGGTTTTTGAGTCGAAACATAAAACCAAAACAATTGCGCTTTGGTTAACCGGGTTAAGCGGCAAATTTTCGCATCAACCAAAACGCACTAACATAGTTGCCGGAGAACTTGGGCGCAAAGGAATTTCATTCGCTGTTTTTGAGCACCGCGGGCTGGGGGAGATAAACAGCATAAGCGTGAAGAGGGGAAAGAAGAGCGTTTATAAATATTTCGGAACCAGCTTCGAGAGATTCGAAGATTCGGTTCTAGATATTGAGGCAATGATTGGTTTTTGCCGGAAGAGGGGATATCGAAAGATATTTCTTTTCGGGCACAGCACCGGCGCGAACAAGTCGGCTTATTATATTTTGAAAAAACACGGGCGCGGGCTGGCGGGTGTAGGACTTCTCGGTCCCGTCAGTGATATCTCGGGAATCAGAAAAGACTTGGGCCGGAAATATAAAAACATCCTTGAAACCGCCGAAAAATCGGCTAAACGCGGAAAAGGCGATGAACTGCTTCCGTTAAAAATGACGGACGGCAAATTCTGGACCGCTCAGCGCTTTTTAAGCATTGCCCGGGAGGGGATGAACGAGGACACTTTTCCGTATTATGATTCCGAGCGGAAATTCCGCTGGGCGAAAAATGTCCGCCTGCCAGTGTTGGTTTTAATAGGAAGCAAAGAACAGCACGCCGACCGTCCCGTTCCGGAAATTATGGAAGCGTTCCGCAAGCAAGTACCTGAGAAATATTTTTCGGGGAAAATCATAAAAGGCGCCAATCACGGCTTCAAGAACAAAGAAAAAGAACTTGGCAAAGAAATGGCGAAGTGGATTTCATCGTTTGACAGATAAATCGCTTATAAAAACATTCTCACATTCTCAAGAATGTGAGAATGTTATAGACTATAAACGGGAAGACTTCTTGATATATCGGAACTATTATTCTATATTTCCGTAAAGCTTTGACAGGCGTCCTGGTAGAAATTGAAACTTGAAAAGGAGATTTCGGATGAGCACTCTTGCCTACATAGGGTTTTTCATTGCGGTCATCGCGGGTATGGGAATACTGGCCAACATCGCGGTTCGCATCCGAGAAAGAAAAGTTGTTTCCGACCGCTACGTATGGTTCGCCATCCTCAGCGAATATGAGTGGAAGGGAACCCTTCGGATGAAAAAGGAGATGGCTGAATTGAAAGGGACCACTTTAGCGTCGATTGTTGTGTATGAGGACATGATCTGCCTGAAAGAAGAAGGGTTTGTCGAGGTCCGGAAGGAAACAAACGCCCCTGTTGCATTTAGGCACTGGTTCCTTCCCCGGAAGGAATATAGGCTTACTTACTTTGGGATCGAAGAGAAGGGCACTATACCGCCGACTATCACCGTTACATGCTGAGCTTAGCCCGTGAAGGAGTCCACTCCTCGCGGGCTTCTTCATTTTTATCCGCATTTTTCATAATTTGCATTATGCGCTTTCTTTTTTATCATTAAGATAAACGAAAAGTTGGATGCTCTTATTTAAAGAAAGAATACAAAAGATTTTGGCAGGAATAGATATTTCCATTGATGGCGCGAGAGACTGGGATATTCAGGTTTATGACGAACGCCTGTACCGGCGCTTAATCGCTCGCGGGTCAATGGGGCTCGGCGAGGCATACATGGATGGCTGGTGGGATTGCCGAAAGCCCGATGAATTTTTCTACAGGATAATTCAGGCCAGTTTACATACCGAAAACAGAGGTATCGGACATAATTTTTATAAATTAATTTCTAATCTTTTAAATAAGCAGACAATAAGGCGCTCTCTTCAGGTTGGAAAACGGCATTACGATATCGGCAACGACCTTTACAAGGCAATGCTCGACAAAAGAATGGTTTACAGTTGCGGCTACTGGAGCGGCAATCCGCCGGCTGGCGGACTTGATGAAGCGCAGGAAAACAAGCTTGATTTGATTTGCCGGAAGCTCAAACTGAAACCCGGGCAAAAAGTTCTCGATATCGGCTGCGGCTGGGGAAGTTTTGCCAAATTCGCAGCGGAGAAATACGGAGTGGAAGTTACCGGCGTGACTATCTCGAAAGAACAAGCTGCATTGGCCAGGGAAATGACAAAAGGTCTTCCTGTCGAAATAAATTTTTTGGATTACAGAAAAATAGAAGGAATATTCGACCGAATCGTGTCAATCGGCATGTTTGAACATGTAGGGCCGAAGAATTACCGGACATTCATGAAAGTCGGCGGACGGAATCTGAAAGACGACGGAATATTTTTGTTGCATACCATCGGCGGAGATTATCCGGATACAAATCTCGACCCGTGGATTGAAAAATATATTTTTCCGAATGGCGCAGTGCCGAATATAGAATCCATAGGAAAGTCAGTCAGAGGAATATTTATCGTTGAGGATTGGCACAATTTCGGAGCCGATTATGATAAAACGCTTATGGCATGGCACCGCAACTTCGAAAATAATTGGGATAAATTGAAGGAGCGATATTCGGAGCGTTTCCGCAGGATGTGGAATTATTATCTTCTTTCTTGCGCCGGCTCTTTCCGCGCGCGCGACGCTCAGTTGTGGCAGATAGTACTGAGCAAAAGCGGTTTTCCCGGAGGATACGAATCCGTCAGATGAATAAGATTAAAATATGCTTTCAAGCATATAGATCCACCCGGGCTGCCATTTCCACGGGACGGCGATAGCGTCTTTAAGGAATATTTTTTTGATCCAATGCTCAAGTCCGTATTGGGTTGCCCTGTGTCCGATTATCATTACTTTTTTACCCTCGTAATTTTTTAACAGGTCTTCCAGAAAAATTTCCATTCGTTCGGCTGTTTGTTCGTAGCTTTCTCCGTTCGGGAACGGCGTTGAGATTCTTTTGAGTTTTTCCGCATCTACTTCTTCGCTTGGGTGTCGCGTCATGTCACCGTAATTGCATTCGCGCAATCTGGAGTCTTTGATTATTTTAAATCCGCGGCCTGTAAAAGCGATTTCCGCAGTTTCATATGAACGGCGGAGATCAGAACAGAAAATCGCATCAAAATTCTGACTTTGGTATCTTTCGCCGAGTTCCTTCGCCTGCTTTTTGCCCACTTCCGATAAATCAACATCATAGTGCCCAGAAGCAATATGATTTTCATTATCGTATGTCGTTCCATGCGATTCGAAAATTATAGTAACCATATTTATTGTTTTCTCCTTCTGCCATGGAAGGATTTATGTATTTCGCGCAGTTCTTTATTTGTTAAATGCGTATATATTTGCGTGGTGGAAATATTGGAGTGGCCGAGCAGCGATTGGACAGAGCGCAGGTCGGCTCCATTGAGCAACAAGTCGGTTGCGAACTGGTGGCGGAGCTGGTGCGGCGTGACATGGTCGGCGATTCCGGCTTTCCGCCTGTAAAAGTTTACCAGACGCTGGACCGCTCTGGGAATTATTCTGCCGATTATTTTCGGATTCTTGCCCTTACTTATGCTTACGAACATCGCCTCATCGGCATCCGGACGCTTATCGAGATAACTCTTTATAGCTTTCTTGGCGCGATCGGACAAGAATACGATGCGCAGTTTGTCGCCCTTGCCGCGCACGGTAATTTCGCCGCGTTCCAAATCAATGTAGCGGCTTAACGAGCAAAGTTCCGAGATGCGGAGGCCAGTCGAGAAAAATGTTTCGAGAATCGCCCTGTCGCGGAGCGAACGCAAATCAGAACCGTTCGGGGCCAGAAGCAGGCGTTCAAGGTCGCCGTATTCAACTATGGATATCTGGCGGCTCGGCGTTTTCGGCAATTCTATTTTATCAGCAGAGAGGGTTTTGACATCGCGCTTGGCGAGATATTTCAAAAAATTGCGGATGGCTATTACGTAATAATTCTGCGTTATTTTTTTAAGCTCTTTGCGAGCCAATGCTATCCTGAAACTTCTTACGGTGTCATCCGTAATGTCGGCAGGGGATTTTACCTTTGTGGACGCCAAAAATTCTTTGAGATAATGCTCGTAATTTTCGCGCGTTTTCGGCGAACGGTTCTTTTCAATTTCAAGATAGTCCAGATATTCGGCCAGAAGAGTTTCTATCTGTGTCATGCTTTAATTTTACGAGATTTATTCAAGTGTCGCAAAAGGTTGGATATTGACATTTTTAATTATACATTCTATTATAAAGCA
>Ga0315268_10004495_pt1 | contig 15141 bp, 16 predicted proteins | sample C1_top_MG_FD_204535 | JGI IMG/M metagenome (GOLD analysis project Ga0315268, IMG submission 204535) | Sediment microbial communities from Yellowstone Lake, YNP, Wyoming, USA - C1_top | ecosystem: Environmental > Aquatic > Freshwater > Lake > Sediment | place: USA: Wyoming | collected 2017-08-01
AAAAGCCCGCCTGAAATTATCTACGGCCTGTTCGGGGTGAGCAAGAAAACATACAAAAAAGCGATAGGCGCTCTTTACAAGAAACGGCTTATTATCATCGAAAACGAAGGGTTAAAACTCATTTAAAAAGTGATATAGGGTCAGGTGCAGGCTGCTTATTCTCATCCTGCTGCAACAGGTATCTTCTATAGATCTCATATTCTGTTGCACCCTCAGCCTCATGTTCTTTTCGAATATCCAGTATCGATTTCATACAGTAATATTATATCAGCATTATAGTTCATTAGACAGAAAACTATTACGCGACGGATTGAAAATCTTTGAGGTGACCTAGTGACCTAAAGGCAATATTAAATTTTAGATTCCCCAAACATTATGGACTGGTCGTTTAAAACCTTTCTCTGATGCCAAAATATCCAAATGGATAGTGACAATGTCTTCTAAGTTTAAATCTGGTTCATAATCAAGCTTGCGTGAATCTACTGTCTTTATGTATTGCTTGCAATTGTTACATAAATCTACCCTGTATGTCTCTTGCCCTTCAGCGTAAAAATAATGAAGCTTTTCATGATCTTTATTTTCGCAGAATGGACATTTCAATCTTTCACCTGGCCACGTAAAATCACAAAAGGAACATAAAAGATAACGCTGTCCTTCTTCTTTCAGTTCAGACATTTTAGGAAACGAGCCGCAAATAGGACAATATCCCCTGAGCCAATTTTTCAGATCAACCTGATCCTTTAGCTTTTCGACATTTGCATGGATAGAGGGTAGAATGCTCATATGAATCAGAAATTGTAAGATCACTTCATCAATCTTCAATTCATCCACAATCTTATCAAGATAGGCTTTATCGAAATGTCTTATTAACAACTCATCCAAATGTACCCTGCCGTCAGTAACAGCTTGCTCAATCTTTTGAATATTCTCATTCATCTTGGCGGTTGCATTTTTTCCGATCTGGCATAGTGATTCAAATAACATAACCGAAGAAGGGATGTGGAGAGTAAAGTTATCTTTGTTCAGTAGAGGAAAACCCTCTTTAATCTGTAATTTGTTAACATCCTCTCTTATTTTTTGGGGGATTATACTAACGTTGGATTCTGTGTTGATCTGCTCTCCTAAAACATTTTCATAGAGATTTAGAATATCCTTATAGGCAGGATTTTTTTGTTTGAAATATTTAATGAGTTTTTTTGTTATCTCTAAGGAAGTGTTCATTACAGTAATCACCTTTTTAATATGTCATTCCTGCGAAAGCAGGAATCCAGAGTAGAAACCCTGGATTCCGGTTCAAGCCCGGAATGACAAAATGGATAAATTGATTTTTTAAAGATTCAGAAAACGGCTTGTTTCGAGGATCGAAACAAGCCGTTTTAGAACTCTTTTATTTAATTGTTAACCTGCCATGTTAGATAACTGTTTAGCGGATGCAATTACTGTAGTGTCTTGTGCTGTTGCAAACTTGTGATATTTCTTTGGTTCGTCAATCACAAGGAAGATAGTACGAACAAAATCGAGATTGAGAAGTTCAGCTTTAGGGTATAGTGCCTTAACCTCTTTCAGCCTCTGCTTAGCCATATTGAGCATCTTGTCGCGATCACCAAAGTTCATTGCGCCAGTCGGGCAGGTTTTAACACATGCTGGCAATAGACCTTCTTTAATCCTGTCAATGCACATAGTGCATTTAGCCATGCCCTGAGTCTTTTCATCCCATCGAGGGATATCCCATGGACATGCACCCCTTATTTCCTTGAAATCTTTCTCCTTAACCTTTACCTTTGGATTGTAGAGGACTGCACCAGTTGATTCATCCTGTGTTATAGCTTTTACTTTTAAAGATTCAGCCGTTATTTTACATGGGGGAGTGGTACAATGTCTGCACTGGTCAGCGAAGAAATACCATCTGGGTTTTCCGTCCACTTCCAATTCGCTGAACCTTACTAACTTGTAAGTAAAGTAGGAGAGGTCTTCAGGATTCTGATGAGTTCCACGCTGGACAGTCTTTGTTCCGGGATTCATGTTCCACTGCTTACATGATATTTGACAACCACGACATGCTGTACATTTTGTTGTATCTATGAAAAAGGATTTATCCGCCATTATTTATCACCTCCCCTAAACTTTCTTGACCTTTTTGGTCGGTTGTTTGGTTATCTTTGTTACATTTGCCATGAACGCCTTGGATTCAGGAATCATGGTATTGGGATCACCAATTGTTGGAGTCAGTAGGTTGGCACTTTCGCCACCGTCTTTTGGTTGCAACCAGCCAAAATGCCAGGGAAGTCCTATTTGATGTACGGTCTGCCCTGCAATTACAAAAGGTTTAAACCGTAATGTTACGATAGCCACAGCTTCAACTTTACCTCTTGAAGTTTCCACGAGTACCTTCTCACCGTTTTCAATCCCTCTCAATTTTGCCAGTTCCTGACTCATCTCACAGAACATTTGAGGTTCAGCTTCAATGAGCCAGGGAAGCCAGCGGGTCAATACCCCTGTCTGCCAGTGCTCTGTGACACGGTATGTGGTGCAGACAAATGGATATTTTGGGTCACATGTTGCAAAGGTATCCAGACCTCCCTCAAATATCTTGATAACAGGGTTAATCCTCTGGCTGGACATCAGATTTTTCTCGATCGGGCATTCAAGTGGCTCATAATGCTCAGGGAATGGCCCATCTTTAAGGCCTGGTCCGAATATAGATGCAACACCATCAGGCTTCATGATGAATGGATAAACTCCTTCAGTACCCATTGGCGGTGCCGGGCCATCAGGGACATCTCCAACCCATTTCTTTGCCTCAGCGTCCCATTTGAGTAAAGGCGTGTTTGGATTACGTGGCTTTCCTTCTAAATCAACAGAGGCACGGTTGTAAATAATCCTCCGGTTGACTGGCCATGTCCATGACCACTCTGGATAAAGTCCTAATCCAGTCGTATCGGTCTTCTTTCTTCTTGCAGCCATATTGCCAGCTTCAGTATAACTGGCAGAATATATCCAGTTACCGCAGGATGTTTTTCCGTCATCCAGAAGAAAAACGAAGCTCGGAACCAGGGTTCCTTTCTTGTATGCCTTCTTGTCTACAGGATGCTCAGGGATATCTTCGAGGAAGTAACCGTTAATCTCTTTTGCTACCGTGTGAATATCAAATTTTTCTTTCGTCTCATAATCCCATTTTAAATTTAAGATTGGATCAGGAAACGCACCTTTTTCTTTCTTGTATAGGGTTCTGACTTTTTTAAAAAGCTCATACATAATTTCACTATCCGGCATCGCATCTCCTGGAGGGTTTGTTGTTTTCCAGCGCCACTGCATCCATCGTCCACTGTTGCTGATACTGCCTTCTTTTTCAAGGAATGCTGCACAAGGCAACTGGAAGACCTCAGTCTTAACCTTCTTAGGATCTAAACCAGGACCTTTCCAGAAAGAACCTGTTTCGTTATCGAAGACATTAACGTTGACCATCCAGTCCAGCTTTGTGAATGCCTGGCGGACCTTACCAGCATTAGCACTTGAACAGGCAGGGTTCATACCCCATGCAAAGAATCCGGTAAAGGTTCCCTTATACATCTCATCAAAGAGATTCAGCCAGGAAGCATCCTGTGTTGGATCAAGCTTTGGCAACCAGGCATATCCAAAATCATTTTCTTTGGTTGCCTTATCGCCATAAAGAGATTTTAGAAGACTTGCTACATACTTGGGACGGTTTTTCCACCAGTTGACACTCCTTGGGTCTTTTGTAGAAGGAGTGGTTTTATTATAATCTTCCAATTTTGCCCATTGTGCACGGGGCGCTGGTAAATAACCCGGAACAATATGGAAAAGCAGACCCTGATCAGTCGAGCCCTGCACGTTAGACTCGCCTCTCAGTGCATTGATACCCCCGCCTGCAATACCCATATTGCCTAAAAGGGATTGAATAATGGACATTGCACGGATATTCTGTACACCCACAGTATGCTGTGTCCAACCCATTGCATATAATACTGTTCCTGCTTTGTCAGGGGGTCCTGTAGCGCTATAAGCCTTATAAACTTTTTCAAGATCATCCTGGGGTGTTCCGGTAATTGCTGTAACTTTTTCAAGGGTATAACGTGAATAATGTTTCTTAAGTAATTGTAAGACACATCGCTCGTTCTGTAATGTCATATCCCGTTTTGGAATACCATTTTCGTCTTTCTCTAACGCCCATGTAGACTGATCGTATGTCCTTTTGTTAGGATCGTATCCAGAGAAAAGACCGTCGTCAAACCCGTACTTGGGATTTACAATAAATGAAGCATTGGTGTAGTTTTTGACATAAAATTCATCATAAAGATTGTTATCAAGAATATACTTGATCATGCCTCCAAGGAAAGCAATGTCCGTTCCTGAACGAAGACGGACAAAAATATCAGCCTTTGCTGATGTACGGGTAAAACGCGGATCTACATGAATAAATGTTGCTCCTTTATTACGAGCTGCTTGAATCCATTTAAAAGAAACAGGATGGTTTTCAGCAACATTACTGCCCATATTCAGAATAACATCAGCATTACGAAAATCAATATAGTGGTTTGTCATTGCACCGCGACCGAACGACTCTGCCAGAGCCGCTACAGTAGCGCTGTGTCATATGCGGGCTTGATGTTCGATATAGACGAGGCCGAGAGACCTGAGGAACTTTTGAAGCAGCCAGCATTCTTCATTATCCAGAGCTGCGCTGCCTACAGAAGCTATTCCATTAGTTCGATTAACCACCTTCCCATCGGAGGTCTTTTCCATAAAGCTCTTATCACGGCTCTTTTTGATATTAGCGGCAATTTTATCAAGAGCCCATTCCCAACTGACCTCTTTCCAACTGTTGCTGTTAGGAGCACGATAGCGGACTTTCTTAAGGCGATTATCATTAACAGCTATCTGATACGATGCGGCACCTTTGGCACACAGTGAGCCTTCGCTGATTGGGTGATCAGGGTCACCCTCAGCATTAATTACCTTTCCCTTCTTGTCTGTGGATACCAGGATTCCACATCCCACCGAACAAAAACAGCATATCGTGGGGGTCTCCTTGGCACCTTTGATCCGGAGTTCAGTTCGAAGCTCGGCAGCATAAACCTGAGCAGGGGTTAAATCAAAACCCAATTGGCTAACTGTTAAGCCGGCTGCAGCAACTCCGGAGATCTTTAAGAAGTCTCTGCGCGTAATAACCTTCATAGTACCCTCCTTTCTTTAAGATTAGACATTAATAAGTAAGAATAAGTAAGCTAAACATGAAACAAATTATAAGTCATTTCAGTAATCATATAGTAATTTGAAGTAGATTTGTAATATTTTAGACCATGTATACCATATAAAAAAAAGGATGTCAAGAGATGGCTCTCAATAGGGAATCATTACAAGATTGTACAAAGATTTTGATTTGTATAAAATAAAAAGTATGCTAAATTTCACGAATAAGTCGACACCTATTTTGTTGTCCGCCCTTATCGTATCCGTTATGCTTCACTTCACCGTTCTCTTTTTAGTTTCTGGGTATAAGGGTTTTGCTTTCCCAGTTCCTCATCTGGAAAAAGTCTTTTTCATACACATGAACGATGAAATATTATCAAAACCCCAGTTGACGAAGGCAATGAAGCATCCATTGCTGAAAAGTTTTTCTGAAAAGAAGGATATAAAGGATGATGTGTCTTCAGAGAAGAATGATAATAAAAAGGAGGATAAAGGAGAACAAACTTCAAAGGAAGACCATAACACTGTAATGACTGTGGATGAAAGGAACATTTCAGAAAAAACTACGGTGAATGTCAGTAATTATGTCAAAAATGGGGCCAACAAATATATAGCTGAAGGAAAAGTCTCAGAAGAGCCTACGGATGTTAAAGGCAATGATGTAAAAATCAATGCCGTCTTACCTATAGTAAAAGAAAGACCCATTCAGTTAGCAAAATCTAATAAGGAAAAATTATTCTTTGATATATATTGGCTTGGTATCTATGTCGGGAATGCAATCCTTGAAGCCAGTCATGATAATGGAATTTTAAGAATAACCTCTCAGGCCTATTCTGCTCCCTTTATATCTGCCTTTTATAAGGTAGAAGATCATGCAGAAAGTTTGATCATCGAGGGAATTCCTGTCAGTTTCAGGATTAAACAACGTGAAGGGCGCTATAGAAGCGACAAAGAGACAATATTCGACACGAGTAGCAGAATGGTTACCTACTTCAATTACCTTAAAGGGTTTAAAGATGAGCATATTATGAAGAACGGATTTACGTGGGATGTCATCTCTGGATTTTTTTATTTAAGAACTCAGCCTCTTGATATAGGTAAAACTATTTTTATAGATATCTTTGATAGTAATAAGTTTTATAAAGCTAAAGTTGAAATCCTAAGAAAAGAGAAGATTGAGATACCTAATAGAGGTGAAGTCAGTACAGTAATAGTGAAACCAGAACTTCAATCCGAAGGGTTATTCCAGAGAAAAGGAGATGTTTTGATCTGGCTCACGGATGACGAAAAAAAGATACCTGTCAGGGTACAAACAAAGGTACCTGTGGGAAATGTTGTTGCGGAATTAAGAGATTCGGAAATTAAATAAGTTTGCAGTCATTCAACGTGGAAATTGTTCCTGAATCAGAATGGGAAAGTCTTTTTGAAGAGGTCATAAAGCAGGAAGGTACTGCCATAATATTGGGAGCAACCGATTCGGGTAAATCCACCCTTATAAAGTATTTGATAAAGAGAATTCTCTCAAAGAATATCAAAGTCTCTCTCGTTGATTCTGATGTTGGTCAGTCATCCCTCGGTCTTCCAGGGACAATCGCCATGAAAGTATTTTCTAATGAAAAAGATTTAGAAGATTTCAAATTTGAAAGAATGTTTTTTGTCGGAGCTATAAATCCTGCAACAAAGATTCCTCAAATAATAAATGGAACAAAAAGAATGTCAGATATCTGCCGAGAGAGATCGGACATTACACTCATCGACACATCAGGTCTCATTTCCGGGGAAGTTGGAATGGCATTTAAGCTTAGTAAGATAAGAGCAATAAACCCTGAACATGTGATCGCTGTCCAAAGGCATGGTGAACTTGAACATATTCTTGGACTGATTGAGACACTTAATATTTACAGGATCAGGACACCTGAGGCGGCAAAACTCAGGAGTATTGCAACACGCACTCTTTATAGAAAGAAGAAATTTAATAATTATTTTGGTAAAGATGGAACTGCCGAATTTTTACTCCATACAAATGAGGCGACATTCTTTTATAAAGATAAACCATTCAGTCCAAAAGGAGGTGAGTTTAAAAGGGGGACATTAATAGGGTTGAATCATGAGGAAGATACTGTAGCGTTAGGGATTGTTGTTGAGATTACGGATGCTTCCGTTACTTTTAAGTCTCCAATAAAATCAATTAGTAAAATTAACAGAGTGGTATTTGGAGATATAACAATTCAGTGATTTAATTCAGTTTTATACTTTGAAAACCAGCCTCTAATTCGATGCTTTTCCTATTATGTTTCAAAATCATGTTATATTATATAGTTAACCAATATCTTTAAAGATATACTTTAATATATTTATAAACTCTTTTTCTCAAAAGGTTAAGACCTTATCAGTCAGACAATGTCATAACAGTTACTACTTTCGAGCGGGGTAAGGAGTCTAAAGCCTTGGCCTTTTTTCCTGAGGAAGTCCACGCATATGTCTGTGTCTATGCAGAGAGGTTCCTTTGCCACTTATTCCAGCCTTTGCGTATTTCATGGAAGACCTCCTCCACATCTTCATTTTGCCAGATTCCTGCATACTTCATGATTTTCGAAACTCTATCTTTCTTACTGAGAAAAACGAGTTTCCCCTTTTCGACTACAGCCTCGATAGTGTCACCTTCTTTCAGTTCAAGTTCCCTGGCAAGGCTTTCGGGTATCTTAAGAACCGTTTCGCTTTTTAATTTTGTCTTTAACATATTGCACCCTTCATGGGAGATAATACATAGATTTATCAAAAGATTAACAAAGAGGCCGGCATGAAGTCAAATTCACTAATTCTTTACCCTTTCCCCAGTTTTTTGAAAACAGCGGTAAGGATTTCGTGGAGAAGGATTATTTCCTTTATACTCAGAGTTCTTAAAAAGGCGGTTAATTTGGATAGTTCTCTTTCAAATGCTTTGTTTTTAGATAAGTGGTTATCGAGCGCAAAAGAACTCTTCAAGGGGGCATTCATGGCTCAAGGTATGATTAATAAACTTCATCATGGCTGCCGATATCGAGGAGATGAACAATGTCATCATGTAATCTGAACACAATCCTTAAGTCATGGGTTAAGGAACAGGCATATTTGCCTTTAAGTTTCCCGGTAAGCGGATGTGTGTGCAGGACAGGGTCAAAAGGATCGGCAGCAATCTTATTGTATAAGTCGATGAATGCTTCTCTTAGATTCGGATTTCTTTTTAAAAGCTTCTTTGCTCGTTTCAGGAAAGCCTTGTCAGGCTTGATCGTCATTGTCGTCTTCGGCGTTTTCGATCGCTCGTATAAATTCCTCTGCAGAATAGCACGTTATGGTATCGGGTTCTTTTTCAGCCTTCAGCACTCTTTTCACCAGCAACTTACGTCTTTTTTCCCTGTCAGCCAAGTAAGCTGTAAAAGTCCTCAACTCATGCAATGCGGTTTTGGAAAGCATAGGAAGCATTTCCTTAATATGGTCTATTTCATTAACTGCTGTTTTCATGTTCTTATTATAACAGATAATAAAAAGCAGGTTAAGGGGGATGTGAAAAGGATTTTTAAGCTCTTAAGATTTTTATCAGTTACTGAAAGATGGACAAATACAAATTTTATAAAACAATTTATTTAATTATTTTAAATACTTATAAACAATTTTTTCTTGACAGGGAAAGTCTTTTGGGTATAGCCTTTAACAGACCTTAGCTTAACAATTTCCTGCTAAAGCCTGAATCTTCATAGTAAGGGGATACTAAGTGGCGGGGGGCTCTAAAAAAAAGAGTAGATAGCCGAGTTGCCAAATGAGTTTTTGGCAGGTCGGCTTTTTTTGTTTTCATAAATGTCTTGAGAGGGAAGGCATTATGGGGTGATGGAACCCGCATCAATTCATGAGAGTATGAAATCCTACCAATGGACTTTTATACACACCGCAATTTATTGTTCAATACGGGGAGAGGAATTGTGAAAATGGTAAACGGGCTTATTAAGAAAAGCTTTCCATTTTCTGCTTTTCGTTTCCTGCGGTGTTTAACTGAAAACAGGAAATCGAAAACTATTTTTCAATGGATGTTTCTAAAAATTCTTCAGGGGTCAAGGCAGTTATGAATTGCTTTGCAATCAGCATGAAATCTTTATCCCTTGAAATAAGGTAATCGGGCTTCGAACTTATACAGAGTGCGAGATGTATTGCATCAAAGGGGTCAAGAAAATGTTCTACTTGAAGAGAATTAGCTTTAAGCAAGGTAATTTCATCAGGAATTATTACCTCAAAAATAGAGGTTATTTTTGCTATATCTTCTTCGATCTGTTGAGAGGTATAGGATTTTTTTCTTCTGAGGAGATACCTTAATTCCATGAGGGTGGTAAGTGAAATGATACCAGTAATAGATTTACTTTCTATGAGTTTAATGATTTCACGCGGTGCTTCCCAGAGTGGATTTCCAGATGCGGTTTCGACTTCTTTTACTAACCAGTTAACTACAACATCGGTATCCAGAAAGAGTCTCTGCAATTCCAAAGATTATCCCTCAATTTTACCGAACATTGTTTTCCTGAGCTCTTTTATAAATTCTGTTGAGGTTTTACCTGAAGGAATAATACCCTCATATTTGCCTGCGAGTTCTTCTGAAATTTTCTTCTCTGATTCAGAAGGGATGGGTAAAGATTTTATAGAATTTATAGCTTCTTTTAAAGTCGAGGGCATTTCACGTACCTCCTTTAACATTAGCTTAACAGATAAAAGGGTGATTATTCAATAAATGCGATCAACCCAAATCCCGATATAGAAATCACATAAACCTATCCGAACAGTATTTAGAGGCAATTTTTTCATTATATGGTATCTGTTTCTGTTAAGTTAGCCTCAAAATTTCTTTTGCAATGAAGTGACGCCTTAAATATTCGTTTTTTATCCTTTTTGTGGCGCACCACTCCCTATTTTTTCATTCATCACTACATTCTTTTGTGTCTTGTTTATCCATCAAGAACCAAACTCAATTCAAAAATACTTTTCCTTATCCCTTTGAATAACTCCAATTTCTCAAGGTCTACCGCCAGTTTCAAAAAAATGCTTCCTGAATGTTTTACTATCCGACCTGCTACCTGTATCATCTTCCAGCGAAATGTCGCTATTGTATGTTTTAACCATAACTCAGGACAGGACAATCGTTTGAATCCTATAAAAAGGTTGTATGCTATTACTCCTATCCTGAAAAATACTGCATTGGCTTCCGTCTGCCCACATGGCATACGCTCCATTCCAAAACCAATCTTCAGTTCCTTGTTAAAGTTCTCTGCCTCTCCCCTCTCATTATGCCATTGAAGCAATTCATTAGCATCCTTTTCCTGTTCATCACAATTCGTAGCTACTGCATGATGAAAATATTTGCCCTGCTCAAATAAGTTCTCTTGTTTCCGTAACTCCCTCTTTATTACAAGACGAAAAGCCTTCTTTGTATGATTCATCGTATGAATCGTTTCTGCTATCTCATAACCACAACCTTTTACAGGTTCTATCCATTGCTCATCAGGAATGGATGCTATAACCGTTCTTACGGCCTGATCCATATCCGCCGTTATCGCCCATTTAACTCCATCTGTCTCAAGGTCATTTATAAGTTCAGCCTGATACGAGGCGCTGTCGGCCCGATAATATCCTATCCTCTTTCCCTTCGGCATCCGGGCCTTGCATTCCCTGTAAAAACCCTTCTGCCCAAATGCAGGCGCTGTGTTGCCTTCTCTGAACTCATCGTATATGCAAAGTTTCAGTTCAAAGAGAAAGCCCGCCATCGGCATGTACCCTTTGTCGCCCTTATAAGTGTAAAAAGCGTCAGCCTTTCCCGCTATTATCCCTATCGCATCTGCGTCTAATGTGTATGCCTCCCTCTTGTCTCTCTTCATCATCCTGTGATTGAGTTTGTCTCTTACTACTCCTAATCCGTTTAATCCCCTCTGTCCTGTCTGTAAATTGCCCATCCTTCGAGCCCAGTCCCCCGCACTGTCAGGATCAGGGATATTATCAATATCAATTAGTTTCATTAATCCTTCTTCGTATTTCAACTCCCGAATATCCTCAAAACTCCTGCCCCCGCCTTGCAGCATCAACACCAGCGTGTCTACAAAAACTGACGGCTTAAATCCACGGTTGCTGCCGGGCTCCGGCAAATATCTGTCTGTCAGTTCCCTTAATCCAATCCCATGATTGTATTCCGCCATCAATGCTAACCCACCACGTGCCGTTAATTTCTCCCTTGTTATTTCTATCTTGAATGGAAATATCGTTTGTTGTATCATTCTTTTAACCCCCTCTTTGGTTTTTGTTTAACCTGTTGGGTGATATTTTATATCACTCCAAATCATTTAACCAGAAGGGGGTTTTGATTTTTTGTCTATCTCTAAATCTGTTTCGGGGTCTTATATGCCATCTACGAATTAAAAGTGAACCGTTTTTATCGAATTTATGAATTAAAAGTGGACACCTGAAAAAGTGTAATATGAGCCTCAAAAAAGGAGGCTTATATTTTGGTACAGCTACACAGGAAGTTTACGGATGAACAGGTAAAGGAACTGGTCGAGAAGTATCTGAGGAAAGAGGTAGGGAGAAGATATCTTCAGGAGATTCTTGAGGTAGGGAAATTCCGGGGACACCATACTTAATTATCTGCCCTGCAAACATAATTCATCTGCCCTCTTAAATGTTGGGTTTCGCATTGCTCAATTCCAACAACCCTCTGTTTAATCCCGGTAGTAATTTACACTTTTTGTGAAGATTTTGGAAGCAAGACTTTAGGGAGAAAGAAAGACAAGTCTTAAATTTCTCAAAATCTCTCTTTCTATGTGCACTGCTCATCTTTATCGATGCTCTTATTGATACGTGCTTCAGTTATCGCCTATGTGTCGCATCCTCATTTCCGAATTTACACTTTCCCCTGAATCTTGATCCATTCGGCATTTATAATTTTTGGTTTTTTGGCTCAAAGGCATCACAGATAAATTCAGAAGATCCCTGTTGATCTGCCCGAGTTAGAATACAGGGGATTTCTTCTGAGGGGATATCATCTTTCCGACATAGAATACAAAGACTTGGCTTAGGTACGAGTTCCGGATTAATTGGGGTCCCGTCATCTCTAAAAAAGCCGTGGATTGGTTCATAGTTTTCCATTTCATTCCCTTCCTTTTTGAGAAATTTGTTCGATTTCCTTTTCAAGGCTTTCAGTTGTACTCCATACAATTATATCATGCTTGGATCGTGCGTAGGAGGAAGGAATCTATGCTACTGAATTCTCCTATTACGAAAGTGCATTTACTTCAGAAATTTGACTTACACCATATCTTTAAGGTATTTTCAGCTATGGATTTTTATAATAAGCTCTATGTTATTCTGGCATTGTTTGCTTTTACCCTGCTACTAAATTTACCATTCGGCTATGCCAGGGCAAAGACAAAAAGATATTCGCTGCGCTGGTTTCTTTACATACATATCCCCATACCTCTTATTTTTATTGCAAGGACTATTTCCCACCTCGACATTAAATATATACCCATCTTTGCAGTTGCAGCAATTACAGGACAGATCTTAGGCGGTAAGCTGGAGTTTTAGCCTTGCTGGCAAATATCATTGTTAAACCAGGAAAGATAGAACTTCGTGAAATTAAAACTCCAAGCCCATCTCATGGAGAGATACTCGTAAAGATTAAAGTAGCATTGACCTGCGGAACAGATCTGAAGGCATTTAAGCGCGGCCATCCCATTATTCCAATGCCAGGGGTTTGGGGACATGAATTCTCAGGAATAGTTGCAGATGTCGGTAAGGGAGTCAAAGGATTTAAAAAAGGCGATAAAATAATGGCAGTACATAGCGCTCCTTGTCTTGAATGTAGATACTGCAAAAAAAAGCTTTACAACCTTTGCGAAAAAATAATAGATACAAAAGTTCTCGGAGCATTTGCAGAATATATATTACTTCCCCCTCACATTGTAAAACAGAATGTATTTCATAAACCTGAAAATCTGACATTTGAAGAGGCTGCATTTCTTGAGCCACTCTCATGTGTAGTTCATGGCATAGAATCTCTTGACATTAAAAACAGTGTTCATGCTTTGATTATAGGTGCTGGCTCTATCGGGCTGCTCCATCTTTTGCTTTTAAAAGAAAAAGGCGTTACGGTAACTGTAACAGATAAACATAATAATAAATTAAGAATAGCAAAAAAACTTGGTGCAGATTTTGTATTCAGGCCAGAAAAGATTGAACAAAAAATAATCCCCCCTCGCCCCCCTTTAGTAAAGGGAGGTTGGGGGGATTTTATTGGATTTGATTATGTCTTTGAATGCACCGGCATGCCCGGGGTCTGGGAGACATCTATTAATTATGTTCGAAAAGGAGGAACAGTTATCCTATTTGGGGGATGTAAATCAGGAACAACAGTAACCTACGACACAGGAAGACTTCACTATGATGAAATAACTCTTAAAGGAACTTTTCACTATACTCCTTCTGACGTTAAGAAGGCATATAAGCTCCTTTGCGAAGGAAGACTTGGCGTCTCAAGACTTATATCCGGGAGTTATCCATTAAAACAAACGCAGAAAGCCTTTAATAGATTGATCAAAGGAGTGGGGATCAAATATGCAATTATCCCCTGAATTCATTCCAGTAACCATTGATAAAAGCCACATAATCACTATAGGTGAGAGGTTATATACAGAAAGCATTGAGTTTGTGAGAGAACTCGTTAACAATGCCTATGATGCCGATGCGACTCTAATTGATATAACTGTTTCTGAAGATACAATCGAGATAAGGGACAATGGTGGTGGCATGGACAGAGAAGGTCTTAAACAGTATTTTAATATTGGGTCACAACAAAAGCTTTATGCTCCAAAGTCCCCAATTTATAAGAGGGACAGGATTGGACAATTCGGAATTGGCAAGTTTGCAAGCCTTTCTGCTTGCAAGCGTTTTGAGGTCATTACAAAAAGAGATGGCTTTGTTGGTAGGGTCATCTTTGATAAAGAGCAATGGGAAAAGGTAGGCGATATATGGCAACTACCCCTTGAGATACTTCCTGCAGATTTCAGAAAACAAAATGGTACAACCGTCATATTAATAGGCTTAGATAGAAGGTTTGAGCCAAAAGACATAGAGGCAAAAATAATTGAGGGGACACCGATAAAGGCCCCTCATTTTAGAGTGAGAATAAATAATCACACTGTTACCCCAAGAAGCCTGATAGGCCATAGACTTCCATTGCTTGAAGGAACTTCCTTTGGGCCAGTGAGTGGAGAGATAGTAATCCTTTCTGAAACAGCTTCTGTTGCATCAGACCTTGGTATCGAAGTAAAAGTCAAACAGGTAACTATACGCAGGGAACTCTTTGGTATGGAAACATGGGGTAAAGCCATGGCAAGGGTAAGGGGCGAGGTTAATGCTGACTTTCTTCCTATAACGAGTGATAGAACAGGGTTTATAAAAGATTCCAATGAGTATCAGGAGTTTCTCGGTATTATGGGAAAGGTAATGGAGGGTGTTAAAACAACTCTTCAGAAATTGACTATAAAAAAGGAAAGCAAAAAGGTAAGCCGCGCTCTTAAGGAAGCACTTCAAAGGATATATAAGGCACTATCAGTAAATCCTGATCTTTCACCATTTGGAGCAATTCCTATAGGAGATGAGGTAAAGGGCATAGGTAGTGCTGCTGAGGTTTCTCATAAAAAAGAAGGTCTTAAAGAGGAGGAGGTCAAGGTCGAAGAAAAACCAAAGGTACCTGAAAAGAAGAGAAAGAAGAAACCAAAGGTAAAAAGGCTTACGCCTAATGCCATTATAAAAAAGATAAAGTTTGGTGAAACCGGTGTTTCATGTGTTGTGGATAGCTTTGGTGAGGATGGCCCCGAGGTCTTTTCTGAAGAAACAACTATTTATTTAAACCGCGATCAT
>Ga0315268_10004496_pt1 | contig 15137 bp, 16 predicted proteins | sample C1_top_MG_FD_204535 | JGI IMG/M metagenome (GOLD analysis project Ga0315268, IMG submission 204535) | Sediment microbial communities from Yellowstone Lake, YNP, Wyoming, USA - C1_top | ecosystem: Environmental > Aquatic > Freshwater > Lake > Sediment | place: USA: Wyoming | collected 2017-08-01
CCGAGGCCATAGCGATGAGGTTGTGGCCGCAGCCGTGCCCGTTCCCCGGTAGGGCGTCGTACTCTGCCAGCAGCGCCACCCGCGGCGCACCGTCGCCGCTGGTGGCGCGAAAGGCGGTCTCCAGCCGGCAGATGCCCCGCTCCACGCCAAAGCCCTTGCCCTCCAGATACCCCGTCAGCCAGCCGGCGGCCTTGGTCTCGCCGAAGGCCGTCTCCGGGTTAGCGTGGATCTTCAGGCTCAGCTCGATAAGCTCCCCGCGAACGGCCTCCACCTCAGCGATGGCCTTCTTCTTCAGCGCATCGACACGATTCATCTCCGGGGGTCCTCGTGAGAATACGGCTCGAGTAGGGGGCTGATTCATTGTATTCGCCGCCGCCGAGGCCGGTCAAGGAAAGCGTCGGCTATGTACGATCGCCACCATGCTGTAAAATCCCATCGTGGGCTTCAACTGCTATATAGATGAATCAGGGGACGAGGGCATCAACACCGGCGGAACTCGCTGGTTTATTCTGGGGGCACTTATCGTTCCCGAGCATCTTGACCTTCAAACGAGCGGGATGGTACCTCGCACCAAAGCGGCCATCGGAAGGGCTGACAAGTGGACTTTGCGTTGGTCGGAGGTGCGAAGCCATGATAAGAAGCTCCGAATCTGCCAAGAGCTTCTTACGGAGGGCTGGGCATTCTCCTGTGTGGTGGCAGACAAGGAGCACCCGGTGATCAGCAATGCTGCGAGCCTTCGGAATAAGTGGGCCCTCTACTTTTACTCCACTCGATTCCTGATTGAGAGACTATCTTGGTATGCTCGCGATCATGCAGGGCAGAAGGGCATCGCTGATTTTCGAGCACCGCAGAAATATGGACTACGAGGAGATGAGAAGGTATCTGCAGCTTCTACGCGGCTGGTACCCTCCGACCCAGATAGAGTGGACAAACGTCAACTGGAAGGACTTCGACGTAGTGACGAAGGGCAATCGCCGCTTGCTGCAAGCAGCGGACTGCCTATGCGGTGCATTGAGTGATGCGCTGGAGCGCAGTCCGCTGGGCTTTGTAGAGCCGCGGTACATTTTCAGCCTGGAAGAGAGGTTCTACAGAAGAGGCCGGAGTCTATTCAGCTACGGCCTCAAATTCCTGCACGCCAATAGGCAAACGCTGGATGATCTGAGGATGGAATATGAATGGCTATAAAAAATTTGAGCAAGCCCCAGGACGAAGACGCCACAGCTCAAAGGCTGCTGCCACCTTTCGGTGACCTTCGTTTTACCCTGCGCCTACTTGCTCATCACTAGTATACTCAGAACAAATGAGCTTGTCAAGGCCTTAATCGGTAAAGTTGTCCCCAGAAACGGCAAGCGCGGAGAACGCCCCCATAAGATCCTCCGCCTAGAACCGGTGTTCTCGCGTGGGCGGTTAACCACCCCTCCCCCGGCTCGCCCGCCTGGACTATACTGGATGGCGGGCGTCTATGCGTCGTTTCTTGCTGGCCGTCGCCTTCGTCCCCCTAGCCCTGGCAGGGGCCCTCACCCCCGCCTGCGGCGGTGACGAGACCACGCCCACGCCTACCCCCACCGACGCCGAGCTCGCCCAACTCCTCTCGGACCTTCCTGCCCAGGCCGTCCTGTCCCTGGCCTTCCCCGGCGTTACCTTCCAGCCCCTGCTGCCCAGCCAGCCCAACCTCACGTTCTTCATGCCGGCCCATCCGGGCGCGCGGCAGGAGGTCCTGGGGCACCTGACAGGCTATCTCACCGACCCAGACCACCCCCAGCTGGCGACCTTCCTCTATCTGAAAGAGGGCAGCGGCGGCCAGGAGCTGCAACCCACTTTGGGCCTGGAGGAAGGCCTGTACATGATCCTAGTGGGTATCGAACGCGGCCAGCCCGCCCTGGCCGGCGTGACCATGCTCGACGCGTCGGCCCAGGAGTTCCTGGAAACAACCCTCGCCCGGCAGGAGGGACGTCGACCCTTCCGCCAGGGCGTGGACAACCCCACCGCCAACGGCACCATCTGGCCGGCCGTCGCCTCCGACGTGGACAACGATGGGGTCGATGAGCTGGTCTTGCTGGACTCCGGGGTCAGCCAGGGCGTCGAGGCAGCTCTTTATTTGACCTATGATTGGAGTGGCACCGAGCTGCGCTGGCGCCGCATCGACCCAGATAGCGCCGTCCACATCCCAAGCACGGCGGTGCTGGACTACCTGGCGGCGGTGGAGGCCGCCGGCGGCACCGCCGAGGCGTGGGACGGGACGCCGCGCGCCCTGGCCTGGGAGTGGCTAAGCACCAGCCCGGCCGCGCCCATCTCGGCAGAGCTGCTGGCCCAATTGGCCCCCGACGGCACCCCCGACTCCCAGGCCAACGCCCGCCGCAAGCTGGAGGCCGCCCATGCCCTGCTGGAATCCGCCTACGACCAGCTCTCCACCGGCTGGCGGCAGCGGCAGCCCTGGACCGACTTCGTCTATGGCTTCCGCAACTCCACCGGCGTGCGGATCGAGAAGTTGCTCCCGCCCCGTGAGGAGGGAGGGAGCACTCTCGTGGAGGTGATCATAACGGCCAAGAGCCGCGAGGGCTCCATCTCTGTCGACCGCCGGTTCAAAGTAGTGTACACCGTGGTGGAGGAGGCATCCGGCTGGCGCCTGGACAGCGCCGACGCACGCGAAGAGGGCCTTCCCTAGCTCCCTTGACACTGCTCAGAGCCCTAAGCTACCATCTAGATACAATCGAATAGAGATCTGGATACGCTCTTATCCAGAGTGGTGGAGGGAACGGCCCAAAGAAGCCCGGCAACCGATCCGCCTTGGCGGACACGGTGCCAACTCCGACCCCGGCGTCTCGGGGAAAGATGAGAGCGGTTGGTGTCGTTACAAAAAACTTCTCACACCACGAGAAGTTTTTTGCTGATCTGAATGGGGAAGCCGCGTTGGACGAGATAAGGCCCATCGAGTGGCTGGACGGCAGCGTCCGCCTGCTGGATCAGACCCGCCTCCCGCACGAGGAGGTCTATCTGACCCTGAGCGACCACCACCAGGTGGCGGCGGCCATCAGCGAGCTGCGGGTGCGGGGCGCTCCCCTCATCGGCATTGCCGCTGCCTACGGTCTGGCCTTGGCCGGCCAGAGCGCGGCGGCCACAGACCGGGAGGACTTCCTGAACGAACTGCGAGCAGCCGCGGACGTCCTCGAGGCCACTCGACCCACCGCGGTCAATCTCTCCTGGGCCATTCGCCGGCTCCTGTCGGCCGCTGCCGCTGCACCCGACATCGCCGATGCCGCCCGCCAGGCGCTGGTGACAGAGGCGCTGCGCATCCATCGGGAAGACGCCGCCGCCGAGGAGCAGCTCTCCCGGCACGGCGCACAGCTCCTCTCCGCCGGCGGCGCCGCCCTCACTATCTGCAATACCGGCGCTCTGGCCACCGGCGGCAGCGGCACCGCGTTGGGCGTCATCCGTGCCGCCTGGGAGGAGCGCGGCCTATCCCGCGTCTACGTCTGCGAGACACGTCCCCTCCTCCAGGGGGCTCGCCTCACCGCCTGGGAGCTCCAGCGCCTGAACATTCCCCACACCCTCATCGTCGATAGCGCCGCCGGCCTGCTGCTGCGACGCGGCGGCGTCGACTGCGTCATCGTCGGCGCTGACCGCATCGCCGCCAACGGCGACGTCGCCAACAAGGTCGGCACATATCCTCTGTCCATCCTGGCCCGCCAGCACGATGTCCCCTTTTACGTGGCGGCGCCGACCAGCAGCATCGATCTGGAGACTGCTAGCGGCGACGAGATCCCGATCGAGGAGCGCTCGGCGGAAGAGGTGACGTCCTTCGCCGGTGTGGTCACAGCGCCCGAGGGGACAGCCGTCCTCAACCCAGCCTTCGACGTCACGCCCCACGAGCACATCGCCGCCATCATCACTGAGCGGGGAATCGCCAGGCCGCCCTACAGCAAATCGCTTTCAGCCCTCTCCGGGGTGGCCGCGCGATGAGCCGGGCGCGGGCGGCGATCATCGGCGGCAGCGGCTTCTACGCCCTCGAGGATCTGGTGGACGTGGAGGAGGTGCGCCCGGAGACCCCATTCGGCCCGACCAGCGATGCTATCGTCATCGGCTCACTCAAGGGCACGCGGGCAGACGCCCGCCCGCCTGAGCGGGTTGCCTTCCTTCCCCGCCACGGCCGCGGCCACCGCATCCTGCCCTCGGACCTGCCGTCGCGGGCCAACATCTACGCCCTCAAGACCCTGGGAGTCGAGTTCGTCATCGGCGTGAGCGCCGTGGGCAGCCTGCGCGAGGAGATCGCCCCCCTGCACCTGGCGGTGCCCGATCAGCTCATCGACCGCACGGCCGGCCGGCCCAGCACCTTCTTCGGCGATGGGCTGGCCGCCCACGTCCCCTTCGCCGAGCCCTTCTGCCCCGTCCTCCGCCGCACCCTCTATGAGGCGTCGACCCATGCGGGGGCGACCGTTCACGACGGCGGCACGTTAGTGGTGATGGAAGGGCCGGCTTTCTCCACCCGCGCCGAGTCGGCGCTCTACCGCTCTTGGGGCGCCAGCCTCATCGGCATGACGGCCCTCCCCGAGGCCAAGCTGGCCCGCGAGGCGGAGATGTGCTACGCCATCCTGGCCTGTACCACAGACTACGACTGCTGGCACGAGAGCTACGCCTCGGTGACGGCGGAGATGATCATCCGCAACCTCACCCAGTCGGTCGCCGCCGCCCGACAGGCGGTGAGCCTCGCCCTCGAACGCCTGCCCGCCCATCGCGATTGCCCCTGTGTGGGCGCCCTGCGCGACGCCGTGGCCACCCCCTGGCACCTGGTGCCGCAGACCACGAAACAGAAGCTGGCCCCCATCATCGGCAAGTACGTGGAGCAGCCCGAATGATCAAGGATCGCGCGGAGAAGGCGCACGCTGGGGCACATGTCGCCAAGGCCCGTTATCGGGTGGAGCCTCTCGCCGACCCCGAGGCGATCCGCCTCTTCTTGGAACGTCACCGGGCCCACGCCGCCTACGCCCTGGCCCACCTGGAGCCGCGCCTCTTCCCGCGCAGCTACTGGTGGCGCGCCGTCCCTCTCGCCACCGGGGGAAGCACGCCCGCCCCTGACGGAGGCGAGGCCCTGGTGATGCACGCCCGCACCGGCCTGGGCCCGTCGCTCGTGGCTTTGGGCGCGCCCCAGGCCCTAGAGGCCATCCTCCGCCTGCATCCGGGGCCCTTCTACACCTTCGCCACCTTCCAGGTTGACCACGCGGCCGTGGCGCGCCGCCACTTCAGCCTAGCGCGCCGCGGGGTCTCCTTGCGGATGTCCGTTTCCCGCGAGACCTTCCGCCCCGTGGACTGGGCCACCCGTCGCCTGCGCGGTCGCGACCTGACCGACGTGGACGACCTCCAGCGCACCGAGGGCTTCGGTTTCCACTCTGCCGCCGCCCTGGACGAGGGCGTGTACTACGGCGTCCACCACGCCGGCCGACTTGTCGCCATGGCCGGCACCCATGTGGTCGCGCCGGAGATGGGCGTGGCCATCGTGGGCAACGTTGTCACTCACCCTCGCTATCGCCGGCGCGGCTACGGCGCTGCCGCCACCAGCGCCGTCACGGCCGCCCTGCTGGAGACCTGTCCCTTTGTTCTGCTCACGGTCGAGGAAAGGAACGAGCCCGCCCTACGCGTCTACCAGCGGCTGGGATATCAGGAGGAGTGCCGCCTCATCGAGTCCGGGGCGCGGCGAAAGGACGCCTTTGGTCTGGCGTCATTGCTGCGGCGCTGGCTCGCGCGAAGGCGCGGCGGCGCCGGACGGGAAGTGGCGGAGTGGTGATGGCACGCAAGCCCGTCTTCCGAACCATCGATGAACGAGTGGCTAAGGAGATAAGGCAGCTGCATGAGCGCTATCCGAAGCTGGGCCACCACGGATTGGCCGAAGCCCTCCGCGAGGCCGGGGTCCACGTCGAGCCCGATGAGCTGAAGCGCTTCCTGAAGCAGGAGGGCCTCCACCCTGAGCCGGAGCGGCGCGCCCGGCGCTGGCCGGGGCTTCCCTCGTGGATGGGCGGCCCGCCGGAGGAGCCACCGAAGTGAGAGAGGAGGAAGGAGGTCCTATGGTCAAGCCTGCTACTGACTACGACGTGAAGGACCTGAGCCTCGCCCCCGAGGGCGTACTGCGCATCCAGTGGGCCGCCCGCGAGATGCCGGTCATCGGCCTCATTCGCCAGCGCTTCCGCCAGGAGCGACCGCTGGCCGGTGTCCGCGTCTCCGGCTGCCTGCACATTACCACCGAGACGGCCAACCTGGCCCTGGCGCTGGCCGACGGCGGCGCTCAGGTCGCCCTCTGCGCCAGCAACCCCCTCTCCACCCAGGACGAGGCCGCCGCCGCCCTGGTGGGCGAATACGGCATCCCCGTCTTCGCCGTCCGTGGCGAGGACACCGAGACGTACTACCGCCACATCCACGCCGCCCTGGCCCATAAGCCCCAGATAACCCTGGACGACGGCGCCGACCTGGTGAGCACCCTGCACAAGGACCAGCGCCACCTCCTGCCCGAGGTTCTCGCCGGCACCGAGGAGACTACCACCGGCGTCGTGCGCCTGCGCAGTATGGCCCGTGTGGGCGCCCTGACCTACCCCATCATCGCCGTAAACGAGGCCGACACCAAGCACATGTTCGATAACCGTTACGGCACCGGCCAGAGCACCATCGACGGCATTACCCGTGCCACCAACGTCCTCTGGGCGGGCAAGACCCTGGTGCTGGCCGGCTACGGTTGGTGCGGCCGCGGCGTGGCCATGCGGGCCCGCGGCCTGGGCGCGCAGGTGGTTGTGACCGAGGTGGAGCCGGTGAAGGCCCTGGAGGCGACCATGGATGGCTTCCGCGTCCTGCCCATGGCCGAGGCCGCTCGCCTGGGCGACATCTTCATCACCGTCACCGGCGACATCAACGTCATCGATAGGGCCCACTTCCAGGTCATGAAGGACGGCGCCATCCTGGCGAACTCCGGCCACTTCAACGTAGAGCTGAACATCGCCGCCCTAGAGAGCATGGCCGAAGGCAGGCGCCAGATCCGGCCGTCGGTCGAGGAGTACCGCCTCATGGACGGCCGCCGCCTCTTCCTCCTGGCCGAGGGCCGGCTGATCAACTTGGCCGCCGCCGAGGGTCACCCTGCCAGCGTCATGGACATGAGCTTCGCCAACCAGGCCCTCTGCGTCGAGTACATCGCCCGCCGTCCGGAGCGGCTGCCGGTGGCCGTCCACTCCGTCCCCACCGACATCGACCAGGAGGTGGCCCGCCTGAAGCTTCGCGCCATGAACATCGCCATCGACGAGCTAACGGAAGAGCAGCACAAGTACCTGGAGAGCTGGGAAGAAGGAACTTAACGTTGGACGCGAGAGATTGGAGGTGAGAGGTTGGAAGCGCCCCTTGTGAGGGCTAGGGCGATTCGCAGCTACGAGGACTTGGAGGTCTACCAAAGAGCCATGGCCCTCCTCCCACAAGTGCACCGTTTGGCGCTGAGCCTGCCGGACTTCGAAAAGCACAACCTGGCGGATCAGATGCGGCGGGCGTCCAAAGCCATCCCCGCCAACATCGCCGAAGGCTACGGCAAGAAGAGGTCAGCCAAGGAGTTCAAGGCATATCTGACTACCGCGCTGGGCTCCACCAACGAGATGCTGGTGCACCTCAAGATCGCCGCCACCCTGGACTACGTTGCTCGGGAGCATTGCGACGAACTGACCGCCGCCTACACCGTTGTCGGAAAGCAGTTGCACCGTCTGATCGAACGATGGCACTAGAACCCATTTCCCACCTCCAAAGTCCCACCTCCAACCTCCGGTGCTCCAGGAAAGGAGAGGCTAGACGATGAAGATGACCCTCATGAGCGCGCCGTCCATGCTGGTGACCTCGGAGTCCGTGACCGAGGGCCACCCCGACAAGCTGTGTGACCAGATCGCCGACGCTATTCTGGACGAGATCCTGGCCTGCGACCCCATGGCGCACGTCGCCTGCGAGGTGACGGCCACCACCGGCCTGGTGGTCATCATCGGCGAGATAACCACGGTGCACCACGTGGACTACACGGGCATCGCCCGCGAGACCATCCGCAGGGTCGGCTACACCAGCCCGGAATACGGCTTCGATGCCGATAGCTGCGGCATCGTCACCTCCATCAAGGCGCAGTCCCGCGAGATCGCCAACGCCGTCGGCGAGGACCAGGGGGCGGGCGACCAGGGGATCATGTTTGGCTTCGCCTGCAAGGAAACGGCGGAGCTCATGCCGCTGCCCATCGTCCTTGCGCATAAGCTCTGCCGCCGCCTGGCCCAGGTGCGCAAGGAGGGCATCCTCCCCTACCTGCGGCCCGACGGCAAGTCCCAGGTGACCGTTGAATACTCTTTCGGCCTGCCCAAGCGGGTCAATACCGTGGTCATCGCCGCCCAGCATGACCCAGGCGTCGATAGCAAGACGTTGTGGGACGACGTCGAGTTGCACGTCGTTCGTCCTGTTCTCGGCCCCTGGATGGAGGGGCTCACGGAGGAGACCATCCACGTCAACACCAGCGGCAGCTTCGTCCTGGGCGGCCCGGCCGGCGACTCCGGCCTCTCCGGTCGCAAGAACATCGTCGATTCCTACGGCAGTGCCGCCCGCCACGGCGGCGGCTCCTTTTCCGGCAAGGACCCCAGCAAGGTCGACCGCTCGGCCACCTATGCCGCCCGCTACGTGGCCAAGAACGTCGTGGCGGCCGGCCTGGCCGACCGGGTGGAGATCGAGCTCTCCTACGCCATCGGCCATGCCCAGCCGCTGGGCATCTCCATCGAGACGTTCGGCACCCAGAAGGTCGACCACGAGCTCATCGATGGGCTCGTCCGAAAGCACTTCGACCTGCGACCGAACGCTATCATCCGCGACCTGGACCTGCGAAGGCCCATCTATCGACCCACCGCCGTTTACGGCCATTTCGGCCGCGATGACATCGATGCTCCCTGGGAGCGCACGGACAAGGCGGAGATCCTGCGCCGTGAGGCCGGCCTGGCGGAGACCGAGGGAGCCCTGCGCTAGCTATGTACGCTCTAGTGCTGGCGGGCGGCAAGGGCGAGCGGCTGCGGCCCCTTACCGCCGATCGCCCCAAGCCCATGATCCTCCTGGCCGGCAAGCCCATCCTGGAGTACCACCTCACGTGGCTGCGGCAGAACGGCGTCACCCACGCCGTCCTGCTCTGCGGCTACCGGGCGGACGTGATTCAGGACTACTTCGGCGACGGCCGCCGTTGGGGCCTCAGCATCGAATACTCGGTGGAGGACGAACCCCTGGGCCGCGGCGGCGCCATGAAGCTGGCCTTTGGCCGCGTCCCCAGGGGCGAGAACCTGGTGATCGGCACCAACGGCGACGTTATCAGCAACCAGCCCCTGGCCCTCGTCCTGCGCGCCCATCGCTCTTCGAGGGCGGTGGCGACTATCATGCTAACCCCGCTGGTCAGCCCCTTCGGCATCGCCCAGGTGGCCCGCGACGGTCGCATCCGCCACTTCGATGAGAAGCCACGCCTGCCCTACTGGGTGAACGCCGGCCTCTACGTCCTCTCCCGCCCCTTCTTCGATCTCCTTCCCGACGTGGGCGACCACGAGGACACTGCCTTCCCCCTGCTGGCCGAGCGAGGCCAGCTTCGGGCCTATCGAAGCCGCGCCTACTGGCGCACCATCGACACGATGAAGGACCTGTCCGAGGCCACGAAGGAACTCCCTGCCCTAGCTTTCGAGGGCGCCCGGCGTTGACAACACCTATCAAGTTCGGCACCGACGGCTGGCGGGCAATCATCGCCGATGACTTCACTTTCGCCAACGTGCGCGCCGTGGCCCAGAGCGTTGCCCTCTATCTGAAGGAAGCGGGGCTGACCCAACGCGGGCTGGTGGTGGGCTACGACACCCGCTTCGCCTCCGAAGACTTTGCCGCCGCCGTGGCCGAGGTGATCGCCTCCAACGGCATTCGCGTGTATTTGTGTGACCGGCCGGCGCCGACGCCGGTCATCGGGTTCGCCATCCTCAACCGCAAGGCCGGCGGCTCGGCGGTGATCACCGCCAGCCACAATCCGAGCCAGTGGTCGGGGTTCAAGTTCCGGCCGGAGTACGGCGGCAGCGCACCGCCGGAGGTGCTGGCCCAGATCGAGGCGCACATCCCAAAGGCCGTCGCCTCACGGGCCGTCGAGGGGTTGCCGCTGGCGGAGGCCAAGGCGCGGGGACTCGTGGAGACGTTCGACCCGCGGCCCGCCTACCGGCAGCAGGTCGCCAAGCTCGTGGACCTCGATTTCCTGCGCGCCGCCGGCCTGCGGATCGCAGTCGATTCCATGCATGGGGCCGCCGCGGGCTACATCCGCGAACAACTCTCCGGCGGCAAGACGCAGGTCTGGGAGATCCGAGCCACGCGCAATCCGTCGTTCCCGGGGATGCACAACCCTGAGCCCATCGCCCGGAACCTGGCGCCGCTGATCCAGGCGGTGCGGCGTCACAAGGCCGACGTGGGCCTGGCCACCGACGGCGACGGCGACCGCCTGGGCGTCACCGATGAGCGGGGCAAGTTTCTCAACCAGCACCAGGTGTTTGCGCTGTTGGCCTACTACCTGCTGGAGGTGCGCGGCCAGCGGGGGCCGCTGGTAAAGTCCATCACCACTTCCCGCATGATCCAGAGCCTGGGCAAGCTCTACAGCGTGCCCGTCTTCGAGACGCCGGTGGGCTTCAAGTTCCTGGGTCCCAAGATGATCGCCGAGGACGCCATCGTCGCCGGCGAGGAGAGCGGCGGCTACGCCTTCCGCGGCCACCTGCCGGAGCGCGACGGCGTCGTCTCTGCCCTCTACTTCCTGGACCTGATGGCCCGCCGCGGGCGCCGCCCTTCGGAGCTGCTGGCCGAGCTGTACGAGAAGGTGGGCCCCCACTTCTACGACCGCATCGACATCCACCTGGCGCCGGAACAGGCGCCGGCCATCCGCGAACGCCTGGCGCGGGCGCGGCCCGACCGCATCGCCGGCCTGGCCGTCACCTCTATGGACACCACGGACGGCTTCCGGTTCGATCTGGACGACGGTAGCTGGCTCCTCCTCCGCTTTTCGGGCACCGAGCCGCTCCTGCGAATCTACACGGAAGTGCAGGACGAGGGCCTGGTGGCGAAGGTGCTGGAGGCGGGACGGGAGCTGGCCGGGGCCTAGCCGTGAGCGCCCTGGACGACCCCGCAGCCTATCAGCGTCTCGACCCGCAGAATATGCGGGCCACCGTCCGCGACCTGCCTCGCCAGTGCCGGGACGCCTGGCAGGAGGCCCAGGCCATCGAGCTGCCCGCCGGCTACGGTGACGTCGCCAAGGTGGTCATCCTCGGCATGGGCGGCTCCGCCATCGCCGGCGACCTGCTGCGCGCGCTGGCCGCCCTGGAGAGCCCCGTCCCCATCTTCAGCCACCGCGCCTACGACCTGCCCCTGCTGGTGGACGGCCGAACTCTCCTCATCGCCTCCAGCTATAGCGGCAGCACCGAAGAGACGCTCTCGGCCTTCCAGGCGGCCCTGGGCAGCGACGCCAGGAAGCTGGTGATCAGTACCGGCGGCCAGCTCTTGGAGACGGCCCGCGCCGACGGGATCCCCACCTTCGTCTTCCACTACGAGTCGACGCCGCGGGCCGCCCTGGGCTACAGCCTCATGTCCCTGCTCGCCATCGCCGGCAAGCTGGGCATCGTCGGAGATAAGAGCGCGGACGTTGTCGAAGCCGTCGCCGTGATGGAGGAGCTACTGCGCCGAATCGGCGAGGATGTGCCGCTCGCGGAGAACCCCGCCAAGCAGCTGGCCATGCGCCTGCACGGTCGCCTGCCAGTGGTCTACGGCGCCGGCATCTTGACCGGCGTGGCCCGCCGCTGGAAGAGCGGCCTCAACGAGACAAGCGAGATGTGGGCCTTTTCCGAAGAACTGCCCGAGGCCGACCACAACGCCATCGTCGGGTACGGGCTGCCCGAAGCCATCGCCCGGGCCGCCGTCGTCGTGTTCCTGCGGGCGCCTTCCCTTCACCCGCGCGTGCTGCTCCGCCACGACTTCACCCGCCGGGCCCTGGCCGAGGCGGGTGTGGAGAGCGAGGCGGTTGAGGCCATGGGCCATAGCCCCTTGGCCCACATCCTCAGCACCGTCCTCTTCGGCGACTACGTTGGCCTCTACCTGGCCATCCTCAACGAGGTGGCGCCTGCTCCCACCGCCGCGATCGACCGGCTCAAGCAGGGGCTGGCCAAGCGGGCCTAAGGCCTGCCTGACGGAGGGAGCGATCCTGAAGGACCGGCTGGGAGATCCCTGATCTCCGCTCATGGTTCGAAGGGCTCTGCATGAGCAGGGAGGAGTCCGGCTGCTTCTGGGTTCTCGGTTCTGCGCGCCCTAGCGCTTCGTGTACTGCGGCGCCTTGCGGGCCCGCTTCAGGCCGTACTTCTTGCGCTCCTTGACGCGGGGGTCGCGCGTCAGAAAGCCCGACTTGCGGAGGATGGGCTTGTAGGGGTTATCGCCGTTGGTGGCGATGGTCTCGCCGGCCTTCACCAGCGCCCGCGCGATGCCGTGGCCGATAGCGTCGGCCCAGCCGCTGACGCCGCCGCCGGCCACCTTCACCTGGATGTTGAACTTGTCTAGCGTCTCCGTCAGGACAAGCGGCTGGCGCACCGCCGCCTGATGCACGGGGCGGGTGAACACCTCCTGGAAGGGCCGCCCATTGACGTCGATGGTCCCCGTGCCGGGATAGAGGCGCACGCGCGCCACCGCCGTCTTGCGCCGGCCCGTGCCGTAGAAGTAGTGCTGCTCCAGACCCCGTTCTTCGACCACTTGTCACGTCCTCCTAAGCGGGGGGCCCTTCCTGCGCCGCCGCTTCCTTCTGCGAACCCCTGACCTGGGCCTCGTGCGGGTGCTCCGGGCCCGCGTAGACCTTCAAGTTCTTGAAGAGCTTCCGTCCCAGCCGGTTGTGGGGCAGCATGCCCCGCACCGCCATCTCCACCACCCGCGCGGGGCGGGTGGCCATCAGCTCGCCCAGGGTCACGCTCTTAAGCCCGCCGTGGTAGCCCGAATGGTGATAAAAGACCTTGTCCTTCAGCTTCCTGCCGGTGACCCGCACCCGGGCCGCGTTCACCACGATGACGTAGTCGCCCATCTCCAGATGAGGCGTAAACGTGGGCTTGTGCTTGCCCCGCAGCAGCCGCGCGGCGTGCGTCGCGAGCCGCCCCAGCGTTTTGTCGGCGGCGTCCAGCACCAGCCACTGACGCGTGATGTCGCCGCCCTTCAGGTTATAGGTCGAGGGTCTCTTCAGTGTTGCCAAGGTCTACATCCTCGTATCTAACCGCCATCAGGCACAAACCGGCCGCCGGCGCAGCGAAAGACGCAGCGCCCGGCCGGCCAGACGCCAGCAGATCTCGAAAGCCCTCGACGGTTTCCTTGCCCTGACCGACGCGCACGAGCGCCCCCGCCGTCCGCCGCACCTGCTGCGGCAGGAAGGCGTCCCCTTCGATATCGAACACCACCCAGCAGCGATGGCGCCGCACTTCGGCCCAGTGCACCGTCCGCACGGCGCTCCGCCCACTCACAGGCGCGGCCAGGGCAGCGAAGTCCCGCCGTCCCACCATCTGCTGGGCGGCCTCCCGCATTGCCTCCACATCCAGGGGCTCCGGCACGTGCCAGCACTGGCTCCGGAACAGAGGCCGTCTTGAGTGGCCGCTGTAAATGCGATAGCGATACCAACGCCGGCAGGCGTGGCGGCGCACGTCGAAGCTGACGGCCACCTCCTGCACCGAGCGCACAGCGACGTCCAGGGGCAGGTAGCTGTTCAGTGCCCGCTGGAACACCCCCAGCGCGTAGGGGACGGTGGTCAGGAAGGCAGCCACCTGGCCCCTGGCGTGGACACCGGCGTCGGTGCGCCCGGCCAGCGCCACCCGAATGGCCTTACCCGTCAACTTCCTCAATGCCTTCTCCAGTTCCCCTTGCACTGTACGGGCGTTATTCTGGTATTGCGAGCCCGCGTAGGCCGTCCCTTCGTACTCTATGACCAGGGCGATGCGTCGCAGGGGCGCCCCATCTTCCGTTCCCTCACCAGCCACGGACGAACGGCGCCCTACTCCTCTTCCCCGCCCACCAGCTCGAGCTGGGCCATGCGCGCCGCATCGCCCCGGCGGGGGCCCAACTTAGTGAGGCGCGTATAGCCGCCGCCGCGGTCGGCGAAGCGGGGCCCCAGGTCATCGAACAGCTTCCTCACCGTCTCCTTGTCAGTAACGATGCGCAGAGCCTGGCGGCGGGCGTGCAGGCTCCCCTGCTTGCCCCAGGTGATCATCCTCTCGGCGATGCCGCGCACCGCCCGCGCTTTGGCCTCGGTGGTCACGATCTTCTCGTGGCGAAGAAGGTCCGTCACCTGGTTGCGCAGCATCGCCAGGCGGTGATCGGTCGGCCGGCCGAGCTTGTGTCCTGTGATCCGACGAGCCATGGCGGCCTAGCCTTCCTCCCCCTCTTCGCCCACTTCCTGCTTGAGGGCCAGGAGCTTACGCTGCCAGTCCGGCATCTCCTCTTCCTCGCCCTCCGCGGGGGCCGGCGGCTCCTGCGCCTTGGCCTTCTTGCGTTCCCGCTTGGGCGGAGTGGCCACGACCGGTTCCGGCTCCACCGGTGCCGCTATCTCCTCCACCACGACCTCTTCCGCCGCCGGCTCTTCGGCGACCGCCACGGGTTCCTCTGTCACCCCCGGCTCCGCCGGAACCACTTCCTCCGCAGGAGGCGCCTCGGCCGCAACAGATGGCACCGCCGGCAGTTCCTCCTCCTCGATGACGGATGGAGCTTCGACCGCCACCTCTTCCTTGGCCGCTTCAAGGGTCAGGAAGCCCAGCTCGATGAGGCGGTCCCGAAGCTCGTCGTAGGACTTGCGGCCGAAGTTGCGCAGAGAGAGCAGCTCGTCCTCGCTCTTCTCCAGCACCTGCCCCACCGTCATCAAGCCGCTGCGCTTCAGGCAGTTGTAGGCCCGCACCGAAAGCTGTAGGTCCTCGATTTGCGTGTTGTAGCGGCCGGGTGTGAGCACCGTGCCTGCGCCCAGGCCGCGCTCCACCACCGGCGGCGACGGCTTCCCGAGCTGGCCGAACAGGGCGAGCTGGCCCAGGAGGATATCGGCGCTCTGGCTGATGGCCTCCACGGCGGTAATGGTCCCGTCGGTCCAGACCTCCAGG
>Ga0315268_10004498_pt1 | contig 15136 bp, 23 predicted proteins | sample C1_top_MG_FD_204535 | JGI IMG/M metagenome (GOLD analysis project Ga0315268, IMG submission 204535) | Sediment microbial communities from Yellowstone Lake, YNP, Wyoming, USA - C1_top | ecosystem: Environmental > Aquatic > Freshwater > Lake > Sediment | place: USA: Wyoming | collected 2017-08-01
TAAAAACTTGTTTTTTCATAAGAAATATTTTAATTGATCAGGTTTTTTTAAGTCTTGAACAAATCTCTGCGATTGGTACTATTTCTTGATTCCCGATTTTCATGTCTCTTAATGTGACGGTGTTTTTCTCAAGTTCTTTTGGTCCAACAATGATGACTTTTTTTACATGTTTTGAGTCAGCGTATTTTAAGGATTTCCCTATACCTCGTCGCAATTGGTCGAAATCAACAGAAAATCCTTTGTTTCGTAACAACTGAGCAATCTCAATGGATGTACAGATCATATCAGGATTAACTGGGATGATGTACACATCGAGTTTTGAGGGAGGAAACTTAAATCCCTCTGCCTCAAGAGCAAGGATGGTTCGATCAAACCCAATAGCAAAACCAGAGGTTGGAACATCTGTACCACCAAATAAAGAAACAAGCTCGTATGAACCTCCTCCACAGAGTTGTTTTTCTGCTCCAAGCAGAGGTGCATCAATTTCAAATACTAAGCCTTTGTAATAATCAAGTCCTCTTACAATGCTTAATTTAATTCCGTACTCGGTGATATGAAACGCATTTGTCAGTAAACCAATGATTGTTTCCATGACATTTAGCTCTTTTATTGCATAGGGATTGTCAGCGATAAATGATCGAATCTCATTGACTTCTGATGTCTGAAGAATGTTAATGAACATCTCTGCATCCTTCTCACACACACCGCAATCCCGTAGAGATATTTTCAGATCATCAAACTGTGACTTATCGATCAATGGCAGGAGTATCTTTTGATCATCTTTAAGGAGATTTAATCTCTTAAAAATAGCACTGATGATTGTGAGATTCCCAATGTTAATTCGAACATTTTCCAATCCGATATTTTTTAACAGGGTAAATGCGAGCGCAAGTAATTCTGCAACTGCCTCTTCGGTGTCAACCCCGATGACCTCACAACCTGCTTGTTGAAACTCCCGGTACCTTCCTTTCTGTGGTCGGTCGTATCGATAGCAGTTCCCAAAGTAAAACAACTTCAGTGGCTTTGGCTCCATCTGTAACTGTTCAACATAACAGCGAATCACGGGCGCAGTCAATTCAGGTCGTAATGCAAGTTCCCGTCCTCCTTTATCAGTAAGGTTATAAATTTCATTGAGAATAGATTCGCCAGATTTCGCGGTGAAAAGCTCGATATTTTCAAAGGTTGGTGTTTGGATTTCCCCATATCCAAAGGACAAAAAGGTTGTTGTCATGTTTCTTTCGATGTACCGACGTTTCTCCATTTCCTCAGGAGTAAAATCTCGTGTTCCTCGTGGGACCTGAAACATGTGGAGTTGAATATCAGGAGCACTTAATTATTGTTTCTGTCGTTAAAAAAGAAGACATAGAAGAATTAAGTCTGAGCAGCGTTCGTCGTATTAAAAGGTATTAAAATGTTAATAAAAAACCAATGCAATATACTACTGGTAAAAAAAAGCAGGCAAAAACTTCTTTTAGCAGCATCTGTTACACCTCATGAATTTCTCGTATAAAGAGGTCGAGCTAGATGGAAATAACTATGTATGTCAACAGATACAAACACGCTCGGTATAACTTTTTCAAATGGCGATATCAGTTAGAATTTTATCATAAAATCATTCTTGCAATAAGTTTCGCTTGTATCACTGGTATTTTAGCACAGCTGCGATTTTATATCCCTGGATCTCCAATTCCTCTCACAGGACAGACCTTTGCAGTAATGTTAAGTGCAGTGGTGCTTGGCAAATGGTGGGGTGGCATTAGCCAAAGCATCTACCTTGGTGTCGGTCTTGCAGGAGTACCTTGGTTTGCCGGACTGAATGGGGGATTAGCTTATTTCATCGGCCCGACCGGAGGATACCTCATCGGCTTTATCCTTGCGGCATTCTTCCTTGGGTACTGCATTGATTCCTATGTGAAATCACGTAATTATTGGACGATGTTTGCGTTAATGCTGGTCGCCAATTTCGGTATTGTCTTTGGATTAGGATTGCTACAACTCTACGGTTGGTTTTCAATCATGGGGGCATCCATTGACCTCTGGGGATTGCTTTTGATGGGTCTGATCCCATTCATCATCGGTGATACAATAAAGATAGCAATTGCTGCTGGGATAGCAAGTAGCATCACACCAAAACAAGCATATGGAAAAGAAGTTGACGCACTCTAAACGATAGAGACCTGACATTCTTTTTTTTATTTTACTTTTGAAAGGGTGATTGTCCGATTAGTAAGGACAATCCATTTAAGTCTATCACCGTCTTTTAGCTTAAGGAGGTCTACTACCTCTGAAGGAACAGTTATCCGTCGGCGTGATCCTCGTATTGTTATTGCTGTTTCTTTTATACATTTCACAGTGTCAAGTTCTATTTTCATTTTTATCACTTTCTTCTTTTTATCAGATGATAAGTTGGTTAGCTTATTTCTCCGGCTAGATATGCTTTTGTTTCAGGGCTCTTCGGGTTGTTGAAAAATTCAACAGCAGGTCCTTGTTCTGCGACCCTGCCGAAGTAAAGGAAGATAACATAATCAGCGACACGCTTTGCCTGACGAAGGGTGTGGGTGACAAGGATGACGGTGAAATCTTTTTTTAATTTTAAAAGAAGTTTTTCAATTTGCTGAGCAGCGATTGGATCAAGAGCAGAGGTTGGTTCATCACATAAAATTACTTCTGGTTGTACTGCAATAGCTCTTGCTAAACATAACCGTTGTTGCTGTCCAACGGATAATCGCGAGGCAGGATCATTCAACCGGTCCTTGATTTCGTTCCAGAGACCAACTTCCTGTAGACAATTTTCAACAGTTTTTTCAATTTCATCTTTGTTTTTGTTGCTGTGAATCCGCAGTCCATAGGCAACATTATCGCGAATTGACATGGGTAAGGGGTATGGTTTTTGAGAAAGCAATCCCATTTTTTTCCTGATATCTGGAATTTCGCTTTCTTTGCGATCGAGGATGTTTTCTCCGTCGACTAGAATTTGTCCTTCGATTTTTATTTCCTCCTGTATCTCGAGGAGCCGGTTGAAGGATTTGAGAAGCGTGGTTTTTCCGCACCCTGACGGACCGATAACCGCGGTGAGCTGTTTTGCTGGAATCTTGATATCGATATTTTTCAAGACATGATTTTTGTGGTAATACACATTCAGATTTTTTGTCTCTATCTGGTAACTTTCCATACTCATTCCTTTTATTTGATGATGTGTTTTTTAAATCGTCTTGTTAGGAGTCTTGATAGAACACTAATAACGAGGACTATTGCAAGGAGGATGAATGCTGCTGCGAAGGCTTTTGATTGTCCGAGTGGTGTGGAATATAGGTTATAAATCATTGTTGGTAGGGCAGCCGTGGAATCAAATATCGACGTAGGGATGTGATCTGAGAAACCTGCAGTGAAAAGAATCGACGCAGCATCCCCTATCCCTCGGCCTAAACCTAGGAGGATGCCTGCAAGTATTCCCGGGAACGCTTGTCGGCGAACAACTCGGACTGCTGTTTCAAATTTCGTTGACCCTAAGGAGTACGATCCTTCTCGTAGTCCGATTGGGACCATTTTGATTGATTCGTCCATGCATCGGGTGATGATTGGGATTTCAAGCATGGTTAATGCGATCATTCCAACAATCAAGGATGAACTCATCCCTATGTAAATCATGATCATCAGGCAGAAGATACCATAGATGATCGACGGGATACCCCAGAGGACATCAAGCATGAATCGAATCGCGTTGGATACTGCGGGGCGAAGGAAATCGGTTTGGAGGAAGAGGGCGATGCTGATTCCGATAAGGCTTGCAAAACCTGTAGCTGGTAATGCAAGAAGGAGGGAGCCAACAATTGCGTTGAGAATGCCTCCACCAGGGGTACTTCCTACTGGGGTGAGCGCGGGTGTTTGTGTGATCATTTCAAGGGTGAGTGAAGATGCACCATTCACAATAACAAGCCCAAAAATTAAGACAAGGCTACCAAGGACGATACATAAGGAGATGATCATGAGGATTTTGAAGATATTTTCCTCGATAGTTCGTTTATTCAATAATTCCACCTCTTTTTTGCTCGTCGTAATAAGAGAAACCCGAGGAAATAGAAGAGGAGGACGACGATGAAAAGGATCAGGGCGACGAGCATCAGTGCGGATTCATGGAGTGGGATTGACATCAGTTCCCCATATTTCGAGGCGATGAGTGATGCAAGGGTTTCACCGGGGTTGAATATTGTTGACGGAATTCGTATGGTCCCGCCGATGACCATGTTGACCGCTATGGTTTCCCCAAATGCCCGTCCGAAACCAAGGAGTATTGCGGCAATGACGCTTGGTGCTGCGGCGCGAAAAATGACTTTTTTTATCGTCTCCCATTTTGTCGCCCCTATAGATAGCGAGGCTTCTTTTAAGGAGATGGGTATCGCATCGAAGGATTCGATGCATAAGGATATAATGATGGGAAAGACCATGATTGAGAGGATAATAGCAGCGGAGAAAATGCATAGTCCAGTGCTTTGAACGCCAAACCAGGGGGCAACAAAGTCTTTGACGAATGGCGCTAAAAACAGGAAAGCGCACAGTCCATAGACAACCGAGGGGACGCCAGCGAGCACATCAATGAACGGCCGAATTGTTCGACGCAATCTAAGGGGTGCGTACTCAACGATGTATATTGCGCTCAGTAAAGAAATCGGTATCGCTACGAGAAGAGCGATGCCCGTGACAAGGATAGTATCAATGATTACTGCACTAAGACCAAACTGACCGTTGTCAGGGTTCCAAATAGAAGAAAATAACACGTCGGTTATTGAATGGGTTTCCAGAACGAGGGTCGATCGATAGATCAGAAGTACGAGAATGAGAAAAAATAAAAGAGAGATAAATAGCGTGGCAATTCGCATGAGATTCGTACCAATGATGTCACGCAATTTTCTCGTATTCATATCTTCAAATATTCCAATGTTGTTTCGTTCTTAATTTCTCAGAGTATCTTACTTGGATATTTCAGGTCGTGTTCCATTTTCCAGATATTGTAGTTGTAAATCAACAGTAGCTTGTGGTAGAGGAACATAACCGGCATCAAGCACATATTGTTGTCCTGTAGTTAAGATCCAGTAGACAAAGTCTCGCGAGATCCCAGTAAATTTACGTAAGGTTACCAGATTCTCCACTCGTGCTGGTGGTGAGGGATACACATTCCCTATGATAGCGTTTACCATCGTTGATCGGTTTGCGTAGACGTTTTCTTTTGGCTCGAGTGTTCCATTCCCGTTTAAGTCAATAGGAACTGGGAGTACCCCATCTGCTGGTACGACTGAGTTATCCGCCAGTTTCTTTGTATAGACATAACCTGTGTTATCATATCCTATCGCGAATCGATTTCCTTGGACTGCGGCGACAAGTGCATTATCTCCGTTTACTGCTGAGGTTCTATTCAACGGTACACCAGATCCGATATCATTTTGGACGTATTTTCCCATGAATTTTGCCCACGTGTCTGCAGCTCCACAAGCATCAGACCGAGTATAGACAATGATTTTATCGGTGATGTTCGCATCTCCTATGAGTTGCCCCCAGGTCGAAATGTTTCCAGTGATAAAAATGTCTTTAAATTGTTGTTTTGTCACTCCTCTTGAAAGGATGATGTTTTTCACAGGATTATCTGAGTTCATTGTTGCAACGACAGCGTCTTTTGCGACTGCCACCCAAAACGCTCCTTGTTGTATTTCTGAGTTATTAACAGCCCTAGAGACCATGCCAATGTTAGCGATTCCTTTTAATGCGTCAGCCATTCCGGCTCCGGCTCCATTTGCGTTGATATCAATGCTGACGTTGATGTGGGTTTTTTCATATTCTGTCGCCCATTTTTGCATCATTGGTTGAAGGGCGAAAGCGCCTTCGACCTTTATGGTAGTCTTCTGTTGATTGGTACACCCTGAGATGCTTACGATTCCAACAATACTCAGGATAAGAACCGTAATAAGTGCTTTCATTTTCTTTTGTGTTTTTTCTTTCATCTTTTATCGTCTCCTTTTTATGTTTTTTTTTCTGAATCGTTGCTACGGACTATGTTAGCATGCAACGTATCAGCAAAAAATATTATATGAAGACCCCTATTTATAATTATTGGTAACTTTCCAACAATAAACCAATTTATAATAAATGAAATTAAATACTAAATAAATTAGGAGAGAAAAAATTATTTCTATTATACAACGGAATATTAGTATAAGACCTGCAACTATCGCAATATGATCTTTTGTTCTCTTACGGTGTAAAAATATTGATATTATTGACAAAATCAGTAATTACTTCAAACTCACTTTCAGCTGCAGATTTTTTTTACTCTTTATAGTCTTTGTTTCAATTTTATTTTCTCGAGCTAACCAACCAATTGCCGCAAACACATCATTGACATTGATCCTTGTCAATCGAGCAAGAGAGGAGATACCAACATCCGTCTGTTGTTTTGCAAGTGCCGCCCAGACTTTTCCTGCATCAAACCCAATTTTTCCCTCAAGGTTTGTTCCACCAATCTTATAGACAGTACCATTCTGACAAATCTTATTCTCCCGAGCAAGCCAACCAACCGCAGCGTGAACTTGATGCTCATTCAAAAACGTAGTATTGATCAGTTTTGTCTCCGATAACGGACCCTTTATATTTAACGCCTGCCACACCTTTCCTGCATTTTGACCGAACTCATCGATCACATTACTCATACCACGCCACCTTTAATTAAAGTGAATACTAGAACTAAATATATATGTTATGATTCTTAATGAAATCGACATTAAAAGAGAAAAAGACTTAAAATATCATTTTGTATATTTTTCAATTCTTAATTAATTACTTTCGTTACTACTGCCAGTGCAATAACATTTATATACCAATTCTTTTATGCCTTACTTCCCTGTCTCTACCAGACATGATCGGGCAATTCTCCAAGAATCCCGGTAAGAAACAGTCTTAATGGTTTTTGACTGTTCCGGAAATGTCACGGTTGAGACATAGTGAGATCAATAACACTTACAAGATAAAAATAGAGGATGTATTATGCCAAATATACACCATCCAAAACGAGGGTCACATGGCTATTGGCCACGGAAACGAGCGAAAACAGAAACACCCCATATTAAAAGCTGGGCAGAAGGTACTGACAAACCAAAAATCCAAGGATTCTTCGGATACAAGGCCGGAATGACTCATGCATTTATCGTCGATTACAGACCAACCTCGACAACTTCAGGTAGAGAAGTAAAAATGCCGGTAACCGTCGTAGAGACACCACCAATAAAAATCGCAGCAGTCCGGACATACCAACGAACCGCCTATGGTTTACAATGCATTGGTGAAATCTGGGCTGAGAAACTTGATCCTGAATTGGCACGCAGTATACCTCTAGTGAAAAATCCAAAAGAGAAAAATTGGGACATCACTAAAGACGCCGAGGAAATCCGAGTAATCGTCTATACACAACCAAAACTTGTTACAAGTACCCCAAAGAAAGCACCAGAGATCAGCGAGTTAAAGATAGGTGGCGGAAGCATTGACGATCAAATCAAATACTCAAAGGAGATCCTTGGAAAAGAACTGAAGATTTCTGATGTCGTGAAGGAAGGAGACATGCTCGATACCATAGCAATCACCAAGGGTAAAGGATGGCAAGGCACCATTAAAAGACATCACGTTAAACTGTTATTACATAAAAACTCTAAACACCGTAGAATGATCGGTACAGCTGGTTCCTGGCATCCAAGTTGGGTGCAAGCAACCGTTCCACAAGCAGGACAAATGGGGTACCATCAGCGGACCGAATATAATAAACGTGTTCTGAAAGTCGGAGAAAACGGCGAGGAAATCACTCCTGCCGGTGGGTTTCCGAATTATGGTGTGATACGTAACTCCTACATCCTGGTTCATGGCTCAATCCCGGGACCGGCCAAACGATTAATTGGCATGCGAGACGCAGTTCGATATCAACGTGGTGTAAAAGTCCAAAAGCCAGAGATCACCTACATCTCCACAACAAGTAAACAAGGAGCGTAATCATGACAAAAGTAAATATCTATGGGACGGACGGAACGGTAAAAGAAAAAATTGATTTACCAAAAATCTTTGAAACACCATATCGTCCTGATATCATAAAAAAATCATTTGAGGTCATTCATTCAAACCAACGACATCCATACGGATCAGATCCCTTAGCAGGAACCAGACATGCAGTTGCATCAGTTGGAAAAGGTAGAGGGATGTCGAGAGTACCACGGTTAACGCAAGGACAAGCAGCAGCACTAGTTCCAAATGTCGTAGGCGGCAGACGTGCACACCCCCCAAAAACTGAACGGAATTGGAAAGAAAAAATGAACAAAAAAGAAAATCTTCTTGCCCGAAACTCTGCTCTTGCAGCAACAGCAGATAAAGAGGTTGTCACAAAAAGAGGACATCGTTTCGATGAAAAAATCACCTTACCAATTATTATTGATGATGATTTTGAAAAAATTAAAAAAACTAAGGAAATCATTGACGTCCTTCAGAAAATCGGCATATACTCTGATGTCTTGCGATCAGCTAATGGAAAACATATACGTGCAGGTAAAGGAAAAATGCGAGGACGAAAATATCGCGTGCCGAAATCATTACTTATTGTATCCTCCAAAGACGTAGTAAAAAAAAGTTCTGATAATCTCAGCGGTATCGATATCGCAAAACCACATCAACTCAATATTGAACATCTTGCACCTGGTGGGATTGCTGGTAGACTAACAATTTTTACGAAATCCGCGTTAACACAGATAGCAGAGGCTAAATAATGGTAACAGACCCATATGAAATTGTTTTATATCCATTCGTGACAGAAAAATCAATGAGTCATATGGAAAAAAACAATGCATTAGAGTTTGTGGTGAAAAGAACTGCAAACAAAGCTTTAATAAAAAAGGCAATTGAACAAATGTTTGCCGTGAAAGTAAAATCGGTAAACATACGAATTACACAGAAAGGAAAACACGCAACCGTCGTGTTCATGCCTGAATATAAGGCAGAGGATCTCGGGATGCGCATAGGAGTCTTCTAAAGGGGTGAATTATGGGAAAGAATCTTATCCAACAACGCCGTGGACGGGTACGGGGTCGATATACTGTTCCATCACATAAATATCGAGGGAACATACAGTACGGCAATGACAGAAACACAAAGGGCATTGTTGAAGAACTCATTCATGATCCAGGTCGAAGCGCTCCTGTTGCTCAAGTTCGTATGGAGAATAATAAAAAAGTACTAATGATAGCAACCGAAGGAACCTCAGTCGGCCGTGAAGTGAAATTCACGGGAAGTAAAGCTGACTGTGAGCTCGGAAACATCATGCCAATCGGGAATATTCCAGACGGATATCCGATTTATAATATTGAAATCAAACCAGGAGACGGGGGTAAAATGGTTCGCGCTGGCGGAAGCGGCGCGTATGTGATTTCGCATGACGCAAAAAAAACAATCATTAAACTTCCATCGGGTCAATTCAAAACATTAGATTCTTTATGCAGAGCAACTGTTGGGATTGCTGCCGGTGGCGGACGACAAGAAAAACCATTCATGAAAGCAGGGAAGAAATGGCATGCACAACGCGGTAAAGGTAGAAATTACCCAGTTGTACGAGGAGTAGCAATGAATCCAGTAGACCATCCTCATGGTGGTGGAAGTCACCAGCACGTTGGAAAACCAAGTTGCGTATCACGTGATGCACCCCCTGGTAGAAAAGTTGGAAATATCGCTGCCCGGAGAACGGGAAGAAGGTAACGACTATGGCACAAATTAAATTTGGATCATCAGCGAAAAGCAGACGGAAGAGAGAACGGAAAAAAGTAGAGGTACGAAAAAAGGAGTTTCGATACCAAGGAAAAACCTTGGAGGAACTTCAAAAACTTTCTATCGAGGAATTACTCCCAATGCTCACCTCACGTTCCCGTAGAACACTAAAACGAGGATTATCCAAGGATGAAAATAAGCTAATGAATGACATCAAAACTGTAAAACAAGGGGACTTAATCAAAACACATTGTAGAAATATGATTGTCTTGCCTCATTTTGTTGGTCATAATATTCTTATACACAACGGAAAAGAGTTCGAACGAGTGAATATTCAACCCCAGATGATCGGGCATTACCTCGGGGAATTCGCTTTGACCCGCAAGAAAGTAAAACATACAGGACCTGGTGTCGGAGCCACCAGAGGTTCCAAATTCATGCCATTAAAGTGATGAACCATGCCGAAATATTCAGCTCAGAAAGACCTAGAAAAAAGCGCACGAGCCTATGGATACGAACTGCACTGTTCTCAGAAAGATTCTATGAACATTGCACATGCGTTACGAGGAATGTCTGTTGAAGCAGCAAAGAAATACCTTGAAGACATCATTACCATGAAACGAGCACTCCCTGCGATATACCATAAGAAGAAACGACTGCATCAAAAAGGCATCGGACCAGGGAGTTTTCCAGAGAAAGCAGCGCGGTACATATTAAAGGTAGTCAAGAACGCAGAGAATAATGCGGAATACAAAGGTTTTGATGTTGATAAAATGAAAATTACACATATCTCTGCATATCAAGGGAGAACCATCAAAGGAATGATGCCACGAGCGCATGGCAGAGCGACCGATAAGAATGAAACTACGACCGATATCGAAATGATTCTTGAAGAGGTAGAATAATGGCCAATGAACGTAAGTTTATTAAAGAGAATGCCAAGCGATCACTAATCAAGAAGTTCCTCGTTAAAGAAATCGAAGGTGCAGGTTTTGGGGGTATGAATATCCAACGGACTCCGATTGGAACTAGAGTCAACATTCTTGTCGAACGACCAGGTATGGTAATTGGTAAGAGTGGTGTAAAAATAAAGGAACTTACAGATACGATTCGTACCAAATTTAATGTTGATAACCCGCAAATTGAAATACAAGAAGCAGGGTCAAGCGCATCCTTAAACGCTCAAATCATGGCAGAGAAACTAGCTGAAGCTCTTGAGCGAGGATGGCATTTCAGACGAGCAGGGCACTCTACCGTACGACGGATAATGCAATCAGGTGCAAAAGGCTGCCAAATCGTTCTAGCAGGGAAACTAACTGGAGAACGACACCGCACGGAAAAGTTCACTGAAGGCCATGTGAAATATTGTGGTGAAACCGCAAAAGAAGTCATGGATGTCGGTCTCGCAACCGCGAAACTCAAACCCGGAGTTCTTGGAGTTAAAGTAAGAATCATGAAACCAGATGCGAAACTGCCCGATGAAATTACGTATAAACTTGCAGCAAAAGAGGAAGTAAAACCAGCAATAAAAATCGAACCAAAACCACCAGAACCGAAACTTGAGAAAAAAACCGATATCAAACGTATTACAAAGATCCCGGGAATTGGCCCGTCAATCTTAAAAAAATTGGAGAAAGCAAAAATCACCGCACTTGAAGAATTATACACTATGAACCTTGATGATCTCATTGCAATCGATGGTATTGGTAAAAAAACCGCTGAATTAATAGTGAAAAACATTAAAAAATTATTAGAAGAGGGTACCGAAAATGGTTCTTAAGGCTAAAGAAATCAGACAGATGAAGTCTGAAGAAAGGGACAAGAAATTAAAAGAACTGAAAGAAGAACTTATGCATGAACGCGGAATATCAGCAATGGGAGGGTCATCACCATCCCCTGGAAAAGTCAGGCAAATACGACAAACCATTGCAAGAATTCTAACAATAATGAAGGAGGAAGGAGAACATAAATGAGTGATATCTGCCCAAAGTGCGGCCTCCCAAAAGAAATCTGCGTCTGTGAAGAAATAGCCCGAGAACAGCAAAACATCACTATAGCTGTTGACAAACGACGATATGGAAAGACGATGACTGTCGTTGATGGTCTAAACCCACATGATCTTGACATGAATGCACTAGTCAGCAATCTTAAATCAATCTGCGCCTGCGGTGGAACCATAAAAGAAGGAAGAATCGAATTACAAGGAGATCACCGAACAAAAGTAAAGGATGCATTGGAGAAACTCGGATTCGCTGTCGATGTGATCTAAACTGATCATCTAGCCTTAATAGTGTGTCATGGACGAAACCTATGGAACACGAACCGATCATCAGTGATGAACTCATTGGAAGAATGGTCACCATCATCGAGTGCACCGATCCTTCCTGGATAAACCTATCAGGACTCATCATCGATGAGACAAAACTCACGTTCCTCATCGAAATCGAAAAAAACCAAAAACGAATCGCAAAACAAACAGCAACATTTGCATTTGAATATCATGATAAAAAAACTATCGTAAAAGGAACACGATTGGTCGATCGACCTGAAGAAAGAATAAAAAAAATAAGGTGATGGCATTGGCAGAAAAAAAGAAATCACGTAACATAGGGTTGAATGTCAAACCACCCAGCGATAGCTGTAACGATCAGGATTGTCCATTTCATGGAACATTACCTGTAAGGGGACAAGTAATCATGGGAACGGTAGTGTCAACTAAACGACAAAACACGGTCTCTGTCGAACGAGAATTCATGCACTATGTAAAAAAATATGAGCGATACGAAAAAAGGACATCAACATATCATGCTCACTGTCCATCCTGTATGAATCTCATGGTAGGCGATACCGTTAGAATCGCAGAATGTCGACCATTAAGTAAAACCGTGTCATTTGTGACGATTGAAAAAGTGTAAATTTGGTGAATAAACATGAAAGGAATAGCTGGTACAATGAAGCGAGGGTTGCCAATAGGCGCCCGTTTAACGTGCATTGATAACACTGGTGCAAAAGTTGTTCAAATCATCACACCAATGAAGATTAAAGGCGTTCATCGTCGAACCATAGCTGGTGGCGTTGGTGATATGGTAATAGTGAGTGTTAAAAAAGGAGCGACAGAGATGAGACGACAGGTTTTAAAAGCTGTAATTGTCCGCCAGAGACGTCCGTTCCGACGCCCGGATGGCCTCATGGTTCAATTTGAGGATAATGCTGCAGTCTTAATGACAGATACCGGAGAAACAAAAGGAACAATGATTAAAGGCCCCGTTGCAATAGAAGCCGCAGAACGATGGCCAAAAATAGCTGCGTTAGCAGCAACAATTCTCTGAAGTGAATGATATGATATCAAAAAAATCAAGAAAACAACGATTTCTGCATTATAACGCACCTCTCCATAAAAAGAGAAAATGGATTTCTTCGCATCTCGCAGAGAACCTTCTATTAAAATATGATCGACGTAGTGTACCAGTTGTGAAAGGAGACACGGTCAAAGTAATGCGTGGAAACTACCGGGGACATGAGGATAAAATTTCAAAAGTCAACGTACGAGACCAGACTGTGGAAATTGAAGGAGCCACTATTACCACTGCAAAAGGAACAAAGATAGCGAAACCAATGCACGCAAGTAATTTACTTATCATCAAATTAAATTTAACTGATAAATGGCGACGGCACAAGCTTGAGAGCGGACTCGCAGAAACAACGAGGAAAGAAATAGAAAAAGAAGCAGCAGAACAACTCAAAGCACACGAAGCTGAACAGAAAGCAGAAGAGGAAGCAGCGAAAGCAGAAGAAAAACTAAAAGAAGAGACAAAAGAAGAACCCATCAAAGAAGAGTTAAAAACGGAGAAATCTGAAGAAAACATAGAAACAGTTGCGAAAGAAAAAATACCCGAAGAAAAAGTTGAAAAAAAGAGTACTAAACCAACAAAAAAGAAATCAACAACAAAAAAACCTATTACTAAAACCACAAAAAAGAAAAAAGAAAAAGGTGAAGTATGAGCAAACAACTGAAAAGATTAGCAGCACCTCGAGTATTACGACTCCAGCGAAAAAAACAAAAATTAACAATCCGTGCCGCACCAGGTCCACATCCATTTGAGCTAGCTATTCCCCTCGGATTAATAGTACGGGATTACCTTGGTTTATGTGATACATATAAAGAAGCACGAAAAATCGTGTCAAATGGAGATATCCTGGTCGATGGAATAAAACGAAAGAACTTCAAATTCCCCTGCGGACTCATGGATGTCATCTCCATTCCTAAAATGCATAAGAACATTCGAATACTATTTGATCGAAATGGGAAACTGACCCTTGTACCAATCTCGGAAAGCGATGCAGAATGGAAACTTTGTCGTATACAAAATAAAACGATTGTGAAAGGAAAGAAAGTGCAGCTTAACCTCCATGACGGCAAAAATAAACTCGTAGAGAAAGATGAATACAAAACCGGAGATGTACTTAAAATTTCTTTCAAAGAAAATAAAATCGATGAGGTATATAAGTTTGACAAAGGAACTGTGTCGATGATCATTGGTGGAACGCACATCGGAGAGATTGCAAATATCGACGAAATTCAGATTGTTGCTTCGTCAAAACCCAATCTTGCAAAAATGAAAGGAGAAAAAGAATTTTCTACCATCGCAGAGTATGTGTTCCCCATCGGGAAAACTAAACCTGCTATAGAACTTCCTGAGGTGAAAATGCAATGAGCGCAAAGAAAGCAGCTGTATCAAAAACTCATAAAACAACAACGCGTCAGAAAAAGTCTGCTACAAAGAAAAAAGAAGAAAAAAAATCGATGAAGCCACATATCGCAAAAGTAACTATTAATATAGGTGTTGGAGAAGCAGGTGAAAAACTCAAAAAAGCAGAATCGGTTTTAGAGGGTGTCACCAAACAAAAACCAATTCAAACCCTTTCAAAAACAACTAACAAAGACTGGGGTTTGCGGAAATTCATGCCGATTGGCTGCAAAGTCACGTTACGAAAAAAAGCTGCAGAGACATTTTTAATAAACGCGTTAAAAATCCGAGAGAATAAAATCTCAGAATACTCATTTGACAATCAAGGGAATTTTTCGTTTGGAGTACCAGATCATACCCTCTTTGAGGGACAGAAGTACGATCCAAATATCGGAATCTTTGGTATGGATATCTGTGTGACTGTGGAAAAACCTGGTTACCGGATTAAACATCGCGGAATTGACCAAGGAAAAATCCCGCAGCGACATCAACTCACCAAAGAAGCAACTATACAATTTATTACTGAATCATTTAACGTAGAGGTCGTAGAATGAGAATCAAAGAGCGAAAGAAAATGTACGGCAGGAAAATAGGGTGCGAGCAATGTG